>LULL01000128.1_pt1 | contig 33529 bp, 39 predicted proteins | sample 728161 | NCBI WGS metagenome assembly LULL01 (sample SAMN03860290, study PRJNA289734) | marine metagenome | biome: seawater column; feature: ocean; material: water; isolation source: Red Sea water column Station 149 - depth 500m | place: Saudi Arabia: Red Sea | collected 2011-10-15 | depth 500 m
TACATACCCCTTGTTGAAGCATAGGTAAGATAATTTCCGTCCGAAACAGCATTAAATACACCTCCTCGAACAACTTCTCGTTCCTCGACTGTTCCATCTAAAGCTATTACATCAGCATTAAACTTAACTACTTCTCCAGTAGCATTAATTTCTCTTTGAAGCTCAAACCAGAGTCTTTCTAATTCGGGGATGGTAGCTAAAGCTACTCCTTCTCCCATTTTTACAGCCAACTTAGTTAAAAACTCTTCCCTGTCTTTTCCAAACTGAGCTGAACTTAGAGATTGTTCAAAAATATTCCTTGCTTCTGTTGCCAGACCGGCTAAATGGCCAAATATTTCGTTTAGAGATCCAAGTCTTTCTTTCAACTGAGCTTCTGCTACTACTAGTAAGGCTTCGTTAGCTTCGAATTTTTGTTCTAGTCTAGCTGCTTCTCTTTCAAGTCTGGCTCTTTCAGCTTTCGCATCAGATAATAGTTTAGCTTGCTTATTTTTTTCATTCCTAAATTTTCTTTCTCTTTCTCTCTGCTCTGCAGTATCAGCAAATTGGCCCTTCTGAACGAGCTCTAATAACTCTGAAGGACTTGAGGGTTCATTAGATGCTTCTTCTGCACCTTCCTCAGCATTAACTGGAAAGACCAGTAAAGTAATAAAAAATAAAGGCAGTAATTTGTAAGTTAATTTTTTCATTGCACTGCCTCCGGGTTTTGTATAGGCAGTTCGAGCATATCAACCGTAGCAAGTTTGTTTGCTATTCTCAGTCCCTTTCTAGCTTTCTGCCATATTCCATTTCAACATTGAAGGTTTCCAGGACTTGCCTTAGACCTTCAGCAGGAGAAACAGTAGGATTATCAATTGCAGCCTTAGCAAAGGCGACTCGCTCTTTCCTTTCAGCTAAGTGAAAGGGCATATCTAATTCTATTGATTTTTCTATGCCCGCCAGTAGTCGTCTCGTAAAAGGCGGTATTTGCCTTTGCATAATTTGGGCTTCTTTCATGGTCTTATCAATTTCTTTTAACCTTGCTTCTTGACGCTCAATTTGCATTCTCATCTGGGCGTTATAGACCCTTAAGCCTTCTATTTGCTTACTGACTGTTTTGTATTCATTGACTATTAAGGATGTGTCATCATCCATTGAGTCTATTTTTGTTTGAGATGCTTGCTCTGATTTTTGACGCTCCTCACCTATATCCAGTAAAGGTTGTATTTGGTCAGAAAAAACAAGCGTAGATCCTAGTAGGGTTGCCACCATAATCAGTGGAAAAGTGCTAAGACGCTTCATTAGACTATCTCCTTTAATTCTTATTTAGTAATTTGTTCCAGTGTTTATTCCTAAAATGATATGATCAATACACCAGAAAATACCCTCTCCTTCAACGAGGAATGTAGACTATAGAGGGAATTTTTTAACAACGCAACGATTGAATGTCGCTTCTAGAATTTTTTATTTATATCACTTTGATCAATTGGTCAATACTTACTCTTCTGTGGTTATTTATTAAGAAAAAAGACCAGTTTTATTTAAAAGATCTCTATTGGGGCGTTGGTATTGCCCTGCTCGCACTTTCTGCTGTGGCTTTACAAGGCCTTTTAGAGGTTTCTGATTTCCATGTAAGGAAAATTTTGGTTACTTTGCTGGCATTAGTGTTGGGAATTAAGGTTTTTCTTTTCACAAATAAGAAAAGAAAACTAAAGGATGATATAGAAAAAGAAGTTTATGAAAGAACCCTCGGGTCTTATAAGGATAATTTTCTTAAAATGGGAATATTGCAAGTCATTGTTATTTCTCCAATAATTTCAGTTAACTACCTTCCTGGCATGAATAGCCTTAACTTCCTTGATTTCATGGGGTTAGTCCTATTTTCCTTGGGTTTTTATGCGGAAACTAAATCTAATCGTGATTTATTGGCCTTTAAGACCGAAAACCCTAAGGGAACAGAAATTTTAACTACCGGTTTATGGAGACTTTCAAGACATCCTAATTATTTTGGTCATATATTGCAGTGGTGGGCGCTATATATAATTGCTTGTAGCTCAATAGGCGGAGAATGGAGTTTTTACGGACCTCTAATTATGTCCCTTTACCTGTTAATTTCTATTGAAGGGACAGAAAAAAGATTACTTGCTGACTTTCCTAAATACTCAGTTTATTCAATGCACACCAACAAACTTATCCCCGATTTGTTTATTGGAAGAAATGGCCCTCTAGCAACCTTAAGACCACTTATGCCTTTTAAAAAGCTGACTGCCTTAGCCGGGTATTTTTCTAACTTAGAAAGTTTTTTTATAAAAGACTTACTTATAGGCCTTTTTTGTTATTTTTATAAACCTAACCTTGAAGAGTCCGAAGAAGTTGATATAAAAAGGTACAAAAGTTTTAATGATTTCTTTACAAGGAAGCTAAAATCTGAATCTAGGCCAATAAACCCCGATATAAATACTATAACCTCTCCTGTTGATGGAATGGTTGTGCAGCTGGGAAAGATAGAAAAAGAGACACTCATTCAAGCGAAAGGCATTAAATATAATGTAGGCGATCTTATTAAAGATAAGACATTGGCAAAGACTTTTAGAAATGGTTTTTTTATTACTATTTATCTGGCACCTAAAAATTACCACAGAATACATTCTCCTTTTAGTGGAACAATAGAGGAAACTAGATATCTAGAAGGTAATTTATACAGCGTTAATTTTCAATCAACTCGAAAGATACAGTCTTTGTACAACAATAATGAAAGAACTTTTTGTTATGTAAAGTCAGATGACTTTTATTATGGCCTAGTCAGTGTGGGGGCAGCCATGGTCGGCAGCATAGTTCCTTTTTGGAATACAGAAACTAAACCTAAAAAAAGAAATTTAGTCAATTTGTGGAACGAAGGTCCTGAGGAAGATTTAAAAGCTGTACGTAAAGGCCAAGAATTAAGTTACTTTCAGATGGGCTCTACGGTAATTTTATTACTGCCTCCGGGTACAGAAGCAGATAAAAATTTCTTGTATGAGTCTAAAGCTGTAAAATTTGGTGAAGAATTAATAAATCTGTCAAAGAAATAATTACAAGGTAAATTTTGGTCTCTTACTCAACCAGTGATTTTAAACCTGGGTTAAAAATTTTAATCGATGGTGAGCCTTGTGAAATCATTGAAGAAGAGTTTGTAAAGCCCGGCAAGGGGCAGGCCTTCAGTAAAGTTAAATTTAGGAACCTGTTAACTCAAAGAACTGGCGAAAAGACATGCAAGGTTGGAGAGTCACTAGAGTCCGCAGACGTGAATGAAGTTGAAATGCAGTACTTGTACTCAGAGGGAACAGATAGGTGCTTTATGAACCAGGAGTCTTATGACCAAGTTTTGATTTCTGAGAATTTAATCGGGGAGAACAAAAATTGGTTGACCGAAGAAGATGTTTGTCAGGTGCTTCTATGGAATGACACCCCTATTTCTATAATTCCTCCAAATTTTGTGGATTTAAAAATTACTCAAACTGATCCTGGTGTTAAGGGCGATACCGCTTCTGGCGGAAACAAGCCAGCCACCTTAGCTACCGGCGCAGTTATCAAAGTCCCTTTGTTTGTTTCAGAGGGAGACGTTGTTACTGTAGACACTAGGAGCGGCGAGTACCAAGGAAGGAAGTAGTAGTAATGAAGGAAGAATTAAAAAAATCTTTAAATCAAGCCTTAAAGTCTTTAGAAAAGGAACATAATGTAATTCTTTCAAAAACTAAAATTGAAATAAAAGAGAATAAAGAGAAGGAATTTGGTGATTTTTCTTCTAATTTAGCTCTTGTGCTATCAAAAGAGCTTTCTAAACCTCCCAAGGACATTGCAGAAATGCTCTTAAAAGAATTGGGGGAAAAAGATTTCATAGATCGAATGGAAATTGCAGGACCTGGGTTTATTAATTTCTTTTTGTCTCATGCATCAAGAACTGAAATTCTTAAAATAATTAATAAAGAAAAAAATAAGTTTGGCTTCAGTACAAAGAAAAAAGCTGAGAAAGATAGTGTATTAATTGAGTACGTTTCTAGTAACCCCACGGGCCCTTTGCACGTTGGTCACGGAAGAGGAGCGGCTTTCGGATCAGTGCTTGCCAGCATACTTAAAGCAACAGGCCATCAAGTTGATGAAGAATACTATGTCAACGACCAGGGACGCCAAACGGAAATTCTTTCTTTAAGTGTTTGGTTAAGGTATTTAGAAATTTTTAATCAAGTTAGTCTTTTCCCAAATAACTGTTATCAAGGAGCCTATATTGAATCCTTAGCTAAAGAACTTGAAAAAGATCAAGATAAGAAGTTCTGTGTTGATAAAGAGCTTGAAAAAGAAATATCTCAATTGCTTTCTCTAGATTTAACTGAAGAAGAACTGGATAACTTAATAGCTAAATCTAAGGAACTTTTAAAGAAAGGCTTTAAAGAAATTACCACTTTTGCCCTTGAAAATATTTTGCAAAATATAGAAAGAGATTTAAAAGCTTTTGGTGTTGAACACAATAAATGGTTTAAAGAGTCGTCAATGTTTAGTACTTCTAGAACAAACAGATCTTTAATTGGAGAAGCCCTGGATTCTCTAAAATCTAAGAAAAAACTTTATGAAAAAGATGGAGCCCTTTGGTTTCAATCAACTGATTTTGGTGATGAAAAAGACAGAGTTGTAAAACGAGAAAATGGAGCAACTACGTATTTTGCTTCCGATATTGCTTATCATGCAAATAAATTTAATAGGGGGTACTCAAAAATTATTAATGTTTGGGGGGCTGATCACCACGGGTATCTACCAAGAGTTAAAGCTGCGATGTCTGCCCTGGGTGAAGATACAGATAAGTTTGAGGTGATTTTTATTCAATTCGCAAATTTAATCAGGGGAGGCAAAAAACTCTCTATGTCTACCCGTGCCGGCGAATTCATAAGTTTAAATGAATTAATTGAAGAGGTAACTTCTGAAGCTGCTAGGTTTTTTTTCATCAACAGAAAAGGTAACCAGCATTTAGATTTTGATCTGGATCTTGCTAAAGAAGAAAGCAAAGATAACCCCTTATATTATATTCAGTATGCCCATGCACGAATATGCAGTGTTTTCGATAAGCTGAAGGAAAACAAAAAGTCATATAAAGAATCTGTTGCCTTGGAAGCTCTTGATCAACTTAATAGTGATCAAGAAGTTGAAATTCAGCAATTATTAAGTCAATTTCCTGATGTAATTAATCGTTCTGCAGAAAATTATGAGCCACATTTAATTTGTTATTATTTGAGAAATTTAGCCGGTACTTTCCATAGTTACTATAACAACGAGCGCATATTGGTTGAGGAGGAGAACACCCTTCAAGCTAAATTATTTTTAATTTCTGCAGTAAAGCAGGTCCTTTTTAATGGCTTAAAAATTCTGAGTATTAGTGCCCCTGAATCTATGTAGAGTTTGGTATGGGAAAGCCAGAAAAATTAAAGTTCTTCCTTTCGGAATTAAATAAAATATGTGAACGAACAGGAAAAAATTCAGAAGATCTGACAATTTTAGGGGCAAGCAAGAGTCAAGCGATAGATTCGATAGAAAAAGCGTTAAGTGAGGGAATTCAGCACTTTGGAGAGAACTTTCTTCAAGAAGCTGAACCAAAAATATTAAAAATTGGTGATATTCCCACTTGGCACTTTATAGGGGCCATTCAAAGCAGAAAAGCCAAGAAAATCGCCTCCTTATTTGACTGGGTTCAAACAATAGACAGAATTAAAGTTGCCAAGAAGCTTAACCAACACAGACCATTAGAAATGAACAAACTGAATGTATGTGTCCAAGTAAATCCAGACAATGAGGAACATAAATCTGGAATTCCCCTTTCTGATTGTAAAAAATTTATATCTGAACTGGTTCAACTGGAAAGACTAGAAGTTAGGGGATTGATGTCAATTCCGAAAGCCACCAAGGATTTTGAACAACAAAGAAAAGTGTTTGGTAGAATTCGTTCCTGTTTTGAAGACCTTAAGTTTACTTACCCTCAACTGGATACCCTTTCAATGGGTATGTCTGGTGATTATGAGGCAGCTATACTGGAAGGCTCCACAATGATTAGGATTGGCACTAAAATTTTTGGTGAAAGAGATTGAACGAGGAATTATCTAATATAGGATTTATTGGCGCAGGCAATATGGCAGGAGCCCTTATTGCTGGTTTAGTAAAAAATAAATACAACAATTCACAGATCTTTGTTAGCTCTCCAGAAGAAGAGCATCTAAAAAAGCTTAAGGATAAGTTTTCCGTTAATGTCACCAAAGACAATGTGAGGGTTATTAAATCAGCATCAACTCTTGTACTAGCCGTCAAACCAAATGTAATAGAGTCTGTATTAGATGAACTATCAACTGAAATTAGTAAGAAAGATACTTTATTGATTTCTATAGTTGCTGGTTACAAAATTGAGTCTATTGAAAAAAGATTAAATTCGAATTCAAAGATAATAAGAGCCATGCCCAACACCCCAGCCTCTATTGGAATGGGTGTAAGTGCTCTAACACCGAACAAACTAGTAGTTGATGAAGATAAAACTATAGCTGAATCTGTATTTGGTTCGGTTGGTTTAACTTGTTGGCTAGATGAAAGAGCTTTTGATCTATTCACTGCACTTCTTAGTTCTGGGCCTGCTTACATTTTTTATTTAATAGAGGCCCTGCAAGAAGCAGCAAAGGGATTAAACTTAGATGAAGGTATTACAAAAGAATTAATAACTGAAATGATAAAGGGCTCTTCTACTCTGGCCAGCTTAAGTGAAGACAGCCCCTCTTTATTAAGAGAAAGGGTTACATCGCCCGGAGGTGTAACAGAGAGAGCCTTAGAAGTTCTAAATGAAAAGAGAGTTAGTGACTCAATTGTAGAAGCAGTTTTAAAAGCAGCTGAGAAATCTAAGAACCTAGGAGAATCTTAAAATTGACTGAAGCAACCATATACTTATTTAAAGCCATTTTAGATGTAATTTCTTTAGTAATTCTTATAACTTTTTTATTTCGACTCTTAAAGGTTGATTACTACAACCCCTTGGTACAGGGAATGTTGAAATTTGCAGATATTTTTACTTCCCTAATAAGATCCATATTCAGGCCTTTTTTTGGGATAGATATAGCTAGTCTTATAACGGCAGTCGCCATCCAGGCTCTTTGCTTTTACCTGATCTCTTTAGATGATGCTATTTTATTTAGTTTTGGCATCATGATTTCTTGGTCTCTATTCTCAGTTTTACTGATGATATTAACTATTGTCTGGTGGGGGTTAATTGCAGGCATTGTTATCAGTTGGGTAGCTCGTGGTAATCCACACCCTGCTTTTATACTCCTACAGCAGATGTCAGACCAAATCTGTAAACCATTTAGGTCAATTTTGCCGCCGGTTGGGGGGTTAGATTTTTCTCCTATTCTTGCTTTTATACTTCTTAATTTTCTCTGGGCTGCTGTTTTTGGTCTTTCGATTGAAGCTGGTTTACCGATCCACCTTAGTATGGGTGGTTAAGTACATCGGCTTGATTGGCTGACTAGCTTAAATTTTGAATTCTTGAAAATATGACTTAGAATTGTGCTTGCACCGATTTGATCCAGCTTGCGGGTGCTAAATAAATGCGGCTAAAGAGGGTTATAAATTAAACCTGTTTAGCATTTGCTGGCAGGTTTTTTTTTGAAATGAATAATAAAGACTCAGTAGGGATAGTTGAACCTAGTTCAGCTAGTTTTAAAGATCCTTTGCTTTTAGGGTGCGGTAAAGAGCTTAAAGGCTTTGACCTAGTATATGAAACTTATGGAAAACTAAATAATGAAAATTCAAATGCAGTCTTAATTTGTCATGCGCTGAGTGGAAATCATCATGCTGCAGGCTATCATAAAGATTCAGAAAAAAGAGCTGGTTGGTGGGACGCATTAATAGGTCCAAATAAAGCAATAGATACCAATAAATATTTCGTAGTTTCTCCAAATAACTTAGGGGGTTGTCACGGGACTACTGGTCCAAAATCAATAAATCCTGATACTAATAAAGTCTTTGGTCCTAATTTTCCTGTCTTAACGGTTAGGGATTGGACCAACAGTCAAGCAGTGTTAGCTAATCACTTAAATATCAAGGCTTGGCATGCAGTAATCGGGGGTAGTCTTGGGGGAATGCAGGCACTGGATTGGAGCATTGCATACCCCGAGAGAATAAAGAAAGCTGGCGTTATTGCAGCTGCTCCTAAATTAAGTGCTCAAAATATTGCTTTTAATGAAGTAGCTAGACAGGCGATCACTTCTGACCCTGATTTTCAAGAAGGAAACTATCTTTTAGAAAACACTTCGCCAAAAAGTGGTTTAAGGTTAGCTCGAATGGTTGGCCATATTACTTATCTCTCAGATGAATCAATGAAAAGTAAATTTGGAAGAGAGCTTAAGGAAGAAAAATTAGGTTTCGGTTTTGATGCTGAATTTCAAGTTGAAAGCTATTTGAGACACCAAGGTGATGTTTTCTCCAACACATTCGACGCAAATACCTATCTTTTAATGACAAAAGTGTTGGATTACTTTGATCCGGCAGATGAATTTAATGGGGATTTGATGAAAGCATTTGAACCTATACTTGCACAAGTTCTCGTGCTTTCATTTTCTTCAGACTGGAGGTTTTCTCCGTCAAGATCAAAAGAAATAACTGATGCCCTTATTGGAGCAAAAAAGAAAGTGAGTCACATAGAAATTGAGTCTTCATTAGGTCATGACTCTTTTCTATTTCCTGAAGAAAGATACGTGAAAGTGCTTAAGGCTTTTCTGGGGAGTCCATCATGAAAACCTCAGAAGTAATTGAAAATTGGGTTAGTTCTGGCTCAAGAATTTTAGATTTAGGGTGTGGGGATGGATCTATTCTAGAGGGCTTAAAACTAAACAAATCTGTAGACGGCTATGGTGTTGAGATTGATAAAAATAATATTCAAGCTTGCTTAGAGAAAGGACTCGAAGTAATTGAACAAAACATTGATGAAGGGCTTACAAACTTTCAAGACAAAAGCTTTGATACAGTCTTAGTTAGCCAAACCATACAGGTACTAAAGAATCCTAAAGAAGCTCTGGATGAAATTACTAGAATTGGACATCAATCAATAATAGTCATTCCTAACTTTGGACATTGGAAATCTAGATTAACGGTTTTTTTAGGAGGTAAGATGCCAGTAACCGAAGCTCTACCTGAAAAATGGTATGAAACAGATAACATTCACCTCTGTACAGTGGCTGATTTTGAAAATTTATGTTCAGAGTTAGATATTGTTGTTGAAGAGAAGAAAATTCTTAATGCTGAAGGCAAAGTTAGCAGCATATCTTCCGGTTGGTCCAATTTATTGAGTAGTGCTGTCATATATAGACTTTCTAGATAAAAATGGAAATTATTTTAGCTACACAAAATAGTGGGAAAATAAAAGAGTTTAATGAACTGGCCAGGGGCACAGAATTAAATTTTATTCCAGTTCCAAGCAATCCAACTTTCCCAGAAGAAACAGGAGGTACTTTTTTTGAAAATGCCTCAATCAAGGCAAATTTTGTTTTTTCTTTGACCGGAAGAACCTGCCTAGGAGATGACTCGGGTTTGGAAGTTGATGCCCTAAATGGTAAACCTGGTGTTCATTCTTCAAGATTCTCAAAAGAAGCAACAGACAAATCCAATATGGATAAATTACTTAACGAGTTAAGCGAGGTCTCTTGTAAGGATAGGTCTGCAAGATTTAAATGTTGTTTGGTTTTGATACAGGAAAATGTAAATAATCTGATTAGCACAGAGGGAGTTATTGAAGGAAAAATAGCTGAAGGAAAAAAAGGAGATAAGGGGTTTGGTTATGACCCTATTTTTATTCCAGAAGGGTCTTTGTTACATATGGCTGAAATGGATCAGAAAGAAAAGAATCTAATAAGTCATCGTGCGAATGCCTTCAACTCTCTCCTAAAAAAACTATCTTGAGGCCTTACGGAAAAACAATTCTCTTGGCTGCCTTCCCTCAATCAAAGCCTTTCTCTCATATTTTGTCTTAGGTAAAGAGTGTAAATATTCGGGCAAATTAGTTAAATCTTCACTTGCCCATCTTTCGTCGGCAGAAAACCCTTCTTTAATTTGATAATAGTAGTTTTCCCAATCAGTCTTGCAGAAAACTAAACCATTTTTTGTTGTTTTGTCGTAGAGAAGATTTAAGAAACGCTCTGATAACAGCCTTCTTTTATGATGTTTTCTTTTAGGCCATGGGTCCGGGTAAAGAAAAACAATACCATCAAAGGTATCATCTGCTATGTTTGTTTCCAGTAATTGAAAAACATCAGCCTCTATTATTTTTAAGTTGGTTAAGTTGTTTTCGTGAATTTGGTTTAGGGCCGAACCAATCCCTGAAGAATAAACCTCAATACCCACAAAGTTCGCTTCTGAGTATTTATTGGCCATTGACAGCAGACTTTCGCCCGACCCAAAACCAACATCTGCTATAAGCTTTCTGTCGGGGTCCAGAAATGCTCCTGCTAGGTTTAACATGCCCTTACCAAGCTTGATGGTATATTCATTTTTTAAAGAATTAAGTGCCCTTCTTTGTGCTGCCGTTACTCTTCCCCTTCTTAGAACGAAGCTTTTCTTAGTATGCTTTTTTGCCTGGATTGATGGTGAACTCATGAAGAATCTACTCTATTAAGCCTTTCGTGGGCGATGAAGCCGAAGCATAACTCTTTTTTTCCATTCTGCCTGCTAAATAAGCCTGTCTGCCTGATTCAATTGCTTTTTTCATTGCTTGTGCCATCAGAACCGGTTTTTGTGCTTTAGCTATTGCTGTATTCATCAAAACTCCAGCGCAACCTAGTTCCATGGCAATAGATGCATCCGATGCTGTGCCCACTCCCGCATCAACAATTATTGGCACTTCTGCTTTTGAAAGAATCATTTCTATATTATGCGGGTTTTGAATACCTAGACCCGAACCTATAGGAGAAGCAAGGGGCATAACTGAAACACAACCCAATCCTTCTAACTCTTTTGCCAGCAAAGGGTCATCAGAACAATAAACCATAACTTCAAATCCGTCTTTAACGAGTTCTTTAGCAGCCTTTAGTGTTTCAGGCATATTTGGATATAAAGTTTCTTTATCTCCTAAAACTTCTAATTTAACTAAATTATTTCCGCCCAGTAATTCTCTTGCCAATTTACATGTTCTGATTGCTTCCTCGGCTGTATAGCATCCTGCTGTATTTGGCAAAATAGTGAATTTATCTGGTGAAAGAAAATCTAAAATATTTGGTTCTGAAGAATCTTGGCCTATATTTGTCCTTCTTATAGCAACAGTCACAATCTCTGCTCCTGAGGCTTCTATTGAGGTACGGGTTTCATCAAAATCTTTATATTTACCCGTTCCAACTAAGAGCCTGGATTTATAAGTCCGACCCGCTATGTTTAATAAATCATTCAATTGGTTTCATCCTCCGCCTATCGCCCTAACTATCTCTAAGATGTCCTTGTCCTTTAGAACTTTACCTAGAAGTTCAGAATTAGGTATGACAGCTCCATTGAGCTCAACCGCTACCTTGGTTTTGGGTATTTCTAGCATATCTAATAGCTCACCCATGTTAGACCCATCATCAATCTCGACTGAGTCGCCGTTAACCTTTAACAACATGTAGGGGATTTTAGCTTTAGCTAAAAATTAATCCAAAGGAAAATTCTGTTTGACCTTCTTCATGGCATTTTGTTCTATCTGTCTAACTCTTTCAGCAGAGATTCCATACTTGTCTGCTAATTCATGTAGGGTTAGTTTCTCGTCTGAAAGCCACCTGTCATAAATTATGTCTCGGCTTCTATCATCTAATTGCTTCAAGGCCTCATATAACTGTGTTGTGTTCAAAGCTGAGTCGTCTTCTTTCTCAATTATCTCTGAAGGATTGGCAGAAGAGTCTTCCAAATATTGAGCCGGGGCATAATTAGCATCGTCGCTTTCATCGCCTTCAAGGGGGTCAAATGACATATCAAGTCCACTAAGGCGTTTTTCCATCTCTCTGACTTCTGCGGGCTTAACTCCCAAGTCTTCAGAAATCGATTTAATTTCATCTTCTGTTAACCAGCCTAAATTCTTTTTCTTACTTCTTAAATTAAAGAAAAGCTTTCTTTGTGCTTTAGTAGTAGCGATTTTGACAATCTTCCAATTCCTTAAAACGTACTCGTGTATCTCCGCTTTAATCCAATGCACCGCAAAAGAAATAAGCCTTACCCCAACTTCGGGATTAAATCTTCTTACTGCCTTCATTAACCCTATATTTCCTTCTTGTATAAGGTCTGCTTCGGAAAGTCCATAACCTGAATAGGTCTTAGCTATGTGAACAACGAATCTAAGGTGAGCCATTACTAATTTTCTTGCTGCATCCAGATCATCGTTGTAATAGAGATCTTCAGCTAACTTCCTTTCCTGTTCGGGAGAAAGAATTCCGATGTTGTGAATAGAATTTAGATAAGATTCAATATTTCCTCCAGGCGATGCTATATCCATCTCCTGCAGCGAAGTACCTGGCTTACTTTGTTCTTTTTTTGGTTTTTTTGCCATTTCTTGGCGGAATTCTACATTTTTAACAATAAATTATCCAAATTAAGCTAATTCTCTAAGAAAAAAGGGTTTTCCATGCAAAGCTTGAGTCTCCAACACAATAGAATTCAGGGTTCTTCTTTTCTGAGTCAAAAGTATAGAAAAAATCATCCCCTTCTAGTGTCTTTAAAGTTCCTCCAGCAGCCTCTGCTACGGCCTGACCTGCTGCTATGTCCCATTGATAAGTAGGCCCCATTCGGCAATATATGTCCGCAAGCCCTTCTGCAACCCTACAGAGTTTCAATGAACTTCCTGCTTCAATTATTTCTATTTCGTTAAAATTTTTACTTATGCTCTTAAGGACCTGTTTATCTTTTTCGGTTTGGTGACTCCTGCTCACAGTGACAGTTACAAGCTCTTTGTTTAATGTTTTAGTTTTTATTTCAGCTTGAACCCCATTATCAGCTTTATAAGCTCCAACACCCAAGACACCCTTAAATAATTCTCCCTTTGCTGGGGCACTTACTATGCCCATCAAAGGGGAGCCCTTCTCTATTAAAGCTATATTTACTGTGAAGTCACCGTTCTTATTTAAGAACTCTTTTGTTCCGTCTAAAGGGTCTATTAACCAAAAAGTCTCATCATCCAGTTTATGCTTTGGCCTGCCTTCTTCTGACAGTACTGAAAAATTTACGTCTAAGCTCTCTAGTCCTTCTACTAAAATTTTATGAGATATAAGATCGGCTTCTGTTAGAGGCGATCCATCTCCCTTTTTTTCAGAAGCAATCTCTTTTCTTGTGTAGATATCCATAATGGCCTGAGAGGCCCTTAAGGCTATCTCAGAGACTTTATCTGATAGTTCTAGTAAATTTTCTTTGTCCATAAACATCTATCTTTAATTTGTTAGCTGTTCTTTTTCTTTTACAATAACTGACAAATCCTTGCTATAAAAGTGATATGAATAATAAACAAAAATTAATAGAGAGCGCAGAAGTTCTAAAAAAAGGACTTAAGCTGCTTGGAAGGAACAGAAAAACCGTACTTTCTCATCGCAAAACTTTTGAATTGACTGATGAGCTTGAAGCAAGAATTGAAGAAATGCTTAATGACTTAAAGCAAGAAACCAACGAATCATAAGGAGAATCTAATGAATTACAGCTGCTTTGAATGTGAAATTAAAGACAAAATCGCACATATTAAAATGATCAGGCCTGACGAGTTCAATTCGATGAATAAGGCATTTTGGTCTGAATTACCTCATTTGATAGAAGATCTTTCAGACAATGCTTCTGCAAGAGTGATTGTTTTATCGGGAGAAGGAAAACATTTTTGTGCTGGCATGGACTTAGCTAATTTTACACCTTCAGACTCTCAACCTAACGCTCATAGTGGAATGAGAAGTGAATCGGCTTATAGGGTAACTTTAGACTTACAACATACTATCTCTTGCTTAGAAAAGGCTAGAATGCCTGTAATCTCAGCCATTCAGGGTGCTTGCATTGGAGGCGGAGTTGATATGGCAACCGCTACTGATCTCCGTTATTGCACAAAAGATGCTTTCTTTTGCATTCAGGAGATAAATATAGGAATGGCTGCAGACGTAGGAACCCTCCAAAGAATACCGAGACTTGTGCCTGAGGGCATTGTCAGAGAATTAGCCTACACCGGCAGAAGGTTCTTACCAGAAGAGGCTTTAAAACATGGACTGGTTAATCAAATATTTGATACCAAAGAAGAGATGATGGCGGAGGTTATGAATGTAGCTAAAGAAATTGCTTCTAAGGGACCCCTTGCTATAGCAGGCACTAAAGAATCTCTAAACTATGGACGAGACCACACCACAGAAGAGGCCCTTAACCACATAGCTCTTTGGAATAATGCAATGGGCATTGGCGATGAAATGTCGGCTGCTTTTAAAGCCAAAGCAGAAAAAAAGGATCCAGAATTTGAGGACATGCTGCCCAGAAGGAAATATTTAGACGGCGAAATAACGTCTTAGTTATTTTCTAAGAAATACAGGGTTTTGATCTGTAGATTCTGACTTAGAATACCTGTACCCATCGTAATTAAAGCCCGACAGCCCCTCGGGAGAATTTATTCGATTTTCTACCAGGTATCTTGTCATCAGTCCCCTTGCCTTTTTTGCAAAAAAACTGATGATTTTATATTTTCCATTTTTATAATCTTTAAAAATAGGACTTACTACATTGCCTTGTAAGGAACCCTGTTTTACAGAAGAAAAATATTCAACCGAAGCTAAGTTCAATATAGTTTTGTTCTTATGGGTAGAAATTGATTCATTAATTGATTCGGTTATATCTGTACCCCAAAATTCATACAAATCTTTCCCGTTAGTATTTTTAAGTTTAGTCCCCATTTCTAACCTATAAGGGGACATTAGATCCAATGGCTTTAATATTCCATAGAGACCTGAAAGAATTCTGACGTGTTTATTCAAAAATTTAATGTCAGCATTCTTGAGACTGTAAGCAGAGAGTCCCGTGTACACATCTCCCTTAAAAGCAAATATTGCCTGCCTTGACTCCTCAGAAAGAGCAACTGGAGGCTCCCAATTCATATTCCTTTCAAAGTTAAGATTGGCTAGCTTTTCACTAAGTCCCATTAGGTCTGATAAACCTTGAGGATCTTTCTTTCTTAGCTCTCCCATTAACTCTTCTGATTTTTCCAAGTGTCCCGAAATACTAAAAGCCCTAACAGGCAAGGGAGTCTCATAGTCGAGAGTTTTTGCTGGCGATAAAAGAATAATCATGTGAGTCCCAACACTAATTTTGCCATTATATTTCTTTGAATTTCATTAGAGCCTGCATAAATGCTTGCCTTTCTGTAGTTAAAATATCTAGGAGCTGATGCGTTAGCAAAAGCACTCCCTATAGGGGGTTCGTTATGACCAATACCAGGCCCTGGGTTGTTAAAGGGAATAGCATAATAGTCAACTGCCTCAACTGCTAACTCAGTTATAAGCTGGCCAATTTCTGTACCCCTAGTTTTTAATAACGAAGATTCGGGTCCGACATTCTGACCAGCAGACAAGCTGCCTAATATGCGTAGTTCGGTTGCTTCCATGGCATTTATCTGTACCTCAACGTCTGCTAATTTTTCTTTAAAGCTAGAATCTTCCATCAAGGGTTCGCCTCCAGAAGTTGGTGTTTTAGCCATACCAACTATTTTTTCTAATGAAGAATAGAGGCCAGCTGAATAACCATTGCCTCTTTCAAATTCCAACAAATATTTAGCATAGGTCCATCCCTTTCCTTCCTCACCAATTAAATTTTCTTTAGGAACCTTAACATCTTCAAAAAATACGGTATTAATTTCTTGATGTCCTTCAGGGGCTTTATCCAAAGTAACAATTGGCTGAACGGTAATACCGGGAGAGTGCATGTCTATTAATAAGAAGGAGATGCCCATTTGGCGAATCTCTTCATTGCTTGTTCTTACAAGACAAAAAATCATATCCGCATGCTGAGCCATGGTTGTCCAGGTTTTAGCTCCATTTACAAGATAATGATCGCCTTTGTCTTCTGCTTTGGTTTTTAACGAAGCTAAATCGGATCCAGATCCTGGTTCAGAATAGCCCTGACACCACCAAACCTTAGAAGAAAGAATGTCTGGAAGATACCTTTCCTTTTGTTCGTCAGTCCCAAAGGCCATTATTACAGGTGCTACCATCTTTTCTCCAAAAGCAATGACTGTGGGGGCGTTAACAGCTGCCATTTCTTTATTGAAGAGATATTTCTTAGAAGCACTAAATTCCGCTCCTCCATATTCTTTAGGCCAATTAATGCCTGCCCATCCCTGCTTGTAAAGAGCCTTCTGCCATTGCATTTGTTCATCTCTAGATATACTTCCATTGGGGCTGTTGTCATGTCTTTCTTTCATATCCTGTGAATAATTTTCTTTCAACCAGTCCCTAACTTCGCTTTGAAAATCAAGTTCTTCTTGTGTAAATTTCAAGTCCATATAAATTAACCTCCCATTAATTATAAATTAGAAAGGAATCAACGCAATTAGTTAACTCATGAATCAAGTTACAGCCTTATTAGATTCATTTTCAGAAATGACAGGAAGGTTCTGTTCCTGGTTTGTAGCTCTTATGACTTTAATCACCTGTGTGGTTGTTGTAATGAGATATGGATTGGACTTAGGGTCAGTTTTACTCCAAGACGTTGTTCTATATCTACATGGAGCTTTGTTTCTCTTGGGCTCTTCTTTTGCTCTAAAAAGAGACGCACATGTAAGAGTAGATATTTTTTATAGGGAGTTTTCAGAGAAACGCAAGGCCTTTGTCGACCTTATTGGTCATTGTCTTTTTTTACAGCCTGTTTGTTGGGCTGTTTTTCTCTTTTCTTGGGGTTTTGTTGAGTTCTCCTGGAGAATTATGGAAGTCTCAGCTGAGCCCGATGGACTCCCTTTTGTGTATATACAAAAAAGCCTATTGATAGCTCTGTGTGTTTTTCTGGCTCTTCAAAGCTTTTCAGAAATTTTAAAAAATATTTTAAGAATTAAAAATGATTGAACTCATTCCTCTGTTGATGTTTGGCGTCATTTGCTTAGTTCTCTTGGCAGGTTTCCCTGTGGCCTTTTCTCTAGCTGGCACTGCCCTTATATTCGCTGGCATAGGCATTATTTCAGGAACTTTTGATTCTTCCTTGCTCGGGACTATACCCAATAGACTGTTTGGAGATATGACCAATACAAATTTAGTGGCTGTGCCCTTATTTATTTTCATGGGAATACTATTTGAGAAATCTAATCTCGCTGAAGATTTGTTGAGCAATATGGCTGATGTCCTTGGGGGTTTCAGGGGGAGTCTCGCAGTATCTGTCATTATCGTTGGGGCAATGATTGCCGCCAGCACAGGTATTGTAGGTGCAACTGTTATAGCCATGGGGCTTATTTCTTTACCAATCATGCTTCAAAGAAATTACGATCAGAGCTTAGCTACCGGGACTATTTGTGCTACTGGCACATTGGGCCAAATCATTCCTCCGTCTATTGCTTTAGTCCTTTTGGGAGACGTTCTGTCAGCAGCTTACCAACAATCCCAACTAAGTCTTGGTATATTTTCTGCAAGGACCGTTTCAGTAGGTGATTTGTTTATGGGAGCATTAGTTCCAGGTGTCATTCTAGTTTTTGCTTACATTTCTTATGTACTTCTGAGGGCCTACATGCAACCTTCAACTGCTCCAGCACAAGAAGTTAAGATAGTGGGGAATAGAGCCAAAATAATATTAACTGCTCTGCTTCCGCCTCTAGTTTTGATAGTAGCTGTTTTGGGGTCCATCTTGATAGGCATAGCAACGCCAACTGAAGCAGCGGGTGTAGGGGCTTTAGGAGCTATGGGTTTAGCCCTCAGTAAGGGTAGTTTAAATCGTGAGAACTTAACCTCCGCTGTGCAAAGCACTACTGAAATCACCTCAATGGTTTTTATGATCCTCCTGGGATCTTCAATATTTTCTCTTGTTTTTCGTGGATTTGGCGGCGATGAATTAGTTAACAGTATTTTCAATCAAATGCCTGGTGGGGTTTTTGGAGCCATGCTTATAGTGATGATTATAATTTTTCTTCTAGGGTTCATATTGGACTTTATTCAAATCACCTTTGTTGTCGTACCCATTGTAGGTCCAGTATTACTTGCAATGGGCATAGACCCGCTCTGGTTAGGAATTATGATAGCCATCAATCTCCAGACTTCCTTTTTGACACCTCCTTTTGGATTTGCTTTGTTTTATTTAAGAGGAGTTGCACCTGACAGTGTCCCAACGGGTGCAATATACCGAGGTGTAATCCCCTTCATAGTCATCCAAATTCTAGTTTTGCTGTGCCTGGCAGTATTCCCCTCTCTGGTCACGGCACTACCTGATGCAGTCTACGGGCTTTAATTTCCTTGCAATAAGCGGGCAACCTTATCTGCCCTGTATGAAGACCTAACCATTGGGCCTGAAGCCACTTCTTTAAAGCCTATTTCCTTGGCTATATTTTTGTAATGAAGAAATTCTTCTGGGGGGATATACCTTTCGACGGGCAAGTGATTAAGGGTAGGCCTTAAATATTGACCCAAAGTTAAAATCTCCACGCCAACAGAGTAAGCATCCACCATGGTCGACTCAATCTCTTTTGTTGTTTCTCCCAAGCCCAGCATCAAGCTAGTTTTGGTTAAAACATCAGGGTTAAACTTCTTCGCTTTCTCTAGCACATTAAGCGTTTGCTGATAGCCAGCCCTAGGGTCTCTGACTCTTAAAGTTAACCTTTCAACGGTCTCTACATTCTGAGCAAAGACATCTAAGTTTGAAGAAAGCAAAATAGAAATAGATCTATTTTTTCCTTCAAAATCAGGGGTAAGCGCCTCTACCATGACTTTAGGGCAGACTTCTTTCACGGCTTTTATTGTATTTGAATAGTGCCTAGCCCCTCCGTCTGCCAGATCATCTCTATTAACCGAAGTTAATACTGCGTATTTAAGTGACATTTTTTTAATAGATAGCGCTACTTTGTAAGGCTCTTTTTTATCTCGCCTGCCTCTTGGATTTCCTGTGTCTACTGCACAAAACTTACAAGCCCTTGTGCAAACATCACCCAAGAGCATGAAGGTAGCCGTTCCATGACTCCAACACTCGTTGATGTTTGGACACATTGCCTCTTCGCAGACCGTGTTCAAGTGATTTTCTTTAACAATACTTTTAACTTCTTTGAACTTAGGCGTAAAGGAATGGGTGAGCCTAAGCCAATCCGGTTTCCTTGTTGGGAATATGTTTTTATTGCTATTAGGTTTAATACCATTTCTTATGGCTATAGTGCCATTATCTTTTATAGTCTTGGTAGGAATAACCTGACTCATCCGCTCATAATTCCTTCAAATCTATCCTTGGCAGTTTTTTCAAAATCTTTAAACGCTCTGTCTAAAGAAACTTCTGCAAATTTATTCAGGTGAGTAGCTTTTAAGCTTTTATTCCCACAAACATTAATGTTCTCAAAGGGACTCAAGTCCATATCAATGTTTATGCTCAGCCCATGATAAGAAAAACCTCTTTTTATTTTTAAGCCCACAGAAGAGATTTTTTTATCTTCAACATAGATGCCTGGATCTCCTGATTGCCTTGTAGAGGAAATGTTGTACTTTTTTAAAAAATCTATTACTGAGGCCTCTAGCTCATTCACAAACTTTTTGGGGCCCCATTTTTTACGCCTAAGGTTAATCAAAAAATAGGCTACGATTTGCCCCGGACCATGATAAGTAACCTCTCCCCCCCTGTCTGATCGTACAACCGGTATGCTGTTCTCACTTAATAAGTGGTCTTCCGAAGCTCCAAATCCCAGGGTATAAACAGGAAAGTGTTCTAGTAACCAAAGCTCATCCGGGTCTTCTTTACCCTTTGAAAGTATAACGTTCTGCATAGAAGCCCAAGTCTTGCGATAATCCTGCGTGCCTAGTTTTCTTAACTTAAGGTTCAATTTTTTACTTTTTAGTCTTCTAGGTCTCTCATTTCTATAAAGGCCTTTTCGGAGATCTCATGGTATTCAATCACGTCCTGCTTAAAAGCTTCATAGGAGTTATAGATCTTTGTTGCCATTTCATCACCCTCTATAAATTCTTCCATTACCTCTCTGGATATTTTTCTTAGCTCTACCAAAACATCATCTGGTAGCTTTCTAAGTTCAACTCCATGAACTTCAACTAGTTCTGTTAACGCCCTGTTATTATTAGCTGTGTATTCATCAAGCATTTCTTGGTTAACTGCTCTTGCTGCATACTTGACTATAGCCCTCAAGTCGTCAGGCAGAGATTCGTAAGCCTCCTTGTTTATTATTATCTCTAAGGTTGAGCCACCCTCATGCCAACCCGGATAGTAATAATATTTTGCTACCTGATGAAACCCGAAAGTTAAATCGTTGAAAGGCCCTACCCACTCTGCTGCATCTACTACTCCTTGCTGCAATGCCAGAAAAATATCACTTCCAGGTAACACTACAGTTTCTGCACCTGCTCGTGAGAAGATTTCACCAGCCAATCCTGGAATCCTCATTTTTAGCCCTTTAAGATCTTGGATAGAATTAATTTCTTTATTAAACCATCCAGCCATTTGGACACCCGTATTTCCTCCTGCCAGCGGCATTAGATTAAAAGGAGCATAAGCTTCTTCCCAAAGCTCTTGACCACCCCCCCAATGAATCCAAGAATTAATCTCTTGTGCCGTCAAACCAAAAGGAACAGCAGTGTAAAACTGAGAAGACTTAACTTTGCCTGTCCAGTAATAAGAAGCACCGTGGCCCAACTCAACATTGCCTTGTGAAACTGCATCAAAAACACCCATTGCTGGAACCAGCTCGCCTGCACCATAGACCTTTATCTTCATCCTGCCATTGCTCATTTCGTCTACATATTTAGACAGGTTTTCAGCTGCTAATCCCAGTCCAGGATAATTCTTAGGCCATGTGGTTACCATATTCCACTTGTAGACTTTATTTAGATCAATTTCTACTTTACCTTCCGAAGAAGTGACAGAATTATCAGAACATCCTAGAAAAAGAAAAATAAGAAAGGTTGATAAAATTTTTTTCTTCATAAATTTCCTTAATTAAATTGGTCTTAATTTTGCGTAAGAAGCCATGAGCCACTTAGTTTCACTTGAATCAAAATTAACTTCTACTCTAGCATTAGCCCCTTGGCCTTCATAGTTAAGAATTACGCCCTCGCCAAAAACTTCGTGAACCACCCTCTGTCCTAAGACCAGATCAGTCTCAGGTATCTCTCCTTGAGCAATAATGCCTTTTGAGTCATATGATTTTCTGCCGATTGCCCCACCCGTTCTTATTTCTTGAGTTAACTCAGGTGGTATTTCTCTCAAAAAACGTGAAGGAGGGTTGAATGTTTCATTTCCATGTAAGTTTCTCATTTCTGCATAAATAATATAAAGCTTTTCCATGGCCCTAGTCATTCCTACATAACACAACCTCCTTTCTTCTTCTAACTGGCCCGGTTCTTCTATAGAGAGCCTGTGAGGAAATAAGTTTTCTTCAAAGCCAGTTACAAAGACCAAGGGAAACTCTAACCCCTTTGCTGAATGCAAGGTCATGAGTTGTATTGCTGACTCATGCTCTTCTGCTTGGTCTTCGCCCGCATCAAGTGCTGCGTGATCAATGAAAGCTTTTAAGATGGGAGTGTCTTCTTCTTGAATGTCTGGTACAAAATCACCCGCGGCGCTGACAAGCTCCTCTAAATTCTCAACTCGAGTTCTGCCCTTTTCACCTGCCTCTTTTTTGTGGTATTCAATCAGTCCGCTCCTCTGAATAATATGATCCACAGTTTCTTTTAACTTTAAGCCGTCCACTTCGGTACTGAGGCTCTCAAGGTCTCCCATAAAACCAGACAATGAAGCTTTAGCCCTTGCGGTCAACTCATCAAATTCGACCAATTCTGAGCTGGCATTCCAAAGCGAGCTATTTTTATCCCTCGCTTTTTTTCTAATAATTTCTAGTGTCTTGGCTCCGATTCCTCGTGGGGGTAAGTTAATTACTCTTTCAAAAGCAGCGTCATCTTGTCTCCCATAAACCAGTCGTATATAAGCCATCGCATTCTTAATTTCTGCTCTTTCGTAGAATCTCTGCCCTCCATAAATTCTGTATGGAAGCCCTTCTCTTAGGATAGCCTCTTCTAAAGCTCTCGACTGCGCATTGGATCTGTAAAGAATTGCAACCTCATCTAGGGCATTGCCTTGATCCATCCAAGACTGAACTGTTCCAACAACAAACCTAGCTTCGTCGTCTTCGTTGTATGCAGAGTAGACTGAAATCTTTTCCCCTTCCTTTTGTTCAGTCCAAAGCTCTTTGCCCATTCTTGTCTGATTGTTTTCAATAACTGAGTTAGCAGCATCTAAGATGGTTTGTGTAGATCTATAATTCTGCTCCAATCGAACCACTTCCGTCTTAGTGAAATCTTTAGTAAACCTATCAATATTGTCACTTTTTGCTCCTCGCCAACCATAAATGGATTGATCGTCGTCACCCACGGCTGTGTAGCTACTGTCTTTTCCCTTTAATAATGATAATAATCGATACTGGACTTCGTTGGTGTCTTGAAATTCGTCCACAAGGATATGCTTAAAGCGTTTTTGATAATGAGAAAGCAATGATTCATTAGTGGATAGGAGGATGAGAGATCTTAATAACAGCTCTCCAAAATCTACCAGGCTTTCTCTTTCACAGAGCTGTTCATATTCTTCGTAAACTTTTGTCATTTGTTCAACGAAATAATCATCGCCGGACTCAGCTTGATTTGCTCTTCGACACTCATCTTTTTCTTTATTGATGTACCACTGGATTTGCCTAGCCGGCCACTTGCCTTCGTCAACCCCCATGGATTTACAAACCCTCTTGATGACTCTGTATTGATCTTCACTGTCCAAAATTGCGAACTCTTTTCTAAGGCTTGCTTCTTCCCAATGTCTTCTCAGAAGCCTATGAGCAATGCCGTGAAAGGTTCCACACCAGAAATCTGCCATTTCTTGGCCCAACATAGATTCGATTCTGCCTTTCATTTCATTGGCCGCTTTATTAGTAAAAGTTACTGTTAATAAAGAGTGGGGGCTGTTGTCTAAGGCTTGTACTAGCCAGGCAACCCTGTGGGCGATAACTCTAGTTTTACCAGATCCTGCGCCCGCTAAAACAAGGAGATGAGAGGACTCAGAAGTTACTGCGTTTCTTTGAGCTTCATTTAGATTATTTAAAATATCAGAGACATCCACAATACTATTTTATATGGTTTGGCTTTAAAGAGGTTTTTAAAAAAGTTGAAAAAAAACGCATGAGAATTAACCCCCCTTAAGTTAAGATAAATGATAGAAAAACCCATGACTGATCCAAAAGAATTCTTTGATGCTTACTGTGATTTTGTTACTAAACAAACCAGTGATCCCAGCCTAGATATTGAGAGCCTGAAGGCCTCTTTAGAGAATATCCAAAACAATTCTGAAATTGATGTGCCTAGATTAATGACAGCAGCTCTTGGCTTAAGCAGTGAGGGGGGTGAGTTTGTAGAAATTGTTAAAAAAATGTTCTTGCAAGGAAAGCCGGCTAATGAAGAAAATATATTTCATATGAAAAGGGAGTTGGGTGACATTATGTGGTACTGGGTTACGGCATGTATGGCACTTAAGTTAGATCCGGTTGAAGTTATATTAGAAAATCAAAAAAAGCTTGAAGCGAGATACGGTGACAAGTTTACTATTAACCAAAGCGAAGTTAGGGAAAAGGGCGACCTGTAGTTAATTATCTAACCCCCTTGGCTCTCAGTAGATAGGAAAAACCAAAAACTATGTCTGATTGTCTTTAGACTTCTAGTTTAAAGCTGGAAAGATTGTTACAAGTCTCGTTAAACTCTAAAACAGTCTGGTCTATGATATCTTTAACTGACTTCACTTCATCTATAAGGCCCACTGATTGACCTGACAGCGCAGGAGCTGCATTCATGTCTCCCCCAAAATATAAGTCTTGGATATTTGACATGTCATTCATTTCCATCACCCCTGCCTCATGAATTTTTTTTGTGAAGTCAGTCCTCAGGGCTCTAATTACTGGCTTTGAAGTTTTATTCAAAATCCAAGTCCCCTGTATGGTTGAGTCAAGAATTTTGTTTTTAAAGTTATCGTGTACAGGGCTCTCTTTACTTGATACAAACCTTGTACCCATTTGTATCCCCTCAGCACCAACAGCAAACACGGCAGCCATTCCGGTGCCGTCAACTATGCCGCCCGCAGCTATTATTGGTAAATCTAGCTCTTTCCTTATGGCCTGAATAAGTACCAAAAGACCAACCTCTTCCGGGTTTTTAAAACCTCCTCCTTCGGTTCCTTCTACCACCAGTCCATCAACTCCAGCGTTAGCTGCCTTTACAGCGCCTTGTACGCTAGGAACAGCATGATAGACCGTTATACCTGCGTATTTTAAGGTCTCTATGTATTTGGATGGGTCTCCCGCTGAAGTGGTAACAAACTTTACTCCATGAGAAACACAGAAATCTACCATGCTATCGTCTTGAAGAAAAAGCAGCGGTAAATTTACACCAAAGGGTTTGTCCGTAAGATCTGACATTTTTTTTATTTCGGCCTTGCAATTTTCTACCTCTCCTGACGATGTTTCTATCACGCCAAAGCCGCCTGCATTTGATACCGCTGAAGCCAGCTTGCTTCGTGCAATCCAGCCCATAGGGGCTTGAATGATTGGGTATTTAGATCCTAGGTGTTGCAATACTCTATTCATTTTTAAATCCTTTAAATTGATTTGGTTTTAATTAACTCTTTCTTTTTGTTCCTTTCTTTTCGTCTGGTCTTATCATTAACCTTTCCTACTAGTTGACCACATGCAGCCATAATGTCGTCTCCTCTTGTTGATCTTATGGTAACCACATAGCCCTTTGATTGTAAGAATTCTTGGAATCTTTTAACCCTGTTCCCTGAAGGCCTTTTGTAGGCAGATTCCGAAAATGAATTAAAAGGAATTAAGTTTATTTTACAGGGGAAATCTTTAAGCAAGTTTGCAAGCTCAGCAGCTAACTCAAGCGAGTCATTAACCCTGTCTATAAGAATATACTCGAAAGTAGTTACCCGGCTGTCATTACATTGATCAACGTAATTTGTTACAGATTTTAAAAGCGTCTTTATGGGGTATTTCTTGTTAACGGGCACTAATTCATCTCTTAATTTGTCATTCGGTGCATGCAAGGAGATGGTTAAAGATACGTCAGAAAGTTTTGATAGCTTGTCTATTTGAGGAACTAAACCTGATGTGCTCAAAGTTACCCTTCGTTTAGATAGGCCGTAAGCATTATTGTCTAACATCAATTCCATTGCCTTTACCACTGGGTCGAAGTTGTGTAACGGTTCGCCCATTCCCATCATCACTACATTTGTGATGTTTCTTTCTCCCTTTGCTCTTGAATCACCAAATGAGTTTTCTGCTATCCAAAGTTGCCCGATAATTTCAGCCAAGGTCAGATTCCTAGAGAAGCCCTGTTTCCCTGTGGCACAAAAACTACAATCTATTGCACAACCAACCTGAGAAGAGACACAAAGAGTTGCTCTATTACCTTCAGGAATCAAAACCATTTCTATTAAATCGCCTTCTCCAACACCAACCACCCATTTTCTTGTGCCGTCTTTAGAGTCCCTCTCATAAATTACTTCTGGTGCTCGAATTTCACATTCATGGCTTAACCTTTCTCTTAGCTCCTTAGATAAATCAGTCATCTTAGAAATATCACTCACCCCTCTTTGATGCATCCATTTGATGATCTGTGTTGCCCTGTATTCTTTTTCTCCAAGATTTAAAAAATACTCGCCTAACTCACCCCTAGTTAAGTCCATAAGATTTGTTTTTGAGGACATGTCTTTAGTTTAGAGGACCCAACTCATCAGCCACCCAACTGATAGACCAGTTGTGCCCTAGCCTTCTTCCTCTATATGTTTCAGGCAACCTAGTGACCTTACTTCCTATTAAGTCTAAATTCTGAGGGTCATTTTTTAGTCCCCTAAAGGCAACATCCAGGTGGTGCTGGGTTCTCCACTGATAAAAAATCAATTTATCTGGGATGTTCTTAGGCGGATTGAAGTTACAGCCTCCTCTAGAAAAGGGAGAACCAATGGGTCCTGCTACAGAGTGAATTTCAGTAGATAGGCTGTGTTTCCATCCCTCTACCAATGAAGCTACCAAAACTCCGCCATAACTGTGTCCAACAATGACTACTCTTTCCGTGTCAGGAAGACCCCTTGCTGCTTCTCTCAAGTGAAAGATAAGTTTCTTAGCAGAACTCGAATAACACTTTCGGTCATCCCATCTATAAAAGAATGTAGCGCTATTATCTGTGTCTAGGGTTTGTAAGGGGTATATCCATTCATAACCCTCGCTTCTGCTTCCGTGAACTGACACCAATAAGACTTTCTCCTTACCATTAAATCTCTCAAGTGGATTCAATCCCAAGTCTAACCCAGATAATTTTGCTCCAGACTGTTTAAAGCCCTTGCCAGGATCTAGATTTTCTAACCAGGGGTAGTTCTGGTCGTTTTCAGCAAAGGCAAGCGGAACTAAAAAGATTATTGTAAGGACAATATATTTCAAGGCATGTCTTTAAAATTTTAGCCCAGCATATTGTGGAGAGCGCAAAGTTTATTTCCCGAGGGGTCTCTGAGATAAGCCAAGTAAAACTTTATTCCCTCACCTTCCCTAATCCCCGGAGGGTCTTCACATGTGGTTCCTCCACTCTCTAGGCCAGCTTCGTGCCAAGCGTCAGCAGCCTCTGGACTGTCAGCACTAAAGCCTATGGTTGCGCCATTGCCGTAAGTTGCAGGACTGTCATCAATCGGCTCAGAGATTAAAAACATGATTTCACCAACTACGTACATATACCTCTTGTGACCTGTTGGATTGACAGTTAGTACGCCCGGTCCACTTCCTAAGGTGCTTAACACTTTGTCATAAAAGAGCTTGGACTCCTCTATATCATTTGCTCCTACCATAATGTGACTAAACATTTTTTCTCCTCTTTTGTTTTGAATTAAATTTTATTTATTAAGAATTTTTCCAATCTGGCTTTCGTTTATTTATAAAAGCATCAATTCCTTCTTTAGCATCGTCGGCTTTTAAGTTCTTAATCATTCTTTCAGTAGCATATTCATAGGCCTCTTCAAGGTCCATATCCAATTGCTTATAAAAGGTTTCTTTCCCCATTTTTAATACATAGGGAGATTTTGAACAAATAACCCCAGCTACTTCCATCACTTTCTCGTGAAGTTCTTCGGGACCAAATACGTCATTGATTAAACCAAACCTTTTGGCCTCAGTTGCGTCTATCAAATCACCAAGAAGAAGCATTTCCATTGAATGCTTTTTGACTATGGTTCTTGATACGGGAACTAGAGGCGTGTGGCAGAATAAACCAATGTTTACCCCTGGCGTTGCAAACCGGGTATTTGTATCTGCGTACGCTAAATCACATGCTGCAACTAACTGACATCCTGCTGCAGTTGCAACACCATGTACCTCGGCAATAACTGGTTTATTTAGATTAGGTAAAAATATCATTACCTCCTTACAGCTATTTAAAAGCTCTTTATAAAAGGATTCATTTTCATTTTCCTGAACCTCTTTTAGGTTATGCCCTGCGCTGAAACCCCTTCCAACCCCCTTCAACACTATAACTTTTGTTGAGCCGTCTTCCTCAGCTTCTTTTAAAGCTTCAAATAATTCTTTTAATAAATTTTTAGATAAAGAATTAAAAGAGCCCTCATCATTTAAGCTGATTAATGAAACCTCTTCTTCTTTTTCAAGAGTCACTAGGTGGTTAGATTTTTCTGCCATTTTCAAATCCTTCTTATTGATTATAACTTCTATAGCCGTGAAAATGTGTTGATGAAGAATTACTCATCGCACATAGGGATTGTTGGCGGAGGAATTGCAGGCCTTACTGTCGGTTGTGCTTTAAGGTTACAAGGAATCAATACGATTGTCTTTGAAAGAGCTGATGAGGTTAGTGAATATGGCGCAGGTATTTCTATTTCTCCAAACGCCCTGAGACCGCTTCAAAAATTAGGCATAAAAGACGACTTTGTTGACAGGTCTTTTGTTCCTGAGAAGGCTGTTATGCATTACCAGGGCAAAGAGATTAAGAGGCTTGACACTGAAGTGGTAACGTCGAGTAGACAAAAATTAATTGAGGTCATTCACCAAAGGTATGCTGGACTAGGCGGAGAGATTCTCTTTGAGCATGAGTGTGAAAGCTTAGACGAAAGTTCTTGCGAAATAACATTTACAAATAATGAAATATATAAGGTATCTCATATTCTGGTGTGTGATGGAATTAAGTCTTCCATTAGACAAAATTATTTTCCTGCTTCAGGGGTACCTGCTTATAGTGGATACAGTGCTTGGAGAGGAATAGGCCTTTCAGAGATAAAGGATATTCAATTTCACTTTGGTCCTGGAACTCACATAGTTAATTACCCCATAGATCATGAAGGAAGGACTAGCTTCGTAGGGGTTGTAAAAACAAATGAAGCAACAGAAGACTCGTGGAAAATAAAAGGCTCTAAAGAAGTTTTTTTAGAGGATTTTAAGTTTTACGACGAAGAAATATTCTCTATGGTTAGCTCTAGTGAAGTTATTTATAAGTGGGGCGTCTATATAAGGCCTTCTTTAAATTCAATGTGTTCAAAAAACATAACTTTACTTGGAGATGCAGCCCACCCAATGGTGCCTTTCTTAGGACAAGGCGGCTGTATGGCTATTGAAGACGCCTACACGTTTGCTATTTTATCCGGGGAGTTGGATTGTGATTTCAATAAAGTACAACCCCTTTATGAAAAGATCAGACTTCACAGAAATAACAGGATTCAATCTGCCTCTATGTTGCAGGGCAAGCTTAATCATATAAAAAACCCTATAGCTGCATTTACTAGAAACCTATTAATGAGCCACACACCCTTGTTGGCCATGAGAACCAATAAGATCTGGAACTACAATGTAGATGAAGAGATCTCGAAGGCCTTAAGTTAAAGCTCTTTTTATTTAAACTCATTTTTTCCATCAAAATAAACTGTATTTTCTATTTTGGGAGGTTCTTCTACGCATTTTAGATTAACGCTGTATGAATCGGGATGTGAACGAGGTTGATAAAAACTCTTTATACCGCATTTTTTACAAAATAAGTGCTTTGCTTTTTTAGCACCAAAGGAATACTCGGCAATCAATTCATTGCCTTCAATAATTTTGAAGTCATCGTGCTTGATAAAAAGGTGTTCGTAATCATGCATTTTGCATATGGAGCAGTTGCATTTCCAAATTTCAACGGACTCATTTGCCTTAAATTTAAATTTAATTTCTCCACAATGGCATCCGCCGAAATACTCTTTCATGGTCCTTGTTTCCAATCTTTAAAAGTGAAGTATTTCCTCTTTAATAATTTATTATAAATAATTGCAAACAGAACTATAAAAGACGCCCCCACCGCTACCGGCATTAGTATAAAGCTCAACCCTTTTGCACCAAGAACAGCAATAATAGGGTTAGCTCCAGCGGGCGGATGAACGGTCTTGGTTGCCATCATTAAGAATATTGCCAATCCAACTGCCAAGCCTACGCTGAGAAATGAAAAACCTAAAATTGAGTAAACGAAGACTCCTGCTAAGGCAGATAATATATGACCGAATAAAACATTCTTCGGATGAGCTAGGGGACTTTCATGAGCTGCCATAACTAAAACCATGCTTGCCCCAAATGGCGGTATTAACCATAAATTGCTTTCGTCGAAAGAGTTAAGATATGCAAGTGCAGAAATGCATAAAAATGCCCCTAAAGCAGAAATAATATTATTTTTCATATGAAAATATATTAGGAGCAGAGATCTAATTTATTGGATCCCAGCCTTAAAGTGACAGAAAATATTTGCATAATTTTGACCATTGAGCGGTATTGGTCGACCGTGCTTTAATCTCGCCCCTTCATAAAACAAGACCTCTCCGGGGTTTAGGAGCATATGGTGCTTTCGATGGTGATGATCGTCGATCACTAAAGGCCAATCTGAATCAACATCTTGGTCAACATTAATGATCGCGCTGACTATATGAGTTTGCTCTCTGTCTCGATGTTCTTCAAGGACAGCATCCTTACCATAAATTCTGATTCCATAGACCGCTGTTGGTTCAAGCTGAGTATTTGCCCATTCCTCTAATACAGGTTTTAAGCTCATATGAATTTCTTTTCTTAGATTCTCGGTTAAATTAACCAACCTGCTTGCCGGCTGATTGTCTTGGCTGGTATGAATAAAACCTTTTACTATTTCAACTTCTGAGTTATTTTTATTTTCTTCGTAAAATACTTTAATTTTTGCAAACAGCCTTGCGTTCAGTTTTTCTTTTTTAAAGCCGACAGATGTGTAGATTGGGATGTCGTCTATATCGACCTTGGGTTGATAGCCCATCTGTTTTTCAATGTCGGAAGGGTCAAACCCCTCATCTATTAGAATCTTATATATTCCTTCTTTATCGCAACCTCGAGAGATATTTAAATTGATCCAATCGATCCATTCTTTATTAATTGTCATTTAATTGAGTATGGTTTTTGGAACAGCGATTTACTCTTCCTTGTAATTGTCTTCGAGAATCCCTTTTTCTTTTAAAGTGTTTGTTAACTTTTCTAGACGAACCAGTGCGACAACCCCCATCATTCCAAAAATAAAACCCATTACTGCTAATCCATCCAAAATTCTCTCCTTTTAAAAAACTGTTTCCTTAAAAGATTATATAACATTTTATAATGTAACCTTTACTTCCCATTTATGGTGTGATAAGTTTACGTTACATATTAAATTTAAGGAAAACTTTATGGACTTACTAATACCACTTGCTGGAATATCCGTTGGTCTTATTATCCCGCTGGCGGTCTTCTACTGGCAATATCATGAAACTAAAAACAAGAACGACACAATTATAAAGATATCTAAGAACCTAGATGATCCGTCAAAGCTAGATGACTTGTTAGGTATATTAGATGAAAGAAAAAAAGAACCGATAGATTACCGCAGAGGAGGAGTAATAACGATTTTTGTGGGTATTGGTATCTGCCTTCTTGGTTATGTTGCGATGGGGTCTTTCTTTGTGGGCGTTGGATATTTAGTAGGTGCAATAGGTATAGGCACCATGGTTGCTGGATATCTTTATCCAAATACGAGCGAAGAACTAACAAATGCTGTTGAAGATTACGAAAAAAAATAGTTTTGGGTAAGAACCATAAAAAACTTTTAAACAATCTTGAGGAACTGCGAAAAAATGCCGGTTTAACTCAGCAAGAGTTATCTGAAAGTGCAGAGGTTTCAAGAAAAAGTATCAATGCAATTGAGAATGGAATATATGTCCCCTCTACCGTTCTTGCTTTAAAAATTTCTAAAACTCTTGGATGTAAAGCAGAGGATTTATTTAAATTACCTAAAAATTAATTCGGCAAACGAAACTACTCCACCGTGACAGAGTAGTTGAGATAGGTCGTTTATCTGCCAAAACTATCCATGCTACTCATTATTTAAAATTCTCGGTAAAGATTACCACAAATCAACTGCATTATTATTTTAGGAAAAAAGTTCCTTTTTTGGGCAAAGAGGTTTCAAGAATGATTTTAATTAATGAAGAAGACAATATTTAACCACACAGGTCCAACCGCACCTCTTTGTCTTTAAGAAAGCATCTTCTAGAGTGCTCTGTTCCATCCTGTTTATAACTTATATTCAAACCGTTTGCCTTGCCTTTCTTATAAACTGCAATTGTGTATGCATATTCCAATTTTTTATCCTCAGGAAAGATAGTAACCTCACCTTCATAGGCATCATCTTTGATATTTCCAGAAGATTCTATTTTCCCATTTTCATAATAAGTCTCAATTTTCCCATTCATCTTATTGTCTATCATGGTAGTTTTTTTTCTTAATTGACCATTTTCATAATAATCTTCATACCTACCATTCAATTTATTTCCCTTCCACTCTCCAACTCCTTTTAAATTACCATTTTTATGATAATGTTCTGTGACTCCTTGCAAATATCCATTTTTGTAAATCATTTTGGATTGAAGGGTTCCATTTTCATAAAAGTCCTCTCTTAATACTGGTTTTCCACCCTCAATAACTATTCTGTTTTTTATTTGCCCATCTGTATAAAATTGTTCGAAGGTGCCGTCTTCTGAGGAGCAGGAAAATAAAAGAAAGAATAAAAAAAAGAAAGTAGACCTTTTCATTTTCTAAAACCTATCTCCACTACTCCACGGTAACTGACTTGAACAAAACAGAGAATTAGATTTTTTACCCTGAAATCCTTTATGGAAACTCTGATAGAACTTTATATATTTTTCTTCCACTAAAACTTAATCTCATGTATGAATTGATTTTTACTGTATCAAATACATAAAACCAAAAATAACCACCATAGAGATGAAGAAGTAAATTATTTTATTTTTATTCATATATTGTCCTTTTTAATTATCTGTTTTGTTCTACTCCACGGTCACTGAGTAGATTTGAACAGTGATTTGGTTTTTTGCCCTGAAATGCCTTATGGAAGTTTTGATAAAACTTAATGTATTTTTCTTCCATTATTTTTGAAGAAAATAGCAATCCCCCATCCTGATAGCATACAAAGTGGAAATGCCAAAAATGGAGAAATCCCAATACTTTTCAGAACAAAAAAAACAATAAATGCAGAAAGCACTCCAATGATTTCACTTAAATTATTAAAGATGTTAGTCATGATTAAATTAGGATAACTAATTGATGAAAATTGCTCAACCAAGAAACCTTTCTTTATTCAACTGTCACTGATTAGATTTGAACAGTGATTTGCTTTTTTCCCTCGAAATGCTCTATGAAAGTTTTGGTAAAAATTTATGTATTTTTTATCCATTTTTTTCATCATCTAAGGAATATGGTATTGAATATCTTTCAAGTAACTTTTGCAACATACTTTTTGTGTCTTTGCCTCTATACCAGAAAATATTCCTATAATCTTTCTTACAGTTAATATCTCTCTTAATAATTTCTTTTTTCATTATTCATTAGACCAGTATTCTTTAAGGGAGTTTATCTCTTCGGTGGTTACTTTTCTGCAACCAATTGTTTTATTGATAAGAGGAATATTTGAAAAGGTGCATAAACTGTCTAAATTGTTGTCATCATGTGAATGTGCATTTGGAATCTGAAAAAAAATTAATATTGAGAATAATGTTTTAATCAGAACTTTCTTCATTACACAAGACTATTTTTTGACCAACCAAGAAAATTTTTTTATTCAAAGCCAGCTATAGCTTCAAGAAAATCTTCTGCTTCGGTTCTAGAGGCTATTACAAACAATTTACCTGAGTTGATTGGTGGATCTGCCGATTTAAGTGGTTCGAACAATACGAAAACTAAGCACTCTAAGATTATTAAACCTTCGAATTTTAAAGGAAATTATATTCATTATGG
>LULL01000196.1_pt1 | contig 32596 bp, 24 predicted proteins | sample 728161 | NCBI WGS metagenome assembly LULL01 (sample SAMN03860290, study PRJNA289734) | marine metagenome | biome: seawater column; feature: ocean; material: water; isolation source: Red Sea water column Station 149 - depth 500m | place: Saudi Arabia: Red Sea | collected 2011-10-15 | depth 500 m
GTATAGTTATTTTGGTGGTAATAGGAGTCAGGAGTTTTATAATAGTTGTGCGGTCGTAGAGTATGAATTGACCTGTTTGGGGAAAATTAAGAGTTCAGAGATGGTTAGTAATAAGAAATTCTGTATTGAACCCATAAAATTTAAAGCAAAAGAAAAGCAAACTTTAACGAAATCCTTTTCAGATAAGTATGCATGTAAAAAGATATTTGACAAAATTGTTGATGAAAATCGAAGCAATTATTTTTTATGTCTTTTTGATAGAGGTAGCGAGAGGATTGATGAAGTAGTTGATTTCAACGAAGATAAATAACGAGCTTTCAGATACTTTTTCGAAAAACCATTTAAGCGACTTTACGCCCCACCATCAATCCCTCTTGCTTTAGCAAGATTGTCATGACGTTGGTTTAATTTGTGTTCTTGTTCAAGGATGTCGGTTCTATCAACAATTTCACCGTCATTAAGTTCTAGAAAATCAATTGCGTTATTATAGGTATGAATAGTCTGAACATCTTTTTGAAGATTAATTACTCGTCCATCATAAAGTTTTACTTCTTCATCTTTTTCAGTACAAAAGCCTAGTGAAGAAGCTAGAATTAATGTTGAGGTCAATGTCATAAATATTAATTTTTTCATTGTAAAACCCCCGTTGAATCATCCTTAATATCTTTTAGCAATGAATCTGCTGCCATTGCGATAAAAACTTTATCATTTCCATAGTATTCTGGCGAGTAGAGAATCTCTTCTTTTATTTCTTTATAAGTTTTTTGCAGCTTTTCTCTGATGAGTTTCATGGCCTTGGCTTTATCAACTGACTCTGTTTGAAATGAAAGCCAACTTTCACCAAGTCCAAACTTCTCACAAGAATAATTTTCTTCGATACATTTTATTAAAGTATCCTTAAGGATATCTTGGGTGAAAGTGATTTTTTCTTCATTCGCTTTGATAATTCCTCTTGTTTCAAAAAGAATATTGGCCTTAAGCATTTCATCGCACTTTCACACACCTTGATTTTCAAACTCTTCTCGTATTTAACTTCATGTTTAGCACTTGGATGATCAAAATCGCTGGAGGTCTACAAGGGGGTAGTTAAAAATGCCCACATAATGTGGCATTCTTATAACTGAATAAGAATGCTAAGTCCTTAATATTAAATGATTTTATATGGATCTAAGAAAAAATGTTTATCTGAGAAAGGTGAATGTTACAATTAAGAGAAGAAATAAATATAGGCAAGGAGAGAGGTCTGTATTTTTTTTCTAAGATCCTAGTTTGTAGACCCTTTTTTAATGTGCTTATTTTTACAAACTAGGATCCTTATCTTCTTTAAATTTCTCATATTTTTCTCAAGAAATGATACTTTTTGCCGATAGGTTTAATGTATTGGAAGGTAAATGTCTAAAAGTGATTTTTTATTCGATTTTATTATATTTTTTAGTGTGACAATCATTTTTGTCCCTATATTCAAGCGTTTAAAGCTCGGAAGTGTTTTGGGCTATCTTGGGGCAGGAATTATTGTGGGCCCTTATGGTTTGAAACTCATTAGTGGTGAAGGAAATATTTTTCATCTCGCAGAGTTAGGACTTGTTTTTTTACTGTTTCTTATTGGACAGGAGCTTACTCCTAAGCGTTTATCGACTTTGAAAACAAAAATTGTTTTTGATGGAGGAGCGCAATTTGTTTTTACAACGCTTATTTTTTGTTTTCCCGTTTATTATTTTACTCAAAGCTGGAAATCATCACTTGTTATTAGTATGGCCCTTTCTTTATCTTCAACAGCTTTTGTTTTATCTTATCTTAAAGATACTAAGCAGCTAACGTTGAGTTATGGACAATTGTCTTTTAGTATTTTGTTGTTTCAAGATATTATTATTGTGCCTATTCTTACTTTATTGCCATTTTTAAATGGAGCAGATGCAATCACTCATCTCACATTTTCTTATTTTGCCAAAAGTTTAAGTATTTTAGTAGGGACATTTTTATTTCTTAAATATTGTTTAAGACCTTTACTCAGTTTTGTTAGAAAAGAGTCTTCAGAGGTTTTTACTGCATTTTGCTTATTAGTCATTATAGGAATGGCATTTGCTATGGAAAATGTGGGACTCTCTAAGGCATTAGGGGCATTTCTAGCAGGAATCTTTTTATCTGAGTATGAATTTAAAAAAGAAGTAGAGTCTGTCATTCTCCCTTTTAAGGGAATGCTTATGGGCGTCTTCTTTATGACATTTGGCCTTCAGTTTAACTTAAACTTTTTTTCTAGAGAGCTTATGTCGGTCGTTGGTATTTGTGCTGGCCTTGTGGTTGGAAAATTTTTGATTTTTTATGCCATTGGAATTTTTCGGATGCCAGCAGACTCAGCTAAGGCGAAAAGATTATCATTACTTATGTCTCAAGGTGGTGAGTTTGGTTTGATTGTCATTGCCATGAGTCTTCAGCAAGGAATTTTTTCACAGTCAACACACGACTATCTTATGTCTGCGATCATATTAAGTTTAGTTATCTCACCTGTTCTTTCAAAAGTTGCTGAAAAAGTTAAGTTGAATGATGAGAATGTTAAATTATCAGAGTCAAAAGATGAGGATAATTTAATTGAGTTTCCTAAGGATAAGGCCAGTGAAACTAAAGTTTCTAAGCAAGAAGTTTCAGATGATATGGCCAGTTAATTTGAAAAATTAGAATTAAAAATATCGGAGAGGTTTTCTCTGTTTTTTATCTTCTTTATAACATAAACTTACATTCCTTGTGTATAGATCTCAAACTCGTTTTAATAAAAAAGAAGTATCAAAATATGGAATTGTTACTTTTCAATAATCAGGAGGATGATATGAAAAGCTTATTGCTTGCCGCAACCCTAGTTAGCTCTTCTGCTTTTGCAGCTGAGTATATCGTAAAATTTAAAACAGGAACGAAGTCTTTAATTGATATGAAGTCTTATGGTGATGTTAGAGATCTTAATCTTTCCTTTGGAGAGTTTGCTGTTCTTAGTTCTCAGCAAAAATCAGTTATGAAGTCGCTCTCAAACCACCCAGCGATTGAGTATATTGAACCAAATTATACTTACCATACTTCAAGAAGTCCTAAGGATAGTGACTTTGAAAAGCAATGGGGCTTACATAATGATGGTAAGAACTCTGGTTCATGGTGGTCTAGAGGAGTTGCTGGAGTTGATATTTCAGCTTTAAAAGCTTGGGAAGTGACTAAAGGAAGTAAAGAAATAAAGATTGCTGTTATTGATACTGGTGTTGATTATAACCACGATGATCTCGCTGGAAATATTATGATCAACGAATTAGAAAAAAATGGTATTGAAGGTGTTGATGACGATGGAAATGGATACATAGATGATGTGTATGGTTATGATTTTGCAAATGATGACTCCGATCCTATGGATGGGCATGGGCATGGAACGCATTGTGCTGGTGTTATTGGGGCAAAGCATGACTCTAAAGGAATTGCAGGGGTTAATGCCCACGTTCAAATTCTTCCTATCAAATTTTTAAAGGACAACGGAAGTGGATCTTTAGAAGCTGCATTAAAGTCTATTGATTATGCAACGGCCAGAGGTGTAGATATTATGAGTAACTCTTGGGGCGGGGGCGGAAGATCCCAGGCGCTTTTTGAAGCTATCGAAAGAGCTAAGGATGCTGGAATTACTTTTGTTGTTGCCGCAGGAAACTCTAACTCAAACAATGATAAAAAACCAACTTACCCAGCTAACTATAAGGTAGATAATGTGATATCTGTCGGAGCTTTAGATGGTAAGGGAGAAAGAGCTAGCTTTTCTAATTATGGAGAAAAAACAGTCCATGTTTTTGCACCAGGTGTAAAAATTTATTCTACAGTTCAAGGCAATCGTTATAAAAAAATGTCTGGAACGAGTATGGCGTGTCCACACGTTGCTGGCGTTGCAGGACTTTTATTGGCCAGTGAGCCAAACCTTACTTATTCAGATATTAAAGAAAGACTTATGGGAACCTCAGTTATTTCAACTGACTTAAATAAGTATACGCGTTCTGGTTACGTAGATGCACATAAAGCCTTAACTAATAAGAGATAATATGTTTTGAAGCCCTTACTATTTAAGGACAAAAAAGACCCTCATTTTCATGAGGGTCTTTTTTTATAACTCTTGTTCAATTTTATCTAAAAAACTTTTTGCATAAATTAATGACTCTTCCTGTGAGAATTGAAATTCTTTTTGAATAATGACAGCAAGTTCAATAAGGTCTGTATCTTCGTTTATATGTTTGAGGATATGATAGTAAGTTTCATTAACGGCTTTAAAATTTTCAAACTTGGGATCAAAAATAATTTTTTTATCTTGATTTTTATTTGAAATATTATTTTCTTGGGTTTTAGATTGCGAGCAAATTAAGAGGACTTGTTCAATGCGGTTCTGAGATGTTAACGGGTTGTTTAAGTAGTTTACATCTTGACTATAAAATTTAGTATTTTCAAAGTTTTTTTCAAACTCTTCTGTAATTTCTTGTGGTGATAATTGTTTTTCCAAATAATTATGATGAAAATTGCTAGGTCCTATACTTATAAGTTTTCCTTTTTCTGTAAGAAACTTTTTGCACTCATTTAAGGAATAGTCTAGAGGCATATCAATAATATCGAAAAACCAAGGAGCAATAATCATATCAAAGCTGTTAGGAGCAAAGGGCAGGTGCGGAAAGCTTCCTAAAATAAATTGGTGATTATCATACTTTGTTTTGGGGTATTTTATTGTATATTTTTGTGATGTTTGAGATAGAGATTTTGGGTAAGGTGTATAATCACTTAATTTAACCTCGTGTCCATCAAATATCTTTTTTGCTGTAAGGGTCAAGAAAGGGTTGTGATCTAGGCCATAGATTTTTTTATCCGAATATTTATTAGCTAAATTATAACTTATTCGACCTGCACCGGAGCCTAGAATAAGAATCTTATGAGTGTCAGCATCTATATTATTTTCGATAAAATTTTGATAGAGCTGGATTTCCTGGCTTTCCCAGCACCAGTCTCTAAAGACGAGTTGGAAGTAGGAGTGAATTTGTTGTTTTGTGGCCGAAATAGGAATATGTTGGTGTCCTCGAAAATCATTGAGGAGTTTATCCATGAAATGGAGGTTTTTTTGTTTTGCCTCTAGGAGTGCACTGACTCTTTTCCGGGTTAAGCTTTTTTGGTGGGTATTGGCCAGAACTTGTAAATATTTCAAGGTATTTTCTTCTTCTGTCAGATAACTTTCAATTCGAGTTGCCCAGCTTAAAAACGATGCTTCTGGAGACTGAAAGAGCCATGGAACTTCGTGAAACAAGGGATAAGAGGTGTTTTGGGCGTAAAGCTCTGAATCTTTTAAGTTAAGAAGTTGATGAGTTTGAGGGCATCGTATATCTGTTACAGACCAATCTTGCATAGTTTTCCTTTATTTTTTCTTTATGTTATAAGCTCTTACTACATTTGTGCAAGTTGAAATCTTTGGAGAAAATAATGAAATGGATAAGCTTTATATTTTGTGTTCTGAGTTTTTCTTTTACCAGCTATGGTGAAGTGACATATAAGGAATTTTTAAATTTAAAAGATGTTACGCATAAAGTTTTTAAAGAGTTGAGGCCTGATGAGACTCATCAATTGCTGATGAATCCTCCATTTGAATTAAATGAAACCTATTGGTGGGATATTGATGCTCTTCGTGCTGCTTATCACGGTTATGAAAATATTGAAGAAAATATTTATCAGCATTATATTTATATTTTCGGTGGTTATGCCAAACAGAAGTTTATGACGCTAGATGGTCTGGCGTTAACAATTTGCCATGAGTTAGGTCATGCCTTTGCGGGAGCTCCGTTTAAAAATAATGGTGCTAGTGTTGAGGCTCAGTCAGACTATTTTGCAGCTAAAACTTGTTTACCATTATTTTTTAAATATATGGCCTCAACAGACGAGTTTTTAGATGATAATTATGTTTATAATTTATGTGATAAATCTGCTCCTGATCAAAAGTTTTGCTTGCGAGCATTTAAGGCCTTTGAAAGCATGTTAAAATATTTTGAAAGTTTGGGAGAAGTTGCTTATTTCCATGATATTGATCGTTCTATTGTGGAGGAACTCAACACTAACAATAGCTTTTATCCAAATGCTCAATGTCGTATTGATACGATGATTCAAGGATTATTAAATAAAGAAAGACCCCTATGTTGGTATCCTGGGGGAGTTCAGAGGAGATTATAATGAAAGAATTTTCAACAAAAATATATGAGACTTTACAAACATACGGCTATCCCCAAAAACGTGTAAGTCTTCCAACAGAAAAAATGTATGAGGTTGCAGATAATAAAGGTTTAAGTTTTAATAGTGTTTTAGATTATCTTAAAAATGAATATCAAGTTGCAGCAGAGGTTAAAGATGAGAAAATTATTTTCTCTCCACTAAGTGCGGCAGAAAACTTTTCGAATTTAGATGTAGACTCTTTAAAACAGCAAGCAGAAGAGTTAATGCAATCAATGTCAGCAGATGAATTAAAGCAAATGCAAGAAAGTTTTCAAAATATGTCTGAAGATGAGAAGCAGGACCTTATGCAAAAAGGCAAAGAAATGGGCCTCTTTTAGGGACAGGACCAGGCATATTGAATTAAATCTAATGATTTTGAATCAGCATTATAAATTTTTTGACAATAAGTTTTAGTAAAATAGGTGCTATCAAATTGCATTTTCTTTGGACATTTTGTTTCAGTAATCTTTTTATCTAAGGCCATATTTATAACGGCTTGAGCAGGATCTTCAATTGAGATATTTCCCTTGAGGTCGACTCCAATATAATAGTAGAAATCATCATAATCTCTTATAAGTATCATCTTTTTATTTTTAATCATGAGAATTTGATCTTGATAGGGGATTGTATACTTTAACTCTGTGAGGCCATCATAAAGAGTGACAGGTGTCATTATAACGTGTTCTGTTGAGGGGATATTTTTAAAAAATTGCATTGCTTTGAATATATTATTATTAGGATTTTTGGGGTTGTGTAAGCTGCATCGAGAATTCCACATGACAGGATCAAGAGCAATTTTAGCTTTTTTAGTAGTTAAAAACTCTAGGGGAATTCCTTTTTTAGATAGTTGTTTTTGAAGTTGTTGAATTTTATTTTTTGCAGTGACCTTCTTAAGTAGCTTTTCCCATTTTAAAATTTTTTGTCCCATATTTTTTGAGCAGTCTGAGTTAATCGGACAACCTTTATTTTCATGTTGCATTTGATCAAAGGCTATATAAGGGTCGGTTACATTGCTGTAAGCATTAGCGATAAAAAATATGATGATAAAAAGAATCTTATTCATAGCTTTATTTTAGCACAAATTTATAAGTTATAAACAAGATCAAAAAGCTTAGTTATATTGTATAAAAAAAAATGGCCTGGCCTAATATTTTCAAAAACAGAATTTCAAATATTTAGATTCACACATATGTTGTTTATTTAAGCATTGTACTAGATATGGTGGTTGTCATGTTTTTGACGATGTTCTGTCACAAGATATTGTATTGACTTAGGTTGTGTTTGCTATTTAAATAAATAAAGGCATGTACAAATTCTATGGACTAAGGAGTAGCAGTGGAAATTAAAAGAGTATTTACTAGGAAGGGAAAATCGCCTTATGCTGGCATGAAGTTTGAGAAGCGAATAAGCGAAGTAAGAAATCTTGATGGATCAAGCCAGTCAAACATGGACGTAACGGTTCCGCAATCATGGTCACAAGTGGCCACTGATATTATTGCCCAAAAATATTTCAGAAAAACAGGTGTTCCGCAAAAAGATTCAGCTGGAAAAATAATTAAGGATGAAGAAGGGAAACCTATATTGGGAAGCGAAACAGATGCAAGACAAGTATTTAATCGTCTTGCAAAATGTTGGCGCTCTTGGGGAGAAGATTATAAATATTTTGATTCAAAGGCCGATGCTGATGCATTTGAAGATGAATTAGCTTTTATGCTGGCCAACCAAATGGCTGGTGGCATCATGGACTTATGGTCACGTGAAGCAAGATTGTTTAAATATGGCTCGGGAACTGGAACAAACTTTTCTCAAATTAGAGCGCAAGGTGAACCACTCTCAGGAGGGGGAAACTCTTCTGGTCTTATGTCTTTTTTAAAAATTGGAGATCGCGCAGCAGGTGCTATAAAGTCCGGTGGAACGACAAGAAGAGCAGCAAAAATGGTTTGTCTCGACTTGGACCATCCAGACGTGGTGGATTTTATTCAATGGAAAGTTAAGGAAGAGCGTAAAGTTGCTTCTTTAGTTACTGGCTCTAAGTTGTGTAAAATGCATTTAGAGAAAATATTTTTGGCCATCACCCAAGCTCAAGGTGAAGATAAATTTTCAGTCAAGACCAATAGAGCTTTAAAGCAGGCAATCAAGGCTGCAACAAATGATATGGTTCCTATGAATTATATTTCTCGTTGTATTGATTTGGCCAAGCAAGGTTTTACCTCAATAGAGTTTGAACAATATGATACAGACTGGAATTCTGAGGCTTATGCAACAGTATCAGGACAGAATTCGAATAACTCGATTCGGATTCCTAATAAATTTTTTGAGGCACTTGAAAAAAATGATGAATGGGAATTAATTTCAAGAACAACAGGAAAAACAATTAAAACCATTAAGGCCCAAGAGCTTTGGGAAAATATTGCTGAAGCAGCATGGCAGTGTGCAGACCCAGGAGTGCAATTTGATGATACGATAAATGAATGGCATACCTGCCCTGAGGATGGAAGGATAAATGCTTCAAATCCTTGTTCAGAGTATATGTTTTTAGATGATACAGCATGTAATTTGGCTTCTTTAAACCTAGTTAAGTTTTTAGACCCTGTAACTGGAATGTTTAATACAGAAAGTTATGTTCATGCTTGTGAGCTATGGACTATTGTATTAGAGATATCTGTTTTGATGGCCCAATTTCCTGCCAAAGAGATTGCACAAAGATCTTTTGATTATAGAACATTAGGTTTGGGCTACGCCAATATTGGAGCCTATAAAACTTCAGCTAGATTAGCTAAAGAACATGGAGCCTTTTCTCGTTTTGAGGTGAATAAAGATTCTATGTTAAGAGTTATTCGTAACCATCGAAGAGCTGTTCACGCTATGGATGATTTTGAAGGTTTAACAGTAGCACCTCAGTGTTTGAATGCAGCTTTGGTAGATAGCTCCTTGGTTAAAACTGCAAAAAAGTCATGGGATGAAGCTCTTGATTTGGGACAGAAGTATGGTTATCGAAATGCTCAAACTACGGTTATTGCTCCTACGGGAACAATTGGCTTGGTCATGGACTGTGATACAACAGGAATAGAGCCAGATTTTGCCCTAGTGAAGTTTAAAAAATTAGCAGGAGGAGGCTATTTTAAAATAATTAATCAATCGGTTCCTTTTGCTTTAAAGAAATTAAAGTATTCAGATTCTCAGATAGAAGATATTAAAAACTATGCTGTAGGGCATGGAACTCTTAGTGGATGTTCAGTTATTTCTCATGAAAAACTTCGAGAATTAGGCTTTACAGATGAAAAAATTTCTATCGTTGAAGCTGCTTTAGAGTCTGCATTTGATCTAAGCTTTGCATTTACTCCTTATTTATTAGGAGAAGAGTTTTTAATGAAGACATTCAATCTCTCTAAAGAAACATTGGAAAAAACTGATTTTAATTTATTAAGGACTTTGGGTTTCTCTAATGAAGAAATTCAACAGGCCAATGATTATGTTTGTGGAACAATGACAGTTGAAGGAGCACCTCATTTAAAAGATAAACACTTAAGTATTTTTGATTGCGCAAATAAGTGTGGACGCTATGGAAAAAGATTAATTTCTTGGGAAGGACATATTAGAATGATGGCTGCAGCTCAGCCTTATCTTTCAGGTGCGATTTCTAAAACGATTAATATGCCACATGAGGCGACAGTTAATGATATTTCTAAAGCTTATCAACTTTCATGGTCATTAATGACCAAGGCAAATGCTATTTATAGAGATGGATCAAAACTCTCTCAACCTCTAAATGCCCAAGCTTTTGAAGAATTAGGAATTTTGGATGAATATGATGAAGTTTCTACTCAAGATAAAGTGAATGCGACAGCACACAAAATTGTAGAGAAAATTATTTATAAAGAATTTTCAAAAAGAAAAGTGTTACCGAATCGACGTCAGGGGTACACTCAAAAAGCGACTGTCGGTGGGCATAAAGTTTACCTCAGAACAGGTGAGTACAACGATGGAAGTGTTGGGGAAATCTTTATTGATATGCATAAAGAGGGAGCAGCTTATAGGTCTTTAATGAACTGTTTTTCAATCGCTATTTCTTTAGGAATGCAATATGGAGTACCTTTAGAAGAATATGTGGATGCCTTTACTTTTACAAAGTTTGAGCCCAATGGTGTCGTTACAGGACATGATAATTTAAAAATGGCCACTTCTGTTATTGATTATGTTTTTCGAGATCTTGCTTGTAAGTACTTGGGGCGTGACGATTTAGTCCATGTTAAACCTGCAGATCTAGAGTCTGATAAAATTAGTGGAGAAGCAGACAATGAAGAGCCTTTATTGGATATGATAGAGCAGACTGAGAAAGTCACTTATGCAGATGGTTCTGTCAGTACACAAAAAGTTTATACTAAACAACGTAACTCTGAAATGTTTAATCAAGCTAAAAAAATGACTGAAGCTAGGATGAAGGGCTATGAAGGCGAAGCTTGTCCTGAGTGTCAATCTTTTACAATGTTACGTAATGGAAGTTGCATGAAATGTGATACATGTGGTGCGACCACCGGTTGTAGTTAATTAAAAAAATCTTTTCGGCCAACATGACTATCCCTGCACACACACAAAGCGATGGAATTTTTATGTATGGTTATCCTGCCTATAATCTTACGCCCCGATTGGGGCGTATAAAATTAATACTTGAGTGGTTTGCGTCTCTTTAAAACTTCTTACATTCACCCAATATTCTTAACTAATTCTTTTCAATTGCTTTTTAAAACAGGTATTATTTTTTGTGTTTAGCTCATAAGAAACACAGGTATTCCTGTTCTTAATATGGAGGTTGAGGGATGAGTTTGATTGATCAATTCCACGCTGGTGGATTCTTTATGTATTTTATTTTGTTATTTGGATTGTTAACGCTTGGCTTTATTGTGGAGAGATCAATTGTTCTCTACCTTAAATATAAAGATGTTCCAACAGATTTTCGTCGAAACTTATTAGCTTTTATTTCATCTGGAGACTTTCAAGGGGCGAAGACTTATGTAGAAAATACAGCAAGTCATACATCAATTGGGAAAGTTGCTTTAACGGGTATTAAGCTAAGAATGAGTGGTTCAGGAGATGAGGCTTTACAGGCCAGAATGGATGAACAATTAACAAGAGAAATTTCTTATTATGACAAAAGAACAGGTTTTCTCTCTATGTTTGGAAATGTAGCGACTTTATTTGGTTTATTAGGGACTGTTACAGGTCTTATTAGTTCATTTGCAGGTGTCGCTTCGGCTTCACCAGTAGAAAGGGCAAATTTACTTTCTCAAGGGATATCTGAAGCTCTAAACTCTACAGCATTTGGGTTGATTGCGGCTATTCCAGCCTTAGTGGCTTTTGCTATATTTCAAAACAAAACTGAGCAAATTGTAACTAAGGTTACTGAGTCTGTCAGTGAGTTGTATCACGACCTTTTGTTTTATACTGAAAATGATGCAGATAATACTAAGGCTGAGGAGATCATCCCTCAGGCGAATAATGTTTCTGAAGTCAGTACAAGTAGAAACTAAAATTTATTTCAGGATGAAATATGAAGAATAAAATTGGACTAGGAAAGAAGAAAGAATTAAATGCAGATTTAAACTTAACGCCTTTTATCGATCTTCTCTCAACTTGTGTTTGCTTTTTGTTGATAACAGCAGTTTGGATTGAAATTGGTGCTGTAGAGATTAAGCAAACGAAGGGCACTGAGGCTGCAGCATCGAAGAAAATTAGTTATGACTTAGATGTTGTCTATAAAGGGCCAACTCAAGCAAGTTTAAATTTAAAACGTAATGGGAAAAGAGTTCGTTCTTTAGCTGTTAAATCGGAAAGTGAAACGAGTTTTCAAGTTGAGCTGCAAAAGCTTATTGAAACTAAAATTCTTTTTTCTAAGAATAAGGCGATTGAGATTGCAACAGCAACTGTGACACCGAGATCCAGTGTCGACTATGGAAACTTAGTTCAAACTTTAGACACACTGAGAAAGAATAATATCATTAATATTGGTGTTCTTTCGGCCAGTGGAAGGTAAGAAAGATGAGATTAAATAATACATTGGTTGGAGCAGATGCTTTTGAAAAACATTTAATCAATCGTAAAAGAAAAAAATCTTGGGGAAAAAAAGCAGCAGTTTATGCTCTTATGTTAACCTCAATGGTTGATATGTTTAGTATGTTGGTTGTTTTTTTACTGCAAACATTTTCAACTTCGCCTGAAATTTTAATTAATAAGGGCGTTAATCTTCCAGATTCTTTGACAGCAGCTCAGGTAATTGAGGCTCCAGTTTTGGCCATTGCAAAAGATGGTAATTTATACCTTGATCAAAAATTAGTGGGTGAAGTCAAAAACGTAGTTAAGTCCCCTGAGTCCCTTATGAAGAAGTTAAATGATATAAAAGCTTCGTGGGCAAAATCTCATGCGGGAACTCCATTTCCGGGTGAAATTAATTTACAAGCAGATAAGGAAACCCCTAGTACTGTTGTTTCACAGGTTATGGGAATTTTAACGACTGGCGACTTTCAAGCCATTCAGTTAGCGGTTATAGGATTGAGATAATGAAAAAGCTGATTTTTTTAGTTATTTCTATCGGAATGTTTTTAAGTATCGCTGTAAAGGCCGATGAGTATCTTATTGAAGAGATGGAGTCACTTAAAAGTTCTTTGGATACTTCTGATCCCGACAGAACGATTTTAAGTTTGAGATTGGCCGATTTATATTTTGATGTTTCGATACAAGAAGCTCAAGGAGAGCAGGTCATTGAGCAAAGGCAAAAAGCCTATGAGCTTTATTTAAGTGTACTTCAGGGAAAAGATGGTTTACAAAAACCTTCTGGCGTCCAAGCGATTAATATTAAGTATCAACTTGCCCGTGTGTTAGGAAAATTAAGTCGGTTTGATGAGGCCCAAAAATATTATTTGGATGTGTTTGAGTCTAAGTACGCTGATAAAAAACTAAAAAGAGAGTCGGCCCTTGCCTTAGCAGAGTACTATGAAGAAAAAGTTCATTTTGAAATGGCCGATAAGTATTATTTAGCTGGAATTAGTTTATGTCATACAGTCTCAACTTGTAATTATGTTCATTATAAACGTGCTTGGTTACATTATAAAGAAGTTAAGTTAGAGTCGGCCATTGAAGAGCTAAAATTATCGTTGTTTGAAAAAGATGGAAGTGTTCGAGATAAAGTCATTAATGATCTCCTTTTGTTTTTTTCGGCACGAATGACTGATGGGAAAAAAGAGTTAAGTTTTATTAATCAGTTGGAAAAGAAAACTGGCCGTAAGGGTCTTGTTCGCCAACTGGTTGAAGCTTTTTATGCAGCAGGAAATCGTTTAGCTGGAAGTACAGTTTTAGTTGAGTTAAATAAAAAGAATCCTGACCCATTTTATGAAATGCGTTTACTTGAAGAATTTTACGGATTTAGAGATATTGCTCTTGTAAAAAAATATTTGTCTTCATTGGAAAAACGCTCAGCGAATGATTTGCCTCAAGACATTGAAGAAGCAAAAGAATTTAAGGCCATGCTTAAACGTGTCATTGTTCAGTTCGACTCAGAAATTGAAACGAATAAAGCTTATGAAGATATTTTAAAGCGTTCTATTGAGACATATTTAACGTTTTATCCTAACGATGAAATGCGAAGAAAGATGCAGCAAGGTTGGCTTAAAGTCGAAAAGTCAGCTGAAAGAAAAATACATTTTTTGGGAAGTTGGATTCAAGAAGATCTTAAGCTTAAATTAAAGCCACAAGAGATCAGAAAACTTCGTCAGACGAGACTTGCTTTAGCTCAAAAATTAGAGAAATCAGATATCATCATTGCTGAGGCAAAAGAAATTGAAAAGATTTTAAAGGGCAGCGTAGAGGCTAGAGAATTTAGATATGTTCTTGCTTATGAATACTATAAAAGAAAAGAATATCATAAGGCACTTCCTTTGTTTAACTCACTGAGCTCTCTCAGCCTGGCAGAAGTTGATGACTGGATGATTAAGTCACAAAACTTGATTCTTGATATTTATAATCTTCAAAAAAATTACACGGCTTTGGTCGATCAAGCAGACCTTTGGCTTCAGTCAGATAAACTTGCTAGTGGCAAGAATATTAAACAACATTTGAGCGAAATGAAGCTTGTAAGAAAACAAGCTTATTTTGAAAAAATTACTTTGATGGGAGAAAGCCAACAAGCCTTAGAGAGCTTTTTTGATCTTTGTTTTAAGAAGATCTATGAAAAAAAATCATGTAAAAATGCTAAGGTCCTTGCGGTAAAATTAGAAGATCAGCAAAAGCTAGTGAAACTCCTTGAAAAGTCAGCTGATGAGGAAGCTTTGATGGTTGAATATGAGTTGATGGGAGAGTTTTCTAAATCTGCTCGATTACAAGAAAAGTTTTTGTTAACTCGAAATGCTCAAATCCCTGTTTATCTTAAAATTGCCTTAATGTATGAAATAGATCAAGATTTTAAACAAAGGGATAGAATTCTTAAAAAACTAGTAACAAAAATCCGTAGGGATAAAAAACTTGATGAAAAATATGAAGCGATTGTTTATAAAACATTAGAAGAAGCTAATCTTTTAACTGAAAGAAGTCTTTTACTTCCCTGGAAGCCTGAAAGAAAGATTGCTCTTGCAGCAAGGTTAAGCGTACAAAAGCCAACAAAGTTAACACGATCATTTATTTCTAAGCAGAAGGAACATAGTGGTTCTGCTTGGGCCAAGATGGTTCTGGAAAAAGTTGAAAAACTTTATCGTTATCAGAAAAAAACTAAGTTCTATGGTCGATATAGTAAAACTTTATTTAAACGCAGAAATAAAAGGTTGGAGCGGTTTGTTTCTGTGGCCAAGTCGTATCTTGATGGAGCTGACTTTCAAACACGACTTTATTTATTAGATATGCTTAAAAAGGCTTATGGACAAATATCTCAAGAAGTATTGGCCACACCTTTACCTGAAGGTTTAACTGAAGAAATTCTAAGTCAGGTTAAAAATAATCTTCAACAAATGGCAGCACCTTATCAGAAAGTTCAAGAGGATTATAATCGGCTGCTTAATGAACAGCTGGCCCTGGCCGAAGCAGAAAAGAAAGAGATATACCAGAAGCAGCTAAGGGGAACACTTGAAAATTATGCAAGTTTTGTTGAGGATGACAAAGTCAATATCAGTTTAAGTAGCTCTTTGGATTTCTCTGAAGTTGAGTCTCAAAAAAAGCTTTTAAAAATAAAACCTGATAACTTAGAGAGTTTAGAGAAGCTTGAAGCTCACTTTAAAGCGCAAGAAAACTTGCGAATTGCTTCTTATTTTACAGGACGTATTAAAAACTCAAAGGAAGATCAATGATGAGGCAAATTTTACTTTTAACAATGTTTATCTTTTTTAGCCTTGATGGCGTTGCTTATGGCCAAGAAATTAAAAAAAATGTTCGTTACAAGTCAGGTAAGAGAATAAACTTTGAATCCTTGTTAATTGAAGGGGAGAAGAAAAAAGCAGATTATTCTGTCGTGACTGGAAATCTTGGTGAAAGTGATTTTGGTCTTTTAAAACTAAGAGAGAACTTTGTTGATAATATGAGCAATGATGCAATGGAGGAAATTCAATGATAGCTGTAGAGACAATTGATGGAGAGTTGATCAAGGTTTTCTCTCAAAATGACTCTTTAAGAATTGGACTCCATAAGCTTTTTGGTTTTATTACGGAACAAAAAGCACTTTCAAGATTGGCGGTTCGAAAACGTCAAGGTCATGAGTTTGATACCCATGAGTGGTATTGCCAATTAGACCTTAAAGTTATTGGTGAGAAATTAGAAATAAAAAATATGCATGATTGTCAGGTTGAGAATATTGCTTCTGGCCGTTGGAAACTTATTTCAAAACAAGGTGAGTTTTATATCTCTCAGACGAGCCAAGGGCAGTTTGGTGATTATCTTATTGAAGAAAAAGATGAAAACTCTTGGTTAAGTAAATCTACTGAGTGGATCATGTTGGGAATTTTTCTTTTAATTCCTATTTTGTATTTTTCATCTCATGAGCAAGTCGAAGCACCGGTGGAAGAAAAGAAAGAAATTAAGCCCGTTTCGGTTCAAGTGGTGCAACAAGTTAAAGCCGTTAATATTTCTTCTAAGAAGCCTAGTATTAAAGTTAAGCCTCTGAATAAGGCGCAAAAAGCTAAACGAGCGGTTGAGAGAAATTTAGGCTTTTTGGGCTTAGTTGGCTCTAAGGACTTGAAGAAAGCAGTTGGAGGAGTTCCACAGAAATTGAAAAAAGCTACTGCAGGTGCTGGTAAGGGCGGTGATGCAGGATCTGGTGGAGAAGTTTTAACAGGTCTTGGGAAAGGATTGAAAAAAACAACAGTTGGAAATACCGGAGTTGCAGGACTTGGAGGTGTTGGGACTAAAGGTGCCGGTGGTGGTGCTGGAGGTTATGGTAATACTATGGTTGCAAGTGGAGAGGGCAAAGGAGTTTCTGCTATCTCTGTTGCGAGTAACGATATGGTTTTGGATGGTGGTTTAAGTCGCTATGCAGTTAATGCTACTATCGCAAAGTACCTAAGCCAGGTTCGTCGCTGCTATGAAAACCAGCTAAATAAAAATCCTGGATTAGAAGGATTGGTGACTGTGAATTTTCAAATTAATGGGTCTGGAAGGTTAGACTTTTCAAAGATTAAAAATTCAACACTAAATAACTCTAAAGTTGAGTCATGTATTACAACAAAAATGATGACATGGAAATTTCCTAAGCCTAAGGGGGGAGTAAAAGTTAATATTGACTACCCATTTATGCTTAGACCTGTTGGGAAATAATAATGGAGCATAAAAATATGAAATGGATTTATTTATTTATTATTACTCTTTTGGTTGCAGGCTGTGAGAATAATCCTTATCCAAGCGATGGTGGGTTAAGAGTAGAGCCAAGAAAGCCAGATGAAAATATTCCTCCTGCTCTTTCGATGATTGTAGCTGATAATTATAATTATACTGAAGGGGTCAAAAAGGACTTTAGAATAAAAGTCGATGTTCCCGCTCCAGGAGTTCCAGATGTTAAAATTGAAGGACTACCGGCAGGAGCAAGTTTTGATCCAAAAACCTTTGTTGTTTCTTGGATTCCAGGAATGTTTGATGGGAATAAACCAGATGATCCAACTATTAAGAGTCGTGTTTATCCTATCACTATTTGGTTAAGAAGTTCTTTAGATGAGAAAGAGGCGATTAAAGAGACTGTTAATTTAACTGTCTATGATTCGCCTTTGGATTTAGATATTAGTGGGAATTTAGTCTTTTCTATCCGTGAAGGCAAGCAAGCAAGTTATGAGTTTGAAATTTCTAATCTCGACTATCCTCAAGGTCCTTATGCCGTGTCGATTGAGGGAATGCCTGGGAATACAAAAATTAGAAAAATTACTGAAAATAAGTATGCTTTAGATTTAAAAGTTGATCATCACCAGGTGAAGTTAAATAAAACAAGTGGTTGCTCTGCATGGGGAGAGGATTGCGTTGAGTACACTGGAAAAATTATTGTTTTTAATCCGGCCAACCATCAAGCAGAAAAAACTGTTAAGGTTCGTGTTTTGGATGAACGTCTATCAACTAAATTAGTTGCCAATGATGTTGTAGAGCAAGGCCTTGATAGTACTTTTCAGGTTTCAGCATACGATTTAAATGGGGAAGTTCCCCCTTTGATCAAGTTAATCAGTGCTGAGCCAGAATATGGTGAGTTTAGTACTGTCATAACTAAAAATGAAGAGGCGAAGTCTTCAGTTCTTAATGTCCGCTGGAAAGATATCCCTCCCAGTTATAATGGCAAAACACATCATTTTAAATTTGAGGCCTGTAGCTTAAGCTCAAAAAGGACTTATAATAACTGTAGTCAGAAAAGTGTTAAAGTTAAGATTAAAGTAAAGCAAAGAAGTGCTCCAATTATTAATCGTGATGAATGGAAAGTGGGCAATATTGAATATCTTAATTATGATGAGAGACGAGTTTATAGGATAGGAGTCGTCGATGGAGATTTCTTTGGAGAAAAAGTTCGTAATGTGGTGGTAAAGCCTAAAGAGATGAGAAAGTTTGTAACTTGGAGTCTTGGAAAACTTTATGTCCAGTTTGATCAACCAGGTATTCATCAATTTTCTTTAGTCGCGACCTCTGAGTATAATATGTCTAGTGCTGAAAGCTTTGTCGTGGAGGTTTTTGAGCCAACTCGTAGTCGTACAGTATACTTCACTGATTCAACACGAGATGCAGAGGTGAAGTTTTTCAAACAAGTTATGGAAAATGTTGAGCTTATGAATCCTGTGCTTCAGCCACTAAATAAAAGAAATCTTGCTGGAAGAGAAAATTTAGTTTTAGGAACGGGTATTCTGCTTGATCCACAAATGAAAGATAATATTGAATTGGCCATGGGGCGAATTGAAAATGTCGTTGTTGCTTCTCCTTTGATTGAAAATATGCCGACGAGTTTCTTGGATGAATTACAAAGAGATTTTCACATCTCAATTTTAGGGCGATACTCAGAACTGCCTGATACAAAACCTTTAAAAGAAATGAGTTTTATAGCAAGAGAAGATTTTGAACAAGCTAAAGATTCTGTTGGTTTAAAGCAAATGACGACTCCTGAATCTGGTGACCCTCTTATTTTTTCTGTGGGTGTTGATAGGGTAAATTGCGAAGATGTCTTAGACTTAACGGATGCTAAACAAGAAGATAGATTAAAAATAGGGATCATTTGTAATCGTCCTCAAGCTGGACGCTATGCTATCTTGGGAACTGAGTTTGCTGATTTACTGACCAGTAAACGAGATGAAAAAATAGCACCACAATGGCTAAGGCGAATGCTGGAAACAAAATTAAGTAATAAAGAGGAAGAAAAATGAAAATAAATAAACTTGCATTGTTTTTTGGTGTTACACTTTGTCAGCCTCTTATGGGGGCAACGAGTCTCGATAAGAAACTTGAGTCATTAAATATACCGTCAGATAAAGTCACACCTCTTATTAGTGAAGAAAGTCTTTACAGTGTTAACAAAAGATATTCAAGTTTGAATAAAAGAGTTGAGCTTTCTTTTTCTGGAGCAAATAACTTTACAGCAGATAGCCATTTAGAAACTAAGCAAATTTCTGGAGCTTTAAGATGGCATTATAATGCTAATTGGTCATTTGGCTTGCGTTATTCAGAATATCAAAATGAATTGAGTGGAGCTGGAGAAAAGCTTTTTGATGAAGAAAAAATCTTACCGGATACAGATTATGCTATTAAATCCACTGAAGGTTTTGTTAATTTTAATACTGTGTATGGCAAAATTCGTTTAACTCAAAGTACTATTGTGTATTTTGATCATTTTGTTGCCTTGGGCTATGGAAATGTCTCCTTAGGCAATGGAGAAGCTCAAATGTATACCGCTGATACAGGATTCTCATTTTGGCTAGGGAAAAAAATGAGTTTAAGAACTGGCCTGAAAAATGAGTTCTATCAGCAACAAAAAATTAATGGTCCGGAAAATGTTCATAATGCCATGGGGTATCTAGAGTTTGGTTACTTATTTGGAGGCACTAAAATATGATTAAAAACCTAAGCTCCTTTCTTCTGTGTAGCTTTGTACTGACATGTGCCAGTGCCCAAGAGACAGGTGTTGATTTATTATTAAAAGGCCAAACTCAAGAAGACCAGAAAGTAAAACTTGTAAAAACAGTGAAAAAACTTGAGCTTGATGATACTTTTTTGGTTCAGGCGTATGGGAGCATGCGCTCTATAAGAAATTATCCAGCGAAGTTTGATAAAGTGTTTGAGAGTTTTTTTGACAAAAAATATTCTCAAACGCTAGTTTATTTAAATCGTTTTACATCGAAAAACTCGAGATTAAAGTCTTTGTTGGCTGCTTTAAAACTTTATAGTTATTATAAGCTGGATTTAAAACAAAGTTTTGTTCATTTGTGGATTGAGCAAAGTGCACAAAACAATTTTTTAAACTCTGAGCTGGGTGTTGCTTTAGATCAAATTGTTGGACCAAAGGCTTCACAATGGTTAATTGATGGTGGAGTCTATTTAGATAAGAATTATCGAAGTTTGTTAAATCTTTTTGCTCACCATGAATCTGTCTTTAATAGTTCTTTACAAGCCTATGCCCATTTAAGAAGTGGTCAAGAAGCCCTAAAATGGGTTGGAAAACTTGCTGAAGGTGATGAGCTTCGGTATTTACTTGGACAGACATTATTAGTGAGTTATGCTAGCAAAAATGAATTGGCCAAGGCAGGAAAAGTTGTTAAAGAAGTTATCGAGCCTTATTTACAAGGTAAAGATGACTTAGAAAAAATCACTGATTATTATTTAACTTTGGCAAGACTGCTCTATCAAGCTGGAGCTTATAGTGCCTCAGAACGTTATTATTATTTAATCCCAGATGAATCAAGAAATTTTCTTCAGGCACGGGTTGAAGCTTTATGGATTTCGATGAGGAAAAATGACTATGAAACACTTTTGGGCGAATTGAAGTCATTGGAGCTGGAAGCATTTAAACATCATTATCACCCCGATTTTTACTTAGTCAGTGCGATGGCCAACTTGCAGTTATGTCAATTTTCTAAAGTCCAAACAGTCTTTAATCATTTTATTGAAGCGAGTAAGGTTGAGTCATCAAAAATTTCCCAAGCTATGAACTCGGATAAATTGACATTAAAAGAAGAAGATTTTTTTACTCGCTTGTGGAGAAACTCTTTAAAGGCAAGAAAGAGTGAATTAGAAAAACTCTCACAACTTAAATTAAAAAATGAAAGTAATATTATCCAAGCAAGTTTGAAGTCAGTTGAAAAACAGTTAATTTTTGAAAAGAAACGTCAATGGGGGAACTCAGAAAAGTTGATTACATCAACTTTAAGAAAAATGCGTTTTGTAAAAGTTGAATTTTTATCACGGATGCGAAGGCTTAAAAAGATGTTGGCCAAATCAGATCAGAAAATAAAGAAGGTTGATACCGTCGCTAGGGTATCTTCTTCTATTGAAAAAACAGATTCATTATTCTTTCCACAAGATGGAATTTTGTTTGGAGATGAGGTTTTTCACTTAAGCTCACTTCAAAAAAGCTTATGTATAGAAGGAAAAGAGAAATGAAAAAAATTTTAGCTATATTCTTTTGTTGTCAATTTTTATTTTCTTGTAATAAAGCTGATGACTATGTCTATTATGATAATCCACCTAGACAAGAAAGAACTGATATTACTCGAAGTATTCGAAATATTTTTCAAGATGCCAAAATTGATATTGTTTTCATAATTGATAACTCTGGTTCCATGCACGATATACAGCAAAATATTGTGAATAATGCAGCTTTATTTATGCAAAACTTTATTAAGAATAATTTTATGAAGTGGAGAATGGGTGTTATTTCTACAGATAAGTCTGAAAGTCCTTATTTAGGCTTTAATTTCCCTTTTGATAATAATACCGCAAACCCCGTAAGTATTTTCCAATCAGCAGTTTCGAGTTTGGGAACAAATGGCTCTCCATCTGAGCATGTTTTCTATAATCTTTTGCGAACGATGCAAGATCCTATTTTAAAAAGTTTCTATCGCCCTAGTGCTCATTTAGCGGTTATAATGGTTACAGACGAGGAGGAGCAAAGTCTTAAAGATTTTGGGGCGCAATATGAAGCGATGACATTTTTGAACGCAGTTAGCTCATTTAAAGATAGTGGAAAAATTTTACGTTTTTATGGGGCGTTTAATTTTCCAGACTTAACGGACTGTTCAGCTTTTGGGAATGAATATTATGCCGGTTCACCTTTTGAAAAAGTGATTAATCATACAAGTGGAATTCATATGTCAGCCTGTACAGCGGACTTTGGAAAAAGACTGGCTGAGATTGGTAAGGATATTATTTCTATTATTGATTCACCTAGTATTAATTTAAATACGAGGCCAAAGGTTGAAACGATTGAAGTTTATTACGATGATATTCTTCTTCCTGGTGGTAAAGAAGAAAATGGTGGAATTTGGTATTATGATGAATATTTTAATACTATTAATTTTTATAACCTGGATTTTGCACCTGATTTTCAAGACTCTAAGATTCGAATCGCTTATGATATTAAGGATGGTGTAGATCGTGAATAGGTTTTGTTATAGATCATTAGTTTTATTCTTTTGTTTTTTTTCATTACAAGCTTATAGTTTATCTCCAGGGGAGAAAGCAGCAAACTTTGAGCTAAAAGATCAAAATGATAAAATTTTTAAGCTGAATCAACTGGCAGGGAAATTTATTATTTTAGAGTGGTTCAATGAGGGCTGTCCGTTTGTGCAAAAACATTATGAATCGGGAAATATGCAGACTTTGCAAAAAATGTATAAAGACAATGATCTAGTCCGTTGGGTTACTATTATTTCTTCGGCCCCTGGTAAACAAGGCCATCTTGAAAGTACAGCACAGTTAAAAAAAATGGTTGAAAGAGTTGGGGTGCAGGCAGATTATATTTTAAGAGACCCAAAAGGGAAGGTCGGAAGAATGTATGGGGCCAAAACAACGCCGCATATGTTTATTATTGATGATAAAATGATGATAAGATATAATGGGGCCATAGACTCTATTGCATCTGCAAATCCTGATGATATTAAAAAGGCTAAAAATTATATTACTTCAGCAATGAGCAAGGTTTTACTTAAGCAGGAAGTTATTACAAAAAAAACACGTCCTTATGGCTGTTCAGTAAAATACTAGATTTTTTACTTTTTCAATCTGCTAAGTTCGTTTAAATCAGTCTTTATGAAGTTTCTTTTTGAGCTCTTTTAATGATTTCACTCTTTCTTGAGCATTTTCATATCTTCTTTTTTCAGTTTCTGTTTGAGGAATTAAGCGTGGTACTCTTACCGGTTTGCCATTTTTATCTAATGCTACAAAAGTAAGATAAGCCTTGGTTGTAAGCCTACTCTCATTTTTGTAGGGGTTTTCACTTTCAACTCTCACTCCAATAATCATCGAGGTATTTCCAACATAATTCATTGAGGCTTTAATCACCACATGACTTCCAATTTCTATTGGGGATCTAAATTCAATATCATCAATATGGACAGTGACAACGGGATGGTTGCAGTGCCTACTTGCACACATGGCCGCGGCGATATCAATCCAGCTCATAACCTTGCCTCCAAAGACAGTTCCATGGGCATTCGTATCTCCAGGCATCACTATCTCGCGCATAATAACTTCACTTTCACTTGGATACTTCTCACTTGCGATTTTCATTTTTTTCCTTATTCCTTACAGTAAATATGATGATCCCATCTGAAGCCTGATTGAAAGGCATTAAAGCCATTTTCATCACCAGAGCCTGACTCTGAATCAGTAATATGATCGACAATTGAAAACAAAGTGATACCTCGAGATCCACTAGGAGCAACAGGTTGGGCCTGATAGTTTCCAAAAGCAGAACCTCTTCTTATTTCACCCGTTTCACAGAAACGTTCTCCTAGGCTAACTAATTTGTTTAAAACATCATTACTTAGTTTAGGTTCACCAGTTTTAATATCAAAATCAGACTCACTAAGTGGAGTGTTTAGTGATGAGCTTAAACCTTCTCCCGAAACAAATTTATTAAAATAAACATTAAGATTTGTTCCCGTTGGCAGTTTACATATTTTTTTTGTATTATCAGCTTCATCCTCAACGGCCACACCACTACAGCATAATGAATCATTAGAGTTTATGTCTATGACTGTCCCTAGTTCCAAACAACATTTGAATTGATTATCTGAAAAAATAGGTGAGTGTTCGATGAGTTCTTGGGTTGCCACTAAGTTTTGATTAAGGGCATTCGCATTGTGAGGGGCCGGTGCTGTATCATTATTCCATGGTGTATCTAAAGAGCTATCATAAAAAGTCCTGTCATGATTAAGAAAGTCCATAACAGTTAGCAGCTTTTGTCCAAAAGCCTCTTCTTTAAAAATTCCTGGAACCATTTTTTGATAAATATCATTACAATAAAGAGGTTCGTAAACCATTTGCGGGATACCTAGGTATTCAAGCTTTGCTAATTTCTTGAGGTAATAAAGTGCATTACCTGGACTAGAAGATCTTCTATGATCTAAAAAGTTGATGTCGTTGACTGTTGTCGCTGAGGCTTTCTTTTGTTCCCATTCTAATGTTCCAACAGCAGTAAAATTTATTCTTAATTCGGAGTCTATATTGTCATAATTAGTCGCATCGTTTTTATCCGTATTGGAAAAGGCAACACGTAGAACTCGGGTAATGGGATCGAGTATATAGCAACAGTTTCGTTCACCTGGGCCTGAGTCCGGACAAACTCCTGGGTCCCAGTCTGCATCTTGTGAGTCTAATCCGCCAGTGGGGTCTGCACCTAAAGTTGCAGGTGAACACAAAATTTCTCCTTGAGGATTTGTCGTTGCTCCTGGTGTAGGGTTGGGATCAGTAAGCCTGATTTGAAGTTCCACTTCGTTATCATAAGTCACAAAAGAAGGAAGAAGTGTGATGAGGTTCTTACGAGTAATATTGTTCGGATCTGGATCATCACTCCATTGAAGAACATAACCTCTATCATTGAGAGAACTTCCATCGTAAGGAATAAATCTACCAAATGTGAAGAGATAGTTTTCCCATAAATTTTCCATTGTTGAAAGACTAGAACTTAGATACATGACGCCACTTCCACCTGTGTCCGTATTAAGAGTTGGTTTTCTAATTGAAAAATTTTCTATGGTTCCTAGGCTTCTTTGAACACAGCCCCCTTGCTCTAAACTTCCATCAAAGCAAAAATCGGCCTTACCTTGGTCTAAAGTTGTTTGAGACATATTGTACGCAGAGGCATTTTCAGTTAAGTATAGACCATTTCGATAGTTTAAACATTTAAAGTTTGAAGGGTCGATATTTAAACGGTTTCTTCTCCAGTTATTTGTACCATCGTCAAAGGCCCTTACCCAACTCCCTCCACAACATGTTTTTGCTGCAGCTGTATGAATTGTTTTCCATTGATTTGGATTGGTAATATTAACTGAATTATCTAAAACTTTATTATTATCCATATCATCAGTATTAGCAGAAGGTCTAATAATATTCGATTCTTTTGTAAAGCTGTCGATTGATGAATCAACTACTGAGTAACGTGAATACCTTTGTTTTGAGGTAGGGTTGAGCGCGCCATAGAGTGATGTATTAATTCCTTGAGACTCTAGAGCTGCCTGAGAATCTTCAGTGTACATTGTTAAAGTCTCACCAACAGGGCGACAACATCTATTATTATGAATATTATAGGTGGCAAAATTAGGATCTGTGACATTAGGTTCGCTGGTTGCTTGACCGCAAATGAGGTATTCTTCATAATATTTTTTTTCAGCTGCATTGCCAAAATAACTTTCAGAAACAAGATCAATCACACTCGCTTGAAGTTTATTTGGTGAACAATCTAAATCGGTATGACAAACTGAACCAGCTTTTCTTAGACATGAATTTCTGGCAATTGTTCTTGTGAGAAGAGAAGTCGCTTCGTTTAAAGGATCACCTTCAATTGTTTTAAAAGCAGAATAATTTTTTATTTGTACTCCTGTTGTATTAAAACTTAAAGGCGTATCATCTCGAAGAGCTTCCATCCCGCAGGCATTTTGAGCAAAACTATATCTTTCAATAACGGCCTGTTGTCCTTGAGGTATATTTATTTCAGGAACCAGAAAGTTATCATTTAAAAAGTCATCTTGAGTATAGATATGATTACCGTCTTCATCCAAAGCGGGACAAGAACTATATCTTAGATCAGTATAGAGGGTAGAGTTACATGCACCAATTTGAGATGTATAATCAGTCCTATATTTGTTATCAGCTCTTTTATGCTGATCAGAAGGTCTCCAATCTTTTGTAACGGTGCTTGTGTTATAACTTGGAAGGAGTTTTCCTGGACGACACAGACCAAACTTGCCTGTACCTGCTGGGTCGTTAAGGCTTAAGTTGGCATTGATTTGATTAGCAATTGTTGTATCTAATTTAGACAAATTGCCTGTAGAGAGATAATGTCTTGGCCTTCCCAAAATATTAGCATCTTGACCAAAAAAGTGGTTTTTACTAATGACTAATTCATCTAAAGGTTTCCCAAAACGAGCGATTTCAGTGTTAAATGCTTGAGCTGTATCAACTTGGGCACAGTAAAAATTAGGAGCACAGGTCAAGTTCTTTCTTAACTGTTCATCACTTATATTTTCATAATCGACTCGACAAGGAGCTCCGGCCCCTCTGTAAACACATCGTTTAGTTCCTGAGCTTGGGGGAAGTTCTCTTTGTTGTAAAAATTCCACCAGGCTTCCTTCTTTTGAGGTGTTGGCAATTTCTTGCGCATTTTTGACTTCAAATTTTGGCCATTTTGTTTTTTGTCCTGTGACATCTGCACAAACATATTCCCATCCCAACTTACTAATACAATGTGAGTCTGTTTCACATTGATGCCATTCCTGACATGAACCCGCTTCGTTTTGTTCAGAATCATTAATGGCCTTAGTCGGATCATAATCATACACAGCCGCACTCGAAGAAAAATCATATTCTTGAATACTGACGATATGGTTTGTAGGTGAAGCTAAGTCTGCAAAAGGGGCATTGATTGCTAAAAAAAGTTTATCTGTAGTTGATTTTACAATTCTGCCTTTACCTACAGCAAACCACGTTACTCCATCAAAGGAGCCAATAAGGGCACCTTTGTTAAAACCATACCAGTCGCGCTGGTAGCCATTGGCAAAAAGCGCAGCTTGTGTTTTTAGTCTATTAAGTCTTTGTTGTTGAACATCGTTATTTTCATTATGCCCATAGGGGATCATTGTAGGAGGAATAAAACATGCTCTAGAAAATATTGTATCTTCATAATTTCCTAGCGTCAGATTTGTTGCATAAGTATCTCGTTTTGTTGTGAATCCTACAGGTTGTATACCAACACCGTATTGGGAAGCTGGAAAGGCACTAAAATTATTAAACCATGAGTCTTTTGCACAAGTAGGACAAGCTTGGTAATAACCGCTGCGTGTACTAATAAGATATTGTTTGTCGTATTCAATATCTATTTGATAGGCAGGTCTGGCCTGATCTAAATTAAGCGTCATTTGCCCAAGGATAGAGTTCATATTAAAGACGCCATTTCTTGGAAAAATATAAGCATTATCAAGATATTTAAATTCCTCACCTTCTTGAATACCACTAGCTCCGGTGGGAAGGGGTTGTGTCGGATCAATTTCAAAATTATTTTTATCAAAAAAACGATGTGGTGCTGAACGTGAATTAATATTTACCTCTAAGTCCTGAAAGGGTAAAGGCGTTTGTTCAACTTCAGGTGTCACACATTGAATAGAGGTTATCACTCCTGTCGAATTTCCATTTGAATCTGTTTGATACAGAGGTGAGTAATTATAGGCAGGACAATTAGAAATCATGCTAGTCAGATCAGATGTCTCTGAACAGCCACAGTTTTCATAAAGTCTTTTCATCACAGATTTGTAGTAGAGTTTTTGAGCTGAATTTGTGATATCACACTTTGTGTAGCTTGCAGAACCATTAATCGGATTTTTGTGAAAAGGATCTGATAAAGAGTTTTGTTCTAGCTCTTTGACACATTCGTAATCGGCTACGAGTTGTGTAAGCCTTTGTTCAGCGTCACTGACGGGGTCTTCAGGCTCGTTTGGTGAAGAGTTATCATTGTCTGAGGGAGGGGTTTCTAAACAAGCGTAATAAAATTGAGGATACTTCTTATACCATGTAGCATTTGTTAATTTTTCTTGTTCAGCAATGGCAAAACCACTCGGGTCAGCATTAATACCACTGATTTTTAAAGCTTTTTCATTGATGCATTGACCATTTACACAACAATCATAACCTTGGGCCTGACATGCGCTGTTGGTGCATGAACTATTTCCACTGTCGGAGTTTGAGTTCGTATCAATTCTAAAAACTAAATCTGAGTAATTGAGCGATGAAGGATTAACTCTTTTTAAATAATCATCACTGGTAGTATTTGTGGCATTTGTGTCAACTTGATAGAGGATAACTTCTTGGGCTGTTAGAATGTTTAAACAATTTGTACAAACATCTTGCGTTTTATAGACTAAGTTTGTATCAGCTGCATTAACAATCCCATCAAAGTTAGAATCTCCTGCTTGGATCATTATTTTTTGACCATTTATGACTTCTTGAGAGTCTTTGTTGCAAAAATTATTTCCAAGGTCAGTGGATAAGTTGATAATAAAAAACCTTGCAGTCTGTCCTATACTAAAGTTATTTGAATAAGTAGGAGTCGCTTTGACTCTAAGTCTATTTGGTTTTGTATTACTTGTTTGAGGAAAACGAATTTCAAGGCAATACTGACTTGTAAAATAATTTGTATTCACTAAATAATTATGAACTTTATCTCCTATAAGATAAACAGTCTTAGTATTATCGACGTCGAGAGTAAGCGCCTTGTTGGTGATTCCTGAATTTAACCAAGCAGTATCTATACCGAACAAAGAGGAATCAGAATCTTGATCATTTCCTGTATCATTACTTACAGAACCATCGAGTTCGTTACCTGTACGTATTTGCTGTTCAGGTAAACATGATGCGAGTAAGAGAATAATAAATAAGTTTAAAAGATATTTCATTTCAACAATTTCCTCAAAAACTTTATCGGTCTTTAGGAACATGATTTTAAAGACTTACTTATATTGTAGGTGAAATAGGGTGGTATTTTCCTAGTGAGATTAAAAAATGCAAAGATTTATTCTAAATTGTTGTTTTTAAACGTGTTTTTTCCCGAGTCTTTTAGTGGCGTTTGTCTTGTAGGTATGTTTGCTAGCAAATTAATTTGGCAGTATTTAAAGTTATGAGTCAAATTGATAAACAGTCGTTCCCGCACCAAATTGTCCAGTGGTTGTCGATTGAATGGGAGCAAAATCAAAACTTATTCCATTTTGTTGAGCAAATAAATTTCCTTGGGAACTTGCAGGATATTGAAAGTTAGAAATATTGCCGGAGTCTGCATAACTATAGCCCCAATTTGCTGAATAATGATATTGGGAAAAGTCAGTGTTACTCATGTAGTTATTATACGAGTTAAGGCCATTCATATACCAATTGTCGTAATTTTCAATTGCTTCAAGTTGATAACGTGTATTTGTTTTTACCATATCTGTGTCCATCCACGCCATGGTCAATGGCATGACACTAGCCGCTAAAACTGGTGCAGAGGCACGAAAGGCATCTCCAAAGGTATACTCATCTTCGACATAGCTTTGATCTAAAATAACTTCATTTTGTCTATTGAGTTTTTCTGCTTCCCAAGCTTGCGCCCAGCTTTCTAGGTCTTCGTAGTAACGGCAAACATTGGCAGAAGAGGCATTTCCTTCTTTACAGTCATTTAATAATTTTTCTTTATAGCGTTTTAAATCTTCTTCACTGACATCATTTTTAGCAAAAAGTTTAAGATTGTTGGTATTTAAGGCCAAGGAAATTCTTCTTCCATTAGTTGCCAGTTCAATGGCTTCATAATTTCGTGAAAGCTCTGCATTTTGTATCCCACAATTGGAACGCGCTCCTGGGTAATTGATATAATCTCCTTGTTTTCGACAGGCCATAGAGTTTAGAGCATTAATCGCTAGACCTTTTTCAAAGTTTAGCTTTTTAAATTTTTTGCCATGATTAATATACGCCAATGCTTTTTGTGCATCTGCAAGCTCTCTTCTTAGCTTAGAAAGTTCAGTAAAGTCATCTGTTCTTAGCTTGGTTAGGCATTCCTTTTTAGCAATTAAACTTTTATCTGAGTTGATACATGCAGTGGCTTGTTCCAGCGTACTTTGAGTTTGTTTGTATTGGTTGAGGGCCTTTAGTTTTTGGTATTTTTCATCTAAGTTTAGATTTTGAAAGTTTTGGCAGTTTTCAAGTCTTTCATTATTTTCAGCGCCACAAAGTTTTGCCAAACATTCCAAATTATAATTATTCTGACAAAGTGAACCTACCGTTTGTCCATTTAGAGTTTCATTACTTAACGTTTCTAAAAGTGAACGAGCATCCTTTTGGGTTAAGAACTCTTGCTTTTCAATTTCATTTGATAAACGCAGTTGTGTGCGAATAAAATTGTCTCGATTTGCTCCTTGAAGAATAAGATCAGGAAGATTGAGTTGGGTGAGAACTTTATCAAAGTGCTCTCGAATATATTGCGAAACTTCAGGGTTTTGAGTGGCTCCATTGGCATTATCGAGATTATAGTTTACTGATATATCTTCCACTTCTTGGGCCAGAGCTAGAATTTCACTTTTTACGCTAGCAGTATTTCTTCCTGCTTGATTTTGCTGTTTCCAACTTTTGAGTTTATTAATCAGTAAGTTTAGTTTTTTAAAGTGAGGGTGCTCTTTAAACTGTGCGGGGGAGAGATTATTTGTTTCTCCAATATCAATAGTGAGTCTATCTCTGTAACTTTGATAACGGGGAAGTCGTTCTCGGTCACTATTTGTTATTTGTTGGTCAGAATTTAAAAAACCGGCCAGGGTTTGCATTGTTTCGTTATATTGTTGATTGTTTTGAGCATTGAGTTTTTTAATTTTTTGACAGAAACTGAGTTCTTTGAATTGTTCTGTACTACATTTTCCATTTGAGCCCATGATATGCAAAGAAACATCAGCTTGTGTTGTTCCTTGATAATCACTAAATAAAGAAGTGTTTTGATGAAATTCTAAGGCATCGTAAATTAAATCTGCTTTTGTAAGGTTCGTATTCATCTCATCAAAATAATCTAATGCTTGTTGCATTTGTTTACCATTAAAGTTGTTAAGAGCATTGTGATTGGATTCAATCGCCATTCCAATACTGGCAAGTCCCTCGGCAATAACAACTTTGGCCAAAGTTTCATTATATTGTTGTTCCAGCTGTAATTTTGTCTTACATGAATTGGGATCACCTTGGCGGCAGCAAATTTCTGCTTTACTTGGATCTGTACATTGATCAAGAGATGAGCTTAATATTTCATTTTCTAAACTAAGCAGGTCTTGTCGGATTCCATCACATGATTGGGCCCAGGCTATGGCCGAAGAAAAGCTAAATAATGTGATTAATAAAACTAATTTCATCACTTATTTATCGGAAATAAATAGGAATTTCTTAAGCAGATATGATTACGAAATTTCAGCTAGATAGCTAGCCATGTCCAGAGCTCATAAAGACTTCATCGTAATTAATTTGCTTTCTAGCGTCTTCTAAGGCGGTATAATAATCTTGTGCAAACTTCATTGACTCTTCAAGATTTTGGCACGTAAACATATTATTTCTAAATTTTGCAGCATTGGGAAAGCCTGCTGCAAACCAGACGATAAGTTTTCTAAGTTGAACTAATCGTGTTCTTTCTTGCTCATAGGTGTCACAGGTATATTGATAGAGTCTTTCTATAATCTCCCAATAATCAGCACCCTTAAATAAGGAATTTGCTTGCTTGGTAGAGTCAGTATGAAAAGACTCTAAAAAAATAAAAGGATTTCTTAAGCATCCTCTGGCAATCATTAAAGCTTTACAGTTTGTCTGGTTTAGACGGGCCTTAACTTGATGTGGTTGGTGAAGATCACCATTGCCGATAATAGGAAGAGTTGATTTTTCAGCTAAGGTTTCTATATAATCCCAGTTAGCCTTTCCCGTATACTGTTGTGCTCTTGTGCGTCCATGAATAGCTACCCATGCAACGCCTTCATTTAAGGCAATATGTTCAATTTTATCTGCATTAATATCATCATGATCCCAACCAGTTCGAATTTTAATTGTTAAAGGAACATCAATTGCTTTTTTGACTTCTCTAAAAAAAGGAGCAAGTTCTTCAATATTTTTTAGTAAGGCAGATCCGCCACCTTTGGTTACGACTTTGCGAACTGGGCAGCCCATATTGATGTCAATAAACTTAGGATTAGAGCGCAATGCGACCTGGGCTGCTTTGGCCATGGCGGTGGCATCTTCACCAAAAAGTTGAATTCCAACGTTTTTCTCTCTTGGATCAATCTTTAACATCTCCAATGTTCTTTTGTTTTCATAATTAATACCATGGCAAGAGATCAGCTCACTTACGGTGATTCCAGCACCTAGTTGCTCCATTAATAAGCGAAAAGGGGGGGTGCATATACCGGCCATTGGTGCAAGTAATAGGGGAGAGTTTGATGTAAGCTCACCGAGATTGGTAGACTTTATCTGAGCTTTACACAGATCGATCTTTTTTTGTAATTGTGCTGAAAATGCTTTATTATGCATGGCAATTGAATTACAACTTTAATGCTAAATCGTAAATATAAAAGGTCCAAATTGGGAAAAATCACACATATTGTTTTTGATCATGATGGTACGTTAGTTGATACGAGTGGCTTAAAGCGTTACGCCTATACTGGTATTAAAG
>LULL01000130.1_pt2 | contig 32563 bp, 33 predicted proteins | sample 728161 | NCBI WGS metagenome assembly LULL01 (sample SAMN03860290, study PRJNA289734) | marine metagenome | biome: seawater column; feature: ocean; material: water; isolation source: Red Sea water column Station 149 - depth 500m | place: Saudi Arabia: Red Sea | collected 2011-10-15 | depth 500 m
TTCACCTATAGAAGATAAAATGCCACCACCATAGGCCCTTAGTTCATCTCCAATATTCAAAAGACCAAACTCGATTGTAAACCAAAATAACCTAAACATCCTTCTTCTATCTTTAGGATCAACCTCCAAAGCTAGCTTTCCAAACTTTTCCATAAAATCGCCATAAGCTTGATTTGTTAGCAAGGGTGTATGCCCATAAACTTCATGAAAAATATCTGGTTCTTGCAAATAGTCTAATTCTTCAGGTATTCGAATAAACGTCGCAGCTGGAAATCTTTTGTTTGCTAAGAGTTGAAAAAACCGTTGCGGTTGAATAAGTGCAGGAACGGCTTCTACTCCCCAACCATTATGCTTGGCCAAAACTTTATTAATATCTGGCAATTGAGGAACTCTATCCTCAGGCAAGGCTAAGGCCTCAAGCCCCTCTAAAAATTGATCACAGGCCCTGCCCTTAATAATTTCTTTTTGTCGAGTTACCAGTTTTTGCCATGTTTTATTATCTGTTTCTGACCAGTTTACAAAACCTTTTTCATCAACTGGATTTGATACATATATATGCCCTTTCATTTAGATAATCTCCAGTGTACAATTTGATTGGATACAGTTTACAACTACTTATGCATAAGCTCAAATCAAACTATATTAAATTAGATACCAAAACGAGACTTTACAACTCGGCGCATCCAATTATCGGACTTACTGGAGGAATAGCAACAGGAAAAAGTACAGCCTCCAAGATTTTAAGCTCCTTAGGGGTCCCTGTTATTGACGCTGATAAACTTATTAAAAAAGTTTATGCTAAGGATAGTATTTTCAAGTTCTTAGAACAAAACTGCTCCCAGGTTATAAGCTCAGAACAAATTAATTTTAAACTTTTACGAGAAATCTTTTTTAATAATAAAAAACTCAAGCAACAGCTTGAGCTTTTACTTTATCAATATCTTCCCGAAGCCTTTGAAGAAGCTAAAAAAGAATTAAGTTTTTCTAAATATAATTTTCTGATTTACGATGTTCCTTTACTCTTTGAAAAAAAATTAGAAGAAAAATGTGACTTAACAGTTTTTATTTCTTGTTCAGTCGACCAACAAATTCAAAGATTGATTAAAAGAGATCAAGTCTCTCTAGAATTGGCCAAAAAAATTCTTGCTCATCAGATGCCCCTAGAAGAAAAAAGAAAAAAAGCAAACTTTATTATAGACAACACTTCGGTCCCACAGAAACTTCATTCTAACATGATCAATTTCTTAGAAACACTCACCCAAAGAAGCTAAAGGATTTTTTTATCAGACTCTTAAACAAATCTCTTATTTCAAAAAAGTCTGATTTCTTTGCTTTTAGCACATATCTCCCTATTTATTTGCTGTATTTTATTTTCTTTCATTTAATGAATATATCATTACCACAAACACCTCCTTTTTTTTACTTTTTACTGGGCTGGATCGCTGTAGATGGCTCCCATTTTTTTAGTACCATTTTTGTAACTTATTTGGACAAAGATATAAGACAACGCCTTAAAGCACAGCTTATTATCATCCCCTTTGTTTTAATTGTAGGAGCTTCCACTTTAAACTTTTTTGGATATAAAAATATCTTTATTCTTATTTTAGGACTTTCTGCTGCTTATCATTTTATTCGACAAGAATCTGGATGGATGAAAATTGCTAGTCGTCTCGATTCAAAGGCTCCCTCATGGCTACAAAAGATAGATATTTTAACTTCTTATTGTATAACGATTTTGCCTTTGGCATGGACTATTAGAATGAGTAATAACGGACACTGGTATGAAAAAGGAGACCTTATTTATCTGCCTGATCATATTTCAGAATTATTGATTCAACTCTTCTGGCCTGTCATCATTGTCTTTATTTTATCCAATATTTATCATTGTTATCAAACGAAAATATTTAATCTTTCAAAACTTTATGTTTTTATCAATACTCTTATGGGTTGGTATATCCCCAGAGTAATCTTAGAAAACCCTTATCTTTCCGTTGCACTTATCACGCTTCATCATGGTGTTCCTTATTTCTTTATAGTTTTTAAACATGAACGTATAAGCCAAAACTCAAAAGTGTTTAACAAACTGAAAAAATATAAATATATTCTTTTTTACTTAGCTTCTGTCAGTTTATATTTTGCTTTTTATTATATAATGTTTGTTCTTCCTGCCTTTATCAGCTTTAAGAACTTTAATAATTTTACTCAATCTGTCGCTTATGGAATTCTAATTGCCCCGCTTATGACACACTTTTTACTAGATAGTTATATTTGGAAAAGAAAATATCGCCTCATTAGTTAATTATTGTGTAAATTCTTCATATCTTTGGCTTTTTGACCTCCTCTTTTGTATAAAATTGATGTGAAAAAACTAAGTTTTGCCTTTATTATTCTTTTTTTTACTCAGCTTCAGGCAAAGACTCACATACTTAGATCTTCTCATCAATTATTTCAACAAGTTGAAAAGAGTCATCTTCCTACTGATTGGCATTTACTAGACCATCAGGTCGATGGATTACTAGGTCTCAGTCTTTTTGAAGCACAAAAGAACTTAAAAGAATATTGTGCCCTCTCCACCAATAAAAAAATAACAATTGCCATTATTGATTCTGGCTTTGATGTTTTACACCCTATTTTTAAATCAAATCTTTGGATTAATGAAAAAGAAATTCCCAATAATGGGATTGATGATGACAAAAACGGTTATACAGACGACATTATCGGTTGGAATTTTTTAGGTAATAAAAATGTTTCTGCTCACTACAGCTTAGATGGACAAAACCTAATTGATTTTATTCCAACTCCATCTCTAGAACACTTAAGATGGGACTCTTTGGCCAAAACTCGCCGCTTAAAACAACTTAAAATCAAGAACGAACTCGACGAACTCTCGGTTTCTCAACAACTCGAGTATAAGCAATTGCAACAGGAAATTGATCGCAAGCAAAGTCGAGCCAAAAAATTATGGCAAGAGTATAAAGTTGACCTCACCATTATGCAAAAAGCCTATGAGCTCTTGCAAGTAAAAGCGCCCCTAAGCCTTGAACAAGTGAAAAGAATAACAGCCCACTCCAAGGCTCAACAGCAAGCAAAAAGTACTTTGATAAAATTTAAACAACAGGGAACTGACCTTGTTTTCTTACAAGAGCAAGTTCAACTTTATCAGGTTCAAGCAAATATCCATTACAATATTGACTATGATGGCAGAGAAAAAATTATTAAAGATAAAGATCAATTGATTTTCGAAAAAGGCTATGGAAACAATGATATTTATGGCCCCAACGCCTTGCATGGAACCCATGTGGCAGGTATCACTTCCGCTCTGCTAAAACCTTTTAATCAAAGTTGTACTCAAATAAAAATTATGCCCATAAAGGCCATCCCTGACGGTGATGAAAGAGATAAGGATATTATTAATGCTCTTAATTATGCTTTGGATAATGGAGCAAATATCATCAATTTAAGTTTTGGGAAGTTTTACTCCGCCCATAAAGCTGAGGTTCAAAAAGTCCTGCTTAAGGCAAAAAAACAAAATACACTTATCATCCAAGCTGCTGGAAATGAATACTTAGACCTTGATAGCAAACCAAGTTATCCCTCTGCTTTTATCCAAGGAAAAAAATTAGAAAATTATCTTGTAATTGGAGCTTCGACTCCCCATAAAGATGAAAATGTTTTTGCTTCTTTTTCAAATTATGGCAAAAAAACTGTAGACATGCTGGCTCCTGGTGTTCTTATTCATTCGGCCACTCCAGAGTTTGGACACGCCAAACTTTCAGGAACAAGTACATCTGCCCCAATGGTCAGTGCACTGGCCGGCATTATCTTGGCCGCCAATCCCGACTTGACGGCTCAAGAAACTATAACACGACTTAAACAAGGTGCGACAGACCTTAATGGACTTGAAATCTTTAAAACAGGCTTAGGTACCGTAAAACTTGAAGATATTGTCGTGAGTCCTAAAATCATTAATTTCCATAAAACCCTTCTTTATCTTTTAAATCGCTCATTTATTGCCAAAAGTTAAATCTTGTTTAACTTTATTTATTTAAAAAAAATACGAGTTTAACAAGAATTGACACTATGCAATCTGTTAGAATACTTCTAAAATTTTAAGAGTTTAAAAAAGGATATCAACGTGGAAGAAAACAAAAAGCAAGCAGCTTTAGATTATCACTCAAAAGGTCGCCCAGGAAAAATTGAAGTAACTCCTACTAAACCCTGTATTACATCCAGAGATTTGGCCCTGGCTTACTCCCCCGGAGTTGCCGAGCCATGCCTTGAAATTGCTAAAAACCCAAACGATGTTTACAAATACACATCCAAAGGAAACTTAGTTGGTGTTGTTAGTAACGGCTCTGCAGTCTTAGGCTTAGGCAATATTGGAGCCTTAGCTGGGAAGCCAGTCATGGAAGGTAAAGGTGTTCTTTTTAAAAGATTTGCTGATGTTGATGTTTTTGATATCGAAATTGACTGCCAAACTGTTGATGAAATGGTTGATTCTATAAAAGCACTAGAACCTACTTTTGGGGGAATCAATCTAGAAGATATCAAAGCTCCAGAGTGCTTTGAAGTTGAAACAAGACTGCAAGAAATAATGAATATTCCCGTCTTTCATGATGATCAACACGGAACGGCCATAATTGCTACGGCAGGATTTGTGAACGCTCTTGAGCTCACCAAAAGAGAGTTTAAAGACGTTAAAGTTGTCTTTAGTGGTGCTGGTGCTGCATCCATGGCCATTGCAAAATTATTTTTTACTTTAGGAGTTAAGCCAGAAAACTTACTTATGTGTGATTCCAAAGGAGTTATTTATAAAGGCCGTAAAGAAGGGATGAATAAATATAAAGAACAATTTGCTGTTGAAACCCAGGCCAGAACCATTGCTGATGCCATGAAAGATGCAGATGCTTTTATGGGGTGTTCTGCCAAAGGTGTTGTTAATAAGGACATGGTCAAGTCGATGGCCAAAAATCCGATTATTTTTGCCATGGCCAACCCTGACCCAGAAATTTTACCAGAGGAAGTTGCTGAAGTTCGAGATGACGCTATTATGGCCACTGGAAGATCTGACTATCCTAACCAAGTGAACAATGTGCTAGGATTTCCTTTTATTTTTAGAGGGGCCTTAGATGTAAAAGCTAAAAAAATTAATGAGGAAATGAAGATTGCTGCTGTTTATGCTTTGGCCAATTTGGCCAAAGAAGAAGTTCCTGAAAATGTCAAAATGGCTTATGGCGGAAAAAGTTTTAAGTTTGGAGCTGATTATCTTATCCCCAAACCCTTTGATAAAAGAGTTCTTACCCGTGTTTCTCCCGCCGTTGCCAAAGCCGCGTGTGACTCAGGGGTTGCACGAGAAAAGATTAATGATTTTAAACAATATGCCCTAGAACTGGAGGCAAGACTTGGTCAATCTGCAGAGTTTATGCGTTCAGTTCGTTCAAGGCTTTCAAAAGAAAATAAAAAACGAATTGTTTTTTCAGAAGGAATGAACACAAGAATCTTAAGGGCCGTCAATATTTTAATTGATGAGGGAAAAATAGAACCTATCTTAATTGGGGACAAGGCTTCTATTCAAAAGAAAATGGATAGTTTAGGATTAAGCTTTTTAAAAGATCAAGTTGAAATGATCGAGCCCGCCCAATCAGAAAATTTTAAAGATTATTATTTCTCCTATCATGAAGCACGAAAAAGACTTGGAGCAACTTTATCCCTTTCAGAAGATCTTATGAAAAGAGGAAACTATTTTGCGTCTATGATGGTTAAAAAGGGTCATGCTGATGGAATGATTACAGGAACAACTCAAAACTATCCTGATTGTTTCCGCCCTATGATGAAAGTCTTAGGTCATAAGAAAAACACCAAGGCCAGTGGAATTATCATTTTAGTTTATAGAAATAGAGTTCTATTTTTAGCAGACTGTACCGTTCAAATGTCGCCGAGTTCTGAAGACTTGTCTGAAATCGCAATTTCCACCACCCAGATGTATCGAAAATTAATGCAAAAAGAACCTTCAGTTGCTTTTTTAAGTTATTCCAATTTTGGTTCAAACTTAAATAGCGATACAAAAAAGGTTAAAAACGCTGTCGAAATCACCAAGGAAAAAATGCCAGAACTTATGGTTGATGGTGAAATGCAGGCAGATGTTGCAGTTAATAATGAAATTAGAAGTAACCTGTTTAAATTTTCTAATCTTGAACGGCCAGCCGATATCGTTGTTTTTCCTGATTTGCAATCAGCTAATATTAGCTATAAGCTTCTAGGACAATTGAGTGATTGTACGGCCATTGGCCCTATCATTGTTCCTATGGAATATGCCGCAAATATTGTGCAAAGAACTTCTACTGTAGAAGAAATTGTGAATATGACCCACTTAACTGCACTGATAAGTGAATTACAGAATAAATAAAGGAAATATTATGAGCTTTAAAAAAAATATTATTCAAACTGATCTTGCCCCTGCTGCTGTAGGAACTTATTCACAAGGTGTTGAGTACAATGGAGTTTATTATTTTTCAGGTCAAATTGGCATTGACCCCAAAACTTCCCAGCTCAAAGAAGGCTTTGAAGAGCAAACCCAACAAATCCTAAATAATATCGATGGCCTACTGGAGAGCTGTTCTTTAACGAGGGAACATATTATTAAGACGAGTATTTTTGTTACAGATCTAGGAAAGTTTGATCTTGTGAACCAAGCCTATATCAAATACTTTTCTGAGCCCTATCCTGCAAGAAGTTGTGTTGAAGTTCCAAACCTTCCCAAAGGTGCCTTAATAGAAATTGAGGTTATTGCAGCAAAAGGTTAAAAATTGTTTACCAAGAAGTATGTTTTTGAAACACGCACAACAAGAACCCGAAGGCTCGTCTGGTCATTTTTTATCATCAGCGCGATCCTAATGACCTCTTTTATACTTCTTTGTATTTATATTCCTATTTATGCTCAAGAGCAAAATAATATATCAGAAGAAGTTTTCTTTAAGCGCTCACCTGACCTCATTGCAGTTTTTACAGGGGATACAGGGCGCATTGATTATACTTTTAAAAAGGCTGAAAAATATCCTTCTGCTAAGATTTTTATTACCGGTGTTTATGCCAAAAACAATCTTGAGATTCTATTGCGAAAACAAGGAAATAATATTTCTGTCGACGACTATTTAGAACAAGAAAGTCATCATATAGAACTCGACTATCTTGCAAGAAATACCATTGAAAATGGCCTTGCCACTATTCATTATATAAAGAAACTTCCGATGATCAAAAATGTCCTCATTATCTCAAGTGACTACCATATATTTAGAATTTCAAGAATTATGCAGGCCCTCAATGACTCAAACTCTAATGTAAATTTTTACTATGAAAGCATCCCCAGTGATTACAATGAGACCAAAAATATTAAAAAACTTATTAAAGAAGTTTATAAATTTTTTAAAACATCAACTTTTCTTTTCTTTTGGGATAGAGGAAACTAAACGAGTCTTTAAAGAGTCGCTGATTTTAAAAGTTCACATCCTGTTTCAACAGGTGAAATGATCTCATCGCTATAAGCATTGGAATTATAAACCCCTGTATTCACTACAATATTACAAACCTTTGTCACTGAAGAAAATTCACAATTACTATTATAATCATCGCTTGAGGTATTGCACTCATCTTCACCTGTAACATCTTTGATAGTAATTTTACTGGTAGAGCTTTGCTCTTGCTCATCCTCATCAGTTTTAACTTTCGCAGTTTTTGTTGCATTATAATAAAAGAACACAAGAGGAAGATCATTATCAAAAGTAAAAGTATCTTCCCTGCGGTCATATCCCTCAGGATCGTCATCCTCATCATCTGGACTATCTAAAACTGTAATAGTTTCTTTTTTCCAAGTTAATTTTACATTGTCATCGCTGGCCAAACTCGAAGCAGAAAAATGATCTTTAAGTCCCAAATTACAACTCATAATTTTCAACTCGCTTATAAGATCATCATGATCATTCGTTTCAAAAACAAGAATTTTATCCAGATCATTATTACTACTATTAAAAGTCAGCTCCATTTGTGTCGCCGATACAGAAGTCACTCGTACATAAATGTCCGTTTTATTTTGTGTATCTTGCGATATTTTATAGGTTCGATTAAAAAAACCATAGTTTTCAAAGTCTCTCATTTTATCTAGAGCATCAAAAATTTTAGCCTCATCAACACATTGTTGAGCGGCCATTTGTAATAAGGTCGAGTATTCTGGGTCTTCCTTATCGTACAGGTAAACTTCTTCAACGGTATCACAACTTATAAAAAGAAAAATGAAACATAAAAACTTAAACATTAAAAATACCTTCCAATACCAACAGAAACCATTCCGACAGTTGCCGTTTCACTGAGGTCATCCTCTTGGTTTTTAACTTCTGTCACCGATGATGTTTGATAGGCTTTGTATCGTCCAGTGGTCTCTCTATTGGTTTTAAGATAACTAATTCCAGTAAACTTAAAATAAGACATTAAGCCTTTGTAAGAAATAAGGTTAACCCCCAAAGAAACCCTGGTTAAAGCAAAGTCCTCTTTAACTTTCATATCATAATCTTCATCTCCATCAGTCACTGTACTTAAGCCTATACTTTTATATTCTTTTTCTAGCTCACTTTGACCGGCGCCAACTCCGAACTCTATAAATGGTTGAATGTCTACGATTTTGTAATCAAGCATATAATTAAATGCTAAAGATGCTTCCAAGATAGAAACTTGATAAGCAGTTGTTGTTTGAGAAAAATCTAAATCAATATCCTCAGCTGCCTTTCCAATAACTTTATCTACCGTTCGGCTGTACTGAGCCCCAATTGAAAATAAAGTTGAAAATCCGCCCCCAATATAAAAGTCTCTTCCAAAACTTAAATTGTAGCCATTTAAATCATCTGTTGATTTAGATTCAATTGTTTCATGCTGTCCTTCAAATTTGGGAAGCACTGCTGGGTACTGAATATAATCCACACCGGCTTTTACAATCCACTTACTTTTTTCTTTAAAATCACGACCAAAGTTAACATTACCAAATTCCATAAAATTATCTGAAGCCCAAACCTGTACAGAAAAAAGAATAGGGATAATGACGAAGATTTTCATAAATGAATTATTTCAAACTCAGGCCAGCTTGCCAAGGAATAAAAAAGCTCTTAGGCCCGTGTCACAGAGATGATTTCTTCCATTGCTTCAATTAAGGAAACGACCTTGAGATATTCTGAATAGTCTTTTACTTCAATTTCAAAAAGAAAGCTCCCTTTCATATCAGGAAGCGACTTCGCTATGGCCGACTTAATATTAATACCATGTCCGTGAATATTATTAGTAATTCTTGATAATGTTCCTGGACGATCATGAGTAATGACTCTGACACTAACAGGGTGCCTAAAACTATAAGCCGCATTCCACTCCACGTGAATTTTTCTAGAATCCTCTATCTCATGGGTTCTTGGACAGGTTTTGGTGTGAATCGTAATGCCTCGTCCTCTTGTAATAAAGCCAACAATCGGGTCTCCCGGAATTGGGTTACAACATTTGCCCATTCTGACCATAATATCGTCAAGACCATCGACGATAACTGCATTATCCTTATTGGAGGTTTTTCGAGCCGTATTAGAAATTTGTTTATAAAGAGTATCAAACTCTTTATTTTTCTTGGCCTTAATTTTTTCATCTTGGGATTCATAGTCAATCGAAGGAATAAGTTCTAAAACTTGTTTAATAGAGAAACGACCGGAGCCCAAATGCAAATAGAGTTCATTGAGATCCTTGACATGAAGCTGATCAAAGACTTTATTAAACTCATTTTTCTTTTCCAATGTTTTAGCATTCGTTGCATAGTCTTTTAGAGCCTTTTCAAGGCTTTCTTCCCCAATAACTCTATTTCTATCTCTTTCAACTTTAAGTAAGAACTGCTTTATTTTAGTTCTCGCCCGACTTGTTTTAGCAATTTTTAGCCAATCCTTACTAGGCGTCTGTGATTTAGATGTTAGAACTTCGACCGTATCTCCAGACTTTAAACGGTACTTTAAAGGTACCATTTTCCCATTGACTTTAGCCCCGACACAACGATGCCCGACATCTGTATGTACAGAATAGGCAAAATCCAATGGACTGGCCCCATGTCTGAGTTCTCTAACATCTCCGTTTGGTGTAAAAACAAAAATTCCCCCAATATCGAGATCATTTTTAACCACATCCATAAACTCAGAACTTTGCTTAATATCTCTATTGTACTCGAGAAGCTCCTCCACCCATTTTAAATTTTTAGGTTTTTTACTTCCTGATTTATACACCCAATGAGCAGCAATACCAGTTTCTGCAATTTCATGCATCTCACTAGTTCTTATTTGTATCTCAATCCTCTCTGCAGCAGGTCCAATAACAGTTGTATGTAAAGACTGATAATTATTCACTTTAGGAATTGCAATATAATCTTTAAATCTTCCTGGAACTGGTGTAAATGAAGAGTGAATAATTCCCAAACATTTATAACATTCTGTAATATTCCCTACAATTATTCGAAAAGCTAACAAGTCTTGAATTTGATCATAATCGACACCTCGATTATGCATTTTTTTATAAATAGAATAAAAATGCTTTGGTCGACCTGAGACATCAGCTTTGATAGAATACTCCGACAATTTTTCCTTAATATTTTCCACGGTATCACGAATATAAGTCTCTCTTTCAGACTTTTTCATCGCTATTTTTTCGGCCAAGCGATAATAAACTTCTGGGTGGAGAAAACGCAAACACAAGTCCTCTAACTCACTTTTTACAGAGTTAATACCCAAACGGCTTGCCAGTGGAACATAGATATCCAAAGTTTCTTGCGCTTTCTTTACTTGTTTTTCCTTCGAGACATATTGCAAGGTCAACATATTGTGCATACGATCTGCAAGCTTAACAATGATGACTCGTATATCTTTGGCCATGGCCACGACCATTTTTCGAAAGTTCTCAGCCTGAGATTCTTCTTTAGTTTTAAACTTAATTTTTGAAATTTTTGTACAACCAATTACAATATTAGCAATATCATCACCAAACTCTTTTCTGATTTCATCCTCAGAGACATCGCAATCCTCAACAACATCATGAAGAAGCCCTCCACAAATACTTTGTAAGTCCATTTTTAATTTTATTAAAGTTGCTGCAACATTCATTGGATGAATAATATAAGGCTCACCAGAGCTACGCTTTTGAGGTCTATGGTGAAGCTCAGCAAACTTATAAGCTTTCTCAAAAAGCTCTAGATCAGCTTCAGGATTAGCAGACTTAACTCTCCTTGAAAGTTCCTCAATTGTTAAATCTCCCTCATGTGAAAAATCTAATCGGTGGTAAATAGCTAGCTCCCTGCAATAATTTCTTTTACAATTTGTGATAACTTAGCATAGGCTTCATCAAAATTGTCATTAACAATATTATAGTCGAAATCATTTTTTCGCGTTAGTTCTTTTTTCGCATTATTAAGTCTTTCGTTAATAACCTCTGGATGATCAGTGGCCCTTTGAAGAAGTCTTTTCTCAAGTTCATCAACACTTGGTGGCTCAATAAAGATAACATGGGCTTCTTTTCCAAAAACTTCTTTGAGTTCATCACACCCTTGGACGTCAAGATCAAACAATAAATGGGCTCCCCGCTCCAAACCTTCTTCTATAAAAGACTTTTTAGTCCCATAGTAATTTGAATGAACCTCCGCCCATTCAGCGAACTCGCCAGCATCTCTTTGCCGTATAAAGTCTTCTTTAGAAATAAAAAAATAATCTTTACCATCGACTTCTCCTGGCCTTTTAGTTCTTGTGGTACAAGAAATTGACCACTCTAAACTTGGAATTTCGTCTTGGAGTTTTTTAAGTAATGTCGACTTGCCCGTTCCTGATGGAGCAACAATAACAATCATTTTACCTATATGTTTACTCATGCTCTACCTATTATCTACTGTAAATTAAGCGCCTGCTCTCTAATTTTCTCCAATTGTACCTTCATTTGTACAACCGAAGCCGATATCTCACTATCTCCCGACTTAGAACCAATTGTATTTGTTTCGCGATTAAGTTCTTGAATTAAGAAATCAATCTGTCTTCCTACTTCATCATTTCCAGAATCTAAAAGTTTATCTAGTTTTTGCAAATGTATAGAGATACGATTAATTTCTTCATCTATATCTAATTTCTCTAAATAATAAATAACCTCTTGTAAAAACCTTGGCTCATCAATACTTAATTCTTTGTTCTCAGTTTCAAAACGCTTCAGAAGCTTTTCTTTTACTTTTGCTTGATATTGCCCTCTTGAAGCTTTCACGTTATCAAAGTATCCAATATATTTTTCTTGATGCTCTTTAAGTTTCACAACTAAACTTTTTCCTTCTTCACTTCTACTTTCTTGAAGTCCTTGTAAAGCCTGTTCAAAAGCAGGAGTAATAAGAGAAATAAGCTCCTCTTCTTTATTCTCATCTTCTAATTGAAAATCAGACTTCAAAAACTCTGTAGGGCGAATACTGAGTTCTATTGCTTTTTTATTAGTTATTTTTTGAATAGTATCAATATAGGCTTCCACTTTTGCGGAATCTAGTTGAAACTCTTTTGCACTTTGATCTGTTTTTTTATAGTTAACATAAATATCAAAACTTCCTCTTGAAAAGTTCTGTTCAATCTTCTTTTTAAATTTTAATTCGAGTTGATTAAAAAAAGATCCCATCTTAAAGCGAAGATCTTTAAAACGATGATTCACCGATTTTATTTCGACGGATAAAGTATAATAATCACTTTCTGCTTCACCTTTACCAAATCCTGTCATTGATTGAATACTCATTGATCGCTGGCCTCCATTGAAATGGTTTGATTTCCCATTGCTCTAAATTTTTGAAATCTTTTATCTAAGAGTTCATCGGTGCTTAATTTTTTAAGCTCGGCTAAATCATGAACTAAAGTCGCTTTAACAAATTTAACTGCAGCTTCAACATCTCTATGGGCCCCGCCCACAGGCTCTTCAATAATTGAGTCAATAATTTTTAACTCTAAAGCTTGTTTAGGATCAAGTTTTAAAGAATTTGCAGCAAACTCGGCCCTTTTTGGATCTGACCATAAAATCGATGCACATGACTCAGGTGATATAACTGAGTAAACAGAATACTCCATCATATGGACCTTATCAGCAATAGCAATTCCAAGCGCCCCACCAGAGCCTCCTTCACCAATAACGACAGCAATCATAGGAACCTTAATAGCAAACATTTCTTCTAGATTTTCCGCAATGGCTTGAGCCTGACCTCTCTCTTCTGCACCAATTCCAGGATATGCGCCTGGTGTATCGACAAAACAAAGTACCGGGATATTAAATTGAGAAGCCATTTTTAAAACTCGATTGGCTTTACGATACCCCTCCGGTCTGGCCATTCCAAAGTTTCTTTTAATCTTGTCTTGAGTTTTACGGCCCTTTTCAATCCCAATGATTGCGACTTTCTGTCCCTCTAAATAACCAAAACCAGTAATCATTGAAGGGTCGTCGCTATATCTTCTGTCACCATGAACCTCATGAAATTGATCAACTAGCAAGTTGATATAGTCTTGAGTATGAGGTCTTTTTGGGTGTCTAGATAATAAAACCCGCTCCCATGGATCTAGTCCCTCATAAATTTCTTTTAACATGCTATCAACTTTCTTTTGAAGTGCTGTTATTTCTTTAGAAATATCTAAGTCTGATTTAGAGTTTGCCTCTTTCAATTCTTTAATTTGATTCTCTAACTCATGAACTGGCTTTTCAAAATCTAGTGTATATTCCATATTTATTCACCTTCTTTAAAAGTATTGATTAAATCTAGAATGTACCTTTTTTTGCCAAGAATGATAATACTAAAGGACTTAAATTGTGTATTTTTATTAACTGACCTACCAAATTGATGATAGATAAAACTCAAACTAAGTGAAGTTCCTCTAAAACAATGATCAAAGCGATATCTCCCAGACACTAGTGGGCAGTTATTTTAAAATAAATGTCTCAACCTTATAATAAAATTTTCTCTTCAGATATCTAGAAATTTTAGATAGTTACAAAGGAATACTTTATGTCTATGCGTTTGATCTTTATCGTCTATCCCCAGCGTAGTAAGGCGGTTATTAGTAATATTGTGACTCACTCCAACCTCTGACTTTACCTGACTCAAAATAAATGAATTTAACCTTTCCATTGCGTCTAAACGCCCATCTTTCGTTTTTAAGTTTCGGATTTCCTGCAATATCTCTTTTTTCAGGGGCTCCCCAAACACCAACAACATCATCCATCGTCATACCTAAAACAACATCATTTAAACCTGTGCTTGCTCTTAACCCTTTAGGATTATTAGCTTGGTAAGGTGGGTGAAACGCCACTCTTTGGGGTCCATGGCCATATCTTCCTCGAGAATTTCTCGCTCTTAAAGGTCTAATCTTTCTCATGGCCAAATATTCTGCTTTTTCGTACTCATTTAAACGCAAGTAATATATTTGCTCAGAAATACTGCCAATTTGTCCTCGTATTTGCTTGAATTCATCATACTCTGACTCAGTTAATCTAGCTTCCAAATGTCTTAGCTCTCTTTCTAGGCTTCTTTCATACAAATATTCTCGCTTTTGCCCTAGACTTGCTGGTGTCCGACGCGCTATTTCTTTATCTGTACGGTAATGATCTCGTCCTGTATCACCAGCAGAAACGGGAAAATCTCTTCCGGCCATAAACATAGGCTGTTCATGATAATATTCATCCATCTGATAGGTATAATCTCTGCGATCAAGTAAACTACAACTTGTTAAGATACCAGCTATTAATAAAAACAATAACTTATGGTGTCTCATGGTTTCATCCTCCTTAGATTCCCCTTTATTTATCGGACTTATCAATAAAAGGCTAAGTTCAGAGTCTTATGCGGCAAATTCATCCTAAAGAAGTACTCAAGTTTTGGGGACAAGCTTCCGACAAGAAAACTAAGGTATTTACTTATGATGGATAAATTTGAAAAAATTGAAGAAAAATTAAACTCACTATTGGAGAAAATCTTAAAAAAGCTTTCTCGATTTTTCGTTCGTATTTTTCATTTTATCATTCCCAAAAAAGTTTTTGATAAAATAGAAATTAAAAATAAGGCCTTAAAAGAATGGAAGACGAAGAAAAAACAAAGCCTTAAAGCAGGTGTCCAAACTTCCTACAAAAACTACCTTAAAAAACAAGAGAAGTTTTTTCAGAAAATAGATTCAATCCAAAAGTATCCCTTTAAGGAAAAAATAGCTGAATTAAAAATAAAAACAAGAATTTATCTTACGACGACATCACCAAAAGAACACATACACAACATCAAAAACATTGTGAGCCCTTTATTAATAAAGCTCAAAAACAAGCTTTTAAACATTAATAAAGCTCAAGTTGGTATGACCTTTGTTCTGATTTTCTTTATAGCGCTTGGCTCTTATAGTATTTATCTAGGTTCAACAGATATTTACCAACACGAATATCCTAATAGAGGAATTGCAAGTACTGAACAGGCTTATGACTATAGACCGGAATATCGCCAGTATGCTGACCGAACCTTAAAAATTCAAAATATAAAAGTTCCAATCTACACAGAAAGATTAGGTGAAATCGACTCTATAACAGTTGATTTTAGTTTAAGACTGAGCACAAAGTTTTCAAAATATTATTTAGAAGAATATGAGTATAAACTCAAAGATTATTTCTTTACCACTGTTGAGCCTATTCTTTCAGGTTTTTTAATCAACGAAGAAGGAAAAGAAGTTCTTAAGGAAAAAATCATCATCGAAATTGATAATTTTCTTAAGGAAAATAACGTCGAAGGGCATGTTGATGATGTCAATATTCTTTATATCGTTGGCTCCTAGCTAGAGCCATTTAAATCCATCATCGACTTCAATGAACGAGCAGAGATACCAAGTTTTTTTGCAGCCTGAGTATAGTTTCCTCCAAACTGATAAAAAACTTTCTTCGCATAACAGGCTTTAAGCTCTTTTAATGTTTGAACTTCTTCATCAATACGCTCCAGCTGAGACGAGCGTGAAATAAGCTCTTCATCAATAGCATCAAAATCCCACTTTGGTGACTTTGAAGTCACATTTTTTCGTTCTAAATGTCCTTTTAATTGACGAAAGTTTCCAGGCCAGGGAAGACTTAAGTAAAACTCCATGAGTTTTTCACTTAAACTTATATTTTTTTCTAAAGAAAAATGCTCGCAAAACTCTTTAATTAAGTTAGGTTGATTTCTTAGTGCTGGTAATTTAAATAAATGTCCACAAGTTAACCTAAAATAAAAGTCTTGTCGCATAAGTCCTTTTTCTACTAATCGCAATAAGTTTTGCCCCGAAGATAAGACTAAACGAGCTTCAACCTGGGACTCATGAAGTCCACCAACGGCCCTAATTTTTTGATTATCAAAAAACAGCAATAATTTTGTTTGAATATTTAAAGGCAATGAGTCTATCTCATCTAAAAAAAGCGTCCCGCCATGAGCTTCTCTAAAGGCCCCCTTTTTATCCTGTAAAGCTCCTGTAAAAGCCCCTTTAATATGGCCAAAAAGCTCTGACTCAATCAAACTGGGAGCAAAAGAAGCAAGGTTTAAATGTATAAACTTCCCTTCTCTTTTAGAGTTTTGATGAATCTTATAGGCCAGTGAACTTTTTCCAACACCTGTCTCTCCCTCAATAAGTAAAGGAAGCTGTGAACAAACAACTTTATGATTTGCCCTGAGAAGTTCATTTTGGCGACAATATTTTCTAAACTCTCTTTTCTTTCTAAAAATAAGCCTATTATAACCTATTTCAAGTAAATCATTATCTTCTAAATAAGCCTTAAAAATATAAGATCCATTTAATTTAACTGGAACACCATGTAAAACTTCCACCATATACCGTTGTTTTAGACTGCCATTTTTTCCCAAGATTTCGCATGACTTTATGGACACATGAAATGACTCATTTTTCATAGCGGCTAAAGTCTTATAAATCTGACAATTCACAAAACGCAACCTATCTTCGCTAATAAATTCGATATGTGTTCGGTTAAGCTTACAATTAAACTTTTTTCCACTCATCGGAAAAACATTAATCAAGTCATTTTCCGCAATTGCAAATTTATCCAAACGCTCTGTTACATAAGCCTGTTCATAGAAACTCATTTCATCCTCCTCAAAAATTGAGAATAAAAGCAATTATCAGGCCAATCAATTGCATAGAATATTCAACACTTATCAAAAACGGTTGCTTCTTTAGAGCAAAAGAGTTAAATCATTTAACCATATGGATAAACAAGAAGTTAATAAAGGTTCAACAAAGTTCATTCGTGCCTTTGACAATGTCGATCAAATATATGACTGGTGGGATAATCACCCTGATGCAATTGGGATAGCCTTTGTAGGGAGATCTAATGTAGGGAAGTCTTCTCTCATCAATACCCTTTTTGGAAATAAAACAGCAAAAACCTCCAAAACTCCCGGAAGAACTCAAAAAATAAATATCTTTACCTTTGAACTTACTAAAGATGAAGAAAAGAAAACTTATTATTTGTATGACTTACCTGGCTATGGCCATGCTCAAGTTAATAAGTCTATGAGCAAAAACTGGAAAGCCGTCATGGGTGCATTTTTTGAAGCGATCAACTCAAGAACCCTACTTATAAATCTTCAAGATGCTCGACACCCTAATCAAAAAGTTGATCAACAATTTTATGAATATATTAATACCAAACTTATTGATGTTTTTCTTGTTTTTAACAAGCTTGATAAATTAAAAAGACAAAAAGAACGAGCTCACCTAAACAAACTTAAGCCTCAAATTATTAAAGACTTTAAAACGGTTAAAAATATTTTTTTTGTCTCTGCAGAAAAAAAGGAAGGTGTTCCACCTTTAGAACTTGCAATGATTTCCTTCTTGCTAAAACCTAGGGAAATCTAAGAATCACTTTTCTTAATATCCTGAACTTCATCTTCAAAGCTCTTTAATTGAGCTTCTAACTCATCAATTTTGGAAATTAAACCTTCAACTCTGACATCATCAATTTCTAATTCGCCAGCCTTGATTTTTTCAACTAACCAACGTCCCACCTCTTCGTATGATTCATGTAGTTCGGTTGTCGCTTGCGAAGCAGATATCATTTTCATACCAATTTTCGTGGTTTTTTTTAATTCACTCTGACAAGTTTGAACGAGGTCAGAAAGTTTTAAACGCCAATCTGTTTGATCTGATTTATCGTCTTTAGAATTATTGTTTTGAGAAGCCATAATCTACACCTACTCTTTTTCCTGCTTAAAGTATAACCTGAAATAGATTATAAATGAATAGAGGAATTATTATGATTGAAGAATTACTTGATCAGTACAGTCCAAGACTGAGCAAAAAAGATCAGGCAAAAAAAGAGCTCGTTTTTCGAAAGCTACAAGAGCGATACAAACACTACAAAGATCCCTGGGGCTTTCATCTTCCTACAGTTAAAACTGCTTTAGAGCTTATCCTTCCAATTTATAAAAAGTACTTCAAAGTGAGAGTTTTTGGATTAGAAAATCTGCAAGACAAACCTTATATGATTGTATCCAACCATACAGGTCAAATACCAATTGATGGAATGTTAATCACCATGGCGCTTGCCTATGAGCCAGAGAAGCCACGCATTATTCACAGCATGATTGAGCGATTTATGGCCGGGCTTCCTTTTATAGCAGACTTTTCTGCCCAAACAGGCTCAATATTGGGAGACAGAGAAAATTGTAAATGGCTTCTTCGTCAAGGCGAGTCCATCTTAGTTTTTCCAGAAGGGGTGAAAGGAATTAATAAACCAACAAAAAATTTTTATGAGCTCCAAAAGTTTTCTAGTGGCTTTTATCGAATTGCCCTGCAGTCTCAAACCGAGATTTTACCAATAACAGTTATTGGGGCCGAAGAAATGTTTCCTATTGTCTTTCAAGCCGCCTCAATAGGTAAAAAACTTGGATTACCTAACTTACCTTTACCACTTAATCTCTTTCCTCTCCCCTCACCTATAGATATCTATATTGGTGAACCTATTCAGGTTCCGAGTGACCTTTCTCCTGAAGCACCTGAGAAAGACTTGAGACCTTATATCTCAGAGATAGAAAAAGAAATTAAGAAAAATATTAAAATAGGACTAAAAAGTAAACGAGACTTTTTAAACTGGTTAAATACACCAATTAAAAATTTTATTAAAAAGTTTTAATTATGAAGAAACAAGAAAAGAATTCAAATAAAAAAGTTCTCATCATTGGAATCTCTGGTGGGCTTGCCCAGATCCTTAGTCGCCTGATACTCCATCATCACCCAAGTTGGCATATCTTAGGTGTGGACTCACGCTCCTTAGAAAATGTTCAAAAACTTAAGGGACTAACAGCGAAAAAAATTCGTTATTCTCGAGGCAACTTTGAGAACTTATTTAGAGATCACAAATTTGACTACGTTTATCATCTTGCAAGAATTTCTCATACCTCAGACGTTGACTACAACCTGGCCGAAAGGCTTGAGCTCAATGTGATGGGAACAAATAGAATTCTCGATTTAAGCTTAAGATTTCAAGTAAAGAAAATTATCATTCTCAGTACATTTCATGTCTACGGTGCTTTGAGTGATAATAGTATTTTTCTCAAAGAAGATGCCCCTTTACGCGCCTCTATGAAATACCCTCAGCTTAGAGATGTCGTTGAAATGGATCAGATTTGTGCAACTTGGATGTGGAAATATCAAAATCAAGTCAACTCAGTCTTATTAAGACCTTGCAATATTATTGGAAGCCAAGTTTCCAATACGATCAGTCGTTATCTTGTTAGTAACTTCGCCCTTAAGCCTCTCGACTACAACCCCGTCTTCCAATTTATCCATGAATTCGATATGGCACAGGTCCTTTATCGCTCAATTGAAGAACTACCTACTGGAATCTATAACGTGGCCACGAATGAGTTTATCAGTTTAAGAGAAGCCTTAAATATTATAAATTCTAAAAGTATTCCTTTTCCCATCATGATGGCCAGTGGTTTAAATAAAGTTTTAAAACAAGCTGGATTAGAAATTCCCGAATATCTTATTGATTATCTAAAATATTCTTGTCTTATCGACAATAAAGCTTTGACTTCACACTTAGGTAAAGACTTTTTTCGCTTTAAAATAAATGAAACATTACAATTGCTAAAGTTTAATTAGGCCTAGTCAGAACTTTTATTTCCTGCATAATTTTTGTTCTCATGTTCTTTAAAATACCTATATCTTCAAGATCTTTTTCTGAGACTTGCTTAATCACAACAATTCCTTGTTCCAAAAGCTTTTTTCTGTCTTTCACCCGTAATGACTTTAAAACTGTAATAGGATAAACTTTATACTTTTTTATATGATCTACAAAAGTATTTTTTTCAGGATAATTTAGAGAATAAAGAACAAGTCCAACACCTCTAGAGTAAGCAATAGCATCAGATGAAAATTGAGTATTTGAGATTAAAGCATATCTAAAGTTTTCATCTGGATTAGCTTCCTTCAAATCCAAATAGCGAGAATGGACATACAATGGAATTTTTATATCATTTTTATAAAACTTTTGAGCATGGAATTTACATTCACAATACAAACTTTGATCTTCTCTATGTGCAATAATATCCACTTCATGAGAAACATATTTTCCTTGTTTGACAACCCCGACTTGAGTTTGAAAACCTTTTGCTTCTAACATTTGAGCACAAAGAATTTCAAAAGGAAAACCCGTGGGACCTAAATTATAAATGGCCCTTTTTATATCATAATTAGCTGCATAAACTTTAGATCGCTTTAAAATGGCCTTATAAGTTGCCTTATGCAAAAGGGCAGTTGAAAAGTACTCATCTAAATGACTATTAATCTCATCAAAAACTTCTTCCGATTTTTTTTCAGATAAACCTGCACTGAGTAGACTACTTTTAAATTTTTGTTTAGAAAATTTTTCAAAATTCTTTGATTTTTTTTGTATTAAAAACTTTGAATCATTTACACGCTTAGATTTACTCATTATTGACTACTTTTTTTAAAACGGAAATTCCACTTACAATTTTGTCTAAAAAAGAGCCCTCACTTTTGACTAGAAAAAAATGGGGATGTCGTCGCCAAATTTCCTGTAAGCGATGATCCAAAGCAATCGCTTCATCATTGGATTCATTTCGAAAAACATTATTGGTAGTAATATCTCCTCCATGTTTTGCAGCTGTCTCAAAAAAAATGACTGCATCGTAACATTTAATCTCCTGGGCAAAAGTTGTTTGCATAGTCGAAAAAAAATGCTCCTCACTGTTAGGCCAATAAGCTAAACCATCAAGAGTGCCACGATCGCACAATAAAATTTCATCAGGATATTGCTTGCGATAAATTGACTCAATGTTTTTTTGGTAATCAAAAATTGTTTTTTGAATAGCTTTAACAACATGAGACCTTTCATCTCTTTGAATCCCACTCTGAAAGATTGCAGTTGCTGACTCTGGTACAACCATAACTTTACCCAAAAGCTCTCTTCGAAATAAATCTAAAGCGGTGGTTTTTCCCCCACCTGGGCCACCCGTAATAACAATTTTCATTTAGACCTCAACAGGATAATTTTCACCACGTTTCGCTATGATAACATCGACTTCTAAGTTTTGTGATAAAAATTCTTGAAAACTTTCCAATGATTCTTTCTCTCCGTGATTTAAAAATATTTTTCTCAAACCTTTAACCTCTTTTAAATAAGATAACATTTCTGTTTTATCAGCATGAGCAGAAATAGAAGGTAGTTGATCTATCTTAGCGTTAACATGAAGCTTATGGCCGAAAAGAACATAGTCTTCCTCTCCTGCAAGAAGTCTCTTTCCAATAGTTCCTTCTCCTTGATATCCAGCAAGAAGAATAATATTTTTCTCATCTTTTCCAAATTTATCGAAATACTTTAAAACTCTCCCTCCACTAATCATTCCACTTGAGCTAATTAAAATATAAGGGCCTGATTGTTTAGAAAACTTCTTTAAATCATTGCCAAACTCCAATAATTTTACTCGTTTTAAAGCACTTAAAAAATCTTTTTCGGAAACTTTAAGTTCATCAATAAACTTCTCATATAACTTTGTTGCTCGAATCCCCATAGGACTATCAACAAAAACAGGTAAGCGATATTTTTCCTCTTTAAAAATTTCGGCCAAAGCATAAATAAGAACTTGAGTTCGTGCTACAGCAAAAGCAGGAATAAGCAAGACACCATTTGTTTCTTTAATTTTTTTTATATGAGTTTTTATCACTTCTTTATAGTCCACCTTTTCATGAACACGATCACCATAAGTTGACTCTAAAACTAAATAATCAAATTCTTTTGGAATTTTAGGTACAGGATGTATAAGATCTACTTCTCTACCTAAGTCACCAGAAAAATAAATAGTTTCTTGTCCCACCTTAAACAATAAACTTGTTGCTCCTAAGATATGTCCAGCTTGATAAAACTGAAAGTGCACATGTTCATCAAAGGAGTATTCTTCTTCAAGTTCTCTAACCTTAAAAAACTCCATCGTTCTTTCCACATCTTCGGCAGAATAAAACATATCAGTCAATTTTCCCTCTTTAAGCTCAAACTCTTGCACTCGAACAGAATCTTCCAAAATAAGACGAACGACCTCTCTGGTTGCATGAGTACAATAAATTTTTCCATGAAATCCATTGCGTACATAAACAGGTAAAAAACCACAATGATCAAAATGCCCATGCGTAATAAAAATAGCGTCAAGAGTAGCAGGGTCAACTGGTAATTCTTTTGTATTTAATTCTTGAACTTCAGAGCTGCCTTGAAACATTCCACAATCAATCAAAACCTTTTTCTGCCCTAAATCTAACAAGGTTTTTGAACCCGTAACCGTTTCAGTTGCTCCCAAAAAACTTAGTTCCATAAATCTTCCTTCTTTCATCAAAAACTAATTTAAGAAATTATCTAGCTTTAAGCTCAAATAAGCAATAGAACTCCTATCAAACTCAATAAAGTAAGCTACTTTTAGACCTTCCCATAAAAAAAAGCTATATCTAATATGAGATTTATTCATTTTTACTATTGCTTTATCTTATTTATAGTCTTCTCAAGCTGCGAACTCAACCGCTTCAAAAGGAGACTTAAATGCTTAGAACACAAATCTTAATTACTTCATTTATTTTTACATTGCTAAACCTATCGGCCTATGCTCAAAGAGATGTATCGGAATATAATTTAACAAGTAATGGTGCAGGGCTTCACCATCATATAACTGGTTCAATCTATGACCCAGTTGCTTATTTCCCAGAAGCCAATGGAAAAGCTCAAAGAGGACAAACATCCTATGCTGTACAGTATCAACAAGTTGAATATCTTTTTTCCAATCAGGAAAATGCCAAGCTTTTTTTAACCAATCCTCAAAAATATGAACCAACTTATGGAGGATGGTGTGCTCGGGCGATGGTTGTTGGACAAAAAGTTGGAATAAATCCGGAAATTTATATTATCCATAAAAATCGAATCCATTTTTTTGTCAATCAAAGAGCAAAACGCTTCTTTGAGCGCAATTTAAAACTTAATGAACAAAAAGCTGATGAACATTGGAAAAAAATCTCGGGAGAAAATCCTCGCTTATAAACTTCCAAAGAGTTTTTGCTGATTAATGGAGCCAATATTATGAACAAATTAATCTTATTAAATTTTTTAATAATTGCTTTAAGCTGCAATAATGTTTTTGAAAAGAAAAGCGGATTAAGTTTTCAAGAAAGTCAACAAACTCCCTTAACAGCGCAAATTGATTTTACTCAAGTCAAACGTCAAATTTTTTCAAAACATTGTACAATTTGTCATCCTGGATATCAAAACTATGAAAACGTTAAAAATGATATTCAAAATATTCTTGAATCTGTTGAGGCCAACCAGATGCCCAAGAATGCTCCCGCCCTAAGTAGAGAACTCAAAGACATACTCGCTCAATGGGTAGCAAATGGTGCTCCTAAGGCTCCCAATCAATCTGAGCAAAGACGCAATCCGACGGCTTCATGGGACTATTTGTCCCAAGAGGTCTTTTTTCCAAAATGTTCTCAATGCCATAACCCACAAGGACAAGCTAGCTTCTTAGACCTCAGTACCAGGCAAAGTTTTTTTGAAAATAGATCCTATCTTTTTGATAGTTTTAATAGTGATGCCCAACACTCATACTTTGTTGAGGTCATCACCGACCCAGCAGAGCCTATGCCTCCTAAGTGGTCTGAAGTTCCACCTGTCACAAAGGATGAACTCAACTTGATTATCGAATGGATTAACAAAGGACTTCCCTAGGAATAATTATGAGTTTACAAAAATATACAAAGAATACTTATCAAGAACAACAAGCGATTGAAACAAGCCAAAAACTTCTCTCTCTTTATCGCAAAAGAAGAAGTACAAGATTTTTTACTGATCAAAAAATTGATCAAAAAATCATAAACAATGCAATTGCAACTGCTGGCAGCGCCCCCAGCGGGGCCAATAGACAGCCTTGGTTATTTTGTTCTGTCAGCTGTCCCCAACTAAAAAAACAAATTCGTCAGCTAAGCGAAGCAGAAGAAGAAAACTTTTATGTTAAAAAACCTAATAAACAATGGGTAAAGGATCTTGAATTTTTACATCCAAAAAAAGAAAAACCCTACTTAGAATATGCCTCACACTTAATCTTGGTTTTTTACAAAAATCAGACAATAACAGATGAACAAGAAATTCAAAAAAATTACTACGCCAAAGAATCAACAGGAATTGCAACAGGCATGCTTATCTCAGCATTACACTTAAGTGGAGTCTCTACCCTTACCTACACCCCACGCCGAATGAAATTTATGCAAGAGTTGCTTGAGATAGATAAGTCCTATATTCCTTTTATGCTAGTCGTTGCAGGGATAGCCCCTGAGGAGTTCGATGTCCCGATGATCAAGAAAAAAGACCTAGAACAAATCTCTAAACATTATCACTAGTTAACACACCTCGCAATTTCTTTAATTGTTGACTGAAGATCACAACTGAAATAATATTATTTTTACAAAAAATTGGCCCGGTGGTGGAATGGTAGACACAGCGGATTCAAAATCCGCCGGTAGCAATACTGTGCGAGTTCAAGTCTCGCCCGGGCCACCACTTTCAACAGTAAGTTTTATCATACTTAATTTTTCAACCCTAAGCATTTATAACCACTTAACTTCCCCTCTAACACTGGCAAATGAGAATATTTTCAAAATAAGTCATGAACAAACAAAAACTGAATTGAAATTGACTGACTTTTGACTGACTTCAACTTTTAGAAATTCCCCCTTAATCCGTTTTACATGTTGGTGGTCTGGGTTTTGGAGGTGATGTGAGAACTGAGGAATTTGCAAAAATAATAAATAATAATGAATCAAGGTTAGACTTAGAGTCGTTGAAGAAGGAAGTATACTTCCTCACTAAGAGTGAAATTAATTATGAGTAAGGAATATCCTTTATGAAAAAATGAGAGGCAATATTTTCCGGCATTTTCCCTGAAAAATTTCACAATATTCATATTTATAAAGATCGGAATAAGCTATTCCGATAAATAATCTATGAAAGCTGTTACGATAATAATACTTATGTTTACTTCTAAAATCACGTATGCCAATTCAGTTTGTATTGATGAAACAATTGAAACATATTTAAGTCAAAATCTAGATATTTCCAATCCTAGAATTATTAAAAAAGCCAGGCATACCCTTGTTTATTCAGATGATTCTTGTGGAACCGATGGATGTGAATATTTCATTTTTTCTGAAATAATTCCTGGTTGTGAGGTAATGAGCTTTAATGAAAGAGGTTTCTTAATTCCTAATTCATTTAAGGGAGAGAAATTAAAAATTCGATTTAAGAATGTAACTAATTCATTTAAATACTCATTAAGTCAGAGAAAGTTTAGATGGACTAATAAATGATAAGAACAATAGTTAATTTTTGGTTTCTTTTAATAGGTTTCTACTCTTTAAATGCAATTGGTTTTCCAATTTTTTATACATGTGAGAATGAAGTCTTAAAAAACGCCGATAAAATAGATCCTAAAAATTTATTCGAAAAAATATTAAAAATGTCAAATCAAGAACAAAGAACACTTCTAAATAATTGGTGTAACGGAAAAGATGAGTGCCTTGAAAACTTAAAGACTATTTTACAATTTTCAAACTCCTCATATCCTATTGCAGAAGAGTTATTTTTAAAAGAATTAGAAAAGTTAAACAATGGGTTTAATTTGAAAATTAATGATAAAAAATTACTACAAGAAATACTGGATTTTAAAAATGAATATTTGAATTTACAAGCATGTCAAAATACGATAAGGCAACTATCACCAGAGGATTATATTCATAATCAATCAGTACTTATACCTTATCCTTATCATTCAAATTATATGTACGTAACAGGTTGCAGAAGTGTTAATACACGAAGTTGTAATCCTATAAATAAGGAATCACTTGATAGAGTAATCGCTGAGGCGATATCAATGGGAACAGATCCCTATGTAGCAATTGCTCTTACTTTAATGGAAGTGGGAACAGATATGGGGAGCTTATATCTAGATCCAATAGGAGTAATGGATGCCGTTGGATGTGGAGGGAAACAACTAAGAAATGATACATTGGAGGAAGTCCTAAATTCCTATGGAACCAGTTACAAAATTAATGCCTCTGTGAAGAGAAATAAACGTCTTTCAAACGATTTAGAATCATTTTTAAGACTTAATGTAAATCAAGAAGTAAAACAAGGAAAAAGCTATTATTGTTATGATATTGTTGGAAACTCTAATCCTGATATTTTTACTGAAGCACAAAGCAATAGTTGTTGTCTAGAGCTTGATTTTCATGTTTCAAAAGATTCTACTAGTAATATTTCACATGCGTTAACATATGAATTTATTAATAAAAGAACAGAAGCAAACTTCAGAGGAAAAGAAGGCCCTGAATGGAAACTACAACGTTTTAATGGTTATACAAATTTAATGGGAGCTGCTGAATCGGTGCCATCTTGGAGGGTTGGTGTAAATTATTATGACAATCCAGGATATGGACAACAAGCAATGGACTATATCTTGAATTCTTTATTATTTAATCCATATATTTCAAAAAAAATAGATGAAGAATCAAAAAAGAGTAAAACATCTTGGAGGAGTATCCTTTGCAAAGGAAGAGAGGACGGAACTTTTTACTATGACTCGAATTTCTTTTTTAACTCAGTTAAGGACTCAGAAAGACTAGGTGTCATATACGAAAAGTTTAAAAAAGACATACCGTATGACAAGCTTTCAATGAGAGAACTTCAAGTAATGAATCGGGAACTGAGTGAAACTTCAAAACAAAACTCTCAAATGCCTGACCTACTTAAAGAATCTATTTGGAACAAATATGATGAAGAAGTTTACAATGCAATTCAAGTTGATGTGGAAGATCTTTTTATTAAAAGCAATGTAGATAAAGAAGTGTTATGGATTAATAATAAAGAAAAACTAGCAATAACAAGGAACGAATTTGATGAAATTATGACTTACCTAGAAGAGTCAGATTCTTTGACAGAGAAATATGATGAAGTAGATAATCGTATATCAGATTTTGCCAGCAAGATTTGGGAAAGTTGCGATTCATTACAAGATGATTATGAAAAAATATTGAATGATACTCAAGCCGAACAAGAGTTAATTGATACTTATTATAAAAAGTATGATGACTGTTATAATGAATCATCAGCGTTTTCGTCAATGGTAAACTCGGACACTATAGAAGAGTCAAAAAATTATTTACTTTCAAAAGACTCTAAGTTGTTTAATCTTCAGGAAGATGCTCTAAAACTTTTAGAGGAAAGAATTGAAATTGAAAAGGCTCAAGAAGAACTCTACAGAGGAGATCGTTATAAAAAGATTATGAGAATTTTTAAAAAGGATAATATTAATATTACCAATCTAGTTTCCCAGAGATTTAAATATGAAAGTCTCTCAAGTGCATTAGAGAGACTAAAGAAAATGGAAGGATATAATTTGAATGTTGAAAAAATGATTATAGCATTGCATGGGCACGAAACAGCAACATTAAGAGGTTTTGATTATCAAGCAGCATATGAAGAGTATTTTAATAAAATATACTCCTCAAGAAAAACCCTTGAAAAAACATCAGATTATAGCTGGGAAAGGTTATCTGAAGAACAAATAAGAAAAATTGTCAGGAAAATAAAAAGATAAAACTTCAAACCTAAAGTAGCGCTGAACTTAGCTCTACCTTAAGTTTGAAAAACAAGACTAACCACAAGTTAGCTTTATTTTTTAAGTCCATACAAAGATTTTTGGTTTTTAGTTAAAAACCTTGAATAATTCCCATAAGGACTTAAACCTTTTTGATGGGCCTTAGCAGCTTGAGTGGCCATATCCTTAACTGAGCAGCCATATTGCATCACAGCTAAAATCGAAAGAATAACCATACCTCGCAAAATTTCATCTATTAAATTCATTTTTACCTCTGTGCAAGGACTCAGCCCTGCGGTTAATAAAATCAAATAAAAAGTGATAATTGTTTGGGCACGAAAGCAACTCTTAAGGATAAGTTTTGTTACGAAACAAAATTGTAACAAGATTCTGCCCTATTTCTCGTAACAAATAGGTAACAAAGTCTTGGGTGGTTTGACGTCGTTTCAACGATTTAGCTAGATAGGTTTAAGGTCAAAAAGTTCTTTAGTTTCTGTGACTTACGGGAAAACTTGATCTTTCAAAAGTTAATAGTTACAGTACCTTACAATATTAACCTTTTCCCATAAGACGGTTATGAGCAAACTAGACACAGCGGATTCAAAATCCGCCGGTAGCAATACTGTGCGAGTTCAAGTCTCGCCCGGGCCACCACTTTAATGAAAAATCTTATATGCCATGTGCTTATGTGTGGATTAAACCTTGAACTTATGCACACAACACATAAAGCTTAGTAACATTTGTTACATTCTTCAGGATTAAATTTTGAACACCTCATACATCCAAGTTGAACAAAAGTATCGCCTTCAAATTGATAACGCCCCTCTCCCCAAAATTCAATTTTCTCTTTTAAGCTAAATATTCGAACAGTTCCCCAAATCGCACTCCCGGGACTAAAAGGAAAAACTGCAAATTCTAAATACCCATCATTATCTAAATCAGCTAAGTAAGTTTGCTTTCTAATTCTTACAAAAGAAACAAAGCTCCAAACTGGTTCGTCATCTCTACGTAACTTTATTTTTTCTACAACTTTGCCATTTAATCGTCTTTGCAGTTCTTTGTAACCATACTCATATGGATCTTCAGAGTTTTTATTTGTAATAATAAACTTTATAACTAATTTTTCAATTGAACTAATAACAATTTCATTTCGCGTACAAGGTAAATCACCCACCTTGTACTTCTCAGGTTTTGAGTTAGGTGTACATGTTGCATAATGAGATTTAATAAAGTAATCAGCTGGGACCTTATCACGCAGTCCATCCTGAGACTTATTTTTTTGATGTGTACAAGAATGAAATAGAAACAATAAGATAATTATTAATAAATTATTTTGAGCCATTGTAAGTCTTAAATACTTTATCTGCATAAACTTCTCCACCCTCATTCCATGAATGGTAATACTTCACTCCTCCATATATTCTGTCATTCTTAGATTTCTTGTTTTTCCAAGGAGATGTAGTAATTTTAAAAATCAACCAACGTGTACCAGCTGCAATATTTGAATTTGCTTCTTTAGCTTCATCTTGAGAAATATCAATATTAAATTTTCGAACTTCTTTACTCGTTTTTCCAGCTAGAATATTCATCGTCGAAACAAGAATTTGCATTAAACCAGTCGCCGAACTTCCTGGCATCTCAGTTATTACACTTTCCCTAAAACTTGATTCGCAAGCTATTATAGCTTTAACCAATAATGGATCGATATCTTCATTTATTAGTCCCTGGCTTTTCCAGTAGTTTAACCAAAATTGAATAAGTTCATCATATTGGCCTTTATCTTGAGGATAACCTTTAATTCTTTTCAGCTTTTTGTACTGATACTTATCTTTAAGTTTTTCATAAATATAATTTAAATTTGATCTATATAGGAATTTTTCCTTGGACTTTGGATTTTTTCGACAATGTTCGTCTACCATATGTCTTGTGCCCTTTTTACTAATCCTAAAATGCTTTGTTACATGGTGATATCCTGGTTTACAAATCATTTAAGATCTCACTGGCCCTATACCAAGGGAAAATTGCCATATCAGTCCTTTTCTCAAAGTTCGCACCCCCATAAATAATAAATTTTTTATTTAATAGGGATCCCGCATACTTCTCATACGCTTTAAGACTCTTAAATGAACTCGTATGAATTGTTTCTCCTGATTTAATTTCTATCGCATTAATTTTATCACCAACCTCGTACAAAAGATCGACTTCTATGCCTTTATTATCCCTCCAAAAATAGAATTCATTTCCTTTTCTGTGATTCATATTCCATTTTTTTATTTCAGTAACAATTAAAGACTCAAAAAGTGCCCCTTTGAAACTACTGAGATATAATTCTTCTTCTCGTCTTAATCCCAATAAAAATGCGGCCAATCCTGTATCATAAAAATATAATTTTGCAGATTTAACCACTCTTTTGGAAAAGTTTTTAAAATGAGGCTGTAAAAAATAAATAATATAACTCGCCTCCAAAATTGATAACCATGATTCTGCTGTCTTACGATTTATATCAGCTGCTTCACATAACTCTGAGATGTTTAATAATTGGGCATTTCTAGCGGCGCAAAGTCGAATAAAGTTTCTAAATGTTTTTAAATCCTTAATATTGATTAACTTACGAACATCTCTTTCCACATATGTTTTAATATAATCCTCGTACCATAACCTTGGATCTAGATCTCTATCGTAAATGCTTGGATAAAATCCTTTAATAATCTGCTCTAAATACTTCCCTCCATTTATTTCTAGCTCATTTATTGATAAAGGCATTAGCTCTACAAGTCCCACCCGTCCAGCAAGTGATTGAGTGATACCAGATAAAAGGCCAAATTGCTGAGAACCAGTTAAAATAAATTGTCCCATCACTTTGTTTGTATCTACAATTTCTTGAAGGTAAGAAAATAAAAGTGGAGCATTTTGAGCTTCATCAAAAATTGCCCCTTCTTTGTATTGCTCTAAAAAACCTTTGGGGTCATTCAAAGCAAAATCCAAAGTAGAAGGTGTCTCCAAAGAAACATACTCTCTCTCTGGAAAGGCCAACCTGGCCAAAGTCGTCTTTCCTGACTGCCTAGGACCAGTTATTGCAACTACAGGATAACCTTTGCTTATCTGACACAAAGTTTCAAATGCTTCTCTCTTTATCATATTCTTATTTTAGTACATATTTACCAGTTAACAACTAAAAATGTACAAAATAGCATAAGTCATTGATTTTACCTACTTAAATGAAATGGTAGCCACAGAAAATTCAAAATCCGCCGGTAGCAATACTGTGCGAGTTCCAATATTTGATTCCAAGCTGCTCCAAAAAACGAATAGTTTTTTGCAGTCCTAGCCCGGGCCACCAATATGATTTTACTTGAACCTCTATATTTTACTTAGTTTTTTCGAAGACTTTTTCTGCGCGTTTAGAATATATTGAGATGAAGTCAATTTCTTTTCTAAAGAAAGCCAAGGCTTCTTCACTGGAGGATTTTTGAAAGCTATTTTCGTCAAGGAACTATCTAAAGTCATATAGTTATTGGATGGGACATCAAACATAGACGAAATTCACTAAACTTTGTGCGTTCTTTAAAATAGAATCATTATATGGAAAATAATCTTATTCAAATTATTCATGATGACGAATTAATGATTGATATTCTCAAAGAAGTGAGGAGTCTTAAATTATTTGATTGCTGGGTAGGAGCTGGGTTTATTCGAAACAAGATCTGGGATCATTTACACAATTATAAAGAAAGAACTAGTTATTCTGATGTAGATATTGTTTATTTCGATAAGTCTAAAGCAGATATTCCAAATTTTGACAATCAAATTGAAAATAATCTTTCCCTTCGCTTTCCTACTATAAACTGGGAGGTTGTTAATCAAGCAATCACACACAAATGGCATAAACGAAAACCATATTCAGATACTGCAGAAGCACTATCTGAATGGGTAGAAACAGCAACTTGTGTTGGAGTAAGATTAACAGAAGAGAATGTTATTGAAGTTATAGCACCACATGGATTGGATGACTTGTTTAATCTAGTTGTTAAGCCAGTTCCTACTCTGACAAATATGAATACTCTTAAAAACAGAGTTAAAGAAAAAGAATGGTTAAAAAAGTGGCCATTATTAAAAATGCAAATAAGTGAGTAGCTTTGAGGTTCTTCTAATATGAAGCTAATTAAACAACAGTTAAACCAAAAAGAATTATTAAATATTTTTTACCTACTCTAAAAGGGGAGATTTTTCATTTTACTTACTCGAAAAACTGGCCTTTGATACAAAAGGAAAGAAAAATACTATCTAACACAAATGGGAAGTATGGTTATGGTTCTGTTCACTCTCAGAACAGTATGGGGA
>LULL01000129.1_pt1 | contig 32550 bp, 30 predicted proteins | sample 728161 | NCBI WGS metagenome assembly LULL01 (sample SAMN03860290, study PRJNA289734) | marine metagenome | biome: seawater column; feature: ocean; material: water; isolation source: Red Sea water column Station 149 - depth 500m | place: Saudi Arabia: Red Sea | collected 2011-10-15 | depth 500 m
CCATAATTTGTGACATTTACTTCTCTATGGAAGTAATACCAGTGCAGCGGTAGTTCAGTTGGTTAGAATACCGGCCTGTCACGCCGGGGGTCGCGGGTTCGAGCCCCGTCCGCTGCGCCATTTTCTTGATACCTTTTCAAGAAAATATTAGTTTTAACAAGTATCTTGATACTTGATCTCTGATACGAGATGCCATTAGGAAGGTGGATAATTTTTCCTTTTGTGCTTAGACAAAGTTTCGCTTTGTTTATACTCGCTCAGGGCGCTTAGCTCAGTTGGTAGAGCGTCTGCCTTACAAGCAGAATGTCGGCGGTTCGATCCCGTCAGCGCCCACCATATCTTATCTTCAAAATCCCAAATCATTGTAATCACATCGAAATTATTCTATTATTTGCGTCAATAATGATTCTAATATTGAAGTAATTTATGAGAAATCCATATCAACGCAAGGCTGCGTCGAAATCTCAAACTACAATCACAAATACATCTCCAAAAGATGCTTATCGTCAGTTTATAGAAAATATTGTTATGCAACGCCAAGTGATTGCTTTGTATCACGATGGTTGGGCTTTGTGTGCGACACCTTCAGGTCAGCATGCCTTATCTATTTGGCAGAGTAAGGGATTGGCTAAATTATTGATGAAAGACAGTTGGGCGAATTATTCAGTCCAAGAAATATCATTAATGAGTCTAATACAGAAGATGATTCCCTTTTTAAAAGAGAACAATACGATTTTATCTCTAGACTTAACACCAGAAGGCAATAACCTCCTTGTTGCCCCTGATGCATTTTTATTAGATATCAAAAATTTTTTATATCAAGTTTATTTACAACGCCCAGAAGTGTTCGCTGAGCTAAAATTACCTTTACCACGAGAAATTAGATTGCATAATTAAATGCAATCAATTTTAGGTGATAGGTGCGCATCAATATTCATTGAGTGCCCAACCACTGACATAAGCAAAATACTCTCTGAGCCAAGCGTTGTAGCGAGTTTCCAAAGGTGTTGTTGCCCCAAGCATTGTGATATTTGTATAACCTTGTTTCTTTGCAATTGCAGCTGCACGTAATGTGTGGAAGTCACTGGTGACGATCGCGATAGGTTGTTGAATCGTGATATTTCGTGCGTTTAGAAGCGGTTGGCTATTTTTTAAGTTCAGTTCGGTACTAGTGCTTTGTTTTTCTAAAATGATTTGTGATGCTGGGATGCGATAGTGTTGTTGAAGATATTGAGACATCGCTTTCGCTTCACTGATTGTCTCGCCAAAATCGACTCCACCTGAAACGACGACTTTCGCGTTTGGCTGGGCAAGGGCGATTGGAGCTGCTCGATCTAAGCGTTTTGCTAGTGTAGCTGAAGGTTGACCATTTTCAATTCCGCTACCTAAAACAATAATGGCTTTGACTGGTGCAATATTCTGAGCTTGCATATTGTTTTTAGATAGATAATTAAAAAAATAGCCTAAGCTAATTAACCAAATCCAAAAACATAACCACCCAAAACGCCAAACTGAATGCCAGCGGAAATGGTAAAAAAAGAAGCGTTCAATATGATAGTAAAATGCAGCATAAATACAAAAAAACAGTCCGAGTAGGAAGGGGATAACCGTTCCAATATGAATTTTCTTCAATGCAATCAGAATTGCCCCATCCAAAAATAATACTGAACCAATGAGGGCTAAAAAAATACGAACCCAAGTACTTATTTGCATAATCTTAATCGTTGTCGATTTGAACGCTGCTAAGTTTATGCAAAATTATGAGAAAGGCAAATCGTAGAGTAAAAAAACGAGTGAAAGTTCACTCGTTTTTATAGGGCTTAAAGTGAATTAATAAACATCTCGGCGATAGCGACCTGACTGGCGAAGTCGATCAACTGTTTCGTCACCTAAAATGTCAATCAGTGCTTGTTCGACACCTGATGCCATTCCTTCAATGCTGCCGCATACGTAGATAACAGCACCTTGATTGATCCATTTACTGAGTTCATCCGCATTTGTACGTAAAAGATCTTGTACATAAATTCGTTGTTCTTGGTCTCTTGAGAAGGCTAAATCAACACGTTTTAATGTACCCATATTTTTCCAAGCATCAATGGTTTCTTTATAGAAGAAATCACATTCACGTTGGCGTTCACCAAAGATAAGCCAGTTTTCAACGTAGTTTTGACGATTACGCTGCTGTAATAGACTCATCAGACCAGCAATGCCTGTTCCATTACCAATACAAATAATTGGTCGGTTGTCGTCAATTAAATGGAATGATTCATTGGTCCGAATACGTAAAGCCACTTTCTCTTTAAGCTGAACGAATTCTGTAAGCCATCCAGAACCTAAGCCTAAGTGACCCTGAGTATCACTTTTTTGGCGCACGACAAGACGAAGAACTTGCTGAGAAGGAATACTTGCAATCGAGTATTCACGCGTAGGAAGGCTAGGGAGTTGTTCAACCAAAGTTTCAAGATTGGTAAATGGTTTTATTTCAACGCGTAGATTCTTATCCCAAAGTGTTTCTTCAATCGTTTGATTCGATGATTTTACAAGTGTTTGAGCGGGAATCTGATGTTTTTCTAAGAAAGTTTGGATTTCCGCTCTAGCATTAGCAGGTTGAATCTCAGCAATATCACCAGCGTGCCAAGTGATATCGTAAGGTGCTGTTAATTCAATGTTATATGCGGGTTGTCCTAAACTATTTGGATTTAAAACAGAACGTTCGGTGAGTGTCCATTGATCAAATACTTTTTCGATGTTCATCGCATGAAGTTCATGCTGAGTCACGTCTGAGAGAGCTTGATTCCAGCGCTGGATGTCTGCAGCGTTAGCATTATCGACTTCAATTAATTCAAATAGTGATTGTGCATTGGATTGTTTTAACCATTGATCCACTGCATGACCAAAACTGCAATAGCTATCTGAATATTCTTTAGATCCAAGTGCTAAAACAGCGTATTGCATGTTGTTCAGATCTAATTTTTGTTGCATCAATTTTTTACTAAAGCTGGTTGCAAGATCTGGAGCTTCACCTGTTCCATAAGTACTGATCACAAATAGCATTTGTTCAGCTTGGAGCAAGTCTTGTTCTGTGAGCTGTTGAATCGGTTTTACGGTTGTTGGTTGTTGAGCTTCTTGAAGGCTAGTTGCTGTACGCCATGCGAGTTGTTCAGCTACACCTGTTTGAGATGCATAAGTAATCAGCCAAGGCTTTGCATTTGGATCAATTTGCTGTGTATTCAGCGATCGGCGAGCGGCTTGGGTTAATTTTTTCTGCTTGCGACGTTTAAGATAAAGCATCCAACCTGTTACAAAGAAAAGTGGCATTGCCAATGATGCGAGCATCGCAATAAATTGATAAGTTGAACCGAAGAAACTACCACGATGTACAGGTAGCATACTGCCCATAATTTTTTCATTGAGCTTTTTATCTTCATATAGTTCAAATTTCTCAAACTTATTGTCTTGGTAATTGTATACAACTTGGTTACGTGCGCGTTCGTGCTGTGGAATTGCATCGACAAATGATAATTCGATTTTTGCATCATCATGTTTTGGAATGTTCAATGTAAGGCTTGAATATTCACGCCCGATTTGTGCATTTACGCCTGTCCATGTTTGGGTCAGGATAGTATTCACCTGTTGTTGAGCCAATTCAGGTTGTTTATTTTTTCTATTTCGAGGTTCATTCTGTTGTTGATTGCGCTGTGGCTGCTCAACCCCCATGACTTTAAACATGCCAGCTCGCCACCAGTCATAAGACCAATATAAACCTGTACATGCAAATAACAGGTAAAAAATAATGACCCATGTTCCAACGACTGCATGTAAATCCCATATAAAGTTGCGTCCTTTTAATTTTGGTTTGATAAAAAACCATTGTTTAAAAGAATGCTTTTTAGGGAATCTTAAGTAAATTCCACTGAGTACAAAGAAAATCAGTATCAGTGTAGATGCACCTGTAATCTGTGCACCAAATTCACCAGCGGTTAAATTGCGATGGAGTCGTTGAATAAATTGTAAAGTATCTCGACCTCTGATTTCAGGCAGAACTTCTGCTGTGTATGGATTGACCATCATATTATAGCCACGACGCGCACCTTCTTTTTTAATGTTGATGGTGGAGGAGGCTGTCGGATCAGAGGCGATGGTAATGCTATTAATTTCAATCTCTGGTTGCTGTTGATTGAAATGTTGATAAAGCTGAGCAGGGGTTAATTTAGGTGTAGTTGCAACTTCAACAACATAGCTGTCTTGATTGAGCCAGTTTAGAATTTGTTGATCGTATGAGTAAATTGCGCCAGTGACTCCCATAAGAGAGAGAATCAAACCTGCGGTAACCCCTAAAAACCAATGGATTTGGAAGAAGACTTTTTTAATCATGGTTGAAGAATGAAAAGATGGTTAAGTTCATGTAAAAAATTATAACTCAAGATTAAGAATATAATATGGATTTTGTAGGTAATATTGATTTTGATTCTCATTTATTTTAACTTTTTAATAATTATCAGACACAAATCCTTATACGTATATCATCTATGTGTTTTTAAGGGGGCACTTTTAAAAGATAGAGGCTCTATTTATGTCAGTAACATCAATTTGATATTTTGCCAAAAGTTTTTCTAATTGTTCTGCTCCATGTTCTGCTGCATATCGATATTCTGCTTCAGAAATAGGCACTGCTAAAAGCCAAGCTACAGTTTTGGTTTCTAAATTCAACGTTTTTAACTGATCTTCCCAAAGAAATGGATCAGTAAAGAATAGATGTTGCATTGTCTGAGAGCAGTCATACATACTTAGAATATTAGGAAAAATTGAAGTAGGGTAGCAGGGCCACTGTGAATTTATGATACAAAAAGCAGCCGTGCTTAAAACATTCGCAAAACTCTCTGAATCATTTAAACAAATTCCAATGATTTCCACGCGTATATCAAGCTTATTCGAGCCAACCAAATTTGGAAAATCAGATAATCCTATTGTTGCATAAGCTGTAAGTTCTGGACTCAAACAACCTGTACTAATAAAGATATCAATAAAGCTTTCTTTAGGTTCATCCCAGTATCTAAAAATACTTGGTGTACCATTGAATACATGAATTAGAGTTTCAGCAATTTTTTTATTTTCAAGAAAATTCTGTTGCATAGTTATGTTATGAATATTAAAGCTTTAAATACTGATTGGAAGAATGCATGATTTATAAAATAATTAAAAGTACCTAGAGATTAATTTTAATGACATAAAAAAAACCTCTCATTTTGAGAGGTTTTTTTTAATTAGAAGTTAAATTGACTTCGGTGCGCCTACAACTTCATTTAAATGTTTACGTACAGTATTGAAAGAGAAGTTCTTAGAATCCATACGCTTTGGCAAGATATAAGCACCTTGTTGTTCTTCGCCTTTAGGAGTTTTTACTTTAAAGTTCACCAAGATGAAATCTGGAGAGCTATACCACTCGTAAATATCTTTCCAGCCAATCGTTGCTGTACCTTCTTGTAGTCCAACTTTTTGACGCATTACGATGCCGTGTGGTTGTACGCCTAAACGAATACCTTTAATTTCCTGAACTGGAAATTCATTCATTTTGCGTTTTACATACCACTCGAGACCAAATCTTTTTACAAGATAGAAAAGGGCTACAGAGATGATCACGACCCAACAAATAACTGTTGAATAAGTCGAATAATATTTTATAAGTCCAGCACCGATCAAAGAGAGAGCAACAAGTGCAATCATGATCATCCATGTTTTGCGACTAAATTTGTTAGTACTACGCCAAATCATAAGTTGGGCTTGACGTTGTTCAACTTCAGAAACTTCGTAAGGAACAGGTTGTAGCGTATAAGCGTATAGCGTTTTGGCGGTCATAGTATAAAAAATGAGTTTAGAACTAGGTTAAGTTTAACACCAATTAGCATGCAAAGATATTATGCAAATGGCTGATAAGTTAGAGAGAAGCAAACTCAGTGCCATCCTCATTTGGCTCATGATGTAGACTTTGTTTAAGCATACTTAAACGGGGCAGAATACTGAGCATTAAAGAAAGTTGCTGCAAGATAATCAATGATTTTTGATCATTTTCATCATTACGGCTTAGGCGCTGTCGGATCGTACTCAGCATATTTTGTGCTGATAAATCAGGTACTTCATCCCTTAAGAGCGCACCTTGAATATCATCGAGTGCTTGATCTAGTAAGGAAAGAACTTCCTGATCTTGGATTTGTTCACGATGTGCTCCGAGTGCTGCAACATAACTCAGAAACGTATGGCTCAGACATAGAAACTCAAAAGCCAAAGTCTTTTGTGTTGGGTCAATATTGGGTTCAGTGGCAAGTGTGGAAATTAAAGAGGCAACTTCGGCATCATTATTATGCGCAGCTCGTCTGACGACACGATAATTCAAGGCGTTATTACGGCCTTGGTGATACTGCATTACAACTTCAGCTAAATATTGGCATTGAGCTTGTAACGATCTTTGGATAGTACGTGGGAGACGACGGAATTTCCAATCGGGCCAGATAAAGCTGACACCAAACCACGCCAATGCACAGCCAATAACAGTATCGACGAATCGAGGTAAACCCGCAGCAAAAGCAGAACCATCAAGATTAAAATTGATCAGTGCCAGAATGGTAATAAAGGCAGTGGCCTGAGCATACTGTTTACTGCGTAGCTCGAAAAATAACACACCACTCAATACCAGCATGACTAATTGGCCTTCGAGGGAAGGGATAAAATAAATCACAGCTAAACCAACGATGATACCGATCAAAGTACCAATAATACGAAGATAGAGACGACGTTTGGTGGCGTTGAAGTTTGGTTGGCAGACAAAGAGTGCCGTTAATAGAATCCAGTAACCATACGAAATATTTGTCAGTTGAATAAAGACATAGCCGATAAATAACACGATCGATAAACGAACCGCATGACGGAATAATACCGACTCTGGCGATAAATGTTGTTTAACCCGAATAATGATGTCATTTACACCTTTGAGATCATCATCTTTGAGTTGGTTTTCAGCTTGTTGTGCATTGATTAACTGTAAGTTACGTTCGGTCTCAAGATTTTGTAGTTGAGCATCAATTGATTTGAGGTTTTGATAAAGTGCAAATAATGCATTAATCCTGACCTGATCATAAAGATTATCTTCGCGGAGCTTTTCAAGTGACAGTCGTAAGTTTTCAAAGCTGTGCTTAAAGCGCTTGTTATGAGTATATCGTGTTCGATGTCGGATGCATTGAGCCAAGTCCTGACATGCTTTTCCTTGAATAGTTAAAATACGCTGGAAGCGGAACAAAATATCACTGTGCTGAAAGACTTTGGCAAGCTTTTGATAGTCAATGTGGGCAGAGTCAGCACGTTCATGAATATCTTGGGCAACAAAATAATATTGCAGACTACGACGCGTATCTTTCTGTCCTCTGTCACCCTTGAGCCGAGTAACTAATGCGACACGCAGATTATTAAAAAGGGAAATTAATTTTCCATTTTCCAAGGCCAAATCAATCATACTTTGCTGGTAACTTGCAGGTGTCATATCGACATCAAACAAATTGGATTTCGCAAATAAAAAGCTACCCAAGGCATTGTATGAAGATGAAAGTTGATCTTGTAATTGTCGTACTGGGAATAGTAAAAAACTAATGGTTGAGATCAGTCCATACCATGCTGCACCAATCACCAATAAGGCAGGTTGAAGATACCAATCTTCAAATAGATGAACACCTAGCATGGTATATACGGAAACGACTAAACACCCATAAGCAATGGTTGCATAACGTCTGCCGAGAGAACCTAATAAAATCCATCCAAGACAAGAGGCAATCAATCCAATTGCAAAAGCAATGGGATAAGGGAATAGCAGTTGAACAGAGGCGGCAGTGATAAAGAACCCAATATAAGTATAAATGAGGTTCATGATCCGTACTGAAAAGCGATCATCGATATCGCTAATACCCGCTGCGACGACACCAAGTGTAAGAGGAATGGTCGCCAATTGAAAATCAAGCAAATAGGGTACAAAGGCAGTACCTATAAAGGCGATTAACATCCGCACGTTATACATAAACGTGGTGTTATAGGTGAGCTGTTTAAATCGTCCGAACCAAGGATTCAAGTGCTGTCCTTTTTGTATTTGCAATTGATATATAGGAGGACTGGTAACCTTTTTAAAGTGTTAGCAGGCTTTTAATATTATGCACAAATTAGGACGAGAATGTTAAGCTAAGACGATCAATAAACTTGAAAAGTGCAGCATTATGAAGGTTGAGCAATCTAATTCACGACAGTATTCAACAGCTTGGATTATGTTGCTTGCACTTTTAACCGCTTTAGGCCCTTTATCAATTGATATGTATTTACCCGCATTGCCACAAATGGCAGATGAATTTGGGGTAAGTACACAGATGATTGCCAATACTTTACCTGCATATTTCTTAGGGCTTGCGATTGGTCAGTTAATTTATGGACCAGTCAGTGACCGTATTGGACGCAAAACACCTTTATATTTTGGTTTAGCCCTTTATGTCGTTGCAAGTTTAGCTTGCGTTTTTGTGACTAACGAATGGGCGTTAATTGCAGCACGTATTTTTCAGGCACTGGGTGGTTGTGTAGGTGTGGTGATTGCTCGTGCAGCTATTCGTGATCGTTTGGATGTACAAGGATCAGCGCAGGCCTTTTCTAGTATGATGATTGTGATGGGGCTTGCACCTATTCTTGCACCGATGTTTGGTGCGTGGATTTTAAGCTTTTTCCCATGGCAGGTGATTTTTGCTGCCTTAGCGATTATCGGTGTGATCTGCTGGTTCTGTGTGCATTTCTTTTTTAAAGAGTCGCTGCCCGTAGAGCGACGTTTAAAATTGTCTGCTTATCAGGTCACAACTTTATATGCAGCAATTCTGAAAGATGAAAGCTTTAGAGTGCCAATGTTTGCTGGTTGCTTAACGGGAGCTGCATTATTTTGCTATATCAGTTCAGCATCAGCCGTTTTCATGGGGCAGTACCACTTATCTCAACAACATTTCTCCTATGCATTTGCGCTCAACGCCGCTGGGATTATGTTGATGTCGTCATTAAATAAACATTTAAATACGCGGATGGGGATTTTTCCACGCTTACGCTTAGGCGGATCGATTCAGTGTTTTGGTGCTTTAGTGGTGGTTAGTGCAGGATTAATGCATGACGCACCGTTATGGTTTTTGATGTCTGGTTTGTTTTTAGTGGTTTCAGGAATTGGTTTGACTGGCCCAAATGCGATGGCTTTGGCAATGTCGAAACAAGGTGCTCGAGCTGGAACTGCGAGTGCGATCATGGGCAGTATGCAATTTGCCTGTGGTTTGCTTGGTGGGGTGATTTTGAATTTTCTTATTTGGAAAGCATCGCTGAATATGGGCATCATGATGTTGCTTTTCACTAGTACTGGTTTATTTGCAATCTTTAAGGTTGGAAAACAGCAAAACAGTATCTCTGCTTAGAGATACTGTTAAAAGAGATTTAATCCATAAATACAGTGAAATCTTCGACAGGTAATCGAGGTGTAATGAAGGTGTTTACAATATGGTCGGGATCTGCATAACCTAAAGCAACAGTACACACTAATTCTTCATCATCAGGTGCATTCAGCACATCTAAAACGATTGGATGAAAATGGTTCCATGCCGCTTGTGGGCAAGTGTCTAATCCTCGAGCTTTTGCTGCAACCATGACATTTTGAATCATCATGGAAATATCCATTTTTGAACCAATCCCCATGGCTTTATTGACTGTGAAATAAAGTGCAACAGGCGCATCAAATAATTGGAAATTACGTAATTGCTGTGCCGCCATTTTCTCTTTTTCACCTTTTTGGATGTTCAGTAAGCCATAAAGGCCCCAGCCATTTTCACGGCGACGATCAATAAATGGCGAAATCCAAGTCTCAGGGTAGTAGGCAAAAGTTTCTTTATACTGATCAGCAAGTTCGGGCTTTTGATGTAGTTCAATTTGTGCTGCACATACACGATCAATCATCTCAGCACGTTTTTGACCTGTAACGACATAAACTTTCCAAGGTTGCGTGTTCGTTCCAGAAGGTGCTCGGCTTGAAACTGCCAAAATATCTTTAATCGTTTGAACGTCAACAGGCGTATCTAAAAATGCGCGTACAGAGTGACGTGAAGTAATGGCATCATCAACGTGGCGGACTTGTTCCGTGTTCATAAAAGCTCCTCATCTTTTCTGATCTTTCTCACTGCTTGAGACTATAAAGGAATTCATATTTTTTGCGGATGATTTTTTAGTCGTAGACTTGGGTTTGGGTTAAAAGTAAGCATTTGTACGCGATTCATACAGCATGAAAATAATTTTTTAGAGGGTGTTTTTGTTATGTGAAAAAGAAATATATTTATAACACAATGAAATAGAAATGATATTTACTTGGAAGTGTGAGACGTAGTACTTGCGACTCAAATAAAAAAATACACACAATATTCCAAATTTATGCATAATACGCCCTTTTTAAAAAATTGATTAGGCTTTCCTTACTGTTAGGGTGAGGGGAATTTTCTATGACAAGCATACAAAATTTACCCAATTTTATGCTTGTGGAAAATGTTGAAATATACACCAATACAGGAGCTTCTCATGAGTTTATCTCTCATCCGTAAGCCGTTCGTAATTCAGGGATTGGCGTTTACCGTTGCTGCCTTAATGATGAACAATGCTCAGGCCGCTAGTGAGCAAGAACAGATTCAACAACTTCGTGATGAAGTAAAAGAACTACGCGCTTTACTTGAACAATATGTTCCGCAATCAAAACAAAAAAATGATCTTCCTCAAGTTGCTGCAACACCAGCGACGACTGTTGTAAACGCACCAAATTCTCAAGCGGTTGCTGTTACTGAATCATCTCAGAAATCACCATTGGGCTTTAGCACTGCTTCGGGCGCACAAGTTCAGCTTTATGGATTCTTGCGTGGCGATGCTTCTTATCAAGCCAAAGGTGGTGATGGCATTTTCAACCGTATCAACAAGGTTGATCTTGAAAATAATGAGAAAAATAGCGACCGATTCTACAGCACTGCGACAGTGACTCGTTTTGGCCTAGACTTCAAAGCACCTGTCCAAGGTGCAGACGTTGGTGGTAAATTAGAAGTTGATTTCCGTGGTGGTAGTAGCAATGACACGATTCGTATTCGTCATGCGTATCTCACATATAACGACTGGTTATTTGGTCAAACAACATCAACTTTCTTGGCAACAGACGTACAGCCAGAAATGCTTGATTTTAACTCACCATTAGGGATTGGTACTTACCGTACGCCTATGGTTCGTTATAGTACTCAATTAAACCCTACAACAACTTATGCTGTTGCCTTAGAAAAAGGTAATGATGACAATAGAGCGCCTGCTCTGACGACGAAATTGAAATATGATTTTGCCGAAGGTAAGGGGATAACATCAGCGCGTGCGTTATTGACAGAAGCTCGCAGTAAAGAAAGTTTTGCTAACGATGATAAACAACTAAGTGCGAATGAATCTGCACTCGGTTGGGGCGTTGCAATTGGTGCAAAATATAAATTCACTGATTCATTACAGGCGATGATTGATTATTCGCATGTTAAAGGTGACAGCAAATTCTTGCTTTATACCAACAATGCTTTCAATGTAAATCCAAATAATTTTGATTTAAATTTGAATGAATTTGATGCAGTTACCGTTGGTACGACGTATCAGATTACGCCAAAAGTTCGTAGTACTTTGGCGTATGGCGCAATGTTTGCAAATGATAGTAATGACTTTGCTCAACAAGCTTTTGCAGATACAGCGCAAAACAAGACACTACAACAAGGTTGGTGGAATGTGATGTATTCACCTGTTTCACCTATTACGTTCGGTCTGGAATATGTCTATGGCGAACGTAAAACCTTTAATGGTCAAAAAGGTAAGGATAACCGTGTAGGAGCAATGGCTCGCTATAACTTCTAACCTATCCTGTAGGTATAATCATCCGTGAAAACAAATCAGGTTAAATAAAGCTGAGTTCTTACAAAGAACTGTATGTTTTTTATTAAGCTGATTGAGTTTTCACTCATTTTGAGAGTTACTATTTCATTGGCTGTAGGATGGAAAAAACATCTGAAAAACGAATGAAATAAACGGAAGAAGATATGGAATTTACTTTCAATGGTTTTTATACCCTAATATCGGCGGTGATCGTCTTATTATTAGGGCGTTTTCTCGTTAATAAAATTGACTTCTTAAGACGTTACAACATCCCTGAGCCAGTAGCTGGTGGTTTGGTTGCAGCGGTAATTTCATTACTCGTGCACTCGATGTGGGGCTACAGTATTGTTTTCAGCAGTCAATTACAAACGAGTTTCATGCTAGTTTTCTTCGCTTCAATTGGTCTCAGTGCCAATTTCATGAAGCTAAAAGAGGGTGGGATCGGTTTAGTTTTATTCTTGATCTGTATCGCATCATTCATCATCGTACAAGATGTTGTCGGGATGAGCCTTGCATCGTTGTTAGGTATTGATCCTTTGATCGGTTTGATCGCAGGTTCAATCACACTAACAGGTGGTCACGGTACTGCGGGTGCTTGGGGTGAAATTCTTGAGACTCAGCATGGTATCCAAGGCGCTTTGGCATTGGGTATGGCGAGTGCGACATTTGGTTTGATTATCGGTGGTGTGATTGGTGGTCCTTTAGCGAAGTTATTGATCAATCGTTATGGACTTGCTCGTGAGCAAACACCAGCGCAGATCAAAGATCGTGATACGCATCTTGATAAGCATCCTGAAGAGCTTGCGCCATTTGAAAATCCACATCAAGTCCGTTTAATTACTGCTGATAATGCGATTACAACGCTCGGTATGTTTGCTGCATGTTTAGCATTTGCTGAATTTATGACAGGTTATAGTAAAGGGACATGGTTCGAGTTACCGACTTTCGTTTGGGCGCTTGGCGGCGGTGTTGTTTTACGTAACATCTTAGAAAGCCTATTGAAAGTAGATATTTTCGATCGTGCAATTGATGTATTTGGTAATGCGTCATTATCACTTTATTTGGCAATGGCTTTGCTTTCATTGAAATTATGGCAATTGGCTGATTTGGCTGGCCCACTTGTTGTGATTCTTGGTGCGCAAACACTGACGATGGCACTTTATGCTGCGTTTGTGACGTTCCGTGTGATGGGTAAAAACTACGATGCAGCTGTCTTGGCAGCGGGTCACTGTGGTTTCGGTATGGGGGCAACACCAACAGCTGTTGCAAACATGCAGGCTATCACAAACATGTATGGCCCATCGCATAAAGCGTTCTTGATTGTTCCATTATGTGGTGCATTCTTCGTCGATCTAATCAATGCGACAGTGATTCAATTAATTTTGAAATTCTTTATCTAAGTCGGATCAAAAGCCCCATGCGGGGCTTTTTTGATTCATCCATTGTTATCGTATATGTACTTGATGTACATGTAATTTTTTAAGCGAATAAGTGATGAATGAACAATTAAATGCCACGCTGATGTCGTGGGTACAATTCTTGAATGATCCGCTTTGGAATTTCTTGGTCGTATTATTGGTTGCGGTTGGGGTGTTTTACACATTAGCGACGGGTGCAGTACAGCTTCGTTTATTCTTACACAGTATCCGTGTGATGAAAGGGAGCCGTAAAGAAGCGCAAGATGAACATGGGATTACTCCATTTCAGGCTTTCGTAACAGGTTTGGCAAGTCGTGTTGGTGTTGGTAACGTTGCGGGTGTCGCGATTGCAATCGCGATTGGTGGCCCTGGTGCTGTGTTTTGGATGTGGGTGACTGCTTTCCTTGGGATGAGTTCTGCATTTGTTGAATCATCACTCGCTCAATTATTTAAAGTGAGAGATCATCAAAACAAGCAATTTCGTGGTGGCCCTGCGTACTACATTACCAAAGGCTTAAAACAAAAGTGGTTAGGGATCGTTTTTGCGCTATCACTCATTTTAGCGTATGGCTTTGTATTTAATGCGGTACAAGCAAATGCAATTATTGGTGCGACCTCACATGCATGGGGTTGGGATAAAGCCAATTTTGTATTGGGTCTCGGCGGACTTGATCTCGAAGTGTCATGGGTTGGTATCGTATTAGTCGTGATGACAGCACTGATTATCTTTGGTGGGATTAAGCGTATCGCTAAAGTTGCTGAAGGGATCGTTCCTTTCATGGCATTGCTTTATATCATGGTCGCTTTATACATTGCGATGACTAACTTACCAATGTTGCCTGAGATCTTTAAATTAATCTTTACCAAAGCATTTGAGTTTGAAGCTGCAGCTGGTGGTTTCTTCGGTGCAATGATTTCTATGGCAATGATGATGGGGATCAAACGTGGTTTGTTTTCTAACGAAGCTGGTATGGGTTCTGCGCCCAATGCTGCCGCCGCGTCTGATGTGAAACACCCTGTAAATCAAGGTTTAGTACAAATGCTTGGTGTATTTGTCGATACTTTTGTGGTGTGTTCATGTACTGCGATTATCATCATGGTGTCTGGTCTATATCACGAAGCAGGCTTTGAAGGCGTAACATTGACGCAGAAAGCATTAGAGAGCCAAATTGGTAGCTGGGGCGGTGGGTTCCTTGCGATTATTCTGTTCTTATTCGCCTTTACTTCAATTATTGGTAACTATGCTTACGCTGAAAGTAATGTACAGTTTATTAATAACAATCCAAAAATCATGTTCATTTTCCGTGTCTTGGTCTTGGCAATGGTTTACTTCGGTGCGATCACAAGTGTACCGTTAGTTTGGTCAATGGCAGATCTTTCGATGGGCTTGATGGCGACCATTAACTTAATCGCGATCTTGTTATTAACACCAATTGCATTAATTTTGTTGAAAGATTACACCTCTCAATTAAAACAAGGGATCAAAGAACCTGAGTTTAAAATTGATAATCATCCTAAATTAAAGCAAAAAGTCGATTCAGACATTTGGTAATAATTGAAAGCCCCTAAACAGGGGCTTTTTTTATAGTGAAGAAAACATTAATAAAAAAGTGATACAACTTTCTTTGTTTAGTCGAGCTAAAATTAAAAGAGAAATAGATTAAATTTGGCAAAGATTGTATATGAAACAGCTTAAACTTTTTGTGCTAGGACTTTCTGTCGTTTTGGCAACAGGTTGTCAAACCACTTCACATTTACGACCTGTTGTTGAAGATGCCCAAGCACAAACTGCTGTTATGCCTTTTGCCTCAATTAAAAAACAAGAAAAACGCCCTGTTATCGCTTTGGTATTAGGCAGTGGCGGTGCGCGTGGCTACGCACATATTGGTGTAATTGAAGTTTTGGAGCAACAAGGCATTCGTCCTGATTTTATTGTTGGAACGAGTGCGGGAAGTATTGTTGGCTCAATATATGCCAGTGGTAAAAGTGCTGCCGAATTACGCGACATTGCACTTAAATTAAAAGCCAATGATGTACGCGATGTGAATGTCAGCTTAAAAGGCTTTTTTGATGGCAAGAAAGTCGAAGATTATGTGAATGATCAAGTTCATAATATTCCACTTCAAAAATTAAAAATTCCAATGTATGTCGTTGCAACTGAGCTTAAAGACGGGACCAAGACGGTATTTAATTATGGTAATACAGGGCAGGCAGTTCGCGCCTCAACTTCTATCCCAAGCATGTTTGTTCCGACCAAAATTCACAATACTGAGTATGTTGATGGTGGATTGGTCAGCCCAGTTCCTGTTGAAGTGGCACGTGAATTAGGCGCTGATGTGGTGATTGCAGTGGATATTTTGGCGCAACCTATTCACACAGAAACTACGAATGTTTGGGGCTTATTCAACCAAAATATTAATATTATGCAAGGACGACTTGCAGAAGAAGAACTAAAAGATGCAGATGTGGTGATTCAACCTGACCTGCGTGAAAAGGCGCATATCTTTGATGTCAAAGACCGAGAAAATACGATGCAAGCAGGTGTGGATGCAGCAATCCAAAAGCTTTCGGATATTCAATGGGCGATTCAAAGCAAGAAAAATATAGCCAATGGTGATCAACCTGAAGTTGCTTTAAAAGTGAATCCTGCAAGCGCTCAATAAAGCTTTAACTGTTTAGGTAAATCAACCAATAGCATGAGTTTGTTAACCTAAACAGATTGTTTTCTCAAAACAAATTGTAAAAGCTGTACAAAATGCTATGAAAATATTGGGAAAACATGTAAATAACTACAAATTACTAAAGTTTTTATCAGACATATTTAAGTTTGAGGTAATAGGATGACGCCTGACGTCAATTGCTACGCAACAAGGATTGTTAAGTTCAATGTTTAAATCTTTTTTTCCTAGCCCACGACTGTTCTTTATTTCAGTGATTGTGTGGCTGTCACTCAACATGCTGCTTTGGTACACAGGTGGGCATGGATGGGGTGAATATCTTGGTTTTCCTAAAGGCTACGCCGAAGCAGAATTACCAATTGGTGTCAGCCGTTTTTGGGCACCTTCATCGCTTTGGTTTTATTTGTGGTTTTTAGTTTCTACGGGATTGTTTGCTGGTTTTTGGCGTTTCTTTTCAGATAATAAATGGCAAAACTGGTCGATCTTGGGTTCCGCATTTATCCTGTTTAATATCTGGTTTGCTGTACAGGCGAATGTTGCAATTAACGCATGGTATGTCCCATTTTGGGATTTAGTCCAAAGTATGCTAACTGCCAAAGGGGGGGATGTCACAGCTCTTTATAAAGAGTTAGCAATTTTTCTCTGGATTGCTATGGTTTATGTGACATTAGCAACGATCAATGTATTTTTTACTAGCCATTATGTTTTCCGCTGGCGTACAGCGATGAATGAATATTATGTTGAGAACTGGGAAAAATTAAGACATATTGAAGGGGCTTCGCAACGTGTGCAAGAAGACACTATGCGTTTTGCAACGATTGTCGAAGACTTAGGTGTAGAGTTTATCAAAGCGATTATGACTCTCATCGCATTTTTACCTTTACTTTTTATCTTATCAAATCATGTGCCTGCACTACCTATTATAGGCGAAGTTAAATACTCATTAGTTTGGGCTGCTATGATATGGGCCGTCTTTGGAACGGTGCTTTTAATGGTTGTCGGTATGAAATTGCCTGGGCTCCAATTCAATAACCAGAAAGTCGAAGCTGCATACCGTAAAGAATTAGTTTATGGCGAAGATCATATGGAATATGCTCAGCCTGCAAAGTTAAAAGAGTTATTTGCTCAGGTAAGGAAAAACTATTTCCGTCTATATTTCCATTATTCTTATTTTAATTTAACTGCGAATTGGTATGGGCAGCTCGATATTTTATACAAGTTGGTTGTATTATTTCCGTCTATTTCAGCAGGTTTATTAACACTCGGTTTATTTCAGCAGATTGTTAATGTTTTTAGTAATGTTCGAGATTCTTTCCAGTATCTCATTAGTTCGTGGAAAACTATTATTGAATTGCTTTCGATTCATAAACGCTTAAAAGCTTTTGAATCTATTTTGGATGAATAAATTCACTAAATAAAAAAACCTGCATCAAGCAGGTTTTTTTATGGTTTAAAGTAAACAAATTCCAAGTCCAGCGCCTACAGCCATGACCCACAAAGGATGAATTCTCTTAAATACACCAAGAAATGCAGTTAAAATGACGATCACAACTAACAATAGATTTTGTGCTGAAGCATCCGCAATTAACCATGCACTCACGAGAACCAATCCGACCGTAATAGGTTTTAAGGCTTTTTCAAAGCGTGCCCGTAATGGATTGGCTTTAAATCGTTCCCAAAATTTTAGTGCATAGATTGTGATAATAGATGATGGGCCGAACTTCGCCAATGAAGTCACTAATAAACCTGCTGGCCCAGCGACGTGCCAGCCGACAAGGGGAACGATCATCATATTCGGGCCGGGTGCGGCTTGAGCCATCGCAAACAGTGAGCTAAATTGCTCTGCTGTCATCCATTGGTGTACCGTTACCACTTGATATTGCATTTCAGGAAGGATGGCATTACCCCCACCAAAAGCCAAAACTGAGAGCTGTGTAAAAACGATCACTAAGGTCATTAAGATCATGATTTTTTCACTCCAAGTACAAATATATTAATCGCAAGTAAGATGACTAAGGTCAGCGCTAAAGGAAGCTTGATCAGAAGCATAAAAACAAAGGTCAGTATAATCGTGAAAATGGTGAGATAGCTTTTTAAAATTGGTCGCAACATTTTCAGCCCTGTTGCAAATAATAAACCTGCGGCGGCCGCAGCTAAGCCTTGAATCATATGTTGTACCGCGGCTAAGTAAGCAAATCGTTCATAGACTTGATAAATAATCAGTACGATCGCTGTTGGTGCAGAAATCAATCCTAGAACAGAGCAGATCGCGCCTTTAACACCTTGGAACTGCATACCAATTGCAACTGACATATTGATAATATTACCGCCAGGTAAGAGTTGGCAGACACCAAGTAAATCCGTGAATTTACTTTCACCAATCCACTTTTTCTCTTCAACAATGATACGGTGTGCTAAGGGCAATACCCCACCAAATCCCATCAGCCCCAATTGCATAAATCCCGTGAAAAGAGCCTTGCAATCAGGCGCTGTTGAAACTGTTTCACGCTCTATTGATATTGCTTGGGCTTTCATTGGGACTTATTCCTCTTCATCGGTTAATGAGAATAGGATGGTGGAATAGTGATATATTTACAAATGCTATTTTTGCTTGCATCTATACTTATAAGGTATGTTTAATGGATATTCATAAGCTCCATGCATTTGTTGCTGTGGTTGAAGAAAGTAATATTTCTAAAGCTGCTGTTCGGCTGCATATGCAACAACCGCCATTAACACGATTGATTAAAAGCTTAGAAGAGGAACTTGAGACGGCACTGCTAAAACGTCTACCCAGAGGCGTTGAGGTTACAGAAGCAGGCAAAGTCTTATATCAAGAAGCCATTACGATTTTGGCGCATGCTCAGTCAATTCCGAAACGAGTTAAAAATATTGCACAGGGTCTCGAAGGTCAGATCAATATCGGCTTTACCAATTCAGCAGGATTACATCCATTTTTACCTGCATTGCTGCGGCAATTTCGCGAAAAATTTCCAGCCGTTGCGATTCATTTAGAAGAAGAGAGTAGTAGCGCTTTAACTGATGCGGTGATTAATGAAAAACTTGATATCGTATTTCTGCGTAAACCAGCGCCTAAACATGCTGCCGTGCAAACGATGCATGTGCTTGATGAGCCATTAATCGTTGCACTACCAAGTAATCACCCTTTAGCAATGCAAGAGGGCGTGATTCGCTTACCTGATTTGGAGCCTTATGAGTTTGTACTTTATCGCCGTTTAGCGGGGCAAGACTTGTTTGATAATATTCTGGCAAATTGCTATCAAGCGGGCTTTAGTCCCAACATTGTCCAAGAAGCACCACGATTAACATCGAGTCTAAATTTAATTGCAGCAGGGATTGGGCTTTCAATCGTGCCAGCATCTATCCAAGACTTTTGGAATAAACAAATTATTTACCGTCCTTTGGAGGCCAAGAAACCTTGTATTGCTCCAATTTATGCAATTTATAGAGCCAAAGATAATAATGTTCGAGTGGCACATTTTTTGGATTTACTTAAAGCGAGCCAAGTATCAGAAAATGCGTCTAGTACTAATGCGTAAAGTGATAGAAGTTTAAAATTGGCCCAACCAAATGTTGTTGAGATTTGTCTAAGGTGACTTTGATTTCTCGAAAGTTAAAATCACCATCATCACGATATTTCGCTACGCCATGAGTTTTGTTATTCAGCTTCGGAATCTGATAACTAAAGAAAGCGATGTGTTTGGATGGATGTACCACATGAATTAACTTTTGTGTGTCTTTATAACCGCCAAACTCATTCTCAATGCTTTGTTTTAAAAGGTTTGGAAAATAAAGAGTTGCGTAGGGCATACCGCAACCAACACAAACTGAAGAATCATATAGTTCAATCGCTTGTTTTTGATTTGTGCTCATCAGCAATGCTGAACCTGTACCATTTGCCCCTGCATTTGCTTCAATATCTAGCCAGTCTTTTGGAACAAGTACCACGCCAATTTCAGGTAGTCCGACCAATTTAAGTTGCTTTGCTAGATTAGCATCTAGCTTAAAATCAAAATGACAACTTTTTGCTGTACACGATTTAAAGTCTTTTAACAGCCCATCATCGACGGGATTAGCCGCGGTAACACCATAAAAAGGAACGCGAACATCATTGCTAAAGGAGACTTCACCCAATGCATATATTTGATTCATTGCTTGGCGTTGTTTTATCGTAATTGAAAATTGAGGAAAAATTGGTTCAAATTGACTGACTTCAGCGTGAGTTATTGCGGTAGACAGCAGTAATAAAATCGGGAAAATAGAGCTGAATAATTTCATTTTTTATACGGTATTTTGGGTTTGAATTAAAATTAGCATATTCTTGAATACAAGAACCTACAACGTGAATAATTTAAACGTCTTAAAATATTTTGACTGAAAAATAAAATAGATTAGACCGAGAAATAAGTCTTATGAAAAATATCATTTCAATATGTTGTTTGATGTCTATTAGTGCAACAGCATTTGCGCAGGAGATCAAAGGGATTTCATTTACGCATGAAGATTGGGAAATTTATTGTAGTAACACGGGAACATGCCAAGCAGCAGGCTATTCTGATGAATATAGTCATGATCCGAATGAACCTGCATCATTATTGTTAACCCGACTCGCGGGTGCTAAGCAAGCCGTCAAGGCTGAATTTGCACTGGGAAGTATTGACGAGCAAGCACAGCTTGCAGGAAAACTAAAAAATATTCATTTCTATGTCAATGGTAAAAATCTTGGAGCCGTCTCAGTGGATGGCGCTGATTTTCCGATTATGGGGAAACTCACTGCCGCTCAGGTCAATGCATTACTACAACAATCCAAACAAAAAACGGAAATTGTGTTTAAGAACCCAAATGTCCAATGGCAAATATCAGATAAAGGTATGACCGCTGTATTATTAAAAATGGATGATTTTCAAAAGCGAGTTGGAACAGTTGGAGCTTTGGTTAAAAAAGGCAAAATGGATGAGTCTAAAGTCCTATCAGCACAACCAAAAATTATTGTAAAACAAGTGAAGACCAGTAATAAGCCTTATCTCACTTTGCAGTCGAACAATAAACGCTACGCATCTATTCATCAAATGTTAATGGCTGCTCAGCCTACACCAAAGGAAGATGGGTTTTGTGAAGGACTCTATAATGGTGATGAATATGAGCCACAACCGATTGAGTTATATAAACTGGGAAATAAAAAAGTATTGGCAATGACGATCTGTTGGCGTGGAGCATATAACGAAGGATATGGCGCTTGGGTACTCAATGAGTCACTTACTGGCAAAGCGACTTTCGTGACTGAACATGCGTCAGAATTTTATCAGGGTATTATCAGTAGCGCTCAAAAAGGTCGTGGTATTGGAGACTGTTGGAGCGCCGCTGAATGGGTGTGGGATGGGGAGAAGTTTGTGAATACCAGAGATATGTGGACAGGCATGTGTAAAGGGCTTGCCGCTGGTGGTGTTTGGGAACTTGATCAAATTGAGGCGATTGTAAAATAGAGCTTTAAATCATCTAAAAATAGCCTAAGGAATGATGATGCCGAACAATAAAGTTTATTCAAGTGCGCTGATTTTAACTATTTTATTGAGTTGTTTTAGCACTTCAATTATTGCTGCGCCGTTGCAAATTTTAGAATTTAAAAAGGCTCTACTCAGTCACGTTGAGCAAAAGCAAATCTGTGAGCAACTTAGTGATGTTTGCCAACAACAAACGCCGCTTCGCAGTCTAAAAACGGCTGATCAAAAGTTATGGCTATTGTCAGGTGATCAGATTGCTCAGTTTTATCCATCTGCTACTGGCTTGAAATTGAAAAATAAGTGGCATGTAGATTTAGCAACTGATGAAGAAAATACTTCAGATGGACAGTTTATTTTCCCCAAACTTTTTCCAATGACTGAAAGCCGTTATGCAATTGCTATCATTGAACGTTCTTCTGAAATGTATTCAGGTGGTGGAGCAGGGATGGAGCGTGCGAGTTTTTATGAATTAAAGGATTCAGGGCAGACACATCGCTTTATTGAAAATTATCCTTTTAGTTTTAATCGCATGATTCGGGCATGTTTTTCTGAGCAGGAATATAAAGGTTCTCAAGGCAAATGTCATGATGAAGATCGTCTCAGTTTAGATATTCGCCCGATCAAACCAATGTTGTGGCAATTCCGCTATCGCTACAGTTTGGATGTATCACCTGTATCGGATTCGGGGAGAAGTCATTTAAAGGCAGTCGCAATCTGAATATTGATCTAAACAAAGCACCACAGCAGTCAAATATTCCTGCAAATTGGGATTATCAAGGACAAGGTTAAGTCCGAGTTTTACATTTTGCCTAAGTTTTAAAGGTTTGGGCTTACGCAATTTACAGCGTCATAACAGATGATCTAGCGAGTACATGCTACAAAGAGACAGATTGCATTTTGGAACTGTGCTTATGTCTCGTGTTTATACTTCTGCCCGCCGTAAATTTTCTCATTTGAGTCGTTCTGTGTTGATGGCTGCGGCTGTGTTGGGTACAACCCAAGTGGCAATGGCGGGACCAACCGTGGATCAACTCAGTGATTGTTTGGTGAAAGCGATGACCGCAGCGGATAAGACTACGGTTTTGCAATGGACTTTTAGCGCTTTGGCTGCGCATCCAGATTTAAAGTCTTTTAGTAATGTTACACCTGAGCAGAAAACTCAGTTAGATCAGAAGTTGGCTCAGGTATTACAGCGAGTGATTGTGGAGCAATGTTCGACTCAGACCAAAGCGGTGATTCAGGCAGAGGGGATTCAAGCAGTTGGAGAGGCTTTTCAGCAGTTAGGTCAGAGTGCGGGTGAGGATATTGTTAAAGATCCAGCGGTCAGACAGCAGTTGCAAGGCACGTTGCGTTATATTGATTTAAATAAATTGGTTACGACTTTTTTAACACCTGATATTTGGAATAAGTTGGGTGTGTTAAGAGGGGAGTGATTTTTCCTTAGCTCTTTCATTTAAAAATGATAGAAATATTTATTGATTTAGAAGCTTAGTAGTTAAGTATAAATAATTATATTGAAAATTAATTACTCCTAGTTAGTATTTGAAAGCCTATAGAAAATTACTTATTAATTGTGATTTATAGATAAATAAGATGATATAATTTTTTATAAATAATAGGTTTGAATGGTTTTAGGGGAAAGAGATGTGGTCTAGATTATTTGTGTATGAAGCAGATGCACAACAGTATGAAAACTTATTTATAAAGATTATGGGGGCTTATAAAAAAGGTTTTCAACCTGTAAAGCCGCATGGAAACATTGGGGATCGTGGGAATGATGGTTGGGTAAAAGATGAAGGTATTTACTATCAAGTTTATGCTCCAGAAGACATTACAAAAAATAGTTTAGATAGTCTGAATAAAGCAAAAGATGATTTTACGAAATTAAAAGCATATTGGGATAAAATTTCTCAGGTAAAAGAGTATTATTTTGTTGTAAATGATAAATATAAAGGTGTTGGTCCACATATTAGTAACTTATTAGCTGAAATTAAAATTACTCATGGTTTGGAAAAAACAGGTCTGATCTTAGCTCAAAACTTAGAAAGCTATTTTCACTCTTTAGCCCCAGAACAAAAAACATGCATTATACCATTGCTCGAATCAGAAAATAAATCCAAGAATATTTATCTTCATTTAGCAAATACACTATTAAAGGTTTTGGATATCGATGATTGGAGTCGTATTAGTGAAAATTTAATTGCTAATTCGATTGAACATAATGTTTTGGATAATTTTTATCAAGCCAATTTATTAATTCAAAAAACGCAATTGGTGGCCGAATATCCTCAACTAAATAAATCTGTTACCGATCTGAGCTTTTACATTCTTGAGTTGGTTGAGCATTTTAATAATAACACTCATGATATTAATGGTAAATTCTTAAAGTTAGATAAATCTTGGCGACAGACTTGGGTAGATAACTTTGAGGAACAATATCAAAGAGATGAGCTTTGGACGCAGGAACTTTATAAAAAGCATAATAATTTTGTATATTCTTTTAATAAATTTTCTGAAAATATGCGAAATTTTATAGAAGTAGACTTCTATAATGGGAGGGTAATTTCAATTGTGGATTCTTTAGGTGTTTATAATGAGATGCAAAACTCGGAATATTTACCTCAAGGAATTTTATGAGTAAAACCCGCTCTAAAGCGAGTTTTACTAGAAATTGATTAGTTTAACTAATCAATTTCTTCATCAACTAATTCACTTGTGCAGATTGACTTTACATTTAGATGCTTTCATCACTTGCTTGATAATACTATTAGTTAGTCGCTCTCTCCATTTCAAAAACACTCAGCTTTTAAGCTCACCTTTTAAAATGCCATTTTCACCAAACAGTTTTTCACGGTATTCCGCTTCGAGTTGTTCTGTCTGCATATCTAATGGATCGAAATGTTGATCTCTGACATCAAGCATTTCGATAAAAGTGCGAGAAAAAATACCTAAACGATTCACACCACCAAATGCTAAATAAAATGCATCTTTTAGTTCTTTGACTGAAAATTTAATATCCTTACGTTTTAAAATCTGAATCCAATAATCAAAGGTAATTGGGGCAATAAAGCGAGCTACTCGAATCAAAGCAAGTCTTCGATTTCTAACTGTATTGCCACCAATCGCTTTCAGTGCATCAAAAGCAACAGATTTATGCTCAAGCTCTTCCAGCGCATGCCATTCCCAAAGATTTCGACTTTCTTGGGTGGTTTTCTGTTTGATTAATGGATCAGTTAACAGCAAACGAGCAAGAGTAGCAGTGAAATGCTCCATCACTACGGTCGCTGCTAATTGCTCAGCTTTGGGGAGTTTACGAAATTTATCCAATCTTGCTTTGGTTAAGGCTTCAATTTCGACTACTTCTGGATAATTTGATTGAATCAGATGCTCATTGAGAGATTTATGTTCGCGACTATGAAAAGCTTCTTGGGCAATAAAATTACGAATATCTTCAAGCAATTTTTCATCCGTAATTTGATCACGAACATTACGTACGCTCTCGATGAAGAACATTTCGCCCGGTGGAAACATCGCAGATAAAACTACAAAAAGAGAAGTCACAACAGAATTATCTTCATAGTAAAAAGAAAACTTCTTGTTTTTGTCTAAAGGAATAGTCACATTACGTCGGACGATTCGTTGTAGAGATTGCACTGCTATATTCATCTTTTTTTCCTTGTCATCTGTAGAAGATAATTTGAACAAAATTTAGTATGTATATAGAATCTATCAGTGAATTTGTACGGAAAAAAGACGGATTTAAGAGCGAGGTTTTTATAATGGTAACTATAAGAAAACCAAAACAAAGTAGGTCTAAAAACACTTATAAATCTATAGTAGATGCAGGATTTATATCAGTAAAAAATAATGGATTGGATCACACTACTGTGCTCAAAGTTTGTGAGATTGCGGGTGTAGGTTCTGGAAGCTTTTATGAATATTTTAAAAATAAAGAAGCCTTGTTTGTAGAGATGCAACAACACTTTATTGCTGAGCTTGCCAAAGTGATTTACGAGGTCATTCCAACCATTCAGGAAATGGAAATTCCCGAAGCGATTCGATCTATTTTTTTACATATTGGTGAGTTTTTAGCAGCAGATGATAATAAATATTTTTATTGGCTAAGTGTATCAAGTAAATACAGTACTGAAGCCAGTCATGTAAAAGCAGTCAAGGCAATCAATACTCTAGCGATTGAATACGCAGTAAAACATCCTGAGGTACTGAAAATAAAAAATCTAAAATTGATGGTTTATGTTTTAATTAACTCCAGTGTTGCGCTGACAATGAATTTCTTTTCATCTCAAAATATGGGTTTCACTTTTGAAGAGTTAATTGATTGTCTGATTGATATTACGATGTCCTATATTGATGATGATCGTAATAAGTTAAAAATATAAAAAACCCGCTCTAAAGCGGGTTTTCTTTTGAAGTTAGATCAGTTTAACCAATCAATTTCTTCATCAACTCATTCACTTGAGCTGGGTTAGCTTTGCCTTTTGCAGCTTTCATGACTTGACCAACCAGACCGTTAAAGGCTTTTTCTTTACCAGATTTGTACTCTTCAACCATTTTTTCATTGGCTGCAAGCACTTCTTTGATAATCGCTTCAATCGCACCTGTATCGGTTTCTTGCTTTAAGCCTTTTTCAGCAATAATGTCATCCGCAGATTTTCCTTCTGCTTCCCACATAAAGCCAAATACTTGCTTCGCAATTTTACCGTTAATGGTGTTATCCACGATACGTGCGATCATGCCACCCAACTGCTCAGCAGAAACTGGAGAGTCCGCTAAATCTAGGCCTGCTTTGTTTAAAGCACCTGAGAATTCACCCATCACCCAGTTTGCAGACACTTTACCTTGCTTCGCACCGCCAGCAGCAGCCACAACAGCCTCGTAGAAGTCCGCCATTTCGCGTGACAGCGTCAAGACGTGTGCATCGTATTCAGTCACAGCAAAGTCAGCAATAAAACGCTCACGACGTGCAGCAGGCAATTCTGGCAGGGCAGCGCGTGCCGCTTCGATTTGCTCATCCGCAATAATTACAGGTAACAAGTCTGGGTCTGGGAAGTAGCGATAGTCATTCGCTTCTTCTTTAGAGCGCATTGAACGAGTTTCCATCTTGTTCGGATCGAACAATCGGGTTTCCTGATCAATCTCACCGCCGTATTCCAAAATTTCCATTTGGCGTTCAATTTCAACATTGATCGCTTGCTCAATGAAACGAAATGAGTTGAGGTTTTTCAACTCGCAACGCGTACCAAAAGGCTGACCCGGACGACGCAATGACACGTTACAGTCGGCACGGAATGAACCTTCTGCCATGTTACCGTCAGAAATACCTAACCAACGCACCAGCGTGTGAATCGCTTTAATATACGCCACTGCTTCTTCCACTGAGCGCATATCAGGTTCAGAGACGATTTCAAGCAAAGGTGTGCCAGCACGGTTTAAGTCAATCCCAGACATGCCTTCAAACTGATCATGGATGGATTTACCAGCATCTTCTTCAAGATGAGCACGAGTCACGCCAATACGCTTCACAGTGCCATCTTCAAGTTGGATATCGATATGACCCAAGCCCACAATCGGATTGTCCATCTGGCTAATTTGATAGCCTTTTGGCGAATCTGGGTAGAAGTAGTTCTTACGTGCAAATACAGATGCTTGGTCGATATAAGCATCGATACCCAAACCAAAGCGAATCGCAAGATCAACCACTTCGGCATTCAATACAGGTAATACACCCGGCATTGCCAAATCAACAAGGCTGGCTTGAGTATTCGGGTCTTGACCAAATTCAGTCGATGAGCCTGAGAAAATTTTAGACTTGGTCGCCAACTGCGTGTGGATTTCAATCCCGATAACGACTTCCCAACCGTCAATTAACTTTAACTTTTGAGCTTCAGCCATTATGCATTCTCCTCAGCAATTGCCGCACGTTTGGTATGCCAGTCTGTGTTTTGTTGATATTGATGAACAATCGACAACAATTGCGACTCTGACCAGTAGTTACCAATCAACTGTAAGCCCACAGGCAAGCTGTCTTTATCAAAACCAACAGGTGCGTTGATGGCTGGTAGACCTGCCAAGTTCACAGCAAGGGTATAGATATCGCCTAAATACATTTCAGTTGGACTGAGGTTCGCACCGATTTTGTATGCAGTGGTTGGTGCAGATGGCGCTGCAATCACGTCAACATTTTCAAATGCTTTCAAGAAGTCTTGCTGAATCAAACGACGTACTTTTTGTGCTTTCACATAGTAAGCATCGTAGTAACCTGCAGAAAGGGCATAAGTACCAATCAAAATACGACGTTGTACTTCAGCACCAAAACCTTCTGAACGTGAACGTTTGTACAAGTCCATCAAGTCCACAGGGTTTTCACAACGGTAGCCATAACGTACGCCATCAAAACGCGATAAGTTAGAAGATGCTTCCGCAGGTGCGATCAAGTAGTAAGTTGGTACATAGGCTTCAGTCATGTTGAGATCAATCTCAACCAAAGTTGCTCCCATTTCTTCTAACTTTTTCAACGACTCTTCAACGCGTGCTTTCACGTCAGCATCTAAACCAGCGACATTAAAGTATTGCTTTGGAATACCAATACGTAAGCCTTTCACAGCTGTGTTGTTTAGGTTAGCCACGTAGTCATCGACTTCTTTATTGACTGAAGTTGAGTCTTTGGCATCATGACCCGCGATCACATTCATTAAATATGCACAGTCTTCTGCAGAACGTGCCATTGGGCCGCCTTGATCCAGTGATGATGCATACGCAATCATACCGAAGCGAGACACACGACCATAAGTTGGTTTTAAGCCAGTTAAGCCACAGAATGAAGCAGGTTGGCGAATTGAACCACCTGTGTCTGTACCCGTCGCGATCGGTGCTAAATCAGCAGCGACAGCCGCAGCTGAACCACCTGATGAACCACCTGGTACATGATCAAGTGCCCAAGGGTTGCCCGTTGCGCCGACATAAGAACTCTCAGAGGTTGAACCCATTGCGAATTCATCCATATTCACTTTACCCAGCGTTACAAGACCAGCTGCTTTGGCTTTTGCCACTACACTAGCATCGTAAGGTGAAATAAAGTTGTCGAGCATTTTTGAACCCGCAGTGGTTTTAATCCCTTGGGTACAAAAAATATCTTTATGCGCAAGTGGAATACCTGCAAGTGCATGTGCATTGCCTGCTTTAAGCGCAGTATCAGCAGCATCGGCTTCAGCTAATGCTTGTTCTGCTGTAACCGTCACATAACTCTTTACTTTTGCGTCAATTTTGGCAATACGTTTTAAATAATGTTCAGTCAATTCACGTGATGAAAATTGGGCTTGTTTTAAGCCTTCAGAGAGCTCACGGATGGATAAACGATGTAAATCTGTCATATGAAAAATTTCTTTACATTCTAAATATAAAATATGAGTTAATTGAATAAAAATTATTCAATTACGCGAGGTACGAGGTATAAACCTGCTTCTGTAGCAGGGGCTACCGCCTGATATTCATCACGGTGATTGCTTTCAGTCACCACGTCTGCGCGTAAAGGCTGAGGGTTGTCAAATGGGCTCTTTAAAGGCTCAACATCATCGGTATTAATGCCTTTTAAGCTTTCCATCATGCCAAGGATTTTATTTAAACTTTCAGCATATTCAGCTGATTGCGCCTCGTTTAAAGATAAACGAGCAAGGTGTGCAATCGCTGAAACGGTCTGTGCATTTAAGTCCGTTGTCTGCTGAGCATCTGATGATGTAGACATAACTTTACCTAATTCAGTATCAAAAAATTGCAAAATATCGTGCGTTATAATAAGCGATTGACTTGTTCAAAGCATCACATTTCGTTAAAGTTGCCACCTTGCATCCATACAAAGTTTAATTGGGAACGTCCCCGTGATTCTAAAACGACTAATTGGCCTGTTTTCGCCGGATTTAGCCATTGATTTAGGTACTGCAAATACGCTTATTTATGCACCAGGCCGTGGCATTATATTAAATGAACCTACTGTTGTGGCGATTCGTCATAGTGGTTCGCAAAAAATTGTTGCTGCTGTAGGTCTTGATGCTAAACAAATGTTAGGTCGTACACCAGCGAATATCTCTGCAATTCGTCCGATGAAAGACGGTGTGATTGCTGATTTCGAAGTAACTGAGACCATGTTGAATCAGTTCATCGGCAAAGTACATGAAAAGCGTTTGTTCCCGCCAGCGCCGCGTGTTGTAGTTTGTGTACCATGTAAATCGACTTTGGTTGAGCGTCGTGCTATTCGTGAAGCCGTATTTAATGCTGGCGCACGCGATGTCCGCTTAATCGAAGAACCTATGGCTGCTGCGATTGGTGCTGGTATGCCAGTTGAACAAGCGTGTGGTTCGATGGTTGTTGATGTTGGTGGCGGTACCACTGAAATTGCAATCATTTCATTACAAGGTTGTGTATACGCTGATTCTTTACGTATCGGTGGTGATGTATTTGATGAACAAATCATTAACTACGTTCGTAAAGCACACGGTTGTGTTATTGGGGAAACCACAGCTGAAGTGATCAAAAAAGAAGTAGGTATGGCTGTTAACGATGGTAAAACACTTGAAATCGAAGTGCGTGGTCGTAACTTGGCAGAAGGTGTACCTCGTGCAATTACTGTGACTTCTGACGAAATTACCCAAGCGATTGCTGACCCATTACAAAGCATCGTAAGCGCTGTTAAATCAGCACTTGAACAAACACCTCCTGAGCTTTCTTCAGATATCGCTGAACGTGGTATCGTGTTGACAGGTGGTGGTGCATTACTTCGTAACTTGGATAAGTTACTCGCACAAGAAACTGGTTTACCAGTGATTGTTGCTGATGATCCTTTAACTTGTGTCACTCGTGGTGGCGGTAAAGTTTTAGAATTCTTTGACAACCCAAATCACGACATGCTTTTTGTTGGTTAAATCATAAGGACTAGGCGGTGCAACCGAATCTTTTTTCAAGACAACCGCCATCTTTTCGCTCATTTGTCATTGCGGTCATTACATGCTTGGTTGTGCTTTTCTTTGATTGGCGCATGCCTTATGTAGTCAAACCAGCAAGGGATGTGCTTTATGCAGCGTATAATCCAATTTATGCGCTTGCGAGCTATCCTGTACTGTCGCGAGAATGGCTCAACCAACAAACCAAATCAGAAGCTCAATTGCGCCGTGAAAACACCGCAATGCAAGCTGAGCTATTACAAGCACAAGTCCGTTTACAAAAGCTTTCTGAGCTTTCAGCTGAGAACAATCGCTTAAGAGGTTTATTAGATACGCCATTAATTATCGATGGTCGTATGCAAATTGCCGAAGTGATTGGAACGGATGCTGATCCATTACGCCATATCATTATTATCAACCGCGGTGCAGTCGATCACTTAAAAGTGGGGCAAACTGTACTGGACGATAAAGGGATCATGGGGCAATTGGTTGATGTTTACCCGCATAGTTCTCGTGTCATGCTTCTTTCGGACAAAGAACACTCTCTATCTGTACGGTTAGAACGAACTGGAATGCGCGCTATTGTTTCTGGAACAGGTGATCTAGGTCAGCTGAAGATGGATTATGTTGCAACCAGCGCCAACGTCAAAGTGGGCGATAAAGTTTATAGCTCAGGTCTAGGTGAACATTTTCCAGCTGGTTATTTAGTGGGTACAGTGTCTAAAGTGAGTCGCCATACTTCAGGTGAGTTTGCTGAAATTGATGTTAAACCTGCGGCACAGCTTGCCAGTGGTCATCACGTCGTCGTGTTATTCTCAGAGTCTTTAGCGCAGGAGCAACCTTATGCCGATCGCTAAATTAAACTATGAGAAACGTAAAGACCCATTATTGATGATCATTATATCGATCATAGCAGGGTCTGTGCTGATGGTGTACCCAGTGTCATATGAGACAGCGGGTTGGCGGCCTTCTTTCATGTTAATGATCTTATTGTTCTGGATACTTTACCAGCCTATTTGGTGTGGTGTCTGGTTTGCATTTGGTATGGGGATCTTTGTTGATCTACTTTTGGATGCACCATTAGGGTTAAATGCGCTGAGTTTTGTACTCATTACCTTTGCAACACGTTATTTTATTCGTGAACGACGGATTTTGACTTTTGGTAATTCTTGGGTGATTGCTGCATTGGCTGTCATTGCACACATTTTATTTTTATGGGTGAGTCAAACCATTGCCGGTACTCATTTTTCGATTGCGCGACATTGGCAACCCGTGATGAGCAGTGTGTTAGCATGGCCATTGGTTTATTATTGTTTACATAAATGGCGCATATAATTTTAGCTTCGAGTTCGCCTCGTCGCAAAGAACTCCTTAAACAATTAGGGCTAGTATTCGAAACCTTTAGTCCTGATGTAGATGAGTCTGTTTTAGTGGGTGAATCAGTTGAAATTTATGTTGAGCGTTTAGCGCGCCTTAAAGCTGAAACTGTGTTAGAAAGTTATCCTGATGCTATTGTGATTGCAGCAGATACAAGTTTAAGCTTTGATGGCCAGATTATTGGGAAGCCTGAATCAAAACAACATGCTTTTGATATTTGGAAACAATTATCAGGACAATGGCACGATGTTTTTTCAGGTGTTTGTGTTGCAACAACGACGGAAAGACGAAGCATCGTCGTTCAAACACAAGTACAGATGATGCAATTAAGCCCAATAGAAATGGAAAGTTATTGGGCAACAGGTGAGCCAGTTGGAAAGGCTGGTGCATATGCGATACAAGGAGTAGCGGGGCAATTTATTCCTCAAATTCGGGGGAGCTACAGCAATGTTGTTGGCTTGCCTTTGTATGAGACAGCACAGTTATTAGAAAGCGTTAAAGCATCAAGCTGACACTTTCGGATATAAGAATTTTTATAAAGTTTTGAGTTTGTTATGGCAGAAGAGTTGCTGATTAACGTCACGCCGATGGAATGTCGTGTGGCTTTGATTGAAAATGGTACGGT
>LULL01000135.1_pt1 | contig 31961 bp, 27 predicted proteins | sample 728161 | NCBI WGS metagenome assembly LULL01 (sample SAMN03860290, study PRJNA289734) | marine metagenome | biome: seawater column; feature: ocean; material: water; isolation source: Red Sea water column Station 149 - depth 500m | place: Saudi Arabia: Red Sea | collected 2011-10-15 | depth 500 m
GTTCCTAGACAGCTCCACTCCACACCGGGGAGGCCTTCGTCCATCTACAGATCAGACCGTGTCGTCGCAGGATCTCGACCAACGTGCCTGGGCATCACAGCTAGATGTCGAAGGTGCAGTCGCCGACGGCGGCGGTGACGCAGGTCTGCACCTGCTCGTTGGTCTGGTCGAACTCGTCCCCGTTGCGCAGGTCGCGGACCCGGCCGGAGACGAGGGTGAGCGTGCAGGTGTGGCAGATGCCCATCCGGCAGCCGTAGGGCATCCCCACGCCCGCCTGCTCGCCGGCCTCGAGCACCGTGGTGGCGCCGTCGGCCTCGATCGTCTTGTTGGAGTTGCGGAAGGTGAGGGTGCCGCCCTCCCCGCCCTCGCCCCCGAGCTGGAGGGTGAAGCGCTCGAGGTGCAGGTGCTCCTCGAGGCCCTCCCGCTCGAAGTGCTCGGTGATGGCGTCGAGCATCGGGGCCGGTCCGCAGGCGTAGGTCTCGCGCTCGCGCCAGTCGGGGCAGAAGGCGTCGAGGCCGCGCTCGGCGTGCGCGAGCTCGAGCATGCCCTCGGTGTCGGTGTACAGCCGGTGCAGGTGGAAGGAGTCGTGCCTCTCCTCCAGCGCCAGCAGCTCGTCGCGGAAGATCATCCGGTCCGGCGTGGGACTGGAGTAGTGCATCACCACGTCCGCACTCCCCTGGCCGCTCCCCTGGCTGCTTCCCTGGCCAGTTCCTTGGCCGCCGAGCTGGCCGCGGCGGTCCATGGTCCGCAGCATCGCCATCACCGGCGTGACGCCCGAGCCGCCCACGAGGAAGAGCATCTTGGCCGGCGGCGGGTCGGGCAGCACGAAGTCGCCCTCGGGGGCAGCGAGCCGCACGATCGTCCCGGGCTGCAGGCTCACCAGGTGGCCCGACATCTTGCCCTCGGGCATCGCGCGGATGGTGATGGCGATGTGCCGTCCGGAGCGCTTGGGCGGCGAGGAGATGGAGTAGGAGCGCCACTGGAACGTGCCGTCGACCTGGACGCCGATGCCGACGTACTGGCCCGGACGGTGGTCGAAGCGCCAGCCCCAGCCGGGGCGGATGACCAGCGTGGCGGCGTCCTCGGTCTCCTCGACGACCTTCTCGATGCGTCCGCGCAGCTCGCGCTGGCTCCACAGCGGGTTGATGAGCCGCAGGTAGTCGTCGGGGTGCAGCGGCGTGGTCAGCTTCGAGCCGGCCTGCCGCACCCGCTCCCAGGGGATGGTGCTCGCCATGTGACCTCCGTCTCGGATCAGAGCCACAGTGAACAACTGTTCTCTTTACTTCGTCAACGCCCCCGTCCGGGTGAAGCACCCGCCGGCCCGGCGACCACCACCGGACTACCGTGGTGGGCATGGGGTACGACGTGGAGAAGACCGACGAGCAGTGGCGGGCCGAGCTCTCGCCGATGGAGTACGCCGTCCTGCGTGAGGCCGGCACCGAGCGGGCCTTCGTCGGCAAGCTGACCGACACCGAGACCATCGGCGTCTACCGCTGCAAGGCGTGCGACGCGAAACTCTTCGAGTCCGAGACGAAGTTCCACTCCGGCTGCGGCTGGCCGTCGTTCTACCAGGCCGTCCCGGACACGGTGGAGGAGCGCGAGGACACCTCCCACGGCATGCGCCGCGTCGAGGTGCTGTGCAAGAGCTGCGGGTCGCACCTGGGGCACGTCTTCCCCGACGGCTACGGCACGCCCACCGGCGACCGCTACTGCATCAACTCCGTGAGCCTGACCCTCGAGCCGGCCGACGGCTCGGGCCCGGTCGCCGGCTGAGCGCGGGCCGGGGCACCACCGACTTAGTGACCGCGGAGTGCATCGCATGAACCAGGTTCACGCGATGCACTCCGTCGCTGTCGTCAGGAGTCGCGTGGGGTGAGGGCCGGCACCACGACGACGACCCGCTCGCCGTAGGTGGTGTCGGCCCACCCCTGGAGGGTGCCGTCGTCGAAGGGGACGTCGACGTAGACCTGCTGCTCGGTCGGGTAGGCGCCCTGCGCACCCGCGACGCCGGGCAGCTCGGCGGCGACCTCCTCGGCGATGGCCTGCAGCTCGGTCGCGCTCGGTGGGTCGGTGGGGAGCGGGTCCGGCTCCGGCTCCTCGATCATCACGTCGTACAGAGCGGCCGGGATCGCGTCGGCCACGGTCAGCGCGGTGCCGTCCCAGGAGCCGGTGATCGCGAACGAGCCCCAGCGGACCCTGCCCTGCTTCTCGTGGATCTCGTGCTCGGACCAGTCCCAGCCGAGGACCTCGGGGCCACCGCACTGCGGCGGCCAGGACTCCGCGATCGCCCCGAGGCAGACCTCGGGACCGTCCCCGGTGTCCATCACCATCACCAGGCCGCGGGTGCGGACGTCGGCGGGCAGATCGAGCGCCGGCGCACCGGTCGGGGCGTCGGGTGCCGGGTCGCGGGCGAGGTCGTCGCCCCCGCTGCTGCTGCAGGCGGTGGAGGTGAGCAGGACGGCGGCGGCCACCGCGGCGAGGCGCAGGCTGGTCGAGCGGGTCATGCCGCTCCGACGTACGCCGGGGATCGACGGTTCCGCGATCGTGCGGTTCATCGGCCGGCCGACAGACCTTGCCACCGGACGATGGGCCTTCATCGGCCAGCGGAAAGGTTCATCGGCCGGCCGATGAACCTTCGGACCCGCGGGTGCCCTCAGCCTCAGGGAAGCCGGTCGACGAGCTCGGCGACCGGGGTCAGCGCGCCGGTGTAGAAGGGGATCTCCTCGCGCACGTGCCGGCGGGCGGTGGAGCCGCGCAGGTGCCGCATCAGGTCGACGATGCGGTAGAGCTCGTCGGCCTCGAAGGCCAGCAGCCACTCGTAGTCGCCGAGCGCGAAGGAGGCCACGGTGTTGGCGCGGACGTCCTTGTAGTCGCGCGCCATCTTGCCGTGCTCGGCGAGCATCGCGCGGCGCTCCTCGTCCTCGAGGAGGTACCACTCGTAGGAGCGGACGAACGGGTAGACGCACACGTGCTTCTTGGCGTCCTCGTCGGCGAGGAACGCCGGGACGTGGGACTTGTTGAACTCCGCCGGGCGGTGCAGCGCCATCTGCGACCACACCGGGTCGAGGCGGGCGCCGAAGGAGGTGCGGCGGAAGCGGTGGTACGCCGACTGCAGCTCCTCGCTGGTGGCCGCGTGCGTCCACACCATCACGTCGGCGTCGGCGCGCAGGCCGCTGACGTCGTAGACGCCGCGCACGACCGTGTCGGACTCGTCGAGCTCGGCGAAGAGCTTCTCGACCTCGGCGCCCTCGGCGGGCCGGTCGGCGTCGGGGCCGAGCACGTCGCGCAGCCGGAACACCGACCACATGGTGTAGCGGATCGAGTCGTTGATCTCGCGCACGCGGGCGGCGTTGGACATGGTGTCGCTCATGGCACCCATTGTGCCGCGCGCTCCGCGGAGCCGATGACGGCGGGGATACCGACGCCGTCGTACGCCGCCCCGCAGACGGCCAGGCCGGGGACCGCCTCCACGGCGGCCCGGACGCGGGCGACGCGGTCGAGGTGACCGAGGGAGTACTGCGGGAGGCCCCCGCCCCAGCGCTGCACGTGGGTGTCGACCGGGGTGGCCTCGAGGCCGGTGGCGTCGCGCAGGTCGCGCAGCGAGACGGCGACCAGCTCGTCGTCGTTCGCCTGCAGCGCGGCCTCCTCGCCGTGCCGGCCGAGCGAGGTGCGCAGGTGGATCAGCCCGTCGGCGGCGCCGGCCTCGCGGACCCAGCCCCACTTGGAGAAGGAGAAGGTGGCGGCCTTGATCGCCCGCCGCTCCACCGGCGGCACCAGGAAGCCCGAGGCGTCTGTCTCGGCCAGGGCCCCGGTGTCGGCGACGCGCAGGGCGAGCGTCACCACGGCGACCGACGCGGCCTCGACGCCCGCCAGCTCGGTGCTCGCGGCGGGGGCCAGGTCGGCGAGCAGCCGGGAGGCGGCGGCGGCCGGTACGGCCAGCACCACGGCGTCGGCGGTGATCGTGCGCTCGTCGGTCGTGGGGCCGACGGTGAGCGCGAACGGTCCGCTGGTCGTGGTGCGGCGCAGCCCGCGGACCGTGGCCCTGGTGCGGACCTCGAGCCGCTCGGCCAGGGCCAGTGGGAGCCCACCCATGCCGCCGGGGAGACCGGCGAAGACGGGGGCCGAGTAGGTCGCCGGGGCGGTGAGGCCAGGGGCCTGGTCGAGCAGCGAGCCCTGCTCGGCGAGGGCGACCAGCTGCGGGACGGCCGCCCGGGCCGAGATCCGTCGGGCGTGACCGGCGTACACACCGCCGAGGAGGGGCTCGACGAGGCGGTCGGTGACCGCGGGGCCGAGGCGGTCGTCGACGAGGTCGCCGACCGTGACGTCGGCGCCGATGGGGGTGGCGGCGTGGCCGGACTCCTCGCGGACCCGGGCCAGCTCGGCGTCGGTGAGCACGCCGCTGGCCGCGAGGTCGTCGAGGTCCAGCGGCACGCCCATGAGGGAGCGCGGCAGCGGGCGCAGCGCGTCGCGGGTCCAGATCCGGCTCGAGGCGACGGTGGGGTGGCACACCTCGAGGCCGAGGTCCGCGGCCAGCGCGACGCCCTCGGGCCGGCGGTTGAGCATCGCCTCGGCGCCGACGTCGACGGGCACGCCCGCGACGCTGCGGCGGCGCAGCACGCCGCCGACCTGCGGGGAGCCCTCGAGGACGAGGACGTCGCGGCCCTGCTGCTGGAGCCGGTACGCCGCCGACAGGCCGCCGATCCCGGCGCCGACGACCACGACCTCCCGGTGCTCACCCTGCTGGCCCACGTCCCCCAGCGTCCCACGGGGAACCACCACCCCCGACGCCGCGTCCCACCGGCATGAACCGATCCCGCACCCCTGTCGCCGTCGCGCTCGGCATCGTGCTCGCGCTGCTGGCGCTCCTCGTCCTCGCCGGCTGCAGCGCCGGCTCCTCCGACGACGCGATGGGCGGTGAGTCGATGGCCGAGCCGATGGAGGGCGCCGACATGGACGCCCCCGAGGTGTTCGACGAGGCCGGCGCCGGCGCGATGGACTCCACCTCCGCGCTCATGTCCGACGGGGACACGGCCGAGCGGGACATGGCCGCCTCAGACGCCGTCGACGCCGCCTCGGCGGAGGAGGGCGCGCGGCAGGCCTCGATCATCTCCACCGGCACCGTGAGCCTGCGCGCCGACGACGTGGGCGACGCCCGCTTCGAGGTGCAGAAGGTGGTCGACCGGGTCGGCGGCCAGGTCACCGACTCCGAGACCCGCACCGACGACGACGGCGCCGTGCGCACCGCGCGACTGGTGCTGCGGGTGCCGTCCGCGGAGTTCACCGAGACGATGGACGCGCTGGAGAAGGTCGCGGACCTCGAGGCCTCCTCCACGACCTCCGAGGACGTCACGACCCAGGTGGTCGACACGAACGTCCGCATCCGGGTGCAGCGCCAGAGCATCGCGCGCATCGAGCAGCTCCTCGACCGCGCCGGGTCGATCCGCGACATCGTCGCCGTCGAGCGCCAGCTCACCGACCGCGAGGCCCGGCTCAACTCGCTGCTGCGCCAGCAGGCCTACCTGGCCGACCAGACCTCGCTGTCGACCATCACCGTGCACCTGCAGCGCCACCCGGTCGACGAGCCCGAGGAGGAGGACGGCGAGGACGGCTTCCTGGCCGGGCTCTCGGCCGGCTGGGCCGCGCTGGGCACCGTCGCGGTCGGGCTGGCCACCGTCGCCGGCGCCCTGCTGCCCTTCCTCGGCGTCGCCCTGGTGCTCGGGGTCCCCGGGTGGCTGCTGGTCCGCAGGGCGGTCCGCCGTCGGCGTACCGAGGCGCCGGCGGAGCCGGCCGGTCCGGCCGGGCCGTCTGCCGGCGAGCCGGTGCTGGAGGGCTGAGCCGGGATACTCCGCACGATTTCCCACCCTCGGCTCGAGCTGGGGGTGAGAACTCGTGCGGACTATCCCGCGTCGAGCGGGTACTCGTGCACGAAGTCCGTCAGCCGCGCCAGCTGGTCGGGGTCCGTCGACGGCAGGACGCCGTGGCCGAGGTTGAAGACGTGGCCCTTGGCGGCGCGGCCGGCCTCGATGATCTCGGCGGCGCGGGCGGTCATCACCTCGGTGGGGGCGAAGACGAGGGTCGGGTCGAGGTTGCCCTGGACACCGCGGTCGCCGACCATCGGGATCGCGCGCTCCAGCGGGGTGCGCCAGTCGACACCGACGACGTCGGCACCGGCCTCCCCCATCAGGTCGAGCAGGTTGGACGTGCCGACCCCGAAGTGGATGCGCGGGACGCCCAGTGCGCCGGCGCGGGCCAGCACCGAGGTCGACCAGGGCTGGACGTGCGCGGCGTAGTCCTGCGGGGTGAGCGCGCCGGCCCAGGAGTCGAAGAGCTGCACGGCCGAGGCGCCGGCGGCGACCTGGACCTCGAGGTAGGCCGCGGCGATGCCGGCGATCTTCTCCATCAGCGCCGACCACACCTCGGGGGCGCCGAACATCATCGCCTTGGTCTTGGCGTGCTCCTTCGACGGCCCGCCCTCGACGAGGTACGACGCCACCGTGAACGGCGCGCCGGCGAACCCGATCAGCGGGGTGCTGCCCAGCTCGCCCACCAGGCCCTGGACGGCCCGGGTGATGAACGGGACGTGCTCGGGGGTCAGGTCGGGGATCGCGGCGACGTCCTCGAGCGTGCGCACCGGGTGGGCGACGACCGGTCCGACGCCGGGCTTGATGTCGAGGTCGACCCCGACGGCCTTGAGCGGCAGCACGATGTCGGAGAAGAAGATCGCGGCGTCGACGCCGTAGCGGCGCACCGGCTGCATGGTGATCTCGATGGTGAGGTCGGGGTCCATGCAGGACTCCAGCATCCCCACGCCCTCGCGGACCTTGAGGTACTCCGGGAGCGAGCGCCCGGCCTGGCGCATGAACCACACCGGCGTGTACGGCACGGGCTCGCCGCGCAGGGCCTTGAGGAACGCGCTGCCGGACAGGTCGGCCGCAGAGGCCTGGGTGGGGCTCGTCACCGCTCAAGGGTGGCAGGGTCCCGGCGTGTTCGCACATCAGACCGCAGGGGTGCGACCTACTGTGGGGGCATGGTCGTCCGTCAGGAGACGCACCCCGCCGCGGGTGCGCCCGCCGAGCCGCCCGCGTTCCGCGAGGCGGTCGCCGGCCTGCGACGGGCCCGGGTGCGCCCCGAGGTGCTGCTGGAGCCGATGCCGGCGCCCCAGCGGATCGCGCCGTACGCCGCCGCCGTCTCCGCCGACGTCACCGTCGACGACGTGGACGTCGCGACCGGGCGGATCATCCTGCTGCACGACCCGAGCGGCAACGACGCGTGGGAGGGCACCTTCCGGTGCGTGGCCTACGTCCGCGCCGAGATCGAGGTCGACCTGGTCACCGACGCGATGCTGTCGGCCGTCGGCTGGTCCTGGCTGACCGAGGCCCTGGCCGCCCACGGCGCCGAGCACGTCGCCGCGTCGGGCACCGTCACCCGCGTGGCGACCGAGAGCTTCGGCGGGATGAGCGAGGAGCAGGGCACCGCCCAGATCGAGATCCGCGCCTCGTGGACCCCCGTCCACCCCGACGGCGCCGAGCGCACCCCCGACACCACCCCGCACGTCGAGGCGTGGGGCGAGCTGATGTGCACCGCCGCCGGGCTGCCGCCGGTCCCCGACGGGGTCGCGGTGATGCCGAGCCGGCGCGGACAGCGTAGCCGCTGATCAGATGAGCGAGCCGACCGTCCCCCACGACCCCCACGACCCCCAGCAGCCCGAGCAGCCCGAGCAGCCCGAGCAGCCCGAGACCGACGCCCCCGCTCCTGGGACCCCTCCCGAGCAGGAGCCGGAGAAGGCCCCGCTGCTGGCCCTGCGCGAGCCGATGCCGTCGGTCGTGGAGACCCCCGAGGCCCTGGAGGCGGTCTGCGAGGCCGTCGCCGGTGGCACCGGCCCGGTCGCGATCGACGCCGAGCGCGCCTCGGGCTACCGCTACTCCAACCGCGCCTACCTCATCCAGCTGCGCCGCGAGGGCTCCGGCACCCACCTGGTCGACCCCATCGCCTTCGACGGGCTGGCCCCGCTGCAGGAGGCCATCGGCGACGCCGAGTGGATCCTGCACGCCGCCACCCAGGACCTCCCCTGCCTGCGCGACGAGGGGCTCTCCCCCACCGAGCTCTTCGACACCGAGCTCGCCGGCCGCCTGCTGGGCTACCCCCGCGTCGGGCTCGCCACACTGGTGGAGACCCTGCTGGGCCGCCGGATGAAGAAGGAGCACTCGGCCGTCGACTGGTCGACGCGCCCGCTGCCGAAGCCCTGGCTGGAGTACGCCGCCCTCGACGTCGAGGTCCTCGTGGAGCTGCGCGACCTGCTGGCCGCCGAGCTCGAGGAGACCGGCAAGGCCGAGTGGGCCCGCCAGGAGTTCGACGCGCTGCGCGGCTTCGAGCCGACCCCGCGCGTGGACGCCTGGCGCCGCACCTCCGGGCTGCACAAGGTCCGGGGGCGTCGCTCCCTCGGGGCGGTCAAGGCGCTGTGGGAGCTGCGCGACTCCCTCGCCGAGCAGCGCGACGTCACCCCGGGCCGCATCCTCCCCGACTCCGCCATCACCGTCGCCGCCACGCACATGCCCACCGACAAGGGCTCCCTGCTGGGGCTGAAGGGCTTCCACGGCCGCGGCGCCGAGCGCTACTCCTCCCGGTGGGTGGCCACGCTGCGCGAGGTCGCCGAGCTCCCCGAGGACGAGCTGCCCACCCGGGCACCGCGCTCGGACGGTCCCCCCACCCCCCGGGCCTGGGCCGACCGCGATCCCGTGGCAGCGCGCCGCCTGCAGCACGCCCGGGAGGCGATGACGGCCCTGGCCGAGGAGCACTCGATGCCCGCCGAGCAGCTCCTGACGCCCGACTTCATGCGGCGTACCCTCTGGGCGCCGCCGCGCACCCGCGACCCGCAGGCGCTGGCCGCCGCGGTGGCCGAGCAGCTGACCGGGTACGGCGCCCGCCCGTGGCAGGTCGAGCTCACGACCCCGCTGCTCGTCGCGGCGATCCTGCACGGCGACGAGCCGGTCCCGGAGGCACCGCAGTCCGAGCCCGAGGCTCCCCAGCCCGACGCCTGAGCGCCTACTGCGTGTCGCCGGGCTCCCCGGAGTCCTCCTCGCCGGTGTCGAGCACCAGCTCCGGGGCCAGCACCAGCTGGGAGGCGAAGTCGATCGTGGCGCTGGCGCCCTCGAGGTCGAGCACGCCCGGGGCGGTGACCAGCTGGGCCACCTGGTCGTCCACCGCGCGCTGCAGCTCGCCCCAGGTGTCGAGCAGCGGCGGGATCACCATGTCGTCGGCGGAGTCGGTGAAGACCCCCGCCTCGACAGGCTGACGGCCCGGCTGGAGGAAGTCCTCGGACAGGGCGACCTGCTGGTTGGCCGGGACCACGAAGCCGGTGCGCGTCAGCGGCCGCACGACGTCGTCGCTGATCAGGTGCACGAGCAGGTCGGCGGCGCCGGACAGCGACACCGGGCGTCGGGCCAGGCAGAAGCCGGTCAGCTCGCCGGTGGTGGCGGAGGTCTCGATCGTGGGGATCGGCATCACGTCGAAGGACAGCCCCTGGGTCAGGCGCAGCTGGGGCACCCACGAGCGGTCGCCGGTGATCATCCCGAGCCGGCCGCGTCGGAACCACTGCTGAGGGGTCGCCTGGGTCAGCTGCTTGCTCGACAGCGTGAGCGGGCCGTTGCGCAGCAGTCCGAGGGTCGTCTCCAGGGCGTCGCGGGTGGAGCCGTCGGAGAAGGCCAGGGAGGTCGGGGCGTCGTCGTCGTCGAAGAGGTTGCCGCCACCGGAGTAGATGAACGGCGCCAGGCCGGCCAGCGAGGGGTCGACGTAGACGCCCTTGGTGCCCTTGCGGGGCCGCGTCGCGAACTCGGCGGCGGCCTGGAACTCCTCGAAGCTCCAGCGGCTGGCACTGGAGGGCACCTCGAGACCGCGCGCCTCCATCCGCTCGAAGTCGATGAGGTCGGTGTTGTAGAAGACGACCGTCGGGGAGATCTCGAACGGCATGCACTGCAGCCGGCGGTCGGCGGAGAAGGCCAGCAGCGCGTCGCGGGAGTAGACGTCGCCGAACTCCACGAACCGCTCGTCGAGCAGCTCGTCGACCGGGCTGGTGCGGCCCTCGTCGCGCAGCCAGGACAGGTCGCGTCGGGAGGCCATGAACACGTCGGGGTCGACCTCGCCCGCGGCCAGGGCCGCCATCGCCTCCTCGCGGTCGGAGAAGGCGACGACCTCCACGTCGGAGGTCTCGGAGATGACGGAGTACTCCGCCATCAACCGCTCGTAGGTGTCGATCTCGGCGCGGCTCCCCCACACGGCCAAGGTCAGCTGGTCCTCGGGGACGGGCGTGGCGACCGGGTCGGGGTCCAGCGGCGGCCGGCTCGAGGACTGCTCGTCCGAGCACGCGGCCAGCCCCGCGAGCACGACGGTCGACAGCAGCGCCGCCGTCGTACGTCGTGCAGCGGCACGCCCGATGAACCTCACGTCGCCTCCCGATCCCGGGTCACGCGACCCGCGCCGTCACCCTACTCACACCGTGGGGCCGCACCCGCCCGCGACGGCGTGCCGATCGTCACGTCGCCGGCCCTGACAGGCCTGCCGGCTCAGCCGAAGCTGTGGAAGCGACCGGCCGCGGCGATCACCCGCTCGAACGTCGGGCGGTCCAGCGCAGCCCCCTCCCGGCGTACGTCGCCGGGCGCGAGCGTCAGGAGCCGGTCCAGGCGCACCTCGCTGGGTCGCCGCTCGCGGTCCCAGCCGCCGGCGCCGACGTCCATCCAGTAGCGGCCGTGGCGGGCCTCGTCGGCGGCGTCGCGGTCGTGGTCCTGGCTGGTGAGCATCAGGCCGTAGAGCCGGCGCCGGTCACGGCCGATGAGGAGGACCGGGCGGTCCTTGCCCTGGCTGGCGTCCTCCTCGTAGGGCACCCACGCCCACACGACCTCGCCCGGGTCGGGCTTGCCGTCGGTGCGCGGGTTGTAGGCGACGCGCAGCCCGCGCGTGACCCGCAGCCGGGCGCGGTGCAGCGCCGCGCGCATGTCCCGGGGAGAGGCAGCCATGGCCACGACCCTAGTCGCCCCCGGGGATCCCACGGCCCGAGGAGCCAGCCGAACCCGCTGAGCCCGTGATGACGAGTGATGTGCGCCGGACCGGGAGCGCCTCACGGCGCGTGGCCGCTCGTAGCGGCTGATGTTGGGACCCGGGGCTGCCGCGGCCCGGCGCACCCGAGAAGCATAGACGCCATCCCCCGCCCACCCAATGCTTCCGCCCACCCAATGCTTCCGCCGAACCGACGCGAACTTCCGGAAGGACGCGCAGGCTCGGCGTGGAGGGACGGTCGGGGCGGGAGGGGGCAGGAGGGGTACGCCGCGGCGTACCGTGGTCCCGGTGAGCAGACCGCACCACCGCCCGACCCAGAAGAGCGCCGCGTTCTTCGAGGCCGTCGAGGGCGGGACCGACCCGGCGATCGTGACCGAGGCCGCCGAGCGCGCCGCCGCGCTGCTGGTGCGCGGGGCGCGGAAGTCCGAGGACGACGCGGTCGCCGACCGGCTGCTCCACCTGGCCGACACCGAGGGCATCGAGGCGATCGCGGAGGTCTGGTCGGGTGCTCCGGCCGACACCCTGGCCGGCTGCCTGTGGCGGCTCTACCTGCTGCGCCAGTGGGTGCACGCGGACCCGGTGCGCGTCTCACGGGCCTTCGAAGAGGGTCGCGCCCGCGCGCAGGTCGCCCGCGTCGTGGCCGGGGTGGCCGACCCGCCGGGCCCCGACCAGCTGCGCGCCATGGTCGACGAGGTGCTGCGGGGCATCGCGACCGGCGACTTCGCCGACCTGCTCTTCCGTGCCTCTGCCTTCGCGCGCGTCGTGGCGGCCGGTCACGCCACCGGCGAGGCCAGCCACGACGAGGTCAGCCGGATGCTCGCCACCGCCGAGCAGCTCGAGGCCGCCGGTCACCTGGAGCTGGCCGGCCGCCTCGGCTGACCCTCGGCGGTCGAGCAGGCCCGGGCCTCAGCCCAGCACCTTGCGGATCCGTTGGTCGGAGACCGGGTGTGCGGTGCCGAGCTGCTGGGCCCACAGCGAGATGCGGTACTCCTCGAGCATCCAGCGCGCTTGGCGCAGCCGCTCGGGCAGCGGGCGGCCCTCGGGCAGTGCCTCGACCTGGTGCAGCCAGGCGTCCTGGAGGTCGGCGATGCGGTCCATCAGCTGCCGGTCGCGTCCGACCGAGCCGCCGCCCTCGAGCAGCTTCTCGCGCCGCTGCGACAGCGCGGCGAGGTAGACCGGGAACCGGCGCAGCTGCGAGGGGCCGGCCTCCGCGACGAACCCGCGGTCGACGAGCCGTGCCAGCTGCCCACGCATGTCGGTCAGCGCCGGCAGCATCGCCATGTCGGCGCGCCCCGACAGCTCCTTCTCCACGCCGCGCCAGGTCGTCAGCACCCGCACCACGTCGGCCAGCACGCCCCGCACCCGCGCCTCGAGGTCCCCGCGGACCGCCGTCAGGAGAGCGTCGTACGCCGCCTGCGACCGCACCGGGGGCCGGGCGTCGACGGCCTCGGCGACCACGGCCGCACGGCAGTCCTCCAGCAGCTCGGCGACGGTCGGGTAGGGCGAGCCGGCCAGGCCGAGCTTCTGGGCGTTGTCGAGCCCGTCGAGGACCCTCTTCACGGTGTGGTCGCCGCCGGCGTCGAGGCCGAGCAGCACCAGGCGTCGCACGCCGAGCCGGTGTCGGGCGTCGCGCTCCTCGGCTGAGCCGACGACCTCCAGACCGACGCTCGACCCCTCGTCCACGAGCCCGGGGTAGGCCGTGACCTCGTGCCCGGCGCGGGTCTGGGTGATCGAGGCCGGCAGGTCGCCGAAGACCCAGGTGGTCTCGCCGGTCCGCGCGAGCCCGGAGTCGGTCGCGACCTCGTCCATCGCCTGCTGGAACTGCCCACGCAGCGGCTGCTTGAGCGCCTCGAGGTCCTTGCCGCGGGCCTGCTCGCGGCCCTGCTCGTCGACGACGCGGTAGGTCGGGCGCAGGTGCTCGGGCACCTTCGACCAGTCCCACGCCTCGCGCGGCACCACGACGCCGGTCGTCGCCCTGCACCAGCGCTCGAGCGCGTCGAGCAGCGGCTCCTCGCCTGCCGGCACGGTCCGCAGGAACTCCCGCGCCTTGTCGGGCGCGGGGACGAACGAGACGCGCAGGTTCTTCGGCAGCGAGCGGATCAGCGCGGTGACCAGCTCCTCGCGCAGCCCGGGGACGTTCCAGGAGAAGTCGTCGGCCCCGACCCGGTTGAGGGTCGCGACCGGCACCTCGATGGTCAGGCCGTCGTCGTCGGCACCCGGCTCGAAGTGGTAGGCCAGGTTGAAGGTCAGCCCCTCCCCCTGCCACGCCTGGGGGAAGTCTGACTCGGTGACCTCCTCGGCGGTGTCGTGGGTGAGCATCGACAGGTCGAAGTCGAGCAGCCGCGGGTGCTTCTGCCGCTCGCGCTTCCACCACTGCTCGAAGTGCACCCCGGAGACGACCTCGGGCCCGACCCGGGCGTCGTAGAAGTCGAAGAGGATGTCCTCGGAGACCACGATGTCGCGGCGCCGCGAGCGGTGCTCGAGCTCGGCGGCCTCCTCGAGCAGGCGCCGGTTGTGCTCGTAGAACTTCTGGCGCCCCGACTCCAGTGCAGCCCACTCGCCCTGCACCAGCGCGTGCCGGATGAACAGCTCGCGGGCGAGCGCCCGGTCGACCGTGCCGTAGTTGACGAGCCGGTCGGCGACCAGCGGCACGCCATACAGCGTGACCCGCTCGCGCGCCATGACGGCGGCGCGCTTGGTCGACCAGTGCGGCTCGGAGTACTGCCGCTTCACCAGATCGCCGGCCAGCCGCTCGGCCCACTCGGGCTGGATCGCCGCGACCTGGCGGGCCCACAGGCGCGAGGTCTCCACGAGCTCACCGGCCATGACGAACGCCGGCGACCTCCCCTTCAGCCCCGAGCCCGGGAAGATCGCGAACCGCGCGCCGCGGGCGCCGAGGTACTCGCGCGGGCCGGGCCGCTTGCCCTTGCCCCGTGCGCCCGGCGCCGGCTTCTCCTTCTCCTCCAGCACCCCGATGTGGGAGAGCAGGCCCGAGAGCAGCGCCTGGTGGATGCCGTCGGCGTCGTACGCCGCCCCACCGCTGGTCGAGCTCGTCGAGACCTCGATCTTCATCTCCTTGCACACCTGCCGCAGCTGGGACTCGAAGTCCTGCCACTCGCGGATGCGCAGGTAGTTGAGGTGCTCGCGCTTGCACATCCGGCGGAACGCGCTCGAGGACAGCTCGCGCTGCTGCTCGCGGACGTAGCGCCACAGGTTGAGCCAGGTCAGCAGGTCCGACCCCTCGGCCTTGAACCGCGCGTGCAGCTGGTCGGCCTGGGCGCGCTGCTCGGCGGGACGCTCGCGCGGGTCCTGGAGCGACATCGCCGCGACGATGACCAGCACCTCGCGCACGCAGCCGAGCCGGTCGGCCTCGAGGATCATCCGGCCCAGGCGTGGGTCGATCGGCAGCCGCGCCAGGCGACGCCCGGTGTCGGTGAGCGAGTCCTTGCCGTCGCCGCCGGCGCGCAGCGCACCGAGCTCCTCGAGCAGCTGCAGGCCGGAGGAGACGTTGCGCCGGTCCGGCGGCTCGACGAACGGGAACCGGGCGATGTCGCCGAGGCCGAGCGCGCGCATCTGCAGGATGACGCTGGCCAGGTTGGTGCGCAGGATCTCGGGGTCGGTGAACTCCGGTCGACCGAGGAAGTCCTCCTCGGAGTAGAGCCGGATGCAGATGCCCGGCCCCACGCGGCCGCAGCGACCGGCGCGCTGGTTGGCCGAGGCCTGGCTGACGGCCTCGACGGGCAGCCGCTGCACCTTGGTGCGCAGGGAGTAGCGACTGATGCGGGCGACGCCGGTGTCGACGACGTACCGGATGCCGGGCACCGTCAGCGACGTCTCGGCGACGTTGGTGGCCAGCACCACGCGGCGCCCGGTGTGCGGCGCGAAGACGCGGTGCTGCTCGGCGGCCGAGAGCCGGGAGTAGAGCGGCACGACCTCGACGCCCCCGCCCGCGCCCCGCAGGGAGCCCGCCGCGTCCTCGAGCGCGTCGGCGGTGTCTCGGATCTCCCGCTCGCCGGGCAGGAAGACCAGCACGTCACCCGGGCCCTCGGCCGCGAGCTCGCGCACGGCCTCGACGATCGCCTCGGTCTGGTCGCGCTGGACCGGTTCGCCGTCCTCGTCGTCCTCCGGGAGCTCCAACAGCGGGCGGTAGCGGACCTCGACGGGGTAGGTGCGCCCCGACACCTCGATGATCGGCGCAGGGGTGCCGTCACGGTCGGCGAAGTGCTCGGAGAAGCGCTGCACGTCGATGGTCGCGGAGGTGATGACCAGCTTGAGGTCCGGCCGGCGCGGCAGCAGCCGCTTGAGGTAGCCGAGCAGGAAGTCGATGTTGAGGGAGCGCTCGTGGGCCTCGTCGATGATGATGGTGTCGTAGCGCCACAGCATCCGGTCGCGCTGCAGCTCGGCGAGCAGGATGCCGTCGGTCATCAGCTTGACGCGGGTGTCCGCGCTGGTGCGGTCGGTGAAGCGCACCTGGTAGCCCACCACCGACTCCTGCCCCAGCGGCTGCCCGAGCTCGTCGGCGATCCGCTCGGCGACCGAGCGTGCCGCGATCCGACGTGGCTGGGTGTGCCCGATGAGCCCGCCGCGGGGACGCTTCTTGCCGTCACGGGCCTTGCGGTACGTCGTGCGCCCGCGCCCCAGCTCCAGGCAGATCTTCGGCAGCTGGGTCGTCTTGCCCGAGCCGGTCTCACCGGCGACCACCACGACCTGGTGGTCACGGATCGCCTCGGCGATGTCGTCGCGGCGCTGGCTGACCGGGAGGTCGGCGGGATAGGTGATCTCGAGCGGCTCGCGCTCCACCGACGTCCCTGCCTCCATGACCGGCCCATTGTGGCAAGCCCGCCCTCACCCAGACGAACCCATTCGCCCGACCCCGTACGACGCACCGCCCCGAGCCCTTGCCTAGAACACGTTCTACCGATGAGGATCGCGGGCATGATCAACGAGTACGACGTCGTGGTGGTCGGGTCCGGGGGCGGGGCCCTCACCGGGGCGCTGCTGGCCCAGCGGGCGGGGCTGCGCACGGTGGTGCTGGAGAAGACCGACCGGATCGGCGGCACCTCCGCCTACTCCGGTGGCGCCTGCTGGCTGCCCGGCAGCGCCGTCCAGCAGCGCGCCGGCATCGCCGACTCCACCGAGTCCGCCCGCACCTACCTCGGGGCGGTGCTGGCGCCGGTCGACGGCTGGAGCCCGGACCCGATGAAGGTCGAGGCGTTCCTCGCGCAGTCGCCCCGGGTCGTGGCCGCGCTGGAGGAGGCCGGCATCGACTTCGAGTGGCTGCCCTTCCCGGAGTACTACGACGCCCCCGGCCGCTGCCCGATGGGCCGCTCCATCCAGCCGACCAGCATCAAGCGCGACACCCTGCCGACCGAGGTCGCGGCACTGGTCCGGCCGCCGGTCGAGCGGGACCGGGTCGGCGGCGAGGGACGCGGCACCCTCAGCGGCGGGCAGGCGCTCATCGCCCGACTGGCCGCGACCTTCGTCGAGGCCGGCGGCACCATCCGCACCGGCCACTGCGTGCGCGACCTGATGACCCAGACCGACGCGACCGGCGACCACGTCGTCGGGGTGTGGGCGACGACCGAGGAGGGCGCGGTCGAGGTGCGCGCGCGGCGCGGCGTGCTGCTCGGCAGCGGCGGCTTCGAGGGCAGCGAGTCGCGCCGGCACGCCCACGGCACCCCGGGCCGCGCCGCCTGGACGATGGCGCCGCGCGGCACCAACACCGGCGAGCCGATCTCCGCGGCCATCAACGCCGGCGCGGCCGTCGACTGGACCGGTCTCGGGTGGTTCTGCCCCGGCCTCGAGCACCCCGACGGAGCCGGCTCGTTCACGCTCGGGTTCCGCAGCGGCGTCATGGTCGACGCCCACGGACTCCGCTACGCCAACGAGTCGCTGCCCTACGACCGGTTCGGCCGGGAGATGGCGAAGGACCCCGCGCGCGTGCCGTCGTGGTTCGTCTTCGACTCCCGGGAGGGCGGCCGCCTCCCCGGCATCGCGATGCCCGAGGGCGACCCCGCCGACCACCTGGCGGCCGGGACCTGGGTGGAGGCCGAGTCGATCGCGGGGATCGCCGCGGCCATCGGCGTACCGGCGCAGGAGCTGGAGGCGACCGTCGAGCGCTGGAACGGCTTCTGCGCCACCGGCGTCGACGAGGACTTCGGCCGCGGTGCCGACGAGTACGACACCTTCTTCACCTACGGGGAGGGCCCCAACAAGGCCCTCACCCCGATCGACCAGGGCCCGTTCTTCGCGGCGCGCTTCGTGCTGTCGGACCTGGGCACCAAGGGCGGCGTCGTCACCGACGCGCACGGCCGGGCGCTGCGACCCGACGGCTCCGCCGTCCCGGGCCTGTACGCCGTCGGCAACACCGCCGCGCCGATGACCGGCCCCTACTACCCCGGCCCGGGCGCGCCGCTGGGCACGGCGATGGTCTTCGCCAGCCTCGCGGTCGCCGACCTCGTCGGCTGACACGCCTCCGAGTCGAGTCGTGCCCCTGAGCGGCCGCCATACCGCCCGCTCAGGGGCACGACCCATCACGAACGCACACCGACCTCACAGGAAACCCACAGGGAGACCGGGCACAGTGCTGCCATGGAGCTCACCCGTGCCGATGGCAGCCCCCTGCGTGTCCTGGTCGTCGACGACGAGGTCAACATCGCCGAGCTGATCACGATGGCGCTGCGCTACGAGGGCTTCGAGGTGCAGGCGGCGCACTCGGGCACCAAGGCGGTCGCGGCCGCCAAGGAGATGGCGCCCGACGCGGTCGTCCTCGACATCATGCTCCCCGACATCGACGGCCTGGAGGTGCTGCGCCGGATGCGGGCGACCGACCCGCACCTGCCGGTCGTCTTCCTCACCGCCCGCGACGCCGTGGAGGACCGGATCGCCGGCCTCACCGCCGGTGGCGACGACTACGTCACCAAGCCCTTCTCGCTCGAGGAGCTCGTCGCCCGGCTGCGCGGCCTACTGCGCCGCGCCGGCGCCCAGGCCGCCGCCGAGTCGACCGTGCTCACCGTCGGGGACCTGACCCTGGACGAGGACAGCCACGAGGTGTACCGCGGCGGCGACGAGATCACGCTGACCGCGACCGAGTTCGAGCTGCTGCGCTTCCTGATGCGCAACCCGCGCCGGGTGCTGTCGAAGGCGCAGATCCTCGACCGGGTCTGGAACTACGACTTCGGCGGCCAGGCCAACGTCGTGGAGCTCTACATCTCCTACCTGCGCAAGAAGGTCGACGCCGGCCGGCAGCCGATGATCCACACGATGCGCGGCGCGGGCTACGTGCTGAAGCCCGTCTCGTGAGGGCCCGGCTCCACCCCCGGGCGCGGAGGGTCGCCGACCGGCTGCGGTCGCTGACCGCCCGGCTGGTGCTCACCGCCGTGGTGCTGGCCCTGGCGGTCTCGGTGCTGCTCGGCACCGCCACCACGCTGGTGATGCGCCACGCCCTCACCGAGCGCCTCGACAACGAGGTGCGCTCCACCCTCAGCAGCGTCCTGGAGACCCCGCCGACCCCGCCGGGCGTGCAGCAGCAGACCCGCGTGGACCTGCGCAACCTCGCCCCGGGCACCCTCATCGCCCTGCTCGAGCCCGGCAGCGACCCCCAGGCGATCGTGGTCGGCGACGGCCGTGGCGAGCGCGACACCCTCGACGACCGGGTCGCGTCGCGGCTCGAGGACGTCGACCCCGACGGCCGGGTCGAGGAGGTCCCGCTCGGCCGGTCGGGCGACTACCTCGTCGCCGCGACGACCGTCGGCGAGAGCACCGTGGTCGTCGGCCTGCCCACCCGGGACGTGGACGACGCGGTGGGCCAGCTGGTCCTGGCCGAGGTGCTGCTCGGACTGCTCGTGACCCTGCTCGCGGCGGCCGCGGCCGGGGTCGTCGTACGCCGACAGCTGCGGCCGCTGACCGAGGTCGCCGCCACCGCGCACCGGGTGGCCGCGCTCCCGCTGGAGTCCGGGGAGATCGAGCTGGCCGAGCGGGTCCCGGAGCGACTGACCGACGAGCGCACGGAGGCCGGTGCCGTGGGGGCGGCCCTCAACACGCTGCTCGCGCACGTGGAGTCCTCGCTGACCGCGCGGCACCGCAGCGAGCAGCAGGTGCGCCAGTTCGTGGCCGACGCCAGCCACGAACTGCGCACGCCGCTGGCCACGATCGCCGGCTACACCGAGCTGGCCCAGCGCCGACCCGACGACACCGGCACCCAGCGCACCGCCCTGACCAAGGTCGCCGAGGAGTCGGTGCGGATGACCGCCCTGGTCGAGGACCTGCTCCTGCTGGCCCGGCTCGACTCCGGGCGGCCACTCGAGCAGCAGCCGGTCGACCTCACCCGCCTGCTGCTGGAGGCGGTCTCCGACGCCCGGGTGCTGGCGCCCTCGCACCACTGGCGGCTCGAGCTGCCCGAGGACGTCGTCGAGGTGGTCGGTGACGACCAGCGACTGCACCAGGTCGTCACCAACCTGCTGACCAACGCCCGCAAGCACACTCCCCAGGGCTCCACGATCACCGTCGCCGCGACCCCGACCGGCTTCACCGTCCACGACGACGGCCCCGGCTTCGACCCCGAGCTCGCCGAGCACGCCTTCGAGCGGTTCGTGCGCGGCGACGTGTCCCGCACCCGCGGCGGAGTCGACCCCGGCGGGGCCGGCCTCGGCCTCTCCCTGGTGGAGGCGATCGTGGCCGCGCACGGCGGCACCGTGTCGTTGACGTCAGCGCCCGGCGACACGACCATCGAGGTACGCCTTCCGGTGGCAGTCGGCTGACACCGGCAACCGTCCGTCGCCGGGATTCGGAGACCGGACGAACTGGTGCCAACCTTGGTTTCCGGGCCCGAGTCTGTTCTGGTGGGGCCCGCACACCCGTACCGAGCCGAGGAGGCGCGCATGACCACCACCGCACGGACCGCGACAGGCACCGCTCCTCGCTCCGCCGAGCTGTTCCAGCGCGCCGAGGCCCGCACGGCACACAACTACAAGCCGCTGCCGGTCGTCGTCGAGCACGCCGAGGGCGCGTGGATGACCGACGTCGACGGCACCCGATACCTCGACCTGCTCGCCGGCTACTCCGCGCTCAACTTCGGTCACGGGCACCCCGGCCTGCTCCGCGTCGCCCACGAGCAGCTCGACAAGCTGACGCTGACCAGCCGCGCCTTCGTCCACGACCGGTTCGCCGACTTCTGCGCCGCGCTCGGCGACCTGTGCGGCAAGGAGCTGGTGCTGCCGATGAACACCGGCGCCGAGGCCGTCGAGACCGCCATCAAGGTCATGCGCAAGTGGGGCTACGAGGTCAAGGGCGTCACCCCCGGCCAGGCCAACATCATCGTGGCCTCCGGCAACTTCCACGGCCGCACCACCACCATCGTCGGCTTCTCCGACGACCCCGACGCCCGCGACGGCTTCGGCCCGTTCGCCCCCGGCTTCACGATGGTCCCCTACGGCGACCTCGCCGCGGTCGAGGCCGCGATCGACGAGAACACCGTCGGCGTGCTGATGGAGCCGATCCAGGGCGAGGGCGGCGTCGTGCTGCCCCCCGACGGCTTCTGGAAGGGCCTGCGCGAGCTCACCGCCCGCGAGAACGTCCTGATGGCCGCCGACGAGATCCAGGCCGGCCTCGGTCGCACCGGCAGGACGTTCGCCAGCGACCACGAGGACGTCGTCCCCGACCTCTACGTCCTCGGCAAGGCGCTCGGCGCCGGCATCGTCCCCGTCTCGGCCGTGGTGGCCGACCGCGACGTGCTGGGCGTGCTGCGCCCGGGCCAGCACGGCTCGACCTTCGGCGGCAACGCGCTGGCCTGCGCGGTGGGCCACGAGGTCGTCACCATGCTCGCCACCGGCGAGTACCAGGCACGGGCCACCGAGCTCGGCGCCCTGCTGCGCGAGCGCCTGGAGGCCCTGGTCGGCCACGGCGTCCACGCCGTCCGCGTCCGCGGCCTGTGGGCCGGCGTCGACATCGACCCCGCCGTCGGCACCGGCCGCGAGGTCTGCGAGGCCCTGATGGCCCGTGGCGTGCTCGCCAAGGACACCCACGGCTCGACGATCCGTCTCGCGCCGCCGCTGGTCATCGACGCCGACGACCTGGCGTGGGGCCTGGACCAGCTCGCCGAGGTCGTCAAGGGCTGAGCCCACCCGCACCCCCCACCCGCACCCAGAGCCGCACAGGGGCGTCGTCCGGTCACCGGACGGCGCCCCTGCGTCGTACGTCGCCAGCGACCGCGGTCGCGGGTCTTGATCGATCACATGGACCGGGCGACACCGTGGGACCTAGTCTCCCCTCTTGGGAGCTGCGGTTCCACCACGGCCGGCGAGCGCCGCCCCCCGGGGTCCTGAGACTCCCCCGGCGGATCGGCGGCGCTCGCCCCCGTCAGCGCGACACGGCTCAGTCAGCGGAGCGCTCGGCCGGCAGCACGGCGACCAGCGCCGGCAGTGACGCCACGAGCATCTCCAGCAGCTGGTCGCGGGTGACGCCCGGCGGGTCGGCCTTCCACCCCAGCACCAGCTCCTCGGCCATCGCGGCCCAGCCGCGCACCAGCAGCCGGGTGTGCGGGGTCTCGGGGATGAGGGTGCCCTGGGCGTCCTCGCGGAAGATCCGGTCGGTCAGCGCGGCCCGCGCCTCGTCGTAGATCTCGCGCAGGGTGTCGTTGGCCCCGGAGGCGGCCTTGACCAGCGATCGGTAGCCCGGCTCGTTGGCGTCGACGTAGTCGACGTAGGCGGTCATCGAGACCAGCAGCCGGTGCAGCGGCTCCCCCTCGACCGGCGGCGCGGTCTGGGCGATGAGGTCGTCGGCGGCCCGGCGGACGACCGCCTCGTGGAAGTCGTGCTTGTTGCCGAAGTAGTGATAGAGCAGCCCGCGCGAGATGCCGGCCTCTTCCGCGAGCAGGTCGATGCTCAGCTCGTCCAGGGAGCGGGTCGAGAGCAGCCGCACGCCGAGGTCGAGCAGCTGGGAGCGGCGCTCCTCCTTGCTCAACCGGGTGCGGGCGGTGGCTGTGCGGGTGGTCACGTCGACCATTCTATTGACACTTTTTCAATAACGCCACTACCGTCCTTCACATGAGCACTCCCCTCCCCGTCGACCACCTGGTCATCGGTTCCGGCTTCGCCGGCCTCGCTGCTGCCATCAAGCTCGACGAGGACGGCGAGCGCGACCTCGTCGTCATCGAGAAGGGCTCCGACGTCGGCGGCACCTGGCGCGACAACACCTACCCCGGCGCCGCCTGCGACGTGCCGAGCCAGCTCTACTCCTTCTCCTTTGCGCCCAACCCCGACTGGTCGATGTCCTTCTCGCCCCAGCCGGAGATCCAGGCCTACCTGCAGCGGGTCGCCCGCGAGGCCGGCGTGCTGGACCGCTTCGTCTTCGACACCCGGGTCGAGACCGCACGCTGGGACGACGAGCAGCAGCGCTGGATGGTCGAGGTGACCGGTCCCGACGGCCCGGCGACGTACGCCGCCCGCACGGTCCTCTCCGGCGCCGGCGGCCTCTCCGAGCCCAAGCTGCCCGAGATCGAGGGCATCGAGACCTTCCAGGGCGACGTCTTCCACTCCGCGCAGTGGGACCACTCCGTCGATCTGACCGGCAAGCGGGTGGCCGTCATCGGCACCGGCGCCAGCGCGATCCAGCTGGTCCCCGAGCTGCAGAGGATCGCCGGCCACGTCGACCTCTACCAGCGCACCGCGCCCTACGTGCTGCCGCGCCACGACCGGCGCTACTCCTCGCTGGAGAAGGCCGCGCTGCGCCACGTCCCCGGGCTGCAGAAGCTCTACCGCACCGCGATCTACTGGGGCCGCGAGACCTACGTGCCGGCCTTCACGTTCCAGCCGAAGATCGCCGCGCCCGCCAAGCGGATGGCGCTGGGCAACCTCAAGAAGCACGTCAAGGACCCGGTGCTGCGCGAGAAGCTCACGCCGACCTTCGAGATCGGCTGCAAGCGCATCCTGATCTCCAACGCCTACTACCCCGCCGTCGCCTCCGACAACGTCGAGCTCGTGACCGACCCGATCGCCAAGATCACCGGCAGCGGCATCGTCACCGCCGATGGCACCGAGCGCGAGATCGACGCGCTGGTCGTGGCCACCGGCTTCCACACCACCGACATCCCGATCGCGCACGCCATCACCGGTCGCACCGGCCGCACGCTGGCCGAGCGGTTCGCCGAGCACGGCATGTCGGCGTACAAGGGCACGACGATCCCGGAGTTCCCCAACCTGTTCATGATGGTCGGCCCCAACACCGGGCTCGGCCACTCCTCGATGGTCTTCATCATCGAGTCCCAGGTCGCCTACATCCGTGACGCGATCCGCCAGATGCGCACCAACCGCCTGGCCACCGTCGAGGTCAAGGAGGCCCCGACGGCCGACTTCAACGCCGGCCTGCAGAAGCGGATGAAGCGCACCGTGTGGACCACCGGCGGCTGCGCGTCGTGGTACCTCGACGACCAGGGCCGCAACACCACCCTGTGGCCGCACGCCACGTTCACCTTCCGGCGGCTGCTGTCGCGCTTCGACCTGTCCGCCTACACCGTCACCGGCGAGACCGCCGCGGACGAGACCACCCCCTCCCGAGAGGCTGCGCACGCATGAAGAACCTGTCCGACAAGGTCGTCGTCATCACCGGGGCCGGCTCCGGCATCGGCCGCGCCCTCGCCCTGAACCTCGCCCGCAAGGGCTCCCTGCTCGCGCTCTCCGACGTCGACGAGGCCGGCCTGGCCGAGACCGTGGACCTCGTGAAGGGTGCCGGCGCCCGGGAGGTCCGCTCGGACCGCCTCGACGTCGCCGACCGCGCGGCCTTCGAGGCCTACGCCGAGGCCGTCGTCGCGCAGTTCGGCCGGGTCAACGTGGTCGTCAACAACGCCGGCGTCGCGCTGGCCGGCGACCTCGTCGACCTCGAGTGGTCCGACATCGAGTGGATCCTCGGCATCAACCTCAACGGGGTCCTCCACGGCACCAAGGCGTTCCTGCCGCACCTCATCGCCTCCGGCGACGGCCACGTCGTCAACCTCTCCTCGCTCTTCGGCCTGGTCTCGATGCCGGGCCAGTCGATCTACAACGCCTCGAAGTACGCCGTCCGCGGCCTGTCCGAGGCGCTGCGCGAGGAGATGCTCATCGCCGGCCACAACGTCGGCGTGACCGTCGTGCACCCCGGCGGCATCAAGACCGCGATCGCCCGCAACTCGCGCGTCTCGGCCAAGGAGGACCAGGCCGCCACCGCCAGGTTCTTCGACGAGAAGCTGGCCAAGATGACCCCGGAGAGGGCCGCCGAGATCATCGTCCGCGGCATCGAGAAGGACCAGGCCCGGGTGCTCGTCGGCATGGACGCCCACGCGCTGCACTGGTTCGCCAAGCTCTCCGGCTCGCGCTACCAGGACGTCGTCGCCAAGGTCTCCAAGAAGGTCATGCCGCCCAAGACCCAGGTCGTCTGACCGGGTCCCGAGGCTCCTCGCAGCCACCGTTCCCCGTGCCGAACCGGCGCGTCCTTCCGGAAGGACGCGCCGGTTCGGCGTTTGCTGGGGGCATGGAGCTCGGGGAGGGCATGGAGGTCGGGGAGCCGCTGCACGTCGCGATGACCAAGTGGGGCGAGCGTCCGCACTGGGAGTACGACGCGGTGTGGCTCGGGACCGACGACCTCGGCCTGTGGGTGGGCACCCCGGCCGGTGTGCGGCACCACCGGCCCGGCCTCGAGTTCGTCTCCGAGGTCGCCACCGTGACGCTGTTCCCCCGCGAGCGCTGGTGGGCGGCGACCTTCCACGCCCCCGGCATCTGGTGCACGGCCTACGTCGACATGGCCACCCCGGCGGTGCTCGACACCGCGACGGACCCGGCGGTGGTGCGCGCGGTGGACCTCGACCTCGACGTCATCCGCCGCGAGAGCGGCGAGTGGTACGTCGACGACGAGGACGAGTTCGAGGAGCACCAGGTGCTCTACGGCTACCCCGCCGACGTGGTCGCGGCGGCGGACGCCGCGCGTCACGAGGTGTGGGCCGAGGCCACGGCCGGTAGCGGCGCGTTCGACGGCCGGTCCCAGGAGTGGCTGGGGCGGCTGGACGCCCTGGGCGACCTGGGCGGCCTAGAAGGCGTCGTCGGTCCGTGAGCCGTCCGGCGCCGTGCGCCGACGCCGCCACCGGTCCCGGCGCAGGGAGTGGTCGACCGGACCGACCAGGCGCGGGCCGGTGAGTCGGGTCTCGAGCCGCTGCGCCTCGCGCTTGAGCGGCTGGGCGACGTACTCACCGAGGATCACGCCGGAGGACAGCGCGATCGCCACCGAGATGGCCGCCGTCATCGCCAGCAGCCCCTCGGGGATCGACGAGCCACCCTCGCCGAGCAGCGTGAGGCCGCGGTAGATCGAGAGGCCCGGCAGCATCGGGACGACGGCGGAGACCACCACGACCAGCGGGGGCACCCGCATCCACCCGGAGACCGAGAAGCTCACCAGACCGACGAAGAGGGCCGCGATCGCCACGCCCCAGGCGCGGCCGATGCCGGCGTTCTGCAGGGTGCCGGAGATCGTGATGGCCACGCCGGCCACCAGCGCGATGGGCAGCAGGATCCGCTTGGGTGCGTAGCAGGAGAAGGCGAAGGCGGCCGCAGCCACCGCGGAGCCGAGCCCGAGCATGCCGATGGTCTGCAGGGAGTACTCCCCCGGCTGCAGCCGCGGGATCTCCAGGCCCAGCACCGAGCCGATCGACAACCCGCCCGAGACGCCGGCGATGATGCCGGCGGTCGCGAGGAACGCCTCGGTCAGCCGGGCCGTGGCCGTGACGTAGAAGCCGGTCAGCGCGTCCTGCAGCGCTCCCATGAAGCCGATGCCCGCCAGCAGCATGATGATGTTGGCGGTGACGACCTGGGAGACGTTGATGCTGATCGGGGTGGCGCTCACGCCGAGGGCGATCAGCGTCGCGACGCCGCCGCCGACCACCTGCTGGTAGAAGCTCGGCATCCGGCGACGTGCCATCCGCAGCTGCAGCCGGTCGATGGTGACGGCGGCGAGGAACGCCAGACCGATCACGGCCCAGTCACCGCCGAGCTGGATGCCGACGCCGGCGCACATCACGCCCCAGCCCAGCGTCACCGCCCAGCGGGCGCGCGGGTGACCGGTGGAGGTGATGCGGCCCAGCTCGGTGCGCGCCCCGCGCAGGTCGAGGTCGCCGCGCAGGACGTCGCGCACGAGGTGGTCGACGCGGGTGAGGTGCTCGTAGTCGATGGCGCGCTGCTTGACCTGCCGGGTGGCGACGATCGGGATGTCGTCGGGGGTGTCCTGGTAGGTCATCGCCAGCGAGGTGAAGGTGATGTCGACCGAGGCCTCGCGCAGGCCGAGGGCGTAGGACAGCGACTGCATCGTCGCAGTCACGTCGGCCGCACCCGCCCCGCTGGAGAGGAGCAGCTCGCCGACGCGCAGGCACAGGTCCAGGCCCAGGTTCACCTCGCGCGCGTCCACCATGACCGGATGGTGACAGGAGCCCCCGCGGGGACCCAAGCCCGTGCCACCGCGTGGACCACGTGAGCCTCGCCACCCCGGGAGGGCCGCGCGATGACCGACGGTGTGGAACGCTGTGCGACGTGCGGATCGACTTCCGTGGCTCCCCCGAGCCCACGCTCGGGGTGGAGTGGGAACTGGCCCTCGTGGACCGGGAGACCCGCGACCTGCGCAACGAGGCCGCCCGGCTCTTCACTGCGGCGCACCCGCGGATGCCGGATCCCTCGCGGCTGCACAAGGAGCTGCTCCGCAACACCGTCGAGGCCGTGAGCGGGGTGTGCCGCACCGTCGAGGAGGCGATGACCGACCTGCGCGGCACGCTCGAGGCGGTGGTCCCCGCCGCGGACGAGCTGGGGCTGGACCTCTACGGCGCCGGCACCCACCCCTTCGCCTCCTGGACCACCCAGGAGCTGACCGAGGGCCACCGGTACGCCGAGCTCATCAATCGCACCCAGTGGTGGGGGCGGCAGATGCTGATCTGGGGCGTCCACGTGCACGTGGGGCTGCCGGAGCGGGCCCGGGTGATGCCGGTGCTCTCCGCGCTGCTGACCTACTTCCCCCACCTGCAGGCGCTCTCGGCGTCCTCGCCCGTCTGGGCCGGGCTCGACACCGGCTACGCCTCCAACCGCGCGCTGATGTTCCAGCAGCTGCCGACCGCGGGGCTGCCGTTCTGCTTCGACACCTGGGCGGAGTACGAGTCGTTCGTGGACGACCAGATGACCACCGGCGTCATCGACGAGCTCGGCGAGATCCGCTGGGACCTGCGTCCCGCCCCGCACCTGGGCACCCTGGAGAACCGCGTCTGCGACGGGGTCTCCAGCCTCCCCGAGCTGGCCGCCCTCACCGCGCTGTGCCACTGCCTGGTCGTCGACCTCGACGAGCGGGTCGCGCGTGGCGAGGCGCTGCCGGTGCTGCCGCCGTGGCACGTGCAGGAGAACAAGTGGCGCGCCGCGCGCTACGGGCTCGACGCCATCGTCATCCTCGACGCCCAGTCCACCGAGCGGCTCGTCACCGACGACCTCGCCGACCTGCTGGTGCGGCTGGAGCCGGTGGCCGAGCGGCTCGGGTGCGCCGCTGAGCTGGACTCGGTGCGCGACATCGTCGAGCGCGGCGCGTCCTACCAGCGCCAGCGGGCGGTCGCGGCCGCCACCGGCGGCGACCTGGTGGCCGTCGTCGACTCGGTCGTCCGCGAGCTGCGCGAGTCCCTCTAGCGCCCGGCTCAGGATCGGCCCGGGATCCGGCCGGGCTCAGCGAGGGGGCGGCGGCAGCGCGTCGGAGGCCTGCATCGCGTCCATGCCGGTGATCATCAGCAGGTCGGCCACGACGGCGCGCAGCAGGCCGAGCACCATGTCGGCGGTCATCTCGTCGGTGCGCACGACCTCTCCGGTGCCCTTGCCGACCCCGAGCAGCGCGGGCCGCGCCGCGACCGGCATCCGCTCCTCGGCCAGCTCGGCCACCATGACGTCGACGGCGAAGGCGAGGTCCTCGGCCAGCGCGGCGTACGCCGGAGGCACCGGCCGTCGCCGGTGGGCGGCGACCGCGGCCTGGCGCACCAGCACCCGGCACGAGCGCATCGACCGGTCCAGCGGCACGACCAGGTCGCTCATCCGCCGCACCGTCGGCCTGTGCCGGATCCGGAACGGCGAGGAGGTCACCACCGCCATGCCCTCCGCCGCGGCGTCCTCGAGCTCGCGGATCAGCGGCTCGGTCGAGCGCGCCTCGGCCAGCAGCTCGGCCCCGAGGTCGGCGTCGCCCTCGCGCAGCACCTCCGCCACGCCCCGCAGCAGCCGCGCCTGCTTGCGCAGCACCACCGAGGCCTGCTCGCGCGGGCGCCGCAGTGCCGCGGCCGGCACGATGGTCGCGGCCACCAGGGCCACGAGCCCGCCGACCAGCGCGTCGGTCCACCGGGTGAAGGCCCCACCGGTGCCCGGCAGCAGCGCCACCACGAAGATCGACTGGATCGCCGCCTGGTTGACCAGCATCGTGCCGCCGTCGAGCAGGATCCCGGCCGTCATCGCCATGGCCACCACCAGCCCGAGCTGCCACGCGCCGGTGCCGAGCAGGGCGACGAGCAGGTCGGCCAGCAGCACGCCGACGGCGACCCCGACGGTGATCTCGGCGACGCGGCGCAGCCGCTGGCCGTAGGAGGTCCCGAGCGCGAGCACCGCCGCGATCGGCGCGAAGACCGGGACCTCGTGGCCCAGCGCGTGCTTGGCCACCAGCCAGGCGACCGCCGCCGCGACCGCGCACTGGGCGACCTGCCACCGCTTGGTGCGGAAGCGGGCCACCCGGGCGCGGTAGGAGCTGCGGCCGATGGTCAGGCCCCGGGACAGTCGCCGGGACCGCAGCCGGTCGAGCGAGGCGAGGTCCACGTGGTGATCCTGCCAGCGGCGTACGTCCGTGCGGGTCGCCCTCCCGGGTCGGGCCCGAGCCGGCCTGGTTCGGCCCGGTTCGGCCCGGTCCCGGCCGGGCGCCGGTCAGGAGCGGTGGGCGTACTTCAGCGCACGCTTGGTGGCGACGAGGTCGCGGTACCAGGTCTTGACCTCGACCCGGCAGCGGATGCGCCCGACCTTGGCGGAGTACTCCTGGCACTCGGCCATCGCCTCGGAGTGGGTCGGCGGGAAGGTCGAGCTGCCGTCGTAGTGCTCGATGCCGAAGCCCTCCGAGGCGTTGCCGGTGACCTTGACGATGGTCTCCGGCGCCGGGGCCTTGGCGTCCGGCGCGGCGCCGACCGACGCGGCCGTGACGAGGAGCGCGACCAGCGCCGCGGCGAGCACGACGAGCAGCCGAGCCAGCGGGCGGTCGAGTGGGCGGTCGAGCGGGCGGGCGGGGGTGGGGACGGTGCGGTGCATGGATGCCTCCCGAGAGGTGGCGCCGGCGGGTCCGGCGCGGACGGGACGAACCTAGGGACGAGGGAGCCGGTCGCGGCTCCCTCGTCGTCGCCCTGGGGAGGACCAGACCAGGGGTCCGACCTGTGGACGATCGGCGGGCCGCGCGTCACCTCCGCGCCGTTGGTCCGTTCTGTCACTGTTGCTTGTGGCGTGCGTCACGCGCACGGCAGGATCGTGGGCCACCCTCACCGGACAGGTTCACGAGAACCCGTTCCACCGAAAGGCTCCTCCGTGGTCTCCGTCATCGATCCTCCCTCCGCTGCGTTCCTCCTCTCGGAGAACCGCTCCATGCCGATGCACGTCGGCGGGCTGCAGCTGTTCGAGAAGCCGGAGGGGGCCGGACCCGACTACATCCGCGAGATGTACGAGTCGATGCGCGACATCGACGAGGTGGCGCCGCTGTTCCTCAAGCACCCGCACCGCTCGGTCAAGACCGGCGCCCAGCTGGTGTGGCGGCCGGACGAGCAGTTCGACATCGAGCACCACGTCCGGCACAGCGCGCTGCCGGCGCCCGGCCGCTACCGCGAGCTCTTCGAGCTGTGCTCGCGCCTGCACTCCACCCGCCTGGCCTGGGAGCGGCCGCTGTGGGAGTCGCACGTCATCGAGGGCCTCGCCGACGGCAAGGTCGCGCTCTACACGAAGATCCATCACGCGCTGGTCGACGGCATCTCCGCGATGCGCCTGATGCAGAGCGTGCTCACCACCGACCCCGATGAGCGCGGCATGCTTGCGCCCTGGGCGCGGCACTCCCGCCCCCACCTGACTTGGCTCACTGGCCACGCCTGATTCGGACCGGATTGCGCTGACCTGCACGAACAGTGACGGCTTAGTGCGTTTTCACGCACTAAGAAGCCTCGGTCTAGGGTCTCCAGGTGGCGTTCATCCGGCGGGTTAGGACCGCGTCGGGCGCCACCGCGGTACAGATCGCCGAGTACGCCGGCGGACGTCAGCAGATCGTGAAGCACCTCGGGTCCGCGCACACCGACGCCGAACTCGGGCTGCTGCTCGAGCAGGCGCGCAGCCTGCTCGCTGACCCTGGCCAAGCGGCCCTCGACCTCGACGTCACCCCGACTCCACGGGTCGCCGGACTGGTCACCGCGCCGGCGGACCAGCCCGCCCTCGACGACATCACCACTCCGGTCGCGGAAGTCCGCGACGAGGCGGGCCGGGTGCTCGGCACCGACTCCCGGCTGCTGCACCAGACTCTGGCTGGCGTGTTCAACAGCCTCGGGTTCGACGTCGTCGACGACCCGGTCTTTCGCGACCTGGTCATCGCCCGGATCGTGGAGCCAACCTCTCTGCTGGACACCGGCCGCGTGCTCACCGACCTCGGTCGGAGGCCTGCGAGCTACGCGACGATGAAACGGACCCTGGCCCGCGCGCACGCCACGACCAAGGAGCACGGCAACTACCGCGACCAGATCGCGACCGCTTGCTTCACCCACGCCGCCAACCACGGCGACATCAGCCTGATCCTCTACGACGTCACCACCCTCTACTTCGAGGCCGAGAAGGAAGACGACCTGCGTAAGGTCGGCTACTCCAAGGAACGCCGCGTCGACCCCCAGATCGTGGTCGGGCTGCTGGTCGACCGGCGCGGGTTTCCGCTCGAGATCGGCTGTTTCGAGGGCAACAAGGCCGAGACCCTCACCTTGATCCCGATCGTGAAGCAGTTCCAGGCTCGACACGGGCTGGCCGACATCGTGATCGTCGCCGACGCCGGGATGCTGTCCGCGACGAACCTGCGCGAACTCGACGACGCCGACCTGCGGTTCATCGTGGGGTCCCGCGTCAGCAAGGCGCCCATCGACTTGGAGTCCCACTTCCGCTGGCATGGCGACGCGTTCACCGACGCCCAGGTCATCGACACCATCACCCCCAAGACCCAACGCGGCACCAGCAAGGGCGCGACCGAGACGGTCAGCGACCCCCACCGCAAGGCCGAGCCGATCTGGGAGCCCGACCTGCATCCAGGGTCGTGGCGCGCGATCTGGGCGTACTCGACCAAGCGAGCAGTGCGAGACAACAAGACCCTCACCCTGCAGGAGAACCGCGCGACCGCCGTGGTCGCCGGGGAGAAGACCGCACGCGCGCCCAGGTTTGTGAAGACCACCAACGGCGCGCGGACGCTCGATGAGAAGGCCCTGGCCAGGGCCCGTCGTCTGGTCGGTCTGAAGGGCTACGTCACCAACATCCCCGCTGCCCTGATGCCGGCCGGTGAGGTGATCGGCAGCTACCACGCGTTGTGGCAGGTCGAGCAGTCCTTCCGGATGTCCAAGACCGATCTACGCGCCCGGCCGATGTTCCACCGCACCCGCGACGCGATCGAGGCCCACCTAACCATCGTGTTCACCGCGCTCGCAGTCAGCCGCGAGGTCCAGGCACGGACCGGTGTCGCGATCCGCAACGTCGTCCGGCAACTACGGCCACTGCGGTCCGCGACCATCGCGATCAACGGCACCCAGCAGACCTTCGCGCCCGTCGTACCCGACCAGCAGCAGACCATCCTCGACGCGCTCGACCATGGCGAGGTCACGCACTAACCAGTTGAGCCAAGTCAGG
>LULL01000221.1_pt1 | contig 31641 bp, 28 predicted proteins | sample 728161 | NCBI WGS metagenome assembly LULL01 (sample SAMN03860290, study PRJNA289734) | marine metagenome | biome: seawater column; feature: ocean; material: water; isolation source: Red Sea water column Station 149 - depth 500m | place: Saudi Arabia: Red Sea | collected 2011-10-15 | depth 500 m
TTATGATTAAGGTGAAGTTGTTTTTAAAGAAAATGAACTTTGAACTTACTTAAGTAGACTTTGTTTAGAGAGGTTACCCACCATCGACCGAGTACATCCGATATTATTAAACTTGCCCTTCTTAGAAATAAAAATGTTAACGTTTTTGAAATGGTCGCTGATACTCATCACTACCAGCTGAAGCCTAGAAAAATATTGTTAAGTTAAAAGTTTTTAATGATGTTTCACTTTTATGCTGCTTTTTTACTTTCTTCAATGAGTTCTTTTTCGAGCTTTTCATTAAATAAATCAATATCTCTTTTTTGAAAGATGAGATCTTTAAACCATAGAAATCCATCAGCAATTATAATCAAGATTCCAGTAATCATGACAAAGAGGTTAGGTTCTTCTTGGGCAACACCTACAAGTAAGATTAGCCATCCTAGCATACCAATTATCATGTGAACTAAACCATGAACAATTTGTCCTAAGTAAAAACGATGACCTCCCAACGAGCCAAAGACCCATAACACTACAGCATAGGTGTCAGGGTCTTTTTGTTTATTCTCAAGTTTTGAGTAAAAGTATACTCTTTGATCATCATTTAGATCTTTGAGGCTCATTAACGATCTTTTCCATAAACAATAATTGCAGAATCAACATTCCAGAAAATGAATTTTCTTCTTTTTTCAGTGAAAATTTGAGCTACATAGTATCCTTGTGCTGAATGCTTATTTAGTGAGGCTTCAAGCTTTTTTGGGTTTATAGATGATGCTCCTAAAAATAGAACTCCAAAAAAACCTTCTGATAAATGCTCAACTTTATATTCTTGGTTTGGTTTGAAAGCGAACATGCCTTGCTTGTTAGAACCCTGATTTGATGAAGAAATTGGCTGTACTTGTGCCTCTCCCATAATTGATACTCCTTATGTTTGTTATTGTTTGACTCTGATCGACTGATTTATAATAAGTATGAGTCAAATATTCGAAACAGATTAAAATTTTAGTAGTTTTTAAGGTGTTGAAGCTGAGGTATATGATTAAGCGAGGTTACAATCAATTGAAATCAAAGTTGATACTAAGCTTGAAATATTATGGATTCATATCGCTTTTGTAGAAGCCAAGAATAGCGATAAAACACAAAAAAACTTCACAATAACAAAGTCTTAAAATGGGGAGATATTCCCTTGTAATGATTGATTTCAGTCGTTTTTTTTGAAGTATTCCGGCGAATCTTTCAATACATCCTTGAAGTAAGTGATTGCATCGAGATAAATTGACCCATTTATATTATCTTCAATTTCCTCTTGAGTCTTTCCATTTAAAAAAGTCGACGACTCACTAAGAATGCGCTTTCTTTCTTGAGCATAATCCAATTTCTCAAAATAACTTGAAACTACTGAAATAAATCTATCCTCTGCATCTTTAGGAAAGGTGTAGTCACTATGTTCATCAATGAAGAAGTTGATAACTTTAGCTTTAATGTATCTAATTTCACTTTGATTATTTTCTTTATTTCTCTTTCTTTGAGTATAGATACTGGCAATAGTAAGTACTATAAATATAACGAGTACGTAGTTGCTTTGTAGGAAATTGATCATATTTACACCTTAATATTTTTATACCAGTTATTCGGAAAGTAAGTGCAGATACTTAAATAAAGCTTTCTTGATTCAATTTCGTAGGAGTTTACAAGCTGTTAAAACTAAGCTTGTGGTTAAATTATCGGCTTATTGATATAGATAACTATCATCTGAAGACAAATCTGAAGACAAAAGTAGCACTAAGCTTGAAATCCTCTGAAATGTAATGAAATACGAACTAGTTTTACCTTTGCAAAGGCCTAGAATAACGTTGAAATGTTTTGAAATAGATTGAAAGGCAAAAAAAAAGCCTTATCCGAAGAAAAGGCTTTTTAAAAATGGGGTGACCGATGGGACTCGAACCCACGACAAACAGAATCACAATCTGTCGCTCTACCAACTGAACTACGATCACCACAAAATCAGTAACGCTATTTATATATAAGATAGCGCAGATTAGCAATAGTTTTTCCGTTTTTACATAGGGTTTTAACGGCTCTTCCTTGAGTTTGTGTGCGCGGTGTTATTTTTAAGTTTTTTTGACGAGTCGCATTTTTAAGCTTAGACTTTTATTATTGAGAGTAACTGTATAGTAATAACACTTGTGAGGGGTTTATGAAAAAAATATTATTTGGTTTAGTCGCTTCTACTTTTTCTTTGGGAGCAATCGCATCAACGGTAGGGATTTCAAATCACCCTTTTCTTATGAAAAAACATATTTTTAATACTGAGTACAATAATTATTTTAATGATGGTGCTGGTTCTGGCCTCAATGTTATGTATCATCAAAGATACAATAGTCAGCTAAACTTTGATGCTGGTTTTGGTTTTACAAATGGTGATAGAGAATCGAGAGCTTTTGTTGGAGCTAATATGCAGCTTATTCCAGATTATGGAAGACAGCCAAGAGTTTCTTTGAAAGGGACAGCTGAGACAGAAAATCTTGATGGGGATAGAATTAATACTTTTGGTGTGGCCCCAACGATTTCAAAGGGTTTTGTGATGTGGGGGAATGAAGCATTTCCTTTTATTTCACTGCCTTTAAAAGTGAGTTTAAATGAAAATGAAAAAGAATATGAAACTTCAACTGCCGTGGCTTTAGGGATGACAGGAAGATTGCCATTTGAAAGTACAAGAAATCTTGTAGGAAATATTGAAGCAAACTTTTCTTTAAGAAATAGCTACGCATCTTTAGTGATGGGAGTTTCTTTACCAATTGAATAATTTATGAAAATAATTTTTTCCGACTTTGACGGCACCCTGACAAATAATGGCAAATTGGGTGCCGTTTTTTTTGATCTTTTAGAGCTGATTGAGAGCAGGCATTCTGAGCTGGTGATTGTTTCAGGGCGTTCTATCTCTTGGGGGCATTTTTTGTTAACTCATTTTCCTTTAAAGCATGTGATCATGGAAGGAGGGGGAGTTATTGTTTCTAAAAATGTCGAAGGGCAAATTGTCGAAGAGAATTTAGTGACAGAGGCAGATATTATTCATTTAGAACAGGTGACTGAACAGTTGCGAGAAAACTATCCGCATTGTGTTTTAAGTGCAGACTCATTTGGTAGAAGAACTGATAGGGCCATTGAGTTTTCTCAAATGAAGGAAAGTGATTTAGCTGAGGTTGAATTATTCTTACATAAAAATAAGGTGAATTTTTCTCGCTCAAATGTGCATATTAATTTTTGGGTAGGAGAAATATCCAAGTATAAAGGTGTGCATCACTTTATGCAGCATTATACTCCCCATGTGAAGAAGGAAGAATGCCTTTTTTACGGTGATGCGGCCAATGACGAGTCCATGTTTGAGTTTTTTCCCAATACAGTAGGGGTGAGTAATATTTTAAGCATTCTAGATAAATTAGAGTATAAACCTAAGATTATTTTAGAGGGAAAAGAGAACTCAGGCGCTTATGGCGTTTATAATCATCTTAGAGAGGTTTTAGAATCAAGTGAGAATTTTTAACACTTTTTCTAGTTTGGGCTTCCAGCCTTTATCCATCAAACCTGTTTCATAACAAGCTTTTAAAAAACCGAGATCTTTAAACTTTTCTTTTCCATAACCTTGCTCAAAAAGTTTTGTGATTTTTAAGTTAGGAAAGGGTCTTTCTAGTGCCGTTAAGTGATCACTGATTTTAACCTCACCTTCTTCTAGAATGCGATAGAACCAACCGACATGGCCACAGTTGATGACTTCTTTGAGGATGCGCTTGTCTTCATAGGAATTATTAAGAGTCGCACAAGGCCTGCGAGGAACAGTAAGCTGAATTTTAGCGCTACCCAAATTAAAGATATCTCCTATGCATAAATCATTTTCACTGAGTTCATTTGTGTAGAGATTCTCTCCAAAAGAGCCAGGGATAAAACGTTCAGCGATTTCTGGAAATTTCTTTTTTAAGTGTTGGTAGTTTTTTTCTGAGTAGTGATGAAGCACACGCATATCGCCACCATGAAATCTTTGATCGACAACGGTATCATCTTGAATACGATGGGATTTCAGGATGAGTGTTTGAGTTGGTTTCTTTCGGATAGCACTTTCTTGTCCGTTTGGAAGTGTTTCTTTTTTACCAGTAAAAAGTCCTTGAACTGCATAAGTTTTATGGAGCATGAAAGTATTCCTTTATTTTAAAATCAATTTTCTTTTGAAGTTGATCCAAGTCGAGGGATGGTATATTTTTTTGAATCCAATGATTTAAATCTTCTGGGATATGAGAGGTAAAAAGTGAAAAATTTTCTTTAGAAGGATAGTTAATTTTTAGGGCCATGGCATGTAAGGCATGACGGGGAAGTTGCATGAGTTCATGGTCTTTTTGAGTTGGGATCATGTCTTTAAAACGCATAAAAACAGTGGGATCACCATTATACAGTTTATCTCCGACTAAGGGGAAGCCATGGGCGGCAGCATGACAGCGGATTTGGTGTTGGCGTCCTGTTTTGGGAAAGGCCAGACCTACAATATAGTTTTCATTTTGATAGAGTTCTTGAAATGTGGTTTGGGCGTGTTTTCCTTGAGTGGAGTCTTGAGCAAACCAATGATTATAATTTCGAGGAACAAAGTCAGGAAGAATCCCTAACCTTTCTTTGGCGACAAGAGGAAATTCTAAGGAGGATTGTTTGACTCCTATAAAAAAATAGCATTTTGCTACCTGGTCTTTTTCAAATAAGTCAGTACAGATTTGTGCTGTCTTGGCATTTTTGGCCAAAAGAAGGACTCCACTAGTTTCTCGGTCAAGGCGATGAATGGAGCATATTGAATGGCCGAGTTTATTTTCAAGATAAACCGTAGCACAGTTAAAAAGATGTTTTCCTGTAGGGTGGGTTGCCATATAAGCAGGCTTGGATAGGACTATGAGGTCTTGGCTTTCAAAAATAATTTCTGGCTCAAGTTGCAAGTCTATTTTTTTACCATTCCAGTATTCATCTTCAAGGTCTCCTCGATAGGTTTTAATTTGTACTTTTTCTCGGTGGTAGACCTTCACTGAGGGTTTATGAGGAAAAGGGCGGTCAAAAATTTTGATCTCCCCTGCTAAAATTTTTTTTTTAATATTTTGTCGTGAAAATGAAACTAAAAAAGTGGCACAGTATTGATCGAGGCGCATTCCATCTTGATCTTCTTCAACTTGATAGACCGCTTCGTATAATTCTGGTGTAAACTTTTTATAAACATCACTCATGAATTTGTATTTATATTATATCGCTTTTTAATTAAATATTGGAGGATGTTAATAGCACCTTCGGTTGAGTAATGAAAGCTTTTATTAAGATGATCAAGAATCCCTTCAATTTGTTTTCGGCCAGCATCGCTTAAACCAGACCTACTTTTTTGAGCTTTGTTCTTTTCTTGAATTTCACTCAGATAAAACATGAGATTTGAGCCGACAGAATTGATAATTTTCTTCTGCTCATTGCGAAAGCTTTCTTTTAATTGCTTCGTAATCCCATCTAAAATGGAGGTGTAGGAGATAACAGCACCTGGGTTATCTAGGTAATAAGCTCCAATCTTAGAGAGAATATGGGAACGAAATTTTCCCGGATCTTCTTTTAAATGAATATTGTTTTCAAATTCTTTGATAAAATACATATCAGGTTCTTCAAATTTTCCCGTGACTGTATTTTTTATTTTTTCTTTCTTTTGAAGTGCATTGATATGTAAGACATATTTAGAGATATAATCTTCATAAGAGCGGTTATCAACTAAGCCAAGCGACTCTCGAACTTCAGAATCAAAAATATTTAAAAAATGTTGTTCGGTGAGATAAAGAAACTTTTTAGGATTATGGTAGTCACCTTGACTTGAAATATTGAGAAAGTCGTACTCTGATTTTTTCTCCGAAAGAAACTTAAGGTGATCTAGAATCTCTATGAAAGTGATAAACTTATTTTCATTTGAAAGGTCGTAGATAATTTGTTTAATTTCACGTGGAGAAATTCCAAATTTACCTTCATACATAGATTCGTTCTCAAATTCATCTCTGACTTCCTCAAAGCCTAGCTTAAGTTGTTGCTGCTCTTCTTGGGACAGATATTCAGGCGTCACTTGTTCTGAAAGAAATAAGGACTTTTCCAAGGGAGTTAATTTGGGAACAATATCACTGAGTTTTTTGTCTTGATAATTTTTAACTTGAGGATGTCTCATGCGAGTCATGGTCGCCCATAAACATAAGGCTTCTAAAGCATGGGGTTCGAAATTGGCCTTATCTTTAAGATTTTGAACTTGATTTTCATAGATGATCATTTCTTCTTTATAGTTGAGAAGATAAGGAACTTTTAAGAAACTAAATCGTCCTTTAAAAGAATTATAATCAGGGTGTTGTTTAAAAGCATTGAAGTGAACTTCATTGGAGCTTCCAATAAAGAAAATATCTAATTCTGTAAGGATGCCTCCCAAATTGATATTTTTTGTTTCCATAGTCATAAGTAAATACTTAAAAGTATCAAGAGGTCTTTTTAAAAGGTCTGAGAATTCTAAAAGACCACGATTGGCCAATACTGCTTCACCACTGAGATTAAACAAGTTAAGAGATTGAAGTGATGGGGGAAGGGAAGCGAGTCTTTTATCCATAGTAATTTGCTGTAATTTCGCATCGACGTGTAATTGGGGTTCAATAGAGGTGGCCCCTACGGAATATCTTTTATCAATATAGTAACGTTCAACACGAATATGTTTAAGAACTTGCTCAAAGCTTCCTTTATAATTTTTTAAAAGAGCATCAAAAATAAGCCTATTTCTTTTAGAAAGATCACCGTTGTAGAGATAGGTTTGTTTTATTTGACTGAGTGTATCTTGATCATCCCCAATATATTTCTCAATAAGTTTTTGTCGTGTTTTTAAAGGTATAAGTAAGAGAGGATGATCTTTGAGTTCACTAGGCATGATGGCCGTAATTTCACTATCTTCCAGATGAGCAAAACTTGTAAGATGTTTATCAACTTGGGCCGAACTTAGTCCTAGACTGCCTTTAACATAATTATCAATAGGAAAGATCCATGAAAAAGTATAAAGTTTTCCTTCATCTGTACGTGAATAGTCTTCTGCAGCTTTCATGATTTTTTTGATTAAAGAGGACTTGGATGAGCCATTTGGACCTATTAACAATAAGAATTTGTTATTAAATCCTTCTTCAGTGAAGTTGATAAGATTATTATAAATTTTTTCTTGTGTTTGAAATTGTCCGGCCACCTTGGGAGCATCAGGATGTTCTTTTTTAAAAAGTTTAAAATGTCCTGCTTCGTCCTTGCCAAAATAATCAAAGAGATCTTTGAAATACATGGCCGTTGTTCTTAGCTCTTGTAGGAAATTTCTTTCAAAAATATCCATATATTCGTCAAAAGAGAAAATTTCTTCAAATCTTTCTTCTTGATTGTTTACTTCTTCTAGCCAGTCCATATACACTTCCTATTGATGATGAATCTCTCTAAAACTAGTATAACAAAATTTTTTCTTTTCGTTTTTATAATGATGCTTTTACCATTAAGTTTTTGGTACTTTTTTGGGAAAGATAAGACGCCAAAAGCTAAAGAAGAGTTTTCTTATCAAGAAATAGTCGAGTTTAAGCAAAAATTAACAACCCGTTGGCTCCTTGGCGATAGAGAAGGTTATTGGGGAAGCTCACAAATGAAATGTTCGGATATTCCTGTTCGTGCTAGCGAAGTGAATCAAGATTTTCTCAAATGTAACCCTTTATATTTAAAATGTATTTTTAAAGGAGAAGTTGAGGGAATTTCTTCAAGTATTAAGACGAAGCATAATTCGTTTAGTGCCGACATAAGCAGTTTAAAACTAGATTCAAAAGGGAGATTAAAACTAAAATTTACGATTGAGGAAACTCAGCAAAAGGTTTATGTGAGTTTAAAAGATACTTGTCATAAAAAAAAGCTTCCTGAAAATATTTATTCAGCTGGGGTTTCTGAGGAAAATGGGGAGTTATGGGATAACTTTGGTCGTGAGATCTTGATTGATAAGTTTTATGTTACTAAGTGGGATTATCAACAATGGAAAAATAAAAACTTTTCACTTCATTCCATTAAGGATTTATCACCAAAGCTTGACTTAAGTTTAAAGCAGCAAAAAAAATATTGCATGGAGCAGGGGGGAACACTTTTACAAGCACATGTTTTTGACGCTTCAGCTTTTTATCCTAGTAAGATAAAAGGTCATTATATGTTTAAGTCGCGTTATCCATGGGGCAAAAGTTCTCGGTTACCTGAAAAGAAGGATCTGTGTCAAAAAATGTATACACTTGAATGTAGAAAAAAAGAGAGAAAGCCTTTTGAAACAATAAGTGTGAGTTGGATGGGACTTACTCATATTTTAGGAGGAGAACTTGAAGTTTTTGATAATATTTTTAATCCAAAAAGAAATTTAAAGGTTTCTAGTAAGTACTTAGAACGCCAAAGTCATTGGCATAGTAACCTCAAACGGGCCTTCTGGGATGGAGAAGAGCTGGGAGAAAGTCATTTTCAACCTCGTTTAGATTTTGATGTAAAAGGAGTCGCCTTTCGATGTATGTATTTAAATTAGTGATCACCTTTTTAATCATGATGACCATGGCCCATGCAAACTTAGATAAAAACCAAAAGTATTGGCTTAGTACGTATGAGGTACAAAAAAACCCTCGATTCCCTATGAAGGAAATTATTAAGAGTCCTAAAGGAACATATCAAAATATTTTGAGCCTGTTTTATTATGACTCTAATCAAGTTCTTAGAAAAGATTGTTTAATTTATTATGTACCCAGTGAGGAAAAGCCCGGGGAATTAAAAATCATAAGTCTTAACAAGTTTGAGAAATGTGAAGAAAATTTTTTTACAGCGACAAAAAGAACTTATCAAAATATTTTTAATTTTACTTATGAGTTAAAGGATAAAGAGCTTACCCTTTTTGTGGATGAGAAAGAATATCAGTTTACTTTGGAGGGAATGGATAATAAATCACCTCTTTTTTTAAGTTTGATTGAAAGTCACTCTGGAACAAAATTATCTGAGGGGGATTTGTGCTATGATGTAGATGACCAATGTCAGGTAATAAAAAAAGATACCTGTCATTTATGTCCTGGAAAAATAACTCAAGTTGTAGCGAGTGGCTGTCAAAATGACTTTCGAAAATATTGTTTAAGTAAGCCATGTGGAAAAAAACAAGCTCCCGCCTGCATAAGAGGTTTTAAGGCCACTGGAGTAAAGGAGAAATATTGTTTTGTTGGAAGTCCTGTCGGGTTTTGTCGCAAACCTAACCGTGTTTACTGTGAAAATTCAGAGCTTATTTGCCGTTAAGGAAGATTTTTAATATGAACTTTTTCTCCTAAAAATAAGGCAGGGATAAGTTCTTGATAGTCAAAATTTTCGTTGGTATAGCAGTCTAGAGTATCTTTAAAAAATTGGTGGCATAATTGAACTGGTTGGTGAATTTTTGTTTTTTCAGAGGCAATCACTTTATGTTTTGTATCGTAAAAAATTTCTGCCCAACCTAAAAATTTTCCTTCACCAGGAGTTTGTATGACGGGAATATCATTAATGAAGTTTGCGACTTTTGATTTATGGCCACTACTGATAACCATTCATTGCCATCTCCGTGACAATACATTGCATCTTGAGGGTTAAAGTTGACTTTTTCTTGGGCCAGTCCTAGCTCGTGTGCTTGCATTGAAGTACAGTCTATTCCTCCACTAAGCATAAGGACAATGACATCGGCCCCTTTTCTTCTTAGTGCATTGGCGTGGGTAATAATATTTTTAGCAGGTGATTCTACATGCAGCCCAACAATATTATTATCTGGAATTTTTTGCATGACATCTTGAGCTAAAGCACTGATATGGCCAATTTTAAGTCCATTGGTTTCGGTAATATAACTTGAGTGAATCCCATTGTCCTGGAGCTGCTCCTGAGATAAAAGATAAGTAATATTACTGTTAAGAATAGGAAATTTTGTTTTTTTCGAAAGTTTTTGAATAAAATTTAAATAATTTTTTTCATTATAAGCATTGGTTAAAAGAAACTCATTTAAGCCCAATCCTACCGCTGTTGGATTCAAATAGTTGTAAAGAAAAATTGTTTTTTCATGGTTTTTTTGAGGATTCAAAAAAGATCCAGCATCCACATAATTCACTTGTTCTGGAAACTTTTTCTGAAATATATCTAAATAAGCTCTCATGGCAGCAATGCCGCCAATTTCTATTGTTCTTTTTTCATTGAAACGATTTTTTACTGGGTAAAAACTAGGCATAATATTGCCATCGAAATCATTACTTGAAACGATAACAAGCCGTTTGAAACGACCTTGTTTAAAGGGTGGTTGTTTTTGAGGATAGGTATAAAGTCGATAATGTCCTTCTTCTGTTTGATTTTGAGACATCTTATCCGAGGTTGCACAACTGCTGAGAAGAGCAAGGAAACTAAAAAATAAAATTTTATACATAAAGAAACACTTCTTTTAATAGCTTTGTATTTTTTTTAGCTTATTATAAGCATTTGTGAGTGCATCTTCAATTTTGTCATATAATTCCTGGTTTGCATTTAGGCAAAAGCTAATGCGAATGACTCCACGTCCAATATCATCATTGATCTTCATGGCCTTAAGGACTCTTGAAGTTTCTGGTTTATTATCTGAGCAGGCAGAGGATGTCGTGACAAAGATATTTTGTGATTCAAGCTCTATTTGTACCGCCTGGCCGTGAATACCTGGATAAGCGATCATTGTTGTGGTGGCCAAACGTGGTGCTCCATCACCCATAATAGCAACTTCAGGAAATTTTTCTTTAATTTTTTGTTCAAAAGCTAATCGAGACTCATTAACTTGGTTTAGTTTTTCTTTATTATTATAAAAGGACTCCATAGCAACTGCCATAGTTTCAATTCCAATATAGTTTTGTGTACCCCCTCTTAAACCTTTTTCTTGCCCACCACCTAAAATGAGAGGTTTTAAACGAGTTGGGTCTTTAGCGATAATAAAGCCAGCTCCAATAAGAGCACCAATTTTATGTGAGCTACAGACGGCATAGTCAATATTTGATTGATCAAAATTAAACTCTGTTTTACCAATGAATTGGGTTGTGTCACAAAAAAATGGAACTTTATTTTCTTGGGCGATTTTTCCAATTTCTTGATAGGGTTGTATGACACCTGTTTCATTATTTGCGGCCATGCTTGTGATTAAAGCAATTTGATTAGAAAATTTTTTGATCAATTCCTGATAGTGTTGAAGGTCTATCACCCCATTATCTAGGGTGTTAATGTATTCAATTTGATAACCTTTGTTTTGATATCTTTGACAACACTGGACGACTGCTGAATGTTCAATACCTGAAGTGATAATAATATTTTTTTCTGAGGGCCTTTCATCTAATAAAGAAAAAAAGATTTGCGCGATACCTTCACTGGCGCCTGAGTTAAAAATGATTTGATGAGTTTGGCAATTTAAATGTTTAGCAAGTGTTCTTCTACATTTTTCCATTCCAAACATCATTTTTTTTCCTAATGAATGAATGGCATTTGGATTTGAGTACGGGCCTTCGTTTATTCGTTTAACTAAATACTCACGAACATCGTCACATAATGGAGCTGATCCATTGTAATCCGCGTAAATCATTTTTATCACCTTGAGAAATATTATTGTATTAAGAAATATTTAGCATTCTATCTAAGGCTTTTAAAGCATTTTCTTTAATTGATGCATCGACTTTAATGATATTAATGGCCTTGCCCCGCTGGATTGATCTTAAACTCTCAAGCAACCATCTAGGGCGGACACGGTACATGGTCGTACAAAGACATTGATAAGGGGAAAGAGAAGTTATATCAAGATGGGGAAAGTCAGCTGCGAGACGATTTACTAAGTTGATTTCAGTTCCTATGGCCCACTTGGAACCAGCTGGAGCTTCTTTAATGGTGTTAATAATATAAGAAGTAGAACCGGCCATATGAGAAGCTTTAAAAACTTCATAATTACATTCTGGATGGACAATAACTGTCCGGTCGGGCTCTTGTTGTTTGATTTGATTGACTTGATTTATGTTAAATCCTTGATGAACTGAACAATATCCATACCAAAGAATGACTTTTGCTTTGGCAATTTCTTCCTTAGTCACTCCTCCGTGTTGTAAATTGGGATTGTAGACAATCATTTCATCAAGCTCAATACCCAATTCGCTACAGGTATTTCTTCCCAAGTGCTGGTCGGGAAAAAAAAGTAATTTATCACCTTTTTCTAAGGCCCAAGTAATCACTTTTTTGGCATTTGAAGAAGTACATATGGCCCCTTCATGTTGTCCAACAAAATCTTTTAAAAGAGCATCACAATTAATATAAGTGATTGGGATTATTTTTTCGTCGGTAGCGTTTTGTATATTCTCCCATGCGCGATCAATCTCTTTACGATTGGCCATATCTGCCATTGAGCAACCAGCATTAAGATCAGGTAAAATTACTTTTTGATTCTCACTTGTGATGATATCTGCAGTTTCGGCCATAAAGTGTACACCACAAAAAATAATATACTCTGCCTCTAGTTTGGCAGCTTCTTTGGCCAATTGAAGTGAGTCACCTTTATAGTCTGCTAAGGAAATAACATCGTCTTGTTGGTAATGATGACCTAAAACAACAACTTGATTTCCTAGTTCTTGGCGAATAGCATGCATGTGTTCAAGGACTTGTTGATCAGTAAGTTCTTGCGAGTTAATAGTTGGTAAATGATCAGTTTCATTATCATAAATATTTAGCATAGCTTTAATTAACATAAATTTTGTTTTGTTACTATCGACTTTTTCTAGACGAAAGGTGTTGGTTTTTTGACGCTTTATTTTAAGTTTAAATTGGAGTGTTTTTGAAAAGTTTTGACGTTGTGTGATAGCTACAATACCATTTTTATAAGGATGATTTTTAGACGTCGACAGGGAGTTTGACAATGGCAACAGTAATTACAGTCGCAAACAATAAGGGTGGAGTTGGTAAGACTATGCAAGCTTATCAGTTATCAACCTTTTTGGCCCATAATGGAAATAAAGTTTTAGTTATAGACTTGGATTCTCAAGCAAATCTTTCAACGACACTTGGTGTTGATGTAAGAAGAACACTTGTGCCTGAATGGTTAATTGGTGATGTGGATGCTGAGGATGTTATTTGTCCAAGTGAAGGAAAACATGATTTTTATAAAAATTTGGATGTGATTCCTTCAAGCCGTCATCTTGCAAACCTTGCAAAACTTTTAATTCTTTCTGAGGCAGAAGTGAGAAAAAATGCAGGAAGAAAAGAAAGGCTTCTTCGTTTAAGATTAAATGAAATTAAAGATAAATATGATTATGTAATCATTGATACTCCACCGATGTTAGGAGATGAGCTCATTATGGCCTTGGTCGCTAGTGATAGAGTTTTGATTCCCACCCAAGCTCAAGACTATTCTATTGATGGTCTAGAAGAGCTCATGGATACTTTCGAAATTATTAAAGAGTCTGAAAATCCAAATCTTGATTTTAATATTATTCCATCGATGGTGAATTCTCGAAGAAAACTAGAACAAGTTCGTTTAGAAGAATTAGCTCAGTCATTTAACGTTACACCTGGAATAAGAAATTTAGTTGATATGCAAGAATCAATTTCACTAAGAAAACCTGTTTTTCTTATGAATCGTAAGTCTAAAGGTAAAAAAGATTATAATAAACTTTGGGACTCTTTAGGTTTTATGCAACAACACCAAGAATAAAAAATTTAATTTAAAGATATGGAGATCTTTTATGGCAAAAAAATTTGCTGCACGTGTTTCAAAAAAAGAAAGGGCCAAAAAAGACATTGCGGCTCATTTAGATGATAGTATTTTTAGACTGAATGATGAAAAGCTTCTCAAGGGAGCTCAGTTAGATAATATTAAGTTAAGTAAAATCACGGTTAAAAAACAAGTTAGAACTAAATTTAACGATGATTCAATTGCCGAACTAGCAGCTAATATTAAAGAAAATGGGCTTATTCAACCTCTTGTTGTTCATCGAGAAGGTAATAAATATGTCCTGATCTGTGGAGAGCGTCGTTTTAGGGCCATGAGCACATTGGACGACATGAAAGAAGCTCCTTGTTTTATTTTAGAAAATAAAACGGCTGAAGAACTTATGGCGATTCAGTTTTCAGAAAACTCGGCAAGAGAGCAACTTCATTATATTGATCAAGCAGATTCTATTGCTGGCTATAAAAAATTAACTGGAGCAAGCGAGAGAAAAATTCAAGCGGCTTTAGGTATTTCAAAGTCAGAGGTTCATCGTTGTCTTCTCATTGCAAAACTACCTAAAACACTTAAAGAAGCTGCAAAAATTCATAATACTGAAAAATACGTTTTGTTAGAATGGAGTGCCCTCGATTCAGGTAAGGCCAAAAACGATTTAAGAAAAAAAATAAGTGAAGGTGCCATTACTAAAAGGCTTCAATTAAAAAGGGCCATAAATGCGAGTGGAGCCGTCGTTAAAACAAAAACGAAAAAATCTCCTTCAAAGGCAAAAGCAAATCCCTCAGCAAGCTTATTTATTAAGGCGATGAAAGAAAAGTCTAAAACAATGGATCTGTCTAAAGAAGAGATGATGATGCTCAAAAAATTAATGAGTGAAACCAAAGAATTATTAGAAAATTAAAAAAAGGCCAGATTAAAAATCTGGCCTTTTTTAATGACTTCTTATTGTTTTAAACATTTTAATAAATGATTATCTGAACGGGTCCGTTGAGCACAAAATTCAATCATTCTAATTCCCGGTGCATTTAAGATACATTCCATATAATGGCTTCTAAAGCTAAGAACTCTGGTACAAGTATTAATGAGTCGTGCTCTTCTTCCAGAAGCAAGGCATTCGAGTTTATCATTATCAAAGCTGAAAGCATTATTACAAGCATGAAGTTGAGCAATTGCTCTAGTACTTTTCATACATTGAAGATAATTACTTTTAAAGCTCATAACATCTGCACATGCTCTTATAATTCCTGGCCTGGCCCAAGTATTTAAGCATTCAATAACATCATCATCAAAGGTAAAAGCGCTATCACAAGCATAAACTTGTTGAGCACTTCTAGCAGACCGTATGCATTCAGCAAGATGAGAGGTAAAAGTCATAGAGTCTTCACAAGCCGTAACAACATTTGATTTGGCCTGAAAAGAAAATACAAAAACGAGTAAAAAGAAAAATTTTTTCATGCTCTCTCCCATGGGTATTTTTTCTAGTTTTCACAAAAATGCCCACTTTTAAAAGTGGGCTTTCTTTATACTAATTATAAAAGAATTTATAAACCAAAAACTTTTGTCATTAATTTTGTAGCGTGCTCAGGGGTGATATTGTTCTTTGCAGCAGCATCTTCAAGGAGTGTTGAAAGATCTGACATGTCACCTTCAGCAGCTTTTTTGGCAGCTTTTTTCCCAGCTGAAATTGAAAAGCCTAACAGCTCTGTTGAAAAATTATCTTGTTCAGCAGCTGTCATTCCTTTCATAGAAGCTTTTTCCCAGTGGGCAGCAAGTCTTGCGACTTCTTTAGAACGAGATAGGCTTAAACCAAATTCAGATGACAAAAATTTAGCTTTCTTCTCTAGCGTTGCAACTTCCTTTAAAGCAGCAACCTTTGCTAAATCTTTAGGTGTTGCAGCTGTTTTTTCAAAAACATAGCTTGAGTATGGATCTGCATATCTTGTTGGAACCCATACGTCATAGGCTACATAGTCATAAATTTCGTATCCGTAGCTATCATAACCGACAACTTCGTAGACGTAGTCAGTATCATAGTGGCCAGGAACAACATCAAGGTTAAAAAATGAATTTGATGAATTATTATAGTAGTAGTCCGAGGCAACATCGATGTCTGGATCATAATTTCCGATATCTATGGCATCGTAAGAGTCAGTATAAGGATCGTAGATAACGATATAATCAAGTTCAAGTGTGGTCTCTTTAACTAAAGTAACATCAAAATCAGCATCGATATTTAAGTTACTTACAAAAAGATTTGCAAGTTCTTCATGAGTGTATTCATAATAGCTTCCGCCACCACTGCTTCCGCCACTACTGCCACCGCTACTTCCTCCGCTGCTTCCGCTATCACATCCAACTAAAGTAACAGCTAGTAGGCTTGTTAGTAATAATTTTTTCATTTTGTTCCTCCCCAGTTTTTTTTGCTATTTCAAAAATTAGCTTTTCTTTTCATTTCCTCACATGCTAGTCAAGTGAGGAAGTGTCTTTTATTTAATTTTCGTGTTTAGGTTTTACTAAACATGGTCTTTTTAAGTTAGAGACCAAAAACTTTTGTCATTAATTTGCTAGCGTGTTCTGGTGTAATTCCATTTTTTGATGCAGCACTTTCAACTAAGTCTTCAATTTTTGCTGAGTTACCATTCATGGAATCTTTTACAGCAGCCTTTCCTGCTGTGATAGAGAAGCCTAAGAGCTCAGTAGAAAAACTATCTTGCTCTGCAGCTGTCATACCTTTTAAAGAAGCTTTTTTCCAGTGAGCCGATAACCTTGCGACTTCTTTTGATCGAGTTAGGCTTAAACCAAACTCTGAAGATAAGAACTCTGCAGACTTTTCTAACTCTGCAACTTCTTTAAGCGCTGCAACTTTTGCTAAGTCCTTTGGAGTGGCAGCAACTTTTTCAAATGTTATATCTGCATAACGATCTCTATATCTTGTTGGAACCCATACATCATAAGGCTCATAACCCCAAATCGCGTATCCATCAGCGTCATAGCCGACAACAGTGTAGTCATATTCCGTTTCATAATGGCCAGGAATAACATCTAAGTCATAAAAAGCACGACCTGAGTTATCAAAATAATAATCGGCGGCGTTATCAACTTCTGGGTTATAGTTATCAATATTGAGCGCATCATAAGAGTCAGTGTAAGGATCGTAGATAACAATAAAATTTTCTTGTAAAGTACTCTTTTTAACTAAAGTGACGTCAAATTCTTCATCTAAGTTAAGCTCTTTTACAAATTTCTTTGCCAATTCATTATGAGTATAGTCACCATGTCCATCACCATTTCCTCCATTACATCCAATGAGTGTTAAGGCCAATAGTCCAGTTGCTAAAATCTTTTTCATGTTTTTCCCCTTTTTTAGTTTTTAAAAATATATTTAAAAAAAACTTTCTTAGTTCTTGTTGTTGTAACTCAATTCCTGTGAGTAATTTTTCTTATAGTTGAGCAAGATGGGTGCCAAAAAAATAATTTTTTTAAAAAAACTAAAAACAGTAGTGCGCGTCGCGTGAAGTGTTTGAAGTTATGTTTCGAGGAAACATTATTTGAGATGAGGGCTTTTTATGGAGGCCAAAATTTAGAATTTTATTTCATGTCAGAACTACACTAGGTGCAATTTTGCCTTTATTTTCAGCGCGTTAATGGTTGCATTTAGCACCTTTCGGTATGTTAAGTTTGAGTTTTCTCTAGCATTAAATAGGTAAGTTGGTTTAAATCTTGTACATTTTACTCCATGCATAAAAAAATATGGTATCTGACAGGCACATAAGATATAAGCCTTAAAACTTGGGATATATATATGTATTTATACCGTTTACTAGGCTTAGTCGTTCTTCTTTTTTCCGCAGCTGCTCAGGCTGAAATTGTTAGTGTACCCCTAACATACACTTCTCATCCGGCTAAAGATTTGGTGGATGAGAATGGAAAATCATTAAGTGTCATTGAAGCAAAAAAATTGTGGCGTCAAACTCAAGACTTATCTCATCTTAACCCTAAAGAAACTGATATTTGGAAAAATACTATCGGTAAGAGTTTAACACCTGAGCTTGATGATCTTGCTATCGATAAAGAGGAGACTTTTAGCTATATTGATAAAGTCATTAGTCCCATTGGTTCTTTTCGATTTGTTGTTAATGAAACCAAAAGAAATGGAGCTAAGAGAAATTTTAATATATGGCTAAGTAAGGATAGTCGTTCCATTTTATTAAGAAAAAATCTTTTAAGGAAACTTGGTTATATTGTTCCAAAGATTCAACATAGACAGCAAGTACGTATACAGTTTAAAGGGATGGCCACTCTTAAGGGTTTTTTAGAAGATTTGGAAACTTCAACTTTTGCTGATTCTAATCGTTGGAAAGTTGAAGTTGATGAGCAAAAATACATCTTAGTCTTGCAAGATGTCTTAATTCTGGGTTCAAACACAAAGATATACAATCTGGCCATGGGGCTGTTGGGATCAGAAACGATTAAGCATCGGCGAGTTCTTAATTCTTTGTCTTTAGCTTATGCCTTAGTCGATGTAAGAGAAAGCGTTGATGGACTTACGTGGCATATGGGCAGAGTTGATAATAAGGTTTTTATTTTAGATATTATTTCTGGTGATGCGTTTTCCACTACCTACTATGATGCTAAGTGGATGTATGAACGGCTTAAAAAACTTACTGATAAGGATTATCAAGAGATTGTAGACTATGCTTATCTCCCCAAGTCTGTGGGGATGCTCTTAAAAGAAAAACTTATGTCGCGTTTTAATTCGCTAGTAAGTATTTTTGGAAAAAATGATAATGAAAAATTAGTTATTAATCCTGAAGTTACAGACTCATCAGGAGAGCTTGTCGGAGGAAGATTAACTCAAGACAATTGGCAAGGACATGCCTCGCGATATTCTTTTGATGATACAGAGTCACCTTTATCTAAAAGTGAAATGGTGGCTTATTTTAAATCTAAGTTTTATTCAGGAATCATTCAAAACTTGGTTAGCTATGTAAATGAAAAGCTTTTATATGAAACAGATATCCAGGAAGCAGCTATTGAAAAAGCAGTTGAGGCGCAAAAAGAGCAATTTATAAAGCTTTTGGAAACTGGCAAGTTTGAACGCATTCCTTTTAGTTCCTGGGCAATTCCAACCGCTAAGGGGCATATTGCGGCTTCAAGAGATATTATTACAGGTTCCTATTTGGGGACAGATAATATGATTCAAATTGCAGATTCACTTGAGTTCATTGGTGAGGTGGGAGCTTTTGTTGGAACTTTGGGGCTTCCAACTGAATACCAGGTTTATGCAACTGGAAATGCAAGGTTTTCTAGGGCCTATACGCATGTCAAATCGATTAAAAGTATTAAAAAAGCTCTAAAAGAACCCTATCGAAATATTATCGTTCCTTATATGAAACGTAAAAAGGCCCGTTCTTTGGTGGGTATGATTGACGACTTACGTTCAGAAGAGTTTTCACAGCTAGAAGGTGAAGAGAGAACAGCGAGAGTTGAAGAAATTTTTAATGAACTCGATGAAGTCATGGCAATGGGAGACTCTCTTATCATTTCTAACAACTTGATTCTGGCCGGAAGTTTAAACGGAGGAGTGCAGGTTCCTTTTCCTAATACTGATAAAATCAATGCAGAACTGGTGTTGCAATTAAATACAAGAAAAGTAAATATTTGGAGATTGCATATAACACGCTCTGGAGAAAATACGTTTCAAATTTATAAAAGTAGGGCCAATGCTATGGGATACGGTGGGGGAATTCAGGCCAGTGCTTTAATTCCTATTGTGTCTTTAAATCTAGATCGTCAGTCTGGGGAAATTCAAACTGCTTTTCACTCATTAGAGTTTAATAATCAAGATGACACTAAGACAATGATAAGAAATTTATCTAAGTTACGTCAGGTTCTTGTGGAAAACTCTGTCGAGCTTATGCAAGCTGATCAAAAACCTTTTTTCATTAATCATCAATTTAAAGAACAAGTTAACTCTTATCGAAATCTTACCCATCAAAAATTGGGTTTGAAGCTCAAGGATCGATTAAAAGTTTCCCATCCTGAAGGATATGATGTTGAGTTTTTAATTAGAAGTACGGGAATGCGAAAGGGAACAAACTATATTCAAGTTGGGTATGATGTTTTAAATGCAGCATTGGATCAAGCCTTTGAAAATGAAGATATAAGTTTTACCAATACGGAGAGTGGAAATCCTGGAGATAGTTTTTATGGGAGTTCTTTTTCTCGTCAAACAATGACTGAGGTCCCAGATTTAGAAGAAAAATCTGAAATTCCTTTTGAAAATTATGCTCAGGTGAAGTCTCAGTGGAAAGGATGGAGTGCAAATCGATCTAAATTACTCGAAATTAAAAGAGATATAGATACGAAATATGGACGTGATGTTTTTTCTGATGAAATGTTTTATGATACGGATGAGATTAATCTTTACACTGTAAACGTTATTTTAAGTCTGTATGCAAGTGGGATTGATTATCTCGTTCGTTATGACCATCAAAAGTTAATGAACTTAGTTGAGCGTGAGTTGATTATGCCTTGGCCTAAAAATATGTCGCATTATTATTGGAAAGGAAAGCGCAGAATTAATATGTATCGCAGAAAAAGGGATCTTCTTATTAAAAGAATATCTCAAGCTCATTATGAACTAAGTGCAAACTATCGAAAACTTCTTTCCCATGAAAGACAATCTAAAAATATTACGTTCTTGGTAGATACTCTTGAAGCCGTTTTACCTTTTAAAGTCTTTAGTCAGTTGGTTGGCGGAGATGATCATTTTTATTTAAAGGGAACAATTAATGGGTTTCGTGTCGGTAGAGAAAATGGTGAAGAGTCAATTGAGTCTCATGCCATTGGAGAGTTTGGAAGTGAGTTCTCGGCAGGAATTGCAGACACATTAAGAAAAGCGATTAAAATATCCCAAGGTGAACTTGGCGCTCATTGGTTTTTAAGGAGATTATAGATGAGACTTATAGGAATAATGATCATTCTTTTTATGTCTTCCTTAGGTTTTTCCAAAACGTTTGTTGTAAAGCTTAATACGCCCTTAGATGATAAAGTTAAAAAAGAGTATCCTGGCCAATGGAAAAAGTTTACGAGTTATTCAGGATCTGAATATTTTCAAGATTTGTACTTATATAGGGCACAAAAAGAATCTTTGCATTCGTTATCTTTCACTCATTCTTATGTCGAAAGAGTCGAAGAGACAACGACGATCTCAGCAACTTCTATTGAACCAAATGAAAATCGAGAATCAAACCTTGAGAATCCCTTACTTCCTTATCAGTGGGGTCTTTTGTATCAAGGACAAACAGTTTATAATGAATTAAATGATCTTGAAAATATTCTTATTCCTGGACAGAGTGACGCAGATATAGGGATTAAGAATTTAGATTCTCTAGAGCAGAAATTTAAAAAAGATATTATTGTCGCTGTCATTGATACAGGAGTTGACTTTAATCATCCTGATTTAAAAGAAAATATTTATGTAAATGAAGTCGAATGTGATAACGGCGAAATCCCTTATGAGCCAGAGCAGAGTAATGATGACAATAAATATCCTGGAGATTGTAAAGGATGGGACTTTACTGATAAAGATGAGCTTGGAAGCAATCGTCCCGAAGACTTTGTGGGGCATGGAACGCATATTGCTGGTATTATCTCTGCCGTAAAAGATAATTATATCGGTTTGGCCGGCTTATCCAATCGAATTAAAATTCTTCCGATTAAGGTTCTGTCCAATAAAAGTGAAGATTCTCAGGCTTTAGGCACTAGTGATCGTTTATCTAATGCTATTTTATATGCGGTTGAAATGAAAGTAGACGTCATTAATTTAAGTTTGGGATGGCCACTTTCTTTTGATAAAGAACATTTAAGACAGGCCGTCTTGGAGGCCGTTAAAAATAATATCATGGTTGTGGCCGCTGCTGGAAACAACGACCATTCAGAGCCAATTATGCCTTGTGCGTATCCTGGAGTTATTTGTGTGGGAGCGACAGATCCTGATAGAAAAATGTCGGACTTTTCTAACTACGGTGCACATGTTGATGTTTTGGCACCTGGAAATAATATTCTAAGTACTTTTCCCACAGCAGAGACTCCTTTATTTTTTGATTTTAATGGGTATGAGATAAAATCGGGCACAAGTCAGGCTGCGCCTTACGTTTCGGCATTACTTGCGACCTTAAAAGGTATAAATCCTGAACTGACAACAGATGAAGTCAAGGCAAGATTATTTGGAAGTACTGCAGGTCCTTATCTTGATAAGACAAAATTTTCAAGTGGAAACCTGATTCATTTTCAAAAGGCCCTTTCTTATCAAGGAAAAGTTTTAAAGCCCAGCTTTAAAGGTTTTAATCGAGTTAAGCTAAATTTAAAGAACAGAAGTTTTGAGTTTAGCATTCCTTTTAAGGATTATTCCACCAACGTGGAAAAAGCTTTGGTCAAAATATCTGCTGGAGATAAATTAAACTTAGAGAAAAAAGAGTTTTTTCTGAACGCAAGTCAAAGAGAGGTTACAGTTAGGGGGACATTTAAAACCGCCGATGCTAATTTGCTGCAAAAATTTGAATTGAATGTAGAGTTTGAAGGCCATAAAAATGTTTACCATTTTGAAAAAAGATTTTTTATAGATTTTTCGGACATAGAGAGTACTCATTCTTATGAAATTGTGGGGGCAAATCCAAAAAGTATTACTCAACTAAATACAGTTAATTATTACCATATGCCTTATGACTTTCCTTATTATTATACTGAGTCGGAGCATAAAGAAGGAATTATTATTTCTCTTTTCACAAGAAAAGGAAATCGCATACAAAATATCGGAACGACTTTAGTCAAAGAGGCTAAATCGATACTGTCTTTACATCGACTTGATGCCAATCTCGATGGGAAGCCAGATATACTCATTAGAAGTTTAATCGAGCAGGATAATAGTGAAGGTGAAGTTGATGAAGAGGGGAATGTCTTAAAAGAACAAACGATTATGTACTCTTATTTAACGCAAGAGTTACGCCCACTCTTTTTTGAAGAATATGAAGAGAATGGACAAAAACGTAGAAAAGACTTATCTCAAATGAAATTAAACTTTGAAGGGGTTATTTTACAGGACTTAGATGATTTTGCTTTTGGGAAAATGAGTTATGGCGATTTCGGCGAAATCTTGGTCCCCGTATATTTGGCTTATAGTGATCAACTCCCCGAAGCAGATAGAAATCCCAATCCCTTTGCAAGATTAAGAAGAAGAGCGTTTTCAGCTCGTCTTTATTATTATGAGCCTTTAATCACTGAAACCGGCCCAAAACTTGTCACAAGAACATTTAACGATAACAACTTTGTTGATGCTTTAAAAAGAAAAATTCGTTTTAAGCCTTTTGAACAAATCTTTGTTGTTAAATTTTTGAAACAAAGTTTTGCAGATATTAAAGCTGGTAAGTTTAAATTAATGGTTTCACATGAAAGCGAAAGAAAGCTTCCGCGTAATTATTTATTAGAGATTAATGATATAAAAAATAAAAATTGGAATATCAAAAAAACAAATGGTATCAACTTAAATCTTTCTCAATTCATTACTGAAAGAGCTTTTTCTTTAGATAAGGATGCAGTGACTGCTCATATTGCTGATGAAGAACTCGTTGGATATGAAGAGTCTTCTGACCTTATGTGGGAGGAGTTTCAGTTAAAGGGAAATCGTTTAGAATATATTTCTCTTGTCCAAGATGATCCGAAAAATACATTAGAGTTTCCTATTAAGACATATATTGACGGTGAGACTAAATATCATTTCTATTTAACTCCGAGTAAAATCTTTTTGGAGAAAAGATCTCAGGGACATCGACAAAGGTTTTCGTATCCGGTTCATGTTTCAAGCTTTTTACCGGGTGTCTTATTTAGAGAACAACATTTTCCTATTAGTTTTGTTCATAAAGGCAAAAAATATCCAGCTTTATATGTTGATGCAACTCAAATTTCTTCTCGTAATATTTATTTAACAACAACTACAGAAGAGGGAAATTTATATGGGCCAGTAAAGTTTAATGTCAATATTCCAGAAAATTGTAAGGCCCTCAATCCTGTTGTTATTGATCAATACAAGTATGAATATAGTATTCAATGTTTTGAAAAGTCTGGAAAATCTTTTCTGTATTATATTCCTCTAGAAGATTAAAAGGAATATTTTCCCTATAGAAATGAGTTAAGGTGATTGATAAAATCAATCTATGAGCCGTTTAAGTGTCAACCCAGCTAAATTTTATACCCAGCCTGAAGTCAAGCATCAGCAAACGCAAAAATCAGTCAATGAAAATAAGACAGAAGATAAGGCCAAAGAAATAGCTAAAACAGGTAAGGGGAAACAAGAAGATACTGAGGTTACTCTGTCTGAGAAGTCAAAAGAGCTTCAAGAAAAGCTTTCAAGTGCTGAAAAAGCATTAAAAATTCATCGTAAAAAATTTGGAAATGTGGATAAACCAGGAATTTATTTCCTGAGTGGTTTTGATTGGTTTGGAGCAAGTTCTGTCAAAGGAAATTATGATGGAATTAGAGACATGGCAGAGGCGATTGAAGAAGCGGAACATTTTAGTTGGGACCAAAAAGATGAGGTCATTAAAGAAATCAAAAAAAGAAATCCAGAGCAGCCTATCATTTTAGTGGGACATAGTTTTGGAGGCGATAGTGCTGTTGAGATAGCTCAAGAATTGAATACTATTGAAAATGGCTTTAGAAAGATCGATTTACTTATTACCCTTGATTCTGTAGGGAGTGATAATGATTTTATTCCACAAAATGTAAAAAAGAATTTAAACTTTTTGGCACAAGGGCCTTATGAATTTTTAAACGATGGCCCTAACATAGCAAAAAACTATCATAAAACTGAGGTTGAGAATTATCTTAGGCAGGAAGAACATGCTGACTTAGATGATACAACAGATATTCAGGTCCAAATTCTAGAACAGATTGAAAAAATTCTCAGCTAGAGAAAACTCAAACTAAACCACTTCACTCTCTGAATAAGCTTAACTGTTCAGACATCTCTAAATTTTCAATGGTTAAATATTGGCACGCTCTTTGCTCTTTATAATAAGTAAATAAGAGTATTAATTAGCTAAGTAGCTGATTTAAAAGAGAGATTATGAGAGAGAAGAAAAAATATTGTAAAATTTATAAGCAGTTTTTCTTAGTTGTCTATTTTTTAGGCACTTGGGGGCAGGCTGAGGTTGTGGCCAGAGATATTGGCCGTGCTCCAGCGAATTTTGTGCCAGATGATGATGCTATTGTTGTTCCTATGGTCATAGAAAAAAACTTTATTGAGGAGTTTCATCAAAAACATGAGACAGACTTTAAATCTGCAAGAAAGAAACTCCATCGTTGGATTCAACTCGAGCAATACGCCGCAGACTATGGACTAGAGGATACGGGAATTGTTGATTTGCCAACAAATGAGGAAAAAGAAAAATTTTTACATCGCAATTATTTGCGATTTATTTCCAAGGATGTTGAGCGCTCAACCAATAAAGGATTACAAAACAAACTCGAAGAGTGGACAACAGATGATGAAATTGACGCTATTACAGCAGTAGAATTGCATGATAAAGTTTTAGTCAAGGCAAGAAAAAACCAAGGCAAAAAAACATTAAAAAGTTCTAAAACCGTTAATGTGGGAAAAGAAAAATTCAAATTTGGAGTTCAAGCTCGGCCAGAAATTGGGATGATGAAATTCACTTTAAAATCAAATTCTTTTTATGCAAGAGCCTGGGTAGGAATTAATGGTAATCAAGAATTGTATTTTGAAAATAAATTTCGGGCCACAAACACTAAGGCTTATGTGAACTATTATATTGAGCAAGCACGTGCTTTGGCAGCAGTGGATCAGAGACTTTCACGTCATTGGAAATTGCGTTTTACTCATGAAAAAAACTTTGATGAAGTTAACCGAGTGGATGACTCGGCTATCTCGGAGGTCAATGTGCTTCAGCTAAGATTTCATATGGGATTTTAGTCAAAAACATATTCCTAAAAAATTAAAGATAATTTATTCCCAATATTCTAAAAATCTGTAAAATGACTATAATTTAAGTAAATAAATAAATGAATTAATGATGGAGTAAATTATGCCCTTGTATCACAGTCCCCTTTATAATGATGCCTTAGCTCAACTTGAGACCGCTCAAGAAGTGATGGGTGCAGATCCAAATATTGTAGAAAGATTAAAATATCCTAAAAGGGCGATTCAAGTTTCGATTCCTGTAAGATTAGATGATGGAACAGTCAGATGTTTTGAGGGCTATCGAGTTCAACATAGTATGACCTTGGGTCCAGGAAAGGGAGGGATTAGATTTCATCCCCATGTTGATTTGTCTGAAACAACGGCATTGGCCATGTTAATGACATTTAAATGTGCTCTTGTTGGTCTTCCTTTAGGGGGTGCTAAGGGGGGTGTAAAAGTAAATCCAAATGATTTATCTCGTCAGGAGCTACAAGCGTTAACAAGACGTTATGCTATGGAAATTGGCCCTTTTGTTGGGCCGGATAAGGATGTCCCGGCACCAGATATTGGAACAGACCGCCAGGCGATGGCATGGTTTATGGATACTTATTCTCAAATTCATGGATATGCTTCACATGGAGTTGTTACTGGAAAGCCGATTTCAGTTGGAGGTTCTTTAGGTAGAGAAGCAGCAACTGGTAAGGGGGTTGCTTATTGTGTCAACTTTGCTTATGACAAAATGGATAAAGAAATTACTCATAAAACAACAGTCGCAATTCATGGTTTTGGTAAAGTTGGTATGCCTGCAGCAGTTGATCTCGCTGAGCAGGGAGCTAAAATCGTTTCTGTTTCAGATTATACTTGTGCTTTATATGATGAGAAGGGATTGAATGTTTTAGATATTATTGAGTTTGTTAAAGAAAAGCATACTCTTGATCAGTATGAAAGAGAGGGAGTTAAAAAAATAACAAATGAAGAATTGTTGGCCTTAGATGTTGATGTTCTTATTCCAGCCGCAATCGACTCTGTTATTACAAAAGAGAATATGAAAACCATCAATGCGAAGCTTATAGCTGAAGGGGCCAATGGTCCTTTGACTAAAGAAGCTGTTAAGTACTTATCAGATAAAGGTGTATTTATTATTCCGGATATTTTATGTAATGCCGGTGGTGTTATTGTCTCATATTTTGAATGGGTTCAAGGTCTAGCGCATTTCTTTTGGGATGAGGAGCAGATTAACAGAACTTTACATAATATTTTAAAGACGGCTTTTTCTGAGGTTGTGCGCAAAGCAGATCATTATAAGTGTGATATGAAAACTGCAGCTATGTGTGCCGCACTGGCTAAATTAGAAGCGGCCATGAAATTAAGAGGATTATTTCCAGGGTAAACTTATGAGATACCAACAAAAGGCATATCTGATGATATGCCTTTTTTTTTGCATATTTTCTGTTCAGGCCAAGCTAGTCAAAGATGAACATTATGTTACTGGTTCCAATAAATACAATTGGTCTGATGTTTGTCGTGAAATGACAAAAAGAAATTCTCCATTAATTGAGTATGCTACTATTACAAAATTAGATTGTATGGGGCGAAAAGTCAGTGCAACTGATTTTTGTTTTCAAAAAGAGGCAGCAAATCCTTATTTCACACGAGGATATGTAGAGAAAAAATCTAGAAAGATCGTATGTCAAAGTGCCAAGCGAGTTATTTTGAAATGGAAATGTGAAGGAAAAAACGATAAATACTGTCAAGACAGTGAGGTTGGCTGTTTTTTATTTAAAGAAAAATTAGCAAGAAGGTTAAAGCTTGTTCATAACTCCATCACAGATAAAAAGTATTTAAATTGTTATTTTGATATACACTCAGAGGAGATGGAGCTCAATTTATGAAAAATATTAAAATATATTTCTCACTTTCTTTGATGGTTTTAATTGTTTTGGGAATTTTTCAACTTAAGAAGTCCATTCGACCAGAAGGATTTCAAATGTTTATGGATGATATTGAGCAGATAAAAGTTGTTGATTATAAAAAGTTCTCAACAGCGAAAAAGGGCGATTATATTGGCTATAAAACAAATAATAAAAGTTGCCCTTTAGAGTGGTTGTTAGAGAGAAAGCAAAACTCGGATGCCATTACTCTGAGATTGAAATTCGATTATAAAAATCCTTGTCAGTATAGTTTTGAACAACAAAAAAAAATACATCGTCAGGTTTTTAAAAGAGTTTTTGTTGATTTTAAGCCACAGCAGATTCAAAAAATGGAATTACCTAGCTTGAGATATCTTCAAAAAGATATGAGCTGGAATGAGATTTTGATTAATCAATCAGCTAAAATAAATGATAAAAACCTACATGAAAAAAAAACAAAGGCACTCGAGCAGCTGGCCCTTTCTTTTTTAAAAGACTCTTTAATTAATAAAAAGTTAAATTCTTTAGGTCAGCTAGAAGGTATGAAATTGAAACTAAGCCATGTGGAAAAAGTTTTCTTTTTAAAGGATGGTGCGGTAGCCGAAAAGATAAAAAAAGAAAATCAAAATCTTATTTATGATGTTGGAATGATTTATTTACAGCGAGATGAGTCTTAAGTTTCTTTTTGTTTTATTTTTCCACTATAAAATCAGCCAGTTATAGATATCTTCCTTAGTTGATGTTTGCATCCTAAAAGAAGAGGAGGAAAAATGGAAACTCAACTAAAAGCTTTTTACAAAACCCCCCAAGGAATTAAATTTGTCACTATTTTTGGCTATGCTACCAAAGGCGTGCCCTCTCTTGAAATTAATGGTGTTGGCAAGCTTTCGAAAAACATCAAGGAGAAAATTATCTATATGACACGAATTCGAAAGCTTAATGTTCCTATGAGACGTTTTGTTATTTGCTTAGATTTAAATGAAGTTAACATGCACGATGCGCATCATTTAAAGTGGCTTGAGTTTCCACTCCTTCTCTCTTATTGGTATTTATGTAATCTGATACCAATAAAAAAACTAGATAACTGTATTGCAGCTGGTTGGTTAAAAACCAATGGGGAAATCATACAAATGGGACTACCCAATTCTTTTTTAGATGCATTTAAGGCCAATTTTAATCCCATTGAGCAAAAAAATCTTATGTTAATCAACTTAACTTATTTTCAATATGTTAAGACAATTGATTCTTCCTTGTTATTGGAACATATTCCGAAGTTAAAGTTTCGGCTAGACTATATGGAGAGTTCTTCGGCAATCCCCACAAACTCTTTCATCGCATGATCACTTTTTTCTGAGCAATCAGTAAGAGGAACACATTCGGCATGATCATTTCTTACGACAATAGCATGTCTATGTTTTCCTTTGAGTAAAGCCTGAATACTCATTTGTCCCATGAGTGAGCCATAAAAGCGGTCATTAGCAGTAGGGCTTCCCCCACGTTGAATATGTCCTAAGATGCAAACTCTTGAGCTAATATGATGGAGATCTTCTAACACATGAGAAATATCATAACTACGGCCGGGCTTTGGGCCTTCCGCTACTATAATAATCGAAGAATTTTTTCCTCTTCTTTCTCCACGTCTAATGGCATTAGCAATTTTTTCATAATCTACTTTTTGATGACTTAGTAAAACATTTTCAGCACCTGTACAAACTCCTACCTTAAGAGCAATTGACGAGGAGTTCGCCCCCATAACTTCGATAAGGAAAGTTCGATCATTCGAAGCAGCTGTATCTCTGATTTTATCCACAGCTTCAATCGCGGTTTGAACAGCTGTATCAAAACCAATGGTGTATTCAGTTCCTGAAATATCATTATCAATAGTTCCAGGAATTCCAATGACGGGGATGTTTTGTTCTTGTTCTAAGGCCAGGGCACCTTTAAATGATCCATCACCTCCAATAACAATTAGAGCATCAACACCTCGGTCATCTAGAATTTGAGCCGCTTTTTCTCGATTGTGCTTTTCTTTAAACTCAGGACATCTTGATGAGTGGAGTATTGTTCCCCCGCGTTGGATAATATTTCCGACAGAAGATGCATTGAGCTCAACAAATTGATTATTAAGTAATCCTGCATATCCTCTCTGAATACCATAAACTTTGATCCCTTGACCTATGGCAGTTCGGGTAATGGATCTAATGACACAATTCATACCAGGGCTATCCCCACCTGATGTTAAAAGAGCAATCGTTTTGATTTGTTTTTTCTTAGTCATATTTTTTCCTTATTCAAAAATAGGAGTTCCTTGCATCTCTTTAGGTTTTTCTAGTCCCATGAGATGAAGAATAGTGGGAGCGACATCTTTAAGGGCGTAATCGTGATTCTTAGGTGTATAAGACGATTTTTTAAGCCCAGACTGAACTAAAATAAAAGGTACATTTGCGCTAGAATGAGATGTGTGTGGAGAGTTGTCCTCATAAATCATTTGATCTGAGTTTCCGTGATCGGCGGTAATGAGCATACTCATATTTTGTTCAAGACATTTATTTGAAAGCTGTTCTAAACAATGATCGATGTACTCAACGGCCTTAAGGGTGGCTTCATAATTGCCGGTATGTCCAACCATATCTGGATTGGCAAAATTAACAACGTAAAGTGAGATTGATTCATCTTCAAGTTTAGTCGTTAATTTTTCTAAAACTTCAGGAGCACTCATTTGAGGCTTTAAATCATAGGTCGCCACATCTTTAGGAGAGTTGACTAAAATTCTTTCTTCTCCTGTAAAAGGTTTTTCTTCTCCGCCATTTAGAAAATAAGTGACGTGTGCATATTTCTCAGTCTCTGCGATCTTAAGCTGCTTGAGTCCCTTACTTGAAATATATTCTGAAAGTGTCCCTTTGATTTTTTCACGATTAAAAAGAATAGGAACTTCAGGTAGTTCTTCATCAATATAAGGGGACATACAAAGAAAATAATGAGGACGAATTGAATTATCAAAATGTGAAAAGTTTTGATCACAAAAGGCAAAAGAGATTTGTTTGGCCCTATCTGGTCTAAAGTTTAGAAAAAAAGCACAATCATCATTTTCAATTTTTCCTTTTGTTGAAAATAAAACAGGGGTGATAAATTCATCATAGATATCTTGTTCATATTCGTTTTTAATGAATTCATCAGGCTTCAGTTCAGAAGTTTTGCCTTTGCCTATCATCATCTCATAAGCGTGTTGAATTTTTTCCCATCTGCGGTCACGATCCATTCCAATTGATCTTCCTTGAATACTAGCAATGGTACACCCACCATGTTCTTCAATATCTTTAATATATTTAATTCCATTTGTTTTGGGGGTATCTCTTCCATCCATAAAGGCGTGTAGATAAATTTCGAGATCATATTCTTTACGTAAAATATCTAAGACAGCTTTAAGATGATTGATATGAGAGTGAACTCCTCCATCGGAAAGGAGTGTGAGTAAATGAATTCTTTTACTTGAATTTTTAGCTTGATTTATTAAGTCTCGAAACTCTTTTAAGCCTTTGAGTTGATCTTTTTCTATGGCCTCATTAATTCTAACTAAGTCTTGTCTTACAGGACGGCCAGCTCCTAAGTTCATATGGCCTACCTCTGAGTTACCAGCAACGCCTTTGGGAAGCCCAACACTTTCTCCTCCTGGAATAATAGTTGTGAAGGGATAAGTTTGGATGAGTTTATCTAGAGTTGGGGTATGGGCATCCTTTACAGCATTTTTAATCGTATTTTCAGAGAATCCTAATCCATCACAAATACATAATAAAACTCTTTTTGTACTTCCATATAAGCTCATGATGACTCCTTAACTTAGTATAGTAATATTATCATTTCTTGTGTGGCTTTGGAACTTTATTAACCGGCCGACTTGGCCGATGATTTGTTCTTTGAGTTCTTATGACTTAATTTTTATGACCACCATTATTTAATAAATAATTTCTTATACTTAGTTCGTTTCTCGTTTT
>LULL01000348.1_pt1 | contig 31468 bp, 31 predicted proteins | sample 728161 | NCBI WGS metagenome assembly LULL01 (sample SAMN03860290, study PRJNA289734) | marine metagenome | biome: seawater column; feature: ocean; material: water; isolation source: Red Sea water column Station 149 - depth 500m | place: Saudi Arabia: Red Sea | collected 2011-10-15 | depth 500 m
CTTTGAAGGCGGGGGAGCCCACCAGGTACTCAGACACCTCCACCGGTGACGGTACGGGTCATTGATCCCAATCGCCACGTGGGGACGACCAGCCGTGCGATTGCGGGTCGGGTCGTCGTAGCATGCGGGGTATGAAGAAGTTCCTAATGCTGGGAGCCCTGGCCGCCCTAGTGGCTGTGGCCGTACGGAAGGTCCGCTCGATCTAACTTCGGCCGTTCGGTGCCGTCGGTCGACTTCGACGAGATGGCTGACGGAGCCTTCGGACACCAGCTATTGCGCCCAGCAGCACCACCGCGGTGAGAGCGCTGGCCGCGATCCAGTTCCGGTCAATCGGGATCCGGTCGCCCAGCGGTACCGGGTTTTCAAACTCGCGGATCGGCCAGCCCCGCTTCTCGGCCTCCCGGCGAAGTTCACGATCGGGGTTGACGGCTACCGGGTGTCCAACCGCCTCGAGCATCGGGAGGTCGGTGGCCGAGTCCGAGTAGGCCCACGAGGCGGCGAGGTCCAGGTCCAGTTCGGCAGCCAGTCGGGTCATCGCCTCGGCCTTGCCCGGGCCATGTGCCGAGAATTCGACCTCACCCGTGTAGCGGCCGCCCGGGTCCACCTCCGGGGTCGTGGCCACGAACTCGTCCACGCCCAGGTGCGTGGCGAGGGGCTCGACGATCTCGACCGGTGAGGCCGACACCAGCACCACCAGTCGGCCCTCGTCGCGGTGGCGGTCGAGCAGTTCGAGCGCCTCGTCGAACACGATCGGCTCGATGACCTCCGCCAGGTGGTCGCGGGCCAGTCGACGCAGCGACTCCTGGTCGACGCCGGTCGCCAGCCTCAGTGCGGTTCGGCGGGCCCGGTCGATGGCGTCGTCATCGGCGCCGAAGAACCGGTACACGACCTGCCCCCACGCGGCCTTGAGGGCCATGGGGACGTTGAGGTAGCCCTCCCGACGCAGGACCGGCCCGTAGGCGGCCAGCGAGGCCCGGGCGATCACCGTCCGGTCCAGGTCGAAGAAGGCCGCCTCCACGTCGGCGAGCCTAGGAGGCGCCCGTTGTCCGGGGTGGGCGCCATCGCTAGCGTGCCCGCCACGGCGCCGGTGACCGAACCGGACCAGCGCCGTTCGGCCCCCGACCCGGTACTCCCCGCACCTCCCCCACTTGGAGTCCCCGCGTGCAGGGAGAACCGAATGAATGTGTGCTGGTCCCTCAAGGGCGGCGCCGGAACCACCGTCGTCGCCGCCGGCATGGCGATCGCCGCCGCCCGGTCCGGCGGGCGCCCCCTCGTCCTCGACCTGGCCGGCGACCTGCCGGCCGTGCTCGGTGTCGACGGCGCCGGGCCCGGCGTCACCGACTGGTGTGCTGCCGTCGACGCCCCCGGCCCAGAGGCGCTGGACCGCCTCGCCGTCGACGTCCCCGGTGGTGCCCGCCTCGTCGCCCTCGGCGCCGCCACCTGGGCCGACGCCGCCGACGCCCGTGTCGCCGCCCTCGTCGAGCACCTTCGAGCGGCCGACGGGCCGGTTGTCGTGGACGCCGGCAACCTGGCGGCTTCTCTGGCTCCCGAGGCCCTCCTCGGCCCGCTGGTCGACCGGTCGGCCCGCTCGGTGCTCGTGACCCGTGCCTGCTACCTGTCGCTGCGCCGCCTCCCCGCCCAGGTCCGTCGCCCGACCGAGGTCGCGCTGGTCGTCGAGCCGGGCCGTGCGCTCGGCCGTGCCGACGTCGAGGCGGTGGTCGGCTCGCCGGTGCGGATGCGGATCCCGCTCGACCCGGCCATCGCCCGGGCCGTGGACGCCGGCCTGCTGGCACGTCGCGCGCCGCGGGCGCTCCTGCGGGCCGTCGGCGACGTGGCATCCAGCCCGTGAGTGCCGTGCACCCCGACCTGGCCGTCGCCGTGCACACCGAGGCACTCGACCTGCTGGCGGACCGGCCGAACAGCGATCAGGCAGCGCTGGTCGAGGCGCTCGTCGCCAGGCGGGATCCGCTTCTCGCCGCCGGTGCCCGTGCCGAGGCCGTCGCCGCCGTGATGGCCCGCATCACGGGACTCGGACCCCTCCAGCCCCTCCTCGCCGACTCGGACGTCACCGAGGTGATGGTCAACGGCCCGGGGTGCGTCTGGGTCGAGCGGTCCGGCCACCTCGAACCGACCGACGTGTGGCTGGACGGCGACGAGGTCGCCCGCCTGGTCGAGCGGGTCATCGCTCCCACCGGCCGCCGCGTCGACCGTGCCAGTCCCTGGGTCGACGCCCGCCTCGCCGACGGTTCGCGGGTCAACGTGGTCGTCCCCCCGATCGCCATCGACGGCCCGTGCGTCACCATCCGCCGCTTCGGCGAACGCCGGTTCACGGTGGCCGACCTGGCCGAACCCGACGTGGCGGCCCTCCTGGACGGCATGGTCGGCCAGCGGGCCAACATCATCGTCAGCGGGGCCACCGGCTCGGGCAAGACCACCCTGCTGGGCGCCCTGGCCGGGGCGGCCGATCCCGCCGAGCGACTGGTCGTCGTCGAGGACGCCGCCGAACTGTCGTTCACCTCGCCGCACGTGGTCCGCCTCGAGGCCCGGCCGCCCAACTGCGAGGGCGTCGGTGAGGTCACGGTTCGGGACCTCGTCCGCAACGCCCTGCGGATGCGGCCCGACCGCATCGTGGTGGGCGAGGTCCGGGGCGGGGAGGCCTTCGACATGCTCCAGGCTCTCAACACCGGCCACGACGGCTCCCTGTCCACCTGCCACGCCAACAGCGCCCATGACGCCCTGCGTCGGCTCTCGACCATGGTGCTGCTGGCGTCGCCCGGCCTCTCGCCCGAGGTGGCCGAGAACCTGGTCGCCGGCAGCGTCGACGTCGTCGCCCACATGGTCCGGAGGGGAGCCGAGCGTCGGGTCGCCGACGTGCTCGAGGTGCGTCCGCCGGGCGACCAGCCGCCGGTCCGGGGCGTCGTGGCCGACGGCGTGTCGGTCGGCGAGGCGCCGGTGTCGGGACGGTGGGGCCGGTGAGTCCCGGCTTCACTGCCGCCGCGGGCCTCCTGGTCGTCGTTGCCGCCCTGGTCCCTCCCGGCGTCACCCCCCGGCGTCCAATGGCGGAGGAGGCGCCGGGGCGGCGGGCCGCCGGTCTGCTCGAGGCGCTTCGGACGCGCTGGCAGGCTGGTCCCCGAAGGCTGGACGCCGCCCTCCCGAACCTCGTCGACGACCTTGCCCGTTCCCTCCACACCGGTGCGACGCTCGCCGAGGCACTGGCCGAGGCCGGGCGACTGGAGGGTCCACTGGCCGCCGACCTGCGACGGGTGGCCGCCGACGTCGACGCCGGCGCCCCGGTCGGTGAGGCGCTCCGCCGCTGGGAGGCCCGCCGTCCCGGGACGCGGGTGGGCCTCCTCGTCGCCGTCGTCGACCTGGCCCTCGTTGCCGGCGGGGAGCCGGTCGCCCTCCTCACGGCGGTCGGGGACTCGCTGCGCGACGAGCAGGCCGTCGCCGCCGAGGCTCGGGCGCTCGCCACCCAGGCCCGTGCATCGGCCGCCGTCGTGTGCCTGGCGCCGCTGGGCTTCGCTGTCCTGACCTCGCCGTTCCGCTCCGGCGGCATCCTGGGCGGGGCCGGACCGCTGCTACTCCTCGTCGGATTGGGCCTCGACGCCGTCGGCCTCTGGTGGATGTGGCGGATCTCCCGGCCGGGCGCCGCCTGATGGGACTGCTCGGCGCCACCTGGTCGCTGGCCGTCCTCGGCGTCGCCGGCGGGCTGGCCCGCCTCCCGGCCCGCCGCCCCGCGCCGGCGTCGCCCGAGCCCGTGGCAGGCGACGACAACCCCGACCGGATCCTGCGGCGACGGGTCGTTGCCGTGGTGGCCGTCCTCCTCGGCTCGATCCTGGCGCATCCCGCCCCCGTCCTCGTGGTGGCCGGCCTCGTCGCCGCCCGGCCCCGACTGCGCCACCGCCTCGAGGCCCGGCGCCGGAACCGGGAGGTGCTCGCCGAACTGCCGTGGCTGGTCGGGCTGCTCCGTATGGGCGTCGTCGCCGGACTCCCGGTCGGGAACGCCCTCGCGGAGGCGTGTGCCCGCAGCACGGGACCCGCCTCGGCCGGGTTCCGGGACGCCATCGAGCGTTCGAACCGGGGCTCCCCGCTGGCCGGCGAGGTCGATCGCCTGCGTCCGCTGCTGGGGGAGGCCGGTCGTCCGCTGGTCACGGCGCTGGTCGCCTCGCTTCGGTTGGGTGCTCCCGTCGGCCCGGCGCTCGAGGCGGCCGCCGCCGACCTGCGGACCGGGGCCCGGCGCCGGGCCGAAACCCGGGCCCGCAAGGTGCCCGTGCGGATGCTGTTCCCGCTGGCGCTCTGCGTGATGCCCGCCTTCGTCCTCCTGTCGGTCGTGCCGATGGTGCTCGACGCCCTGGGCAACCTCGACCTGGGCCCCTAGCCCGGTCGGGCCTTGCGGCGACGCCGCCCCATCCCGCCAGCACCCGGGAGGTGCCATGCGACCAACCAACCTGCGACAGTCCATCCTGCGACGGGTCGTGATCCCCGTCCACTGCCGGCTCGCGACACTCCGCGAACGCGGCCTCGACGACCGCGGCCAGACCACCGCCGAGTACGTCCTCCTCATCCTCGGCGCGGCGACCATCGCCATCCTCGTCACCAGCTGGGCGACCGGGACCGACCGGATCACCCGGCTGTTCGACCGGGTCCTCAACTCGCTCATCGACAAGGTCGGCTAGATGCGGCGCCCGGACCGGCACGCCGACCGCGGCCAGGCCACGGTAGAACTTGTGCTCGTCACGCCCGTGCTCGTGGTCCTGGCCCTCGCCCTCGTCCAGGTGGGCCTCGTGGTGCGCAGCCTCGTGCTTGTCAACCATGCCGCCCGGGAGGGGGTCCGTGCCGCCGCGGTGGGCGGCGACGAACGCCAGGTGCTGGAGGCGGTGATCGGATCGTCGGGCCTGGCCCCGGCCGGCACCGACGTGCGTCGGCGCACCTCTGGCGACCTCGTCACCGTGGTGGTCGCCTTCCGGGATCCCACCGACGTTCCGCTGGTGGGCGACCTGCTGCCCGACATCACGCTCACGGCCTCGGCGACCATGCGTCGGGAGGCGGTCGACCCCCATGGGGCCTGGCCCCGTCGGATCGATGCCGTTCGGTAGCGTGGGCCCGTTCGACTCGTCCAGCGATCCACGACCAGAGAGAGGCGGAAGGCGTCCGGTGCCCCTCGAACTCCAGTGCATCCCGCGGGACCCGTGGACCGTGCTGGCCCTGCGCGGCGATCTCGACATGGCCGGCGCGCCACGCCTCCGCCAGGAGGTGGCCCGGCTCGTCGCCGAGGGCCGCACCCACCTCGTGCTGGACCTGCGTAGCGTCGACTTCCTCGACTCCACCGGCCTTGGCGCCGTGATCGGTGCCCTGCGCCGGGTGCGCAGCCACGACGGCGAGTTGCTGATCGCCTGTCCCGAGCCGAGGCTGCGGCGGGTCTTCACCTCGTGCGACCTCGACCGGGTCTTCGTCCTGCACGACGACGTCGACGCTGCGGTCGGTGCCCCGGCATGAGCCAACGCGGCGTCGTCGAACTCCTGATCCCGGCCCGGCCCGAGTACCTCCAGTTGGTGCGGGCCGTCGTCGGCGAGGCCGCCGCGGCCGACCCGTCATTCGACCCGGAGCGCGTCGCCGACCTGCGCCTGGCGGTCTCCGAGGCGGCGGCCAACGCCATCGAGGCACAAGTCCGGTCGGGGATGGACGAGCGGATCCGGGTGCGCTGCGACCTGGCCGACGACCAGATCGAGGTGGAGGTCACGGACCGGGGATCGGGATTCGACCCCGACGAGGTGGCCGAACTGCCCGCCGTCGAGTCCCCCGAGCGGCTCGAGCACGAGTCGGGCCTGGGCCTGTCGTTGATGCGCCGCCTGGCCGACGAGACCAGCGTCCAGACCAGCCCCGACGGCACCGCCGTGCGCCTCGTGGTGCGCTTCGTCACGGCAGGCGACGACACCTGAGCAGGTACTTCCGCGGGCCGTCAGCGACGCCCGAACGCCCCCGAGGCTCCACCGACCCCCGGACATCACCGGTGGCAGCAGGGGCCGATCCCACTACGGTGCCCGACGCCCAACACCGAACGAGGACCCGAACCACCAACCCGCATGGCCCACCGAACCCCCCACTCGACCCTGACCTGGCTCGGCAGCGACCGTCCGCTTGCCCGCGTCATCGGTCGGCCCATGCTGCGCTTCCTCAGCGTCGAGGCGGCCGGCGGCATCGTCCTCGTGGCCGCCACGATCATCGCCCTGATCTGGGCCAACTCGCCCTGGTCGGCCGGCTACGGGGGCTTCTGGCACTCCGAGGTCCACCTCGCCATCGGCGACTGGTTCACCCTCGAGCACGACGGCCACCCGCTCACGCTCGCCGAGGTCGTCAACGACGTCGTCATGGTCCTCTTCTTCCTCGTCGTCGGCCTCGAGATCAAGCGCGAACTCATGGCCGGCGAACTGCGCCATCCCCGGGCGGCCCTGCTCCCCGCCGTGGCTGCCCTCGGCGGCATGGTCGTGCCTGCTGCAGCCTTCCTGCTGTTCAATCCGAGTGGCGACCCGTCGACGGGATGGGGAATCCCGATGGCCACCGACATCGCCTTCGCCGTCGGCATCCTCTCGCTGCTGGGCAATCGAGTGCCGACGCCGCTGAAGGTGTTCCTCCTGACGCTGGCGATCGTCGACGACATCGGCGCCATCGTCGTGATCGCCATCTTCTACACGGGGTCGCTGGAGGCCGAGTGGCTGGTCGTCGCCGCCGCCGTCCTCGTGGCCGTCCGGGTGCTCACCAAGATGCGGGTCTGGTACACGCCGATCTACGTGGGGCTGGGCCTGCTGCTGTGGTACGCCACGTTCGAGTCCGGCATCCACGCCACGCTGGCCGGCGTGGCGATGGGGCTCCTGGCGCCCGCCACGCCCCTCACCGGCCCCGAGCACGCCAGCAAGGCGGTCCAGCCGATCGTCGAGGGCGAGGTCGACGCCGACACGGTCCGCCGTGCCGGGTTCCTCCTCGGCGAGTCGGTGTCGGTGGCAGAGCGCATCGAGCACCTCCTGCACCCGTTGACGAGCCTCGTGGTCATCCCCATCTTCGCCCTGGCCAACGCCGGCATCGAGCTCAGTGGCGACTCCCTGGCGGACGCCGTCAGCGCGCCGGTCACGTTGGGCGTCGTGTTCGGCCTCGTCGTCGGCAAGACCGTGGGCGTCTCCGTCTTCACCCTGCTGGCCGTCCGCTTCCGCTTCAGCGCCCTGCCGGCGGGTGCGGCGCCACGGCACATCGTGGGGGTCGCCGCCATTTCCGGCATCGGCTTCACCGTGTCCCTCTTCATCACCAACCTCGCCTACGACTCGCCCCTCCTGCGCGACGAGGCCAAGATCGGCGTGCTCGCGGCGTCGGTTGTCGCCGGGGTCATCGGTTCGACCATCCTCTACCGGTCGAAGCCGGCGGCCATCCAGCCCGCCGCCGACGTCGACTGCCCGCCCGTCGGAACTTGACCTCCATGCCGGGACCGGAGCGCACGCCGTGAGCCACAAACTCGTCATCGTCGAGTCGCCCGCCAAGGCGAAGACCATCGCCGGCTACCTCGGGGACGGCTACGTCGTCGAGTCGTCGATCGGCCACGTCCGCGACCTCCCGATCCGGGCCAAGGACGTCCCCGCGGCCTACAAGGGCGAGTCCTGGGCGAACCTGGGAATCGACGTCGACAACGACTTCAAGCCGATCTACGTCGTCAGCCCGCAAAAGAAGGACCAGATCCGGACCCTGAAGCACCTGCTCGCCGATGCCGACGAGCTCTACCTCGCCACGGACGAGGACCGGGAGGGAGAGGCCATCGCCTGGCACCTGCTCGAGGTGCTGAACCCCAGGGTGCCGGTAAAGCGGATGGTGTTCCACGAGATCACTCCGGCGGCGATCCGCCGGGCCCTCGACGAGACCCGGGAGATCGATCGGCGCCTCGTCGATGCCCAGGAGGCACGTCGCCTGCTCGACCGCCTCTACGGCTACGAGATCTCGCCGGTGCTCTGGAAGAAGATCACCACCGGCCTGTCCGCCGGGCGGGTCCAGTCGGTCGCCACGCGGATCGTCGTCGAGCGCGAGCGGGAGCGCATGGCGTTCGTGCCGGCCGACTACTGGGACCTCGACCTGACGCTGACCGTCGGGGAAACCGTGTTCGACGCCTCGCTGGTCGAGGTCGACGGTCGCCGCGTCGCCTCCGGCGGCGACTTCGGCGACGACGGCACCCTGGCCCGGGCGGCGATGGTGCTCGACGAGGCCACCGTGACGGACCTCGCCGCCGGGCTGGCCGGCGAGACCGTCGAGGTCGCGTCCGTCGAGTCGAAGCCGTACCGGCGTCGGCCGGCGGCCCCGTTCATCACCTCCACGTTCCAACAGGAGGCCGGTCGGCGCCTGAGGCTCTCGGCGGCCCTCGCCATGCATGCCGCCCAGGGCCTCTACCAGAAGGGCTACATCACCTACATGCGGACCGACAGCACGACCCTGTCGGACACCGCCCTGCGCGCCGCCCGGGCGGAGGTCGAGGAGCGCTTCGGCCGTGACTACCTCCCGGACGCCCCGCGTACCTACGAGAAGAAGGTCCGCAACGCCCAGGAGGCCCACGAGGCCATCCGGCCCGCCGGCGACCGCTTCCGGCACCCCGACGAGGTGGCTGGCGAACTGCCGCCGTCCGAGGCCCGGGTCTACGAGATGATCTGGCAGCGGACCGTCGCCTCCCAGATGACCGACGCCGTTGGCGAGACCGTCCAGGTCCGGTTCAGCGGTTCCGCCGCCGGGCGGTCGCTGCTGCTCGGCGCCAGCGGCACCATGATCACCCACCAGGGCTTCCGCCGCGCCTACGTCGAGGCCGCCGAGGAGACCCGCGACGGCACCACCGAGGAACAGGAGCGGGTGCTGCCGGAGATGGCGACCGGCGACCCGGTCACCGTGGCCGCAGCGTCGCCCGACGGCCACACCACGCAGCCGCCGGCCCGACTCACCGAGGCGTCCCTCGTGAAGCGACTCGAGGAACTCGGCGTCGGGCGGCCGTCCACCTACGCCTCGATCATCGAGACCATCCAGGGCCGCGACTACGTGTGGCGCAAGGGTTCGGCGCTGGTGCCGACCCTCAGTGCCTTCGCCGTGACCACGCTCCTCGAGCGGCACTTCCCCCGCATGGTCGACTACGACTTCACCGCCTCGATGGAGGGCGACCTGGACGCCATCGCCAACGGCGAGGCCGAGGCGGTGCCGTGGCTCCACGCCTTCTACTTCGGCTCCGCCGACGACATCGGCCTCAAGGCCAAGGTCACCACCCGGCTCGGCGACATCGACCCCAAGGGCGTCAGCACCGTTCCACTCGGCGAGACGGAGGCGGGCGAGCCCGTCGTCGCCTGCTTCGGCAAGTTCGGCGCCTACGTGGAGGTGGGCGAGCGGACGGCGTCGATCCCCGACGACCAGGTGCCCGACGAGCTGAGCGTCGAGAAGGCCCTCGAGTTCCTCGACCAGCCCACCGAGCGCGTCCTGGGCGACGACCCCGAGACGGGCCTTCCGGTGATCGCCAAGGCCGGCAAGTTCGGGCCGTACGTCTCGCTGGGCCGCTTCCCCCAGTGGCCGTCGCCCTCGTCGCCGGGTGGCCGCCTGTCGGCCCAGCCGCTCCACAAGGCCGAACTGCGGGTCGCCCTCGCCTACGCCGGCGCCGTCGCTGCGGACCCCGACGACGAGGCCGTCCGCAAGGCCCTCGTCAACCCGAAGCGGGGGATCGGCAAGGGGGCGTTCGACAAGCTCGAGCAGCACCAGGCCGCCACCGGCGGGTCGCTCGTCGACGCCCTCGAGGAGGCCGCGGCGGCGGGCGTCACCGGGCCGGCCCTCGCCGGGATCGCCGCCTTCCTCGACCTGCGGCACGCAGTGCGTGGGGGTGAGGGCGACGCCTCGCCGGGAGAGGTCGTGCGCGGGACCCTCGAGGCCGCCGGGTACCTGGCCGAACTCCGCGAGGGTGACGCCGAGGAGCGGCTCGACAACCTGGAGGCCTTCTACGGGGTCCTCGACCAGTTCGCCTCCGTCGACGAGATGGTCGCCGAACTCGACCGGATCGCCGAACTCGACTCACTTCCCAAGCCCAAGACGGCCTCGCTCTTCCAGACCATGACCCTCGAGCGCCTCACCCTCGACGAGGCGCTCGAACTGCTGAGCCTGCCCCGCACCGTCGGCACCGACCCGACCGACGGCGTCGAGATCACCGTCCAGAACGGCAAGTTCGGCCCGTACCTCAAGAAGGGCAGCGACAGCCGGAGCCTCGACACCGAGGAACAACTCCTCACGATCACGCTCGAGGAGTGCCTCACCATCCTCGCCCAGCCCAAGAAGTTCGGTCGGGCCAAGGCCAAGCCTCCCCTGCGGACCCTGGGCACCGACCCCACCAGCGGCAGGGAGATCCTGCTCAAGGACGGCCAGTACGGCCCCTACGTCACCGACGGTGAGACCAACGCCTCGCTGCGCCGCGGCGACTCCGTCGAGGAACTCACCGACGAGCGGGCCCAGGAGTTGCTCGCCGAACGGCGCGCCAAGGGTCCGGCGACCAAGAAGTCCCGCAGTCGCCGCTCCTGAGCCGCGATTCGCCCCTTCTCCGGACGAGGTCCGACCGCTCCCGTAGAGTGGCGCCGTGCATGACGAGACCGGCGGGCCAGCACGCGACGAACAGGGCCCAGCCGTCGAGGCGAGCCTCACCGAACCCCAGACGGTCGTCCGCGAGGCGCTGCACGTCCGGGTATTCGGCTCCCCGGCGTTCTTCCGGCTGTGGTTGGCCCAGGTGGTGTCCGCCACCGGCGACTGGCTGGGCCTGCTCGCCATCAGCCTGCTGGCCATCCGGGTGGGCTCCGGCTCGGAGGGCGCAGCGCTGAGCCTCGTGCTGGCGGCCCGTATCGCCCCCGGCTTCTTCTTCGGCCCGATCGCCGGCGTCCTCGTCGACCGTTGGAACCGCAAGCGGGTCATGGTGACCTGCGACGTCTGCCGGGCACTCGTCATGTTGTCGCTGCCCTTCGTCGAGACCGTCTGGGGCCTCGTCGTGGCATCGCTGCTGCTCGAGGCCTTCACGATGATGTGGTCGCCGGCCAAGGAGGCGTCGGTGCCCCATGTGGTGCCCGAGGACCAGCTGGCCTCGGCCAACTCGCTGTCGATCGTCGCCGCCTACGGGACCTTCCCCCTCGGCGCCGGCCTGATGGTCCTCTTCGGCCGGCTCTCGACGGCGTTGTTCGACTCCTCCTGGGCCGACAACCTGCGCCTCGACGAGGAGGGGCTGGCCTTCTACGCCAACGCCCTCACGTTCCTCCTGGCTGCCGTGCTGATCGCCACCCTGCCGCTCCCGGTGCGTCCCGAGGAAGAGCGGCGCGCCGCCAAGCTGCGCCGCAAGGAGCTTGCCCACCCGCTCGACGAACTCCGGGAGGGATGGCGGTTCGCCTTCCAGAATCCCGTCGTCCGGACCGTCAACATGGGCCTCGCCACGGGCTTGATCGGCGGCGGCATGCTCGTGCCGCTCGGCGCCATCTACGCCACCGACCTGCTTGACGCAGGCGACTCCGGCTACGGCTACTTCATCACGGCGCTGGGCCTCGGCGTCGCCACCGGCGTGGCCCTCATCTCGCTGGGCCAGCGGCGCCTCGACAAGGCCCGCGTCTTCACCTGGGCCCTCGTGGCCGCCGCCGTGTTCCTCGCCCTGTCGGCGACGTTCAGCCGGCTCCACTTCTCCGTGGCGATGGTCTACGGCATCGGACTCTGCGCCGGCACCGTCTACGTGCTCGGGTTCACGCTCCTCCACGAGAACGTCGACGACAACATGCGGGGCCGGATCTTCTCCACCCTGTACACGCTCGTGCGCACGTGCGTCCTGTTCGCCCTGGCCATCGGGCCGCTGCTCGAGGAGAGCCTCGACCGGTTGTCGAAGCGCTTCTGGGAGCGGAACGTTGAGGTGCTGGGTATCGACGTCTACGTTCCGGGCGTGCGCCTGACCCTGTGGCTGGCCGCCGTGATCATCCTCATCGCCGGCGTCGTGGCCGTGGCGTCGCTGCGGGTCGGCGAACGCAACGGGGAACGATCCGGGGGAACGTCGTGACCGGCCGGCTGATCGCCGTCGAGGGTGGCGAGGGGTCGGGCAAGAGCACCCAGGCCCGTTTGCTGGCCGAGGCCCTGGGCGCCGTGTTCACCCGGGAGCCGGGAGGCACGCCGCTGGGGGAGCAGATCCGCGAACTGCTGCTCGCCACCTCCGGAGAGGCCCCGTGCGCCCGTGCCGAAGCGCTGCTGATGGCGGCGGCCCGGGCCCAGCACGTGGACCGCGTGGTCGCCCCGGCGCTGGCCGATGGCCTCGACGTCGTGACCGACCGCTACCTGCACTCCTCGCTGGCCTACCAGGGTGCCGGACGCGAACTCGGCATCGACACCGTCCACGCCCTCTCGACCTTCGCCGTCGACGGAGTCCTGCCGGACCTCGTCGTCCTGCTCGACGTCGATGCGGCCACGACCGCCGCACGCCTCGACCGGGCCCTCGACCGCATCGAGCAGGCCGGAGAGGACTTCCATGCACGGGTGGTCTCGGCCTACCGGTCCTTCGCCGAGGCCGACCCCGAACGGTGGCTCGTCGTCGACGGGTCGGGAGCGGTCGACGAGGTCGCCCAGCGGCTGCAGGCGGCGGTGTCCGCCCGCCTGGCATGACCGACGAGGAACTCTGGGCCGCGGTCGTCGGGCAGGACGAGGCCGTGGCGTTACTTCGCGCCGCCGTGGCGTCGCCCGTGCACGCGTACCTCCTCGTCGGGCCACCCGGGGCGGGACGGGCCGACGCCGCACGGGCGTTCGCCGGGGCGCTCCTGTCCGACGGCACCGAAGCCGACGACGCCGACCGCCACCGCCGCCTGGCGATCGCCGGACGGCACCCCGACCTGGTGTGGATCGCTCCGGGCGGGCGGGCCCTGCTGGTGGAGGAGGCCGAGGGGATCACCGTCGAGGCCTCCCGATCGCCGATCGAGTCCGACCGCAAGGTGGTGGTCGTCGACCGCTTCGACACGGCCGAGCCGGAGTCGGCGGCCAGCCTGCTCAAGACCATCGAGGAGCCGCCGGCCACGGTCGTCTTCCTGCTGCTGTCCGAAACGGTGCCCGACGAGCACGTCACGGTCGCCTCGCGGTGTGTGCGGCTGCTGGCCGGTGATCCGACCCTGCAGGACCGGCGCGACGCCTGGTGGTCGGTGCCCGACCGCCTCGACGGCAGCGGTGCAGCCGTCGCCGTGCTCGTCGAGGAACTCCGAAGCCTGATCGACGACGGCCAGGCCGCCCTCACCACCCGCCACGAGCGGGAAACCGAGGACCTGGCCGAGCAAGAGGAGGCCTACGGGACCCGCGGGTCGGGCCGGCGCCAACAGGACGAGCGCCACCGGCGGGAGGTTCGCCGCTTCAGAGACGACGAACTGCGCTTCGGGCTGGCGACCCTGGCCCGGCGCTACCGGGACCTGGCCGTGGGGGGCCGGTCGTCGGCGATGGACGCCACGGCCGCGATCACCGAGGTCGGCGGCGAACTGGTCCGAAACCCGAACGAGGCACTGCTGCTCCAGGCCCTGTTCCTCCGGTTGCCGGCTGCGTGACCGGCACCGCGGTCATTCGGGGGTGACGTAGGCGGCAGTCAGCCCGCCGTCGACCACGAAGTCGGCGCCGGTCGTGTACGACGACTCGTCGGAGGCCAGCCACAGGGCTGCCCTCGCCATCTCGGAGGCCTCGCCGAAGCGCCCCATCGGAACGTGGACCAGCCGGCGCTGGCGCTTCTCCTCGGTGTCGAGGAACGACATCAGCAGTTCGGTGCGCAGCGGCCCCGGACACAGGGCGTTGACCCGGATGTCCTCGCGGGCGTGGACGACGGCGAGTTCCCGGGTCATCGCCAGCACACCCCCCTTGGAGGCGGTGTAGGCGATCTGGGGCGTGGCGGCGCCCACGATGGCCACGAAGCTGGCGGTGTTGACCACCGAGCCGCCGCCGGCCCGGCGCAGGGCGGGAATCCCGTGCCGGCACCCCAGCCAGACGCCCTTCAGGTTGACGTCGATGGTGCGCTGCCACACCTCGTCGGAGGTCTGCTGGGCGTCGCCGTCGTCGTGGTGCATGATCCCGGCGTTGTTGAACAGCACGTGGAGGGCGCCGAAGGCCTCCTCGGCGCCGGCGACCATGGCGGCCACGTCGGCATCGACCGACACGTCGGCGCCGAGGGCGACGGCCTCGCCGCCGGCGGCGACGACCTCGTCGGCCACCGCCCGGGCACCGTCCAGGTTCATGTCGACGACGGCGACCCGGGCCCCCTCTGCGGCGAACAGCAGTGCGCTCTCGCGCCCGATGCCCTGTGCGCCGCCGGTGACCAACGCTGCCTTCCCCGCGAGTCGCATCGGTGAATTGTCGCGCGTCTCAGCCGCCAGTTGGCGCCGGCGCCACAGCCGACGTTGGCGCATTCGGGTCGGGAACCGCGCGGGGCAGTCGGCCGTTGAGCATCCAGCCGATCGGCGAGGGGCGCACCACCCAGCGATAGGCGACGAACAGCACGGCCGTCACTGTCCAGCAGACCATCAGGAACTTGGCGGTGGCCGGGAGGTCCCAGGACCTGGTCAGGTCCTGGGCGAGGATCACCAGCGGCAGGTGCGCCAGGTACATCCAGTAGGAGGAGTCGGAGAGCCACCGCACCCAGGCGCGCGGTTTGGCCAGCAGGCGCCGGAACAGGCCGATCAGGCCGAACACCATCCCCCAGCAGAAGACCGCCTGGAGCACGACGCCAGCATCCCGGTCCGCCCACTCGTTGGTGGTGAGCAGCGCCAGCGGGAAGACCAGTAGCACCGTGACGGGAAGGACGAGCCTCCAGTGGCGGCCCAGCCGGTCGACCAGGGGCTCGTCGTCGTCGGTGCGCGCCCCGTAGAGGGCTGCCCCGTAGCCGAAGAAGACGGCGTAGTAGAGGATCACGTGGAGGGCGGGCCACAGGCCCGTGGAGGTGTCGGGCCCGAACGCCGGCTCTCCGGCGACGCCCTCCATCCGGTACTGGAGCAGGAGCGTCAGGGGAAACGCCAACCAGAGCAGTCGCCGCCGCGCCCGAACCGAGGTGATCGATTGGCCGAGGCTCTCGACGGCAGGCGCCACGACGACGAAGCCGGCGACCATCCAGCACAGGAACCACAGGAACCACAAGTGGTGGAACTGGTCGATCCACGATTCCAGTCCGGTGTCGTCCTCGACTGCGGGCTCGAGGATCATCTGCCTGAATTCGGCGCCGCTGCCGAACCATGCCAGGTCGCTCCACTGCTCTCCGACGTCGCGCCGGTCCGCAGCACCCGCGGCCACGAGCTGGTCGGCGACCGAGTCCGACCCGATCCAGATCGCCACCGTCAACGGATCGGCGTCGTCCTTGTTCCGGAGGCGGTAGTCGGCGCCAAGGTCCAACAGCGACTTCGTCGCCTCGGGCTGGTCCAGGAATGCCGCCAGGTGCAGCGGCGTGTCCCTGGTCTCGCTGCGTTCGTCGACGTCTGCGCCGTTGGCGACGGAGACCGCAATGGCATCGTGCTGGCCCAGCCATATTGGCAGCCAGATGTCCCCCTTCTCGGCGGCGGCCGTCGCATAGTCGGCGATGCCCCGCTCTGCGGCGCGTTCCGACACCCAGTCCATGGCCGGGATGATCGTCACCAGGCCGACCAGGAGCGGAAGGGCCACCCGGCGGGCCCGGTGCGACACGAGGGACGCCAGGCCGCGGCGACGCCAGAGCATCGCCGTGAAGAAGCCGCTGAGCAGGAAGAACAGTGGCATCCGGAAGGCGTGGACGCCCACCAGGAACTCGTCGAACCACCCGTCGGTGCTGGCGGTCCGGTCCTGCACCGGCCAGAAAGAGGGGATGAAGGCGAGGGCGGCGTGCAGGCCGATGCCAAGCAGCATGGCGAAGCCGCGCAGCGCGTCGAGGTCGTGCCAGCGCCGCGAGGGCGCGGAACCGGACTCCAACCCGGTGGCGTTCATCGCTGACTCCCCATGGTGGCAGTTTCCTCCATCTCGTCCGCAGGGCTCTCGGGAACCGCTGCTATCCGTCGTGCAGCACGAAGCGCACGCGCTTGAAGCCTTTGCCCTTCGACTCGGTCTTGGTGACCTCCAGACGACCGACCTGCCCGGTGGACGAGACGTGCGTGCCACCATCGGCCTGCCGGTCCAGGCCCACGATGTCCACCAGGCGGATCTCGGTGACATGGTCGGGGATCAGGTTGACCTTGGTCCGGATCAGGTCGCGGTCCAGCACCGCCTCCCCACGGTCCAGGAACGAGACCCGGACCTCCCGGTCGGCGGCGATCTCGACGTTGCACCGCTCTTCCAGGTCGGCAGCGAAGTCCACCGGCAGTTCGGCGAACTCGAAGTCCATGCGACCCGACAGGGCGTCCATGTTCCCGCCCGTCACGACCCGCAGCCAGTCCCGCCAGATCACCCCGCACAGGATGTGCATGGCGGTGTGGGTGCGCATCATGTGGCGTCGGCGCTCGTCGTCGACCTCCCCGGTCACGGTGGTGCCCACCTCCGGGACCGGCCCGGCCAGCGCGTGCAGGACCCGGTCCCCGTCGGCGGTCACGTCCAGCACCTGGGCGGCGCCGGTGGTCCAGATGAGGTGGCCGGTGTCGTGGGGCTGGCCGCCGCTGGTGGCGTAGAAGGCGGTGCGGTCCAGCTCGACGCGCTGGCCGTCGACCGCCACGACGGCCGCATCGAACGACCGCAGGTCGGCGTCGCGCAGGTACAGCTTCTCGGTCACCTGTGTGGTCTCCTCAGTCTCGGTCCGGGTCGTTGATCGCTATGCGCAGTTCGCCGCCCTCCACCCGCCAGGCCAATTGTTCCAGTCCGGCACCGTCGGGCGGGAACGTGGCCGACGGTTCGCAAGAGTCGAAGAAGAGGTGTTGGTCGGCGTCCCACTGCACGAGGCAGTCGGCGCTGACGCCCGGCACCCGGGCGAAGAAGGCGAACCAGCCGGTCGCCGGGTCGGCGCCGGCGTGGGTGACCCAGATCGGACGATCCCGGCCGACCAGGTCCGGGAACGGCACCGGTCCGTTGTCGGCGATCTCCTCGGCCAGGTCGGCGGCGTCGATGCCCCGGAAGGCACCAGCAGGCCGACGGCCGAGGCGAGGCCGGCCAGGCCGATGAGTACCGCGCGACGGGTGTCGAACGAGACGCCCTGGGCGACGGGCACGTGGGATCCCTCCTGCGACTCGGCGACTCGATGGGTGGACTGGTGTGACGCATGGCCCGTCGGCGCACTGGGGTGCCGCCCACGGGCGCTGCCTAGTATCGCCGGGGCGACCGGACTCGACGTACCTCGGGCCGATACCGCACACCGCGACCAACGGGAGCATCTCGTGGACCTCTTCGAATACCAGGGCAAGCAGTTCTTCGCCGGCTACGGCATGCCCGTTTCCGAGGGCGAGGTTGCCTTCACCGTCGACGAGGCCGTGGCCGCCGCCGAACGGCTCGGCACGCCCGTCATGGTCAAGGCCCAGGTCCACACCGGTGGCCGGGGCAAGGCCGGCGGCGTCAAGTTCGCGGCCACCGTCGACGACGCCCGCGAGCACGCCGGCAACATCCTCGGGCTGGACATCTCGGGCCACGTGGTGGGCCGCGTCTGGATCGAGAAGGCCTCCGACATCGCCGAGGAGTACTACGCCTCCTTCACACTCGACCGCTCCGCCAAGAAGCACCTCGGGATGCTGTCCGTCGAGGGCGGCGTCGAGATCGAGGCCGTGGCCGAGGAGAACCCCGACGCCATCGCCAAGATCTGGGTCGACCCCATCGACGGGCTCGACGAGGGCACCGCCCGCCAGTGGGTCGCCGCCGCCGGCCTGCCGGACGCGGCCGTCGAGGGCGCCGTGGTCATCCTCCAGCAGCTCTACCGGGCCTACGTCGAGGGCGACGCCGACCTCGTCGAGGTCAACCCCCTGATCCTCACCGACGACGGCCGGGTCCACGTCCTCGACGCCAAGGTCACGCTCGACGGCAACTCGACCTTCCGCCACGAGTCATACGCCGCCTACGACGAGACCCAGCCCCGCGACGAGCGCGAGACCGCCGCCCATGCGAAGGGACTCCAGTACGTCGGCCTGGACGGTTCGGTCGGGGTGATCGCCAACGGCGCCGGCCTCGCCATGTCCACCGTCGATGTCGTCAACCAGGTGGGTGGCAGCCCCGCCAACTTCCTCGACATCGGGGGCGGCGCCAACGCCGACGTCATGGCCGGCGCCCTCGAGGTCATCAACAACGACCCGGCCGTCCGCTCCATCTTCATCAACATCTTCGGCGGCATCACCCGCGGCGAGGAGGTCGCCAACGGCATCGTCGAGGCGCTCGACCGGGTCGACATCGGGGCGCCCATCGTCATCCGGCTCGACGGCACCAACGCCGACGAGGGGCGGGCCATCCTCGAGCCGCACCTCTCCGACTCGCTCCAGATGGCGCCCGACATGCTCTCGGCCGCACGGCGAGCGGTCGAACTGGCCGGCGCCACCGAGGAGGCGGGCGCATGAGCATCTTCGTCGACGAGAACACCAAGGTCGTCTACCAGGGGCTGACCGGCAGCCAGGGCCGCTACTACGGCCTGCTCAACCGGGACTACGGCACGCAGGTCGTGGCCGGCACCAACCCGAGGAAGGCCGGCACCGACGTCGACGGCGTCCCGATCTTCGCCACTGTCGCTGACGCGGTCGACGCCACCGGCGCCACCGCCTCGTGCATCTTCATCCCGGCACCCGGCGTGCACGACGCCGTGCTGGAGGCCGCCGAGGGCGGCGTCGAGTTCGTGGTCGCCATCACCGAGGGCGTGCCCGCCCACGACGAGGCCCGCCTCTACAACCGGCTGTGCCGCGACTTTCCCGACGTGCAGTTGCTCGGCCCCAACTGCCCCGGGGTCATCTCCCCGGGACGCTGCAACATCGGCATCACTGCCGGCCACATCGCCCTCCCCGGCGGTCCGGTCGGCATCGTCAGCCGCTCCGGCACCCTCACCTACCAGGCCCTCTACGAGCTCAAGGAGAAGGGCATCGGCTGCACGACCTGCGTCGGCATCGGCGGCGACCCGGTGCCCGGCACCAGCTTCATCGACTGCCTCGAGGCGTTCGAAGCCGACCCCGAGACGAAGGCCGTCATGATGATCGGCGAGATCGGGGGCTCGGCCGAGGAGGAGGCCGCCACCTTCATCCGCGACCACATGACCAAGCCGGTTGCCGCCTACGTGGCCGGCGTGACCGCCCCCCCGGGCAAGAAGATGGGCCACGCCGGCGCCATCGTCTCGGGTGGGAAGGGCACGGCCGACGCCAAGATGGCGGCGCTGCGCGAGGCAGGTGCCCTGGTCGGGCAGAACCCGACCGAGGCCGGCGAGCTGATGGCGGAGATCGTCGCCTCGCTCTAGCCGAACCGACGCCGGAAACCGGATCGACCCGACAACCCGCAGGGGTAGGGTCGCCGGCATGAGGCTCGCGGTCCTGGTCTCCGGCACGGGGACGATCCTCGACGCCATGGTCGACGCCGACCTGCCGGTCGCGCTGGTGGTCGCTGACCGGCCCTGCCGGGCCGTCGAGCTGGCCGCCGGGCACGGCATCCCCGCCACGGTCGTCGAGCGGGACACCTTCGGCGACGGCTTCGACAGGGTGGCCTACACCGAGCGGCTCACGGCCGAACTCGAGGCTGCCGGGATCGAACTGGTCGCCATGGCCGGCTTCGGCACGATCCTCGAGCAGCCCATCTACGACCGTTACGCCGGACGGATCCTCAACACCCACCCGTCGCTGCTGCCGGCGTTCCCCGGCTGGCACGCCGTCGAGGAGGCGCTCGACCACGGGGTGCCGGTGACGGGCTGCACCGTCCACCTCGCCGAGCTGGAGGTCGACGCCGGCCCGATCCTCGCCCAGGAGACCGTGCCGGTGCTGCCCGACGACGACGTGGCCTCCCTCCACGAGCGGATCAAGGCGGTCGAACGGCGGCTCTACGTCGGCACCATCCGCAGCCTGCTCGACACACCGCCACCCGAAGGAGCCCCCGAATGAGTCCCCGCGCCCTCTTGTCCGTCTACGACAAGGCCGGGATCGTCGACCTCGCGCGGGGACTCGTCGGCCTGGGTTGGGAGATCGTCTCGAGCGGCGGCACCGCCACCCTGCTGGCCGGCGAGGGCGTCGCCGTCACCGAGGTCGCCGAGGTGACCGGCGCCCCCGAGATGCTCGGCGGTCGGGTCAAGACCCTCCACCCGATGGTCCACGGCGGCATCCTGGCCGACCGGTCCAACCCCGACCACGTGGCCGACCTCGAGGCCCGGGGGATCACCCCGATCGACCTGGTCGTCGGCAACCTCTACCCGTTCACCTCCGACCCCGGCATCGAGTTGATCGACATCGGCGGACCGACGATGGTGCGGGCAGCCGCCAAGAACCACGCCCACGTCGGCATCGTCGTCGACCCCGCCGACTACGGCCCGGTGCTCGAGGAGCTACGGGCGGACGGCGCCCTGTCCGACGCCACCCGGCACCGCCTGGCCCGGGCCGCCTTCGCCCACACGGCCGCCTACGACGCCGCCATCGTGCGGTGGCTCGACGAGTGCGACCCCGCCGACGCCGGACCGCTGCCGCCGACCCTCCACCTCGCCCTCGAGTCGACCGGCGACCTGCGGTACGGCGAGAACCCCCACCAGCAGGGCGCCCGCTACCGCGAGATCGGGCAGCGCGGCTGGTGGGACGACGCCGTCGTCCACGGCGGCAAGGCCATGTCGTACCTGAACCTGTTCGACACCGAGGCGGCCTGGCGGCTGGCCCACTGCCTCGGTGACGAGCCGGCGGCCGTCGTCATCAAGCACGCCAACCCGTGCGGCGCTGCCATCGGCGACGACGTCGCCACCGCCTACATGGCCGCCCACGCCTGCGACCCCGTCTCGGCCTTCGGCGGCGTCGTCGCCGTCAACCGACCGGTCACCCTCGCCATGGCCGAGGCCCTGGGCGAGGCGTTCACCGAGGTCGTCGTCGCCCCCGCCTACGAGGCCGACGCCCTGGCAAGGCTCCAGGAGAAGGCCAACCTCCGCATCCTCGAGGCACCGGCGCCGACCTGGCCGGACCTCGAGGTCCGAAGCATCGACGGCGGCCTCCTCGTGCAGACCACCGACGTCCTGGCCGTCGGCGACGACGGCGCCCTCGACCGAACCGGCTGGCGGGTCGCCACCGAGCGGGCGCCCACCGACGCCGAGTGGGCCGACCTCGAGTTCGCCTGGCGGGTGGCCGCCCGGGTCAACTCCAACACCATCGTCCTGGCCAAGGACCGGTGCGCCGTCGGCATCGGCGCCGGCCAGCAGAACCGCCGCGACGCCGGCCGGATCGCCGCCGAGAAGGCCGACGGTCGGGCGGCCGGCGGCGCCTGCGCCAGCGACGCCTTCTTCCCGTTCCGGGACGGCCTCGACGCCGCCATCGACGCCGGTGCCACGGCGGTCATCCAGCCGGGCGGTTCGGTACGCGACGACGAGGTGATCGCCGCCGCCGACGAGGCCGGCATGGCGATGGTCCTGACCGGAGAGCGCCACTTCCGGCACTGAGGGCGTCCCCGCCCAGGGAGGCGGTCCCGGCCAGGAGGCGCCCACCGGGGGATAGCGTGCCCCGCCATGACTGCACAACTGCTCGCCGGGGGACCGGTCGCCGAAGCCGTCCTCGACGATGTCCGTACCCGCGTCGAGGCGCTCGCCGCCAAGGGGATCACCCCGGGACTCGGCACGATCCTCGTGGGCGACGACGGCGCCAGCGCCGGCTACGTCCGCAAGAAGCACGAGACCTGCGAGAGCGTGGGCTTCACCTCCCAGCACATCCATGTGCCGGCCGACGCAGCCCCGTCGGCGCTGGACGAGGCGGTCGCCGCCTTCAACGAGGACCCGGCCGTCCACGCCTACATCATCCAGCACCCGGTCCCCTCCGGCTTCGACTTCAACGCCGCCCTGTCGGCCATGGACCCCGCCAAGGACGCCGACGGCCTGCACCCCACCAACCTGGGCAGGTTGGTGCTCCAGGAGGACGGCCCGGTGCCGTGCACGCCGGCCGGCATCCAGGCCATGTTCGTGCACTACGACGTCGACATCTCGGGCCGCCACGTGGTCGTGATCGGCCGTGGTCCCACGCTGGGCCGGCCCCTGTCGCTGCTGCTCACCACCAAGGCGCCCGGTGCCAACGCCGCCGTCACCGTGGTGCACTCGGCCGTGCCCGACCTGGCCGACCTGACCCGTGAGGCCGACATCGTGGTGGCGGCGGTGGGCATCCCCGGCTTCGTGACGCCCGAGATGGTCAAGCCCGGTGCGGTCGTCGTGAGTGGCGGCATCTCCTGGGAGGGCAAGAAGTTGCTGGCCGACGTCGACGAGTCGGTCGGCGAGGTTGCCTCGTGGATCACGCCCCGCCTCGGCGGCGTGGGTCCGACCACCGTGGCGATGCTGCTGCGCAACACCGTCGAGGCGGCCGAGCGCACCGTCGCCTGAACGCGACCTCGCCGCTGCGGGCCGGCGCTGGATAGGGTCGACGGCATGGGTGAGAAGATCACGATGGGCGCCGACGGACGCCTCCAGGTCCCCACCGAGCCGATCATCCCCTTCATCGAGGGCGACGGCACCGGCATCGACATCTGGCCGGCCGCCCGCCTCGTCCTCGACGCCGCCGCCGCCAAGCACGGCCACGCCGTCGAGTGGCACGAGGTGCTGGCCGGTGAGAAGGCCTACAACGAGACCGGCGAGTGGCTGCCACAGGAGACCGTCGAGGTCTTCACCGAGTACCTGATCGGCATCAAGGGCCCGTTGACCACCCCGGTCGGCGGCGGCTTCCGCAGCCTCAACGTCGCACTGCGCCAGATCCTCGACCTGTACGTCTGCCTGCGTCCGGTCCGCTGGTTCCAGGGCGTGCCGTCGCCGGTGAAGCACCCCGAACTGGTCGACATGGTGATCTTCCGCGAGAACACCGAGGACATCTACGCCGGCCTCGAGGTCGAGGCCATGACGCCCGAGGCGCTCAAGTTGCGGGAACTCCTCGAGGACGCCTTCAACTGGCAGATCCGCGAGGACGCCGGCATCGGCATCAAGCCCATCTCGAAGACCGGATCGCAGCGCCTCCAGCGTGCCGCCCTCCAGTACGCCGTCGACCATGGGCGACCCCGGGTCCACTGGGTGCACAAGGGCAACATCATGAAGTACACCGAGGGCGCCTTCCAGCGGTGGGGCTACGAACTGGTTCGTGAGGAGTTCGCCGACGTGGCCGTCGGCTGGGACGACTGCGACGGTGACCCCGGCGACCGCATCCTCGTCCAGGACGCCATCGCCGACATCGCCCTCCAGCAGGTGCTGACCCGGCCGTCGGAGTTCGACGTGATCGCCACCATGAACCTCAACGGCGACTACCTCTCCGACGCCCTGGCGGCCCAGGTCGGCGGCATCGGCATCGCCCCCGGCGGCAACGCCAACTACGTCACCGGCCACGGCATCTTCGAGGCCACGCACGGCACGGCGCCCAAGTACGCCGGCCAGGACAAGGTGAACCCGTCATCCGTGCTGCTGTCGGGCGTGCTCATGTTCGAGCACATCGGCTGGCAGTCGGCCGCCGACGACATCGTTCGGGCGCTCGAGTCGGCCATCAGCGACAAGGTCGTCACCTACGATTTCGCCCGCCTCATGGACGGGGCGACCGAGGTGAAGTGCTCGGAGTTCGCCCAGGCGATCGTTGACCGCCTCTGACGACCCGCCCCCGGCGCCACCGGAGGCGGACGGGGTCTTCCGGCGCGGGGGCCGGCTCATCGTCCGGTCCTTCCGCGCCCACCCCCTGCCGCACCTGCTCGGCATCACGGGAGCCAATGTGTTCGCCGTGGCCGTCGTCGGGTACACGGTCGTCCTGGGTCGGGTCACCGACGAGCTGATCGTCCCCGGCCTCGACGGCGGCGGCGTCGACCGTGGCACGGCCCTGGCCGGTGCCGTCGCGATCGCCCTGGTCGGCGTGGTGCGTGGCGTGTCGATGATGGTGCGTCGGTTCTTCAACTTCACCGCCGTCGCCCGGACGCAGCGGACGTGGCGGCTCGCCATCCTCGACCGGTACCTCGACACCCCGCTGGCGTTCTACCGGTCTCGGCCGGCGGGGCGCCTCCTCGCCCACGCCGACGCCGACGTCGAGACCGCCTCGTCGATGCTGATGCCGCTGGCGTTCTCCATGTCGGTCGTGGCACTGGTCGTCGTGTCGCTGGTCAGCCTCCTGCTGGTCCATCCGTGGTTCGTCCTGGTGGCGCTCGTGTTGTTCCCGACCCTGGCCGTCATCAACCAGCGCTACACCCGGGCCGTCGAGGCCCCGGCCGCACGGGCCCAGGAGTGGGTCGGGGTCGTGTCCGGGATCGCCCACGAAAGCCTCGACGGCATCCTCGTCGTCAAGACCCTGGGCCGCGAGGCCGACGAGGTCGAGCGCCTGGCCGAGGCCTCCGACCTGCTCCGGCGGGAACGCATCGAGATCGGCCGGCTGCGGGCGGTGTTCCTGCCCTGGGTCTACGCCCTCCCGAACCTCGGGATCATGGTGCTCCTCCTCCTGGGTGCGCTGCTCGTCGACGCCGGCACCGTCACCGTCGGCGACGTGGTCCGGTCGATGGCCCTGTTCAACCTGTTGGTCACGCCCATGGAGATCCTCGGGTTCCTCTTCCAGGAGATGCCCCGGTCGGTGGTGGCGATGGACCGCATCGACGAGGTCCTCGGGTCGGAGGTCGAGGACCGTCCGTCCACACCACCCGCGGTGCCCGCCGGCGTCGGCGTCCGCTTCGACGCCGTGGCGTTCGCCTACGAGGACGGCATACCGGTCCTCGACGGGCTCAGCGCCGAGGTCGCCGCCGGCGAGTCGGTGGCCCTCGTCGGGGCGACCGGATCCGGCAAGAGCACCCTCTTCGACCTGGTGGCGGGCCTGATGCCGGTGACCGGTGGCCACATCGCCCTCGGCGGCGTCGACGTCGCCGACCTGGGCGCCGACGGGGTGCCGGACGTGGTCGCCCCGGTTTTCCAGGAGACGTTCCTGTTCGCCGACACCGTCCGCCGGAACCTGGTCCTCGACCGGGAGGTCGACGACGACGAGGTCCGCCGGGTGCTCCGGCAGGTGGCTGCCGCCGACTTCGTCGACCACCTGCCCGGCGGCCTCGAAACCGTCGTGGGCGAGCGCGGCGTCACGCTGTCGGGCGGCCAGCGCCAGCGACTCGCCCTCGCACGCGCCCTCCTGCGGCGTCCCAGGGTGCTCCTCCTCGACGACGCCACCTCGGCCGTCGACCCCGTCGTCGAGGCGGAGATCCTCGGCAACCTGCGCCGCCAGGAGGGCCACACGCTGCTGGTCGTCGCCCACCGGCTGGCGACGATCCGCCTCGCCGACCGGGTGCTGTTCCTCGAGGACGGCCGCATTGCCGCCGAGGGCCCCCACGACGAGCTCCTGGGGATCCCCGCCTACGCGGCCCTGGTCCGCGCCTACGAGGGGACCGCCGCGTGACGGACCGGCCCCCGACCCCGTTCCCGGGCGAGGACGCCGGCGTCGAGGCCGGCGGGCCCTGGGAGGACCACGAGTCCGTCGCTGGCGATGCGGGCGAGGTCCGGCTCCTCCAGGACATCGAGGGGGCCGGATCGCTGGCGGTCCTGCGCCGCGGCCTGGCGGCGTCGCCCGAGCTGCGGTCGGGCCTGCTGCTGACCGTCCTCATGGCGCTGGCGGTGGCCGCCGGCAAGCTGCTCGTCCCGCTGACCATCCAGGCGGTCCTGGACCGGGGCCTCCTCGGCGACGACGTCCGCCTCGGGCTGGTGCTGCTCCTCACCGGCGTGGCCGCCGGCCTGGTGTCACTCGGCATCGCCCTCGAGCGCTCCACGTACCTGCGGCTGGCCCGCACCGCCGAGAATGTGCTCTACGGGCTGCGGGTCCGCACGTTCGCCCACCTGCACCGGCTCAGCCTCGCCGAGCACACCGCGGCCCGGAAGGGGGCGCTCACCGCCCGGGTCACCAGCGACGTGGAGGCCCTCAACAAGTTCGCCCAGTGGGGGGCGGTCGCCTGGATCATCAGCGGCATCCAGATCGTGGCCGTGCTGGCGATCATGTTCGTGTTCTCGTGGCAGCTGGCGGCGGTCACGCTGGTGGTCCACGTGCCGCTGCTGCCGGTGCTGCGGGCCGTTCAGCGCGGCCAGCTGCGGGCCTACGACCGCCTCCGGACCCGGGTGTCGGAGACGCTGTCCCAGATCTCCGAAGCGGTGCTGGGCATGGACGTGGTCCGCGGCTACGGACAGCGGGAGGCCACCCGGGCGGGGCTGCACGGGGCGGTCGACCGGCAGTACCGCCAGCAGATGCGGGCGATGCGCTACTTCTCGCTGGTCCTCCCACTCACCGACGTCGTCGGCCTGGCCGCCATCGCCACGGTGGTCGCCTCGGGCGTGTGGTGGGGCGACGCCTGGGGGGTCAGCGCCGGCGAACTGGTGGCGTTCGTGTTCCTCGCCAACCTGCTGGTGGCGCCGATCACCCTGATCGGCGAGGTGCTGGACCAGACCCAGACCGCCCTCGCTGGCTGGTGGAAGATCCTCGACGTACTCGACATCGAGCCTGACATCGTCGAACCGGTCGACGGCCGTCGGCTGCCCGCCGGGCCGCTCGAGGTCCGGGCCGAGGCGGTGGAGTTCCGGTACCGCGAGGGGGAGCGGGTGCTGCACGGCATCGACGTCGACATTCCCGTCGGTGCCTCGGTTGCGGTGGTCGGCGAGACCGGCTCCGGCAAGACCACGTTCGCCAAGCTGGTGGCGCGCCTGGCCGACCCGACCGCCGGACGGATGCTCGTCGGCGGTACCGACCTCCGGGAGGTCGACCCCGGCGTCCGCCGGTCGGCGGTGCGCATGGTGCCCCAGGACGGCTTCCTGTTCGACGCCACCGTCGGGGAGAACATCCGGTACGGGCGGCCCGACGCCACGCCAGGGGACGCCGCCGCCGCCATCGCCGCCCTGGGGCTCGACGACTGGGTGGCCACGCTCCCGGCCGGAATCGACACGCCGGTCAGCGAGCGGGGTGAGTCGCTGTCGGTCGGCGAACGCCAGCTGGTGGCGCTCGCCCGTGCCCAGCTGGCCGACCCCGGGCTCCTCATCCTCGACGAGGCCACGTCGGCGGTCGACCCGGAGACCGAGCAGGCACTCGAGGTCGCCCTGGCCCGGCTCTCGGAGGGCCGGACGACGATCAGCATCGCCCATCGGCTCTCGACCGCCGAGCGGGCCGACCTGGTCCTCGTCTTCGATGACGGCCGGATCGTCGAGCGGGGCCGTCACGCCGACCTGGCGACCGCCGGCGGGGTCTACACGGGCCTCCACGCCTCCTGGCTGGGCGCCACGCGCGCCGGCTGAGCGGCCGTCGCCGCGACCCGGCGACGAACGTCACCCCCCGCTGGCTGGGAGGCCCGGCGGGGCCGTCGGTAGCCTCGGCGGGTACCCCTCGAGTGTTCAGGAGCCCACGTGAGCGCCACCCCCGTCCGAGTCGCCGTCACCGGAGCCGCCGGCCAGATCGGCTACAGCCTCGTCTTCCGCATCGCCAGCGGCCAGCTGCTCGGCCCCGACCAGCCGGTGATCCTGCAACTGCTGGAGATCCCGCCGGCCATGGGCGCCCTCGAGGGTGTCGCCATGGAGATCGACGACTGCGCCTTCCCGCTGGTCGACTCGATGGTCCTGAGCGACGATCCGAGCACGGCGTTCGACGGGGCCGGCGTGGCGCTGCTGGTCGGCTCCCGCCCCCGCACCAAGGGCATGGAGCGCAAGGACCTCCTCGAGGCCAACGGCGCCATCTTCACCGTCCAGGGCAGGGCCCTCAACGACCACGCCGACGACGACCTGCGCGTGCTCGTGGTCGGCAACCCGGCCAACACCAACGCCCTCATCGCCATGCACAACGCCCCGGACGTGCCCAACGAGCGGTTCACGGCGATGACCCGCCTCGACCACAACCGTGCGCTCACGCAGGTGGCCCAGAAGCTCGGCGTGCCCGTCGCCGACGTTCGGAAGATGACGATCTGGGGCAACCACTCCGCCACCCAGTACCCGGACCTGTTCCGCTGCGAGGTGGGCGGTCGGTCCGCCGCGGCGGCGATCGACGACCAGGCGTGGCTGGAGGGCGACTTCATCCCGACCGTCCAGCAGCGGGGTGCCGCCATCATCGAGGCCCGTGGCGCCTCGAGCGCCGCCTCGGCCGCCAACGCCGCCATCGACCACGTCCACGACTGGGTGCTCGGCACGCCGGACGGCGACTGGGTGTCGATGGCGGTCCCGTCCGACGGCAGCTACGGCGTGCCCGAGGGCCTCATGTCCTCGTTCCCGATGACCTGCGCCGACGGCGAGTGGTCGATCGTGCAGGGCCTCGAGATCGACGACTTCTCGCGTGCCCGGATCGACGCCTCGGCGGCCGAACTGGCCGAGGAGCGCGACACCGTCCGGGAGCTGGGCCTGATCTAGCCGGGGTCCGCCCCGCGGCTGCCGGCGAACAGGCCGGCGAACAGGCCGCTGAGGTCGTCCAGCAACCCCTGATGCTCGACCAGCCGGCGCGGGTCGCCGCCGATCGAGAGGTCGCCGGTGATGACCGCGTCGAGCGGGTCCAGGTCGCCGGCCGCGAAGGCTAGGGCCGTCGCCCGGTCCGTCGAGAACGAGACATCGGCGCTGTCCGCCGGGCCGGGGTGCACGCGGGCCCCGTCGCCGTCGATCGCCACGTGCCACGTCGGCCCGTCCGCGACGCGGTACTCCAGACGGAGTGAGGGGTCCGGACCGTCCAGTCGCAGGACGCGGACGGCCTCGTCCAGGGCGGCGATCCAGTCGTCGCTGAACGGTTCGGGGGCGGCCACGGCGGCAGCCTAGGCACCGGCCGACGGCCACCCGGCTCGGACCGCCGGCCCGGGTCAGGGCTACCGTCCCGGCCGTGGAGCAGATCGGACGCGGCGACCCCACCTACGAGTTCGGCACCGCCCGGGGGACGTGGCGACGCCTCGAGGGGCCCGGCGACGTGCTGGACCTGATGGACCGTGGCGCCGAGGGGATCGTGGCGGTGATCCGGGACGCCGGGGCGACCTTCCTGTCACCCATCTTCGACGAGCTGGCCGGCGTGGTGTGCACGGGCGGCACGATCCGCAGCCACATCGGCATCGTCAGCCGGGAGTTCCGGGTGCCGGGCGTGATCGCCGCCGACCTGTCGTCGGAGCCGCCGGACGGGACCCTTGTCGAGCTCGACGGGGCCACCGGGACCGTCACCCGGATCGAGCCGTGAGCGAGGTCGGGCAGCGCGAGCGCGTGAACGCGCTGCTGGCCGAGGTCAACCGGGTTTCGAAGGTGCTGGTCCACGAGCGCACCGCCTATTCCTCGCAACTGATCCCGGTCCAGCAGTACGTGGTCGTCTCGTGCATCGAGGCGTTCCTGCGCTACCCGGAGGCCATCGGGACGATCACGGCCGCCATGCCACCCGAGGAGGTCGGGGCGCGGGCCCGCCGGCCCGGCTGCCAGGCCGACTCGGTGTTCCTCTGGGGCGTCGCCAACTTCTTCCTGATCGGCCGCAACGTGATGGCGATGGTGGACCCGTCGCTCGACGCCGTGGGGCGCACCCACACGGTGCTGGACTTCTGGGCGCGCACGTCACAGGCGTACCGGGGCAGCGGCCTGCTCCATGCGGCAGACGCCGGCAACCGGATCGAGGCGTTCGACCCGGCGACGGTCGAGGCACTGGCGGCCGGCCTGACGCCAGTCGACGACGACCGGCGGGCCGACCTGCGCCGGCACCTCTCCACGCTCGTGAGCCACCTGTTCCTGCTCTACTTCGACACGCGGGTCGGCCACGGCGACACCGGCCCGTACCGGCTGGCCGACGGCCGGCAGGTCGTCGTCCGGGACTTCTTCCGCCTCGGCCGCAGCGACTTCTGGTGGTCCGACGTGGCGGACGGCGTGCCGCACTCGGGCCTGACGGCCGTGCTGGCGTTCGACGACGACGTCGACCTGACGGTCACCGACTACGGCACCACGGTCGGCGACCCCGAGGACTACCTGGAGCACCTGGCCGGATTCGCCCTCTGGACGACCGACGGTGGCGGGCTGGACCCGGTCGACGACGCCGGCCTGGCGGCCACTGCCGAGGCCGCTCGCGCTACCCAGAAGGCCCACTACCGGGCCATCGTCGGCATGGACCGGGACGAGCAGATCGCCTGCGGGGCGTACGTGTACTTCACCTTCCTGCGGCCGTTCGCCGAGATCGCCGGCGTTGCCGACGACATCGACTGGACGTGCCCCCGGGACACCCCGGCCGACCTCTACCCACTGGTCACCGCCGACGTCGAGCCACCGGAGCGGGACACCGACGCCGACCTGTACGCGCCCTACGGGGAGGCCTAGCCGGTGAACGACGTCGTCCCCGCCGACGAGCGCCGCCACGAGTCGGACGGCGAGCGGCTCTGGAACGAGTCGTACTACCTGGACTGGTTCGACCCCGAGGGCCGCGGCCACCGCGGTCAGCCCGATGGTCCCGCCGCCCACCACCAGCACCCGGTGGCCGGCCTCCACCCCGGCCGTGGCCACGGCGTGGACCGACACGGCCAATGGTTCGACCAGGCAGGCGTCGGGGACGGGCAGGCCCTCGGGCAGGGGCACCACGCAGGTCGGGTCCACGAGGATCCGGTCGGCCATGCCGCCGTCGTGGACGATGCCGTACAGGCCCAGGTCGCGGCACTGCTGGACCTCGCCGGCCCGGCACCGGTCGCAGGTGCCGCAGGTCAGGGTGGGGCGGACGGCGACCGGCGTCCCGTCGGTGGTCAGGCCCGCCACCTCGTGGCCCACCGTGGTGGGCAGGTCGAAGCCGGCCATGTGGAGGTCCGACCCGCAGATCCCGGCGGCCGCCACCGACACCAGGACGCCCTCGCCGGAGGGCTCGGGTGCCTCCACCACGGTGAACGCTCCGTCGACCGTCCGCACCGCTCGCATGTCGTGCCCCCCCGGAGTTCGGAATGCGGACTCCGCTGGGAACCCGCCACGACGCCGACCGTACGATCCGGCCATGTCGGCTGACCAGCCCAACGACCCGCCGCCGGGCGGGGGGCTCCCCAGCCTCGACCTGCTGGACGGCGCCTTCTACGTCTCCGACCCGTACCCCACCTACGCCCGACTCCGGAGGGAGGACCCCCTCCACCGCGACGAGGCCAACGGCCTGTGGGGCGTGTCGCGCTACGACGACGTCGTGGCCATCGAGAAGGACAAGGCCACCTTCGTGAACTCGGGACAGCCGGCCGACGGTCCGCCCCTGGCCCCGAAGACCGGGCGCGGCTACCGACCCAACATCCCCGCCGACCGGTCCATCATCGGCCTCGACGACCCCCACCACGTGCTGCGCCGCAACGTGGTGTCCCGGAGGTTCACTCCCCGGGCGGTCGGCGCCTGGGAGGACCACGTCCGGAGCGCCGTCACCGGACTGGTCGACGACGCCCTGGCGTCCCCGGGACC
>LULL01000138.1_pt1 | contig 31252 bp, 29 predicted proteins | sample 728161 | NCBI WGS metagenome assembly LULL01 (sample SAMN03860290, study PRJNA289734) | marine metagenome | biome: seawater column; feature: ocean; material: water; isolation source: Red Sea water column Station 149 - depth 500m | place: Saudi Arabia: Red Sea | collected 2011-10-15 | depth 500 m
GCACGCGAATATGAGGTTGAAAGTTCAAGATACTCATAAGTAATTAAAAGAAAGTAAATTATTTAGTTGAAAAGTGGTCATCCATATGAGGTCGGTTAAGAATTTTTATTATATATTAAATACTTGGCCAACTTAGTAAGATGATGCAAGTTTTTCTTGGTGTCTAAAATTTGACACCCCCTCCCAACTCAGCTAGCATTTTAAATGAGAGATTGAGGAGAAAAATCAATGAATGATTTACAATTTTTACACGATTCTTACCAGGATAAAGGTTCACAAAATCAACTTAGCACTGAAGCGGATGAACTGGAGTCTTTTGGTTTAAATCCCAAAATATTAATTGTCGAAGATGATAAGGTCTTAGGTTTGAGCATTAAAAAGTTTTTGATGAAAACTTTAAAATGCGAAGTTGAGTTATTTGTGAATTCAATGGATTGTTTGAGCCATTTGTTAAATATGCCAAATCGAAGCACTCCATTTTGTTTGATCACTGATATTAGTTTAGAGCATGGAGCAGATGGGTTACATTTGATCGATAACTTAAAAGATAAAAACTTTAATTTTGTGTCGATTGTGATGACAGGTTTTGCTTCTATTGAAACAGCAATCGCTGCGACGAAGAAAGGCGTTTATCACTATTTAACTAAGCCTTTTGAACTTGAAGTTTTACAAAAGTTAGTGATGGAGGCGATTTCAAATAAATTAGGGATAGCTGTTAGCTTACTTAAGTCAAAGTCAACATTAGCGGAGAGTAAAAATCAAAAACAACTTGGAAAAATACAAATCGAAGAGCCTACAGATGAAGACTTTTTTTGTGGGATGATTGGTCGTTCCAAGGTGATGAAAGATGTTTTTGAGCGAATTGAAAAGGTGGCCCTTACAGAGTCTACAGTTCTTGTGACAGGAGCTTCGGGGACAGGAAAAGAATTAGTGGCAGGCGCGATTCATAAGCTCTCCTCAAGAAATCATAAAAATCAAGTCTCAGTTAATTGTGGGGCCATACCAAGAGATCTCTTAGAGAGTGAATTATTTGGGCATACCAAAGGATCATTTACGGGAGCGATCTCAGATCGTAAAGGGCGATTTGAAACAGCTCACGAGGGAACGATTTTTTTAGATGAAATTGGTGATATGCCTCATCTCTTACAAGTGAAGTTATTGCGTGTTTTACAGAGTAAAATTATAGAACCGGTTGGCTCAACGAATCCAATAAATGTAGATACTAGAGTAATCGCAGCTACCCATAGAGATTTAGAGAAAATGGTTGAAGATAATACTTTTCGTGAAGACTTGTTTTATCGTTTGAATGTTATTCCTATCAAAGTTCCTGCACTTAAGGAAAGAAAGGAAGACATACCTTTACTCATTTCATATTTTGCTAATCGTTTTGTTAGTGCAGATTATTCGAATGCTATTAGCTTCTCTCAAGAAGCCTTAGGAATGCTGTTAAATTATGATTGGCCAGGCAATGTTCGAGAGTTAGAAAATATTATTGAACGACTTGTTATCTTAAGAGGAGGGAATGAAATCCTTCCAGAAGATTTACCGGCAAAAATATTTAGACATAATCCTTTATCTACTGATCATTATAAACATATTTTTGAATTACCAGAAGATGGAGTTGATCTAAAAAAAGTTTTATCAGATATTGAAGACTCGCTTATCTTACAGGCCCTTAGTTATACTGAAGGCAATAAGAACCAAGCCTCAAAACTTTTAAGCTTGAATCGAACAACTTTAATAGAAAAAATGAAAAAGAAATCTCTTCATATTTAAGTTGAATGACTCCTCTAGAACTTAGAGAATTAATCATTAAAACTAAGAGCCAAACTTCAGTTGAGAAAATTCTCGAACTTAATCGAATACTTGATACTTTTTTTATTAAAGATCTTGAAAAAGTTGAAGCCACTATCCTGTCCTCAAAAGATGAAGCTTATGCTGGGATTCAGCCAGATGCTTTGTTGACGCCTTATTTGGATTATTACCATATATTAGCTGATTTAGAGGATGAAGAAGTCTTACTAGACGTAGGTGCAGGACATGCTCGAGGAGTTTTTTTATCTCAGTTTTTGGGTTTAAAAAACTGCTTGGGGGTGGAAAATATTCAACAAAGAGTGAGTTTTGTAAAAAAGGCACTAAAGAGATTAAATTTGTGTTCTGAGGCTATTTGTTTAGGTGATATGACAGTGAATCTCAAAATGGCCGATGCTTATTATCTGTACTTACCCAAGAATAAGGCGCTCGATTTGGTGCTATCTCATATTTTAATGAGATCAACTCATAGAACTCAAAAGATTTATGCTTGTGAATCCCATGGTGATCTTATTGATTATTTAAATCAGCTTAGCTGTCTCAAACTAATGGGAAAGATAAAATGTTCTTTACCTAGGCATAATAATTGGATCCATAAGTATGAGGTTGTTTATCAAGCTTCAAGTGAGAAAGGTATAAACGATTTGGCCCATTGGTATTTGTTGAATATTAATAAAAAATACCTATGTTCTTTTCGTTATCTCCATTCTAAGTCGGGTCTTTCTTATGAGTGGTTAGTTTCTTTGGAGTATTTAGAACTCGTTTTTTATCATGGCCATTTAAGCTTTAAAACTAAGAGTGGCAGGATTATAGCAATGGAGCGGGAGGAAAAATTTTTAAACTTTTTCTGTGACTCTCAATTAGAAAAAATATCTCACTCTATAAAACCTTCAGAAAAACTTCTAAGAAAAGAGAATAAGCTTTTTATTGAATTGTCTAATGGGCATATTCAAGAAGTTTTTTCCTAGAGATTTTTGCTCAAGCATTTTCCTGTATAAAGCACTAAAATCAATAAGTTAAGTTTATGTTTGTTTTTTGACGGGAAAAAAAATTCCTAGGAGTAAAATTTTCCTTTTTTCATCTCCAAAATATAGTACAATAGTTAAGGGAGAAGGTTTAATAGGATGTTAAACCTCAATAAAAAGTAAACAGGACGTTTTGAACAATGAAGTTATGTTTCAATTTTTTGACATTCTTCTTACTATGCACAGCATTTGCTAGTAATCTTTTTGCCCAGTCATTAGTTCAAAAGTCTGAGAAGTCCTATTTGCGTTGGACAATATCTTCTTTAAAAGAACAATTAAAAATTAATAAGTCTCAAAATAAAGTTATTCTTCAAAGTATCGATGCTGAGTTTTTTGAAAAACTTTCAGAAGATATAGCAAAAATTTCTCGTAAAAAAGATTATCATTCAAGTTTTCGCTTCTTTGAGCCTAAAGTTCCAGGAGATGCTTACAAGTTAGAAGTTGTATTAAAAGATAATTCTATTGAGCTTTTTAATTTTTATAAATCAGATCAACAAGCTTATATTTTAGATTTTTGGGTTAATCAAGATGTCGTAGCGGTTAAAGAGGCAGCTGTCCAGGCCCCTCCTAAAGTGGCAAAGCTTAATACACCTCCTACAAAGACAAAAACAAAGCCTAGAGCTAAAAAGAAAACTTCAGACAAAGTTGAGAAAGTTTTAGCCGTTGATAAGACTGCTCGTCTTAAAGTTATTAACCCTGAGGAAGTGATTTCAAATCAAAGCAGTAAGGGGTATCGCGATTTTAGATATGGAGCAGCTTTTCTTTGGAATTACGATGCTTTTATTCCTCCTTTAGCCGATGATATTTCTTTGAATATTAAAGCTCCGGACTTTTTGTATCATATTAAAGATAGAGAGTATTTAGCAGATAAAAAACAGGCCCATATGCAGCTTAATATAAACTTTTATCGCAAAGAGCAATGGGGTTTAATGACGAGATCAATTAAGCTTTATGAAGAGAAGTATGGAAGAGATAATAATAAAAATTTAAATGATTTTATGAAAGCTGTTTCAATGATTAAGAATGTCATTAAAACAAAAATTAAGCCAGTCTATTCCAGCAAAATGGATGAAGCAGGGGATATTGTTCCTGCTAAAGACTTTTCGAAGGCTGGTGTGTTGGCAGCTGCGAGAAATATCCTCACTAATATTATTGATTCTTCTGAAGACTATGAATTAAATAAAGCAGTTCTACGTTATTTAATTCAATATTCTAAAGATGAAAAAGATTATATTCAAGCTCTGAATTATGCTAAATCTCTTTATGTAAAAGCCTCTGAAGACTTTGATGATGAAATGATTATCTATAGCTCAAAAGTTATTTTAAATTCTTTAGCAAATTTAAAACAAATTGAAAAAATAAAAGAATTCTTAGGTAATAAAGCAGTTATGCGAGTTCTTCCTAAGCAAGTCGGCTTGGCCTATATTTCCTATGTTCATTTATATCAAGATGAAACATCCCAGGTGATAGCACAGTTTAAAACAAATCAAGCATCACTTGTTAAACCCATTCATCCCAGTATTCTTTTTAATACAGCAGAGTCATTTTTTAGACAAGGCGAATATAAAAAGGCAGTTAAACTTTTTGATGAACTCATTGATAAATATTCAAGTTTAACTAAAACAGGTCAAGCAAGGTTAAGGATAGCTTTGTCCTATGACTTATTAAATGAAGATGTTGATAAAACTCTAAGATTATATCAAGATGCGATTAATAAGTCGTCAGACTTAAAAACTCGGTATGAAGCGAAAATGCGTTATGTCGGTTTAAGGGTTGCTAGAAATAAATCTTTAAATGATAAAGACGTAGAAACAATTGCGTTTTTACAAGCGACAGAGGGCGAGAGAAGAAATTTAGATCTTCAGTTAAAAAAGCTTTTATGGTTAACACGTCTGAGAACAATGTTGAGTTCAGAGAAGTATTCTGAAGCATTATCATATTTATCAGCGTTACCTTTAGATAATCTGAGACAGATTGATCAAAGAACTTTTCATGGGGATGGTGCTGAGGTCGTTTTAGGAGTTATTCAAGAAAGTTATATTAAAGAAGATTATGCTAGAGCTGTTAAACTCTGGGAAATTTATAAAAAACGATATAATAATAAGGTCGCAAGAAATCCTTATTTGAATTTTATCGTAGCAGACAGTTATATAAAATTAGGGTTATTTAAGTCTTATCAAAGAGTTCTTTCAGACTTAAAAAGTATTAATGAAAAACGTGTACGACGTTTCCCTTTATGGGTTAAACCTTATAAAAAAATATCATCAAGTGATTATGTTTTAGAGTTAGAAATAAACTCTCTGTTAAAACAAAATGATTATAAAGGCTTAGCGAAATTGTTGGAGAAAAATAAAAATAATAAGAATATAAATTATAAATTTTACAATGGGCTTGTTTCCTATCATTTGAAAAAATATAATGAAGGGGTAACAAGTTTTGAATCTTTACTTGTTAAGCCTAATCTCAATAATATTCTTACACCAGGACAAAATTTAACAATGCTGAAAGCCTATCTTGAATCTTTATATGAGTCTTCTGAACCCAAGGTGTTTCGTCGAAAAAATGCGGCTTTGACGAATGATTTGAGAAGAAATTTACGCCCAAAATACAAAGAGCTAGTTGGAAGAGCGGACTATTTATATATTGAATCACTTTTTTCTGAAGAGAATATTAATTATGAGTTATTGACAGCTAAAACAGAGGAATTTTTAGCTGACTTTTCGCAATCTCAATATTTGATGAGGGTTAAGTATATTGGCGCTGTTGCCCAAATTAATAATCGCAATGAGAATAAAGGCAGGAAGCTTTTAGAGGAATTGCTAAATGATAAAAATGTACCGGAGTATTTAAAAGGGTTAGCGAGATCGGAGTTATCTACGCTTGAATTAAAGAATAAGACAATTTAATTATAACAAAGACAGGAGGTCTAATGTTTGCATCAGAATTAAGGTTGGTAGGAAATCACCCAAAGTTTATCAAGGCTATTGAATTTGCAGGAAATGTGGCAGTCACTAAAGCACCAGTTCTTATTGTTGGAGAATCTGGGTCTGGGAAGAAAACAATTTGTCAGTTCATCCATACAAAGTCGGCGAGATCATCATTACCTTTATTAACAGTTGATTGTTCTCAAGAGGCACAGACAGTTGAAAATGAAATTCTTGGTTATAGAGATGAAGAAGGACGTTTTAATAAAGGTGTTCTTGAAAGATCAAATGGGGGATCAGTTATCCTATCCAATATTGATGCTTTAGATGAGAAATTTCAAAAGAGACTCTATCAAATTTTACAAGAACTTTCTGATTATGACTTAGATGTTCGTGTCATGGCCACAACATCAAAGAACCTCTCTAAATACGTTGGAGCAGGAAGATTTTATCGTGCCCTTTATACTTATTTCTCCGGTTCACAAATAACGCTTATACCTCTTAGAGAGCGCGACAGTGATATCGAAGAATTAGCAAGCTTTTTTGCAAATGAATACGCGAAAGAGAATAATAGAGGTGAAGTCAATTTTTCTGATGAAGCAAAAAAGAAAATCGCAAGTTTTTATTGGGCCCATAATGTTGCAGAGTTGAAGTCAGTGATTGAAAGTACAATTGAAAATTCTAGTGGTGAAGAGATTGATGTAAGCGCAATTGAGATTGGAGAGAAGAAAGCAGAAACGGTAGCAAATGATATCGATGAAGATGGAATGAGATTAATGTCTTTAAAAGAAGCTGAGAGACTTCTTATTAAAAAGGCACTTATTCATACTTCTGAAAACAGAACTCAAGCAGCAAAGATTCTTGGCGTCTCTATTAGAACATTAAGAAATAAAATTAATGAATATAGAGGTGAAGGAAATAATTACTTTGTAAACTTAAGGTAAGTTTTATGAACGTCAATGACAAAACATTACAAGCATTAGCTGCGGCGACAAAATTTCGTGAGATGAGACAAGAGATTATCTCATCTAATATCGCAAATAAAGATGTTCCTGGTTATAAGTCCAAAAGAATAGACTTTGAAAAAGCTTTGGCCAGGGCCTTAGATGTTGATGGACAAATGGGAATGAATACTGATGGACCTCGACATTATGATGTTGGTAGTGGTGGGTTTAATAATTTACAACCCGAAGTCTATGAAGACCCTAATGGTGTCGTAAGTGAAGATGGTAATACTGTCGATGTTCAAGAAGAGATGGCCTTAATGGCCGAAAATAAAGTGATGTATGATGCTTTAGTCCAGCTTATGAATAAAAAACTTGGACTGATGAAGTACACAATAAACTCTGAAAGGTAAGGATAAAGTATGGATTTGCTTAAAAGTATGAAAATAAGTGCTAGTGGTTTAAGAGCTAACTTAAAACGTACGGAAGCTATAAACTCTAATATTGCTAATGCTCAAACAACGAGAACAGCTGAAGGGGGTCCATATAGACCTAAAAAAGTTGTGTTTGGTTCTGAGCCAGCGAGAGATTCATTTTCTGAAGTTTTAGAGGGAGAAATTGATGCCCAAGCTCAGACGGTTCATGCAACTGAAGTTATTAATAGTGATAAGCCACCAGTATTGAAGTACGATCCTACTCACCCCGATGCAAATAAGGAAGGTTACGTGGCCTATCCGAATATTAATGTCATGGTTGAGATGGCCGACCTTTTAACGGCCCAAAGAGCTTATGAAGCAAACATGAAGAGTTTAAAAATTACCAAAGGTATGGCCCAGAAAGCCTTAGAGATTGGTAGATAAAAGAGGAGATAACTTATGGCCATTCATTCTGTTGGACAAATGGCAAGTACATTAAAAAATTATAATGTCGATAACTGGTCGAAGTCGGTTGAGCTAGGAAGCAAAGTTGACTTTAGAGGGGACTTCCCTCCGATGGAAGAAGCCTCTGAGTCGAATCAATCTTTTGGTGACTTTCTTGCTAATTCAATTGCTAAGGTTAATGGCTTACAGCAAGATGCTAATGTGGCCATGCAAAAGTTAGCAAGTGGCGAGTCCAAGAACTTACATGAAACACTTTTAGCAGTAGAGAAAGCGGATATTGCTTTTAAACAAATGAACCAAGTTCGGTTAAAAGTTATTGACGCATATAAAGAAATAATGAAAATGCAGGTTTAATCAAGAAGAATATGAAGATTGAATCAGGAGGATTCACTTGCAAGAATTTTTAAATCAGGTTGTAGAAAATTTTATTGAGTTTTATCGTTCATTAGACTCTCGAAGAAGAGTGAGTTTGTTTCTCATAAGTGGAGCGATTGTTTTTGCGATGGTTATGATTGTAATTTGGGCCACAAAGACTCAATACAAACTCCTTTATTCAGATCTAAGTAAAGAAGACTCAGCTAAAATTCAACAGATTTTAAATAATGGGAAAATTGCTTTCCAACCCAAAAAAGGGGGCCAAGAAATCTATGTCCCAGAAGATCAAGTTGATAATATGCGACTTGAAATTGCTAAAATGGGAGTCAATTTTAATTCAACTGTTGGTTATGAGGTTTTTGATAATCAGGCTTTTGGAACAACCAGCTTTGTTCAAAAGATTAATAAGCAAAGGGCCTTAGAGGGCGAGCTTATGAAAACCATTAAACATATCAGGGGAATTAAAAGGGCGAGAGTTCACCTTTCATTACCTGAGTCTAGTCCCTTTGTTTCAGAGAAAAAACCACCTGGAGCATCTGTCGTTTTAGATTTAGAGCGAGGTTTAACCCTAACCAAAGAAGAGATTAAAGGGATTCAACATTTAGTTTCGGCAAGTGTTGATGGCATGCGTGTGAAAAATGTTGTTATTATTGATTCAAAAGGTGAAAAACTAACTGAAAATATTGGTGACCCAATGGCCCAACATACGGCCAATCGCTTAGCTTTGGAGTCCAAAGTTAATGGACAATATGAAAGCCAAATTGAAGAAATATTAAAAAGAGTTGTTGGAGAAGGAAAAGTTATTGCTAAAGTCAATGCTAAAATGGACTTTACTGAATCTTATCAAACAAAGACTTTATATGACGGTGAAAACACTGCCGTGTATTCAGAAGTTAATAATAAGCAAAACTTAGAAGGCTCTAGACCTTCGCCACAAGGAATACCTGGAGCAAGAAGTAATCTTCCTGGAGAACAACCTCAACCAGGAATACCAGAGACGAGAAATAATGTAGATAAATCTCTGGTTACAAGAAATTATAATGTTCCAAAAACAGTGATCAAGTCAAAAAAACCAACTGCAGAGATTCAAGCTTTATCTGTAGCTGTTATGGTCGATGGCAAAAGGATCCCTGTTTTAGATGAAAATGGTGAAGCCGTTTTAAATGAAGACGGGCTGCCTGTAACAAAGTATGAGCCTTGGAGTGATGCCGAAATTGCTAACTTTCAAGCCATTGTGGCTTCGGCGATTGGAATAAGTGAAGCAAGGGGTGATAAAATTGTCATTAAAAATATGGAATTTGCTAAAGAAGATCTTTCTGAGGCAGAAGCTTTATTAAGACAAAGAGAGAATAGAGAAATAATTAAAAATTTAACAAAGTACCTTATGATAGGTGTTTTGATCTCATTGCTTTTCTTTGTTGTTGTCAGACCTTTTATCCAGTGGGTAACGGAAAATACTGTTGAGTCTATTGAGGACTTTCTTCCAAAAACCATTGAAGAACTGGAGAAGATTCAGGCCAATCAAAAGCTTCCCGGACTGGAAGATGCTTTACCCACAATTGAAGATAAGATGAATCCAGAAAAGATTGAAGGAAATATGATAAGAGAACGAATTATAAATCTAGTAGAGGCCAATCCGGCTAAGGCAGCACAAGTTGTTCATGAAATGATTCATTCTCAAGAGACAAGTAGAGAGATAGCTTAATATAGAGGTTTAAAATGGCAGATTCAAGTAAGACGTTAGAGCCCGATGTAGAGTATGCATTACTGACTGGCTTAGACAAATCGGCAATTTTGATGAGTTCGTTGGGACCGAGTCCTGCAAAGCTTATTTTTCAGCATATGAAAGATAATGATGTAAAACGTCTTATCAATCAAATGGCGGTCTTAACAAAATCCCCTATATGGATGGTTAAAAAAGTTTTGGAGGAATTTTACTCCGCTTTAAATGAAGATAATGACCTTTTGTTTTCAGAGAATAAAGGAAAGGATTTTATTCTTGGAACTTTGGGTGAAGATAGAGCCAAGCAATTATTAGGACAAGTTGTAGAGGTTGGATCGGCCAATACTTTAGAGTCTTTAGAATTAGTTGATACGAGAACATTGGCTAACTTTTTAATTAATGAACATCCTCAAACTATAGCTTTGATTATCGCGCATTTATCTACGGAAAGAAAAGTTGATGTTTTACGAAAACTGCCAGAAGGGCTTCAAGCCGAGGTGGTTCTAAGAGTTGCCAACCTTGACTTCGTTTCACCAGAGCTGATTGCTCAGTTAGATGATGTACTTAAGACAGAGCTTTCGACTCTTGGTTCAATTGATACCCAACAACTTGGTGGTGTAGAGCCAATTGCAGACATGCTTAATATGATGGATAAAAACTCTGAGAAAAATGTTATGGCCAGAGTAGAAGAAAAAGATCCTGAGTTAGCCGAAGAAATTAGAAAACTCATGTTTGTTTTTGAAGATCTGGTTTATGTTGATGGAAAAGGTATTCAAGAGTTGCTCAAAGTTGTGGATAATCAGAAACTTACCATTGCACTTAAAACGGCTCCAGAGGAAATCAAATCACTTCTATTTAAAAATATGTCTAATCGTGCGGCGACATTATTACAAGAAGATCTTGAGGCCCTTGGACCAACAAAACTTTCAGATGTTGAGAAAGCACAACAAGAAATTGTCCAACAGGTGAAAGATCTAGAGGCCAAAGGAAAAGCTGTTATTAGTAGAGGCGGAGAAGGTGATTCATTTGTCTAGTAATAAGGAGAATGTTTAGTGAGTGTTTTAAAAAATCAGACAAGTGTTAAAGACTATAACTTTGGTGAATTAAATCCAGCAGGTGAAGTGATGAGTTCTGCTAATGAGGACTTCCATTTCATATCATTAAACGATGCTGAAAATTTAAAACATGAGCTTACTCCTGAGAAAATTCGCAAAGAAAGAAGACATGAAGCAGCGACATCTTTTGAGATCTTTCCAGTTGTCAAAGAACATAGAGGCTTACAAAAACAGGCTACAGATGATTATGAGAAAAGAGTGGAAGAAGAAGTGACCAGAAGGGTAGAGAATCTTAAGCATCAGGCAGTGCAAGAAGGCTATGAACATGGGCTCAAGGAAGGACATGAAAAGGCTTATGCTGAAGCTAAACTGGAATTTGAAGAGAAGATTAATCATTTTGTTGAGCAACTTAATTCCATCCAAACACAAGTGAAGGATATCTATTCGAGCTCCAAAGAGAATGCCTATCTGATGGTTAAAAACTTATCTAAATGGGTGATCTTAAAAGAAGTCGATGAGAAATATTACTTAGCAAGACTTTTAGAAAAACTTATTCATGAAATAAACTCAAAAGCTAATTTGGTCGTGCATGTTAATGAGGAAGCTTTTGGTTATATGCCAGAAATTATTAAAATTGTAGAAAGAAAAGTGGGCAAGTTAACAAATGTTCGGGTCGAAACTGATTTTGAAATGAGTGAAAATGGAATAAAACTTGAGTCTGAAAACACTGTTATCGATGGTTCTTTGGATGCTCAATTTAAATCTATTGATAAACTTTTTCATAGTGTAGGTTTGAATGAATAATGACGTTTTAGATTTTTCTCAAATTTATCGTGAATTTGAATCAAGTACTCCCTACCAAAATATTGGTAAAGTTCTTTCTAGTCATGGAATGCTCTTTGAAGCAACACTTCCTCGTGCTGTTATGGGATGTTGTGTTGAGTTTAGAACTCAAACAGGCCAGACATGTTTAGGTGAGGTGGTAGGAATTAATGGAGAAAGATGTAAAGTCATGCCGTATGATGACCTACCAGGAATTAATTCAGAAACTAAAATATATCTCAAAGATTTAACCACAACAGTTAAGGTCTCAGATGCTATGTTGGGTCGAGTTGTTGATTTTCAAGGTAATCCTATTGACGGTAAGGGGCCTTTGCATGAAGAAGGATTAGAAACAAGATCAATATTTGGAGAACCTATTAATCCTCTTGAAAGACCCCCTATTCGGCAGCCTTTGGATACAGGTGTAAACGCTATTAATTCTTTTATCACCGCTGGGAAAGGTCAGAGGATGGCGATTATGGCCGGTTCGGGGGTAGGGAAGTCGACCTTAATGGGGATGATTGCTCGAAATACTTCTGCGGATATTAATGTTATAGCTCTTATTGGTGAACGGGGACGTGAAGTTTTAGAGTTTATTGAATCAGACTTAGGAGAAGAGGGGCTTAAGCGTTCAGTTATTGTTGTGGCCACCTCAGATAAGTCGCCCTTAATTCGGGCTAAAGCTGCGTATACAGCGACGACTATTGCGGAATATTTTAGAGACCAAAATAATGATGTTATTTTGATGATGGATTCGATTACAAGATTTGCAATGGCCAATAGAGAGATTGGTATGAGTTCTGGTGAACCCCCAGGGCAAAAAGGCTATGGGCCTTCAGTGTTTGCAAAACTACCAAAACTGATGGAAAGGGCCGGAACAAAAAAAGACTCTGGCTCAATTACAGGAATATATACAGTCTTAGTTGAAGGTGGAGATATGGATGAGCCTATTGCAGATGCAGTAAGGGCCATATCTGATGGGCATATTGTCTTAAGTCGAGAACTGGCAGCTCGAAATCATTATCCTGCCATTGACGTCTTAGAGTCAGTATCAAGAGTTATGGGGAAAGTTGTTCCAAGAGAACATACGATTGTCTCTGGACATTTAAGAGATTTATTAGGGGCGTATAAAGAGTCGGAAGACTTAATAAATGTTGGGGCTTATGCTCCTGGAACAAACCCTAAGGTCGACAAAGCTATGGTTGTTTATAATGATCTTATCAATCTTCTTCAACAAAGGGTTGAAGAGTCATCTAGCATCGATGATATTTACGATCGTATGGTTGATATTGCTCGAAAAGGTGAAGCACAAGTCGATCCTGGTTTTTCCCAAGAGGATGAATCATGAAAGGATATAAATTTAAATTAGAGGCATTACTCAAAATAAGAAAATTAAAAGAAGAGCAGTGTAAGATGGAGTTGGGAAGATTACAGGTTCAGATTTCACAACATAAAAACAGAATAGAAGAAAATCAAAAAAGTGTTCAGACTTCTTATGATTCACATGAAGTTGCTATGGGGGAAGGAATCACAGGGCAAGAAGTAAGATTTCACCCTTATTTTGTGGCAGGGAAGATGGCCGCAATCAAGCAACATCAAGAAGAAATTCATCGTTTAGAGTCAATCGTAGAGGAGAGGACACAAGAGCTGGCTCAACTTCGTGCTAAAGTAAAAGTATTAGATAAAATGAAAGAAAAAGAAAAAGATATTTATAAGAAAGAGCTTGAGAAAAAACAATATCAAGATATTGAAGAGCAGGTTCAAAATTGGAAACAATATTTAAAATAGGTGAGGGTTATGTTGAAAAGAAAAGTATTGTTTATAATGATAAGTTTTTTTTGCTTTTCTTCTTATGCCAAGGAAGAAAAGAAAATATACAGTCAAAAAGAGTTTGAAAAAAAAGTAAAAGAGGAAGTCGATAGACAAATTGAGCTTCTAAAAAAGAAATCTATAGCCCAGTTAACTAAAGAATTAATGGATAAAGAAAGAAGTCTTGCAAAGCAAGTGGAACAGTTAAAACTTAGAGAAGAACAAATTAAGCTAAATGAATCATCATTAGCGAAAAAAATTGTAGAACTTGAAAAAACTAAAAAGAAAATTATTGGCTGTATTGATGAAAATAAAAAGGGAGAAAGTATGCGTGTGAGGCAACTTGTGGATGTCGTCTCTGGAATGAAGCCTCAAAAAGCAGCTGACCTTTTATCAGTACAGGAAGAAAATATATCAGTTAAAATTTTACAAAAGATTAAACCAGAGCGAGCAGCTAAGATATTTAATCTCATGGATAAGGAAGTTTCTGCCCGACTTCAAAAATTATATCTTAATATGCAACAATAAGACACTGAGAGTTATAAAAGGAGAAAAGTCTGAACATATTTAACGCATCCCAAATTCATTCAAAGCAGATGCCTCAGTCTGGTAAGGGTGATGTTTTAGATATGCTTAGCGCACAATTAAATCTGGATCCAGAAACAATAAAGTTACTTGAACAACAAAGTCTTGAAAATGGTGTTAGCTTTGAAAGCTTATTGGAAGGTGCGCAAAAAGGAAAAGATCCTCAAGCGATGATTGATCTTTTAAAGCAACAAAAGGATCAAGGAATAGCTCAAAATTTAACTAAGGATCAAGGACAAATCCAAAACCTCATTAAGAATGATCAAGGCTCTGCTGAGCTTAAAAATATTTTGGGGCAAAAAGAATCTAAAGCATCTGGGCAAAATGGCTTAGATAAATCTTTAAATTTGATTAACTCACAAAAAGATGTGGCCCAAGCAAAACTTAATTCAAAAAATTTAGATCAAACTCATTTAGGACAAAAAGTGAGTCTTGGAAAGAATTTGGATAAGTCTCAATTAGCTCAAATGAACGAAGCCACGAGTAAAGCTTCTGCACAAAAAAATATAAATAATAATTTACTTGATCTTAACAGCTTTATGCAAAAACAAAGTCCTGCGATGCAGGCGAATGCGGCTAAAAAAGCTTATCAACCAATTTCGCAATCGTTGTTTACAAAAAAGGTTGATGCCTCTTTACCCGAGGTGGTTTCGATACCTACTAAAGAGACTAAAATACAAGACCTACTTTTGGCCCAAGGAAATAAAGACTCTTCTGCGGGAGACATGTTGAATGAGTCTTTTTCTCAGTCTCAGCAGGCCAAATCTCTTATGAATACACAAAATTCAAGTCAGGCGGGAAAAGTTTTTGATTTGAATATGTTATCTCAAACACAAACAACACAAGAAGTTATATCTAAGGTTCAAGATTATATTTTACAAGCAAAGGCCAGTGGGCAACCAGAGTTAAATGTTAGCTTTGAGCAAGATAAATTAGGTCGAGTTGATCTGAGAGTTCAAAAGGCACAAGGTGATCATTTAAATATTCATATTGGAACGAGTAGTGCCGATGCAACGAAATTCTTCTCACAAAATCAAAGAGATCTTCTCGGACATCTTGCTCAAGCAGGTATTCAAGTCAATGACTTTAAGCTAGAGAGTTCGCAGAATATGTCAAATCAAAATAGCTCACAAGATGGTGCAAAAGATCATCTGGCAAGACAAGGTTCTCAAGGTCAACAACACCAGTCGCAATCAGGACAAAGAGATCAAGAAAGTCGTAAAAGAGAGGAACTCTGGAATCATTATTATGACCAGGAAGTAGCATAGTATGCCAGAAATTGGAAGACCAGTAACAGCAAGAGATCAATCATACGCAAATGTTCAAATGGCACCACGTAAAGATGTGAGTGCTGCAAAAGCTCTTTTGGAAAAACAAAATATTTCAGAAAAAGAAAAAGAAAGACTCATAAATAAGATTCAAGGTTATAAACCCAAAAATGATTTGATTGTTGATGGGAAAAACCATAATAAAATGGGCAAAGATGAATTCTTAAAGCTTTTAACTGTACAGTTACAGAATCAAGATCCAATGAATCCTATGAAACAAGAAAAAATGGCCGCTGAGCTTGCCCAGTTTTCACAATTAGAACAACTTTCAAATTTAAATGCAAAATTTGATGGCCTAACCAAAAACCAACAGGTGCAAGATAAGTTTTATGGTGCTAGCTTTTTAGGAAAAGAAGTTGTGACTTCAGGTTCTTCTTTGAAGTATGAGGGAGAAGGAACAGATGCTGACATTCTTTTTACACTTCCAAAACCTGCAGCCAAGGTTTTAGTTCGAATTTTTGATAGTAAGAACAATATGGTAGGCGAAATGTGGAAAGAGAATATAGGTCGCGGTAACCAAACAGTGACTTGGGATGGAATGCAACTTGATAACTCTTATTCTGGAGCAGGGGAATTTAGAACACAAGTTTTTGCGTGGGATCAGTCTGCAGATCCAATAGCTGTTGAAACAAAAACTACAGGTTTAGTTCAGTCAGTTTTTTTCGAGAATGGAGAAACTGTTCTCAAAGTTGATGGCAAAAAGGTGTTCTTAAGAGATGTTGATAGCTTTCATTCTGCAAAAACCACAGAGGGCAATAACTCTTTTCAGAATAGACCATCAGTTAATAAAGGACAGCAGATGGCAGCACTTTACGGTCGTTCGGGGGAGCAAAAAAGTTCCAGTGAAAAATTGCCTCTTGCACAAAATGAACAAGCTAAAGTAAACTTAAATAACATGAATAAGAAAAATAATATAAAGTCTTATCAACAACAAATTCCAACAACAGGAATTACTGATGTGTATGATGACTAAAAAGTAGGTTTTTTTGACAAAGAATATTAACAACATCCTTATTCCTAATGTAACAAAGACGTCTAATCAGAAAAAAGTCGATGTTTCAAATAGGCTACCTAAAAACGTAGAGGTAAGTGAGTTTAAAAGTCTTCTTGATCAAAAAATCGAGCAGAAACCCTTACACGGGGGGATAAGTCTTAGTACACACGCTGCTAAAAGACTTGAGGAAAGAAAAATTGACTTTAATGGCGATGAGTACACAAAAGTGAAGGATGCTATCGGTAAATTACGAGCAAAAGGCGGACAGAATTCATTAATTGTATCTGATAAAGCCGCTTATATAGTTGATGTTAAAAATAATAAATTAGTAACAGCAGTAGATAAAGGAAGTATGTCGGAGAATATTTTTACAAAAATTGATTCGACGATGTTTATAAATTAAGAGAGAAACTATTTAGGAAACAAGGTTGGTCCTATCCGGAAACCTTAAGTTTGTGATCTTTATATCACAGCAGCCTAAGTAGAAAATTGAGGTCTAGGAGGGACATACATGGGAATTTTATCTTCATTTAACATTGGTGTATCTGGTTTACATGCGGCAGGAAGTGCTATGAGTGTAACTGGTGATAATATTGCCAATGCCGGAACATTTGGTTTTAAAGGTTCAAGGGCCGAGTTTCAAGATTTACTTTCAAAATCATTAAAAGGTATTGATGGGGGAGATCAGATTGGATCTGGTACGAAACTAGCTCACGTAACACCAAAATTTACACAAGGTAATATTAATCGAACAGAAAATATTACGGATTTGGCCCTAAATGGTAATGGGTTTTTTGCTCTTGAAACACCTAAAGGGAGAGGGTTTACAAGAGATGGTTCTTTTCATTTTGATAAAGACGGGCAATTGATTAATGGTGATGGTCATCCTGTTCTAGGCTTCAAGGCCAATGAAGAAGGGAAAATTACCGAAAAACTTGGACGGATAAAGTTAGGAAATACAACAATTCCGGCTCAACCAACAAAAAATGTTAATGTTTCAATGAACTTAGACTCTAGAGCAGACATTCAACAGTTTGATATTAATAATCCCGAAGATACATCAAACTTTAATACAAGTATTGCTGTTTATGATAATGTTGGTACACAAAGGCTAGTGACAATGTATTTTAACAAAGTTGCTGATGGCCAATGGCAATATCATGCTACGATACCAGGAGAAGATGCTCAGGGTGGACAACCTGGTACTTTAGTTGAAATGGCAACTGGAACTTTACAGTTTGATCCAAAAGGAAAGCTTCAATCAGAGACATCTACATTGAATGCCTTTAACTTTAACAAAGGTGCACAAGCTGGCCAAGAAATAAAATTTGATTTTGGTAAGTCGTTAACAGAAGGCGGAGAAGGTGATGATGCAACAACGCAATTTGGATCTGATTCATCAATAGCGAGACATACTCAAGATGGGGCGAGTGCAGCAACTCTTTCATCTTTATCATTTAACGATGATGGTGTGTTAACGGCAGCATATGATAATGGTGTGATGAGAGATATTGCGCAAGTTTCTGTGGCAAAGTTTGAAAACAATGAAGGTTTGTTTAAAATGGGTAAAAACCTTTTTAAAGAAACTAGAAAATCTGGTCAGGCTGCAGTTGGTAAACCTGGTGCCGATGGAAGAGGAGACATTATGGCCAAGTCAATTGAGCTTTCTAATGTCGATATCGCTGATGAGTTTATTAATTTAATGAATGCTCAAAGAAACTTCCAGGCCAACACAAAAACTATTACAACTGCAGACCAAATGTTGCAAGAAGTTCTTAATATTAAACGATAATAAGTAAAAGTTTATGCAGTCACAAAGGCCAGATTTTATCTGGCCTTTTTTATTGGTTCTTGTTGGTCTAAGATAAATATTCCGACTGAGCTGTTGTGTCTTGCTCATTTAATATAAGAGGTTGCCCAATATTTTCTGTTATATTTAAGGATTTTTCTTTTTGGTAGAGTAAGATTGGAACAACAAATAAAGTCATTCCTGTGGCAAAGATAAGACCGAAGCATACCGCAATACCGAGTGGTTGTAAGATTTTTCCTCCATCACCTAGGCCTAAGGCAACAGGAAACATACCAAGAATTGTTGTTAATGAAGTTATAAGAATAGGTCTAAGCCTTTTTTTAGTCGCGGAAAGAATAAGATCAAGACCCCTAAGACCCTTCTTTCTAAGCTCATTAGTGACTTCTGTTAAAAGAATAGAGTTGTTGACAGTTATCCCATTGAGAAGAATGATTCCAAGTGCAGAGTTTAGGGAAAGATAAGAGTTAAAGACATACAGAGCAATGAGAACACCACTAATGCCCAAAGGGATAGTCATCATTATGATGGATACTTGTTTTACGGATTGAAATTGCATCCAAAGCAAAAAGAAAATGAGTCCTATTGATAGGATCAGTGACTGGGCCAATTGATTTAGGGAACTCTTAAGTTCTTTTTGAGGATATTGGATTTCTAGGCTTACTTGATCCGAAGTTATAATGGTATCTAAATTATTTTTTATTTTATTCGCCATCTTCTTGGCCAAAACCTCCCAGTTATTATTTTCATCATCAAGAAATGCTGAGAGAGTCACTTGCTCTTGTCCATCTCTGACGTGTGTGGAGGAAATAGTTTTGACTGATTCAAACTGACCAAGAGCTTTAAGGGGGATGACTTTATTTTGGATTTTAAGTGGATAGTTCTCTAAAAACTTAATTTGGGTATATCTTTCATCTCTTAAACTCATCTCGATACTAACTTGTTCATTATTGACTTCGAGATCCCCAAGTTTAGAGGGCTCCTGAGAAAGCTGTGAAATATCTGCAATGTCTGACAAACTTAAGTCTGAGCCGGCCCTTTGTAAGATATTCCATCTTATAGGATCAGGTTTAAAAGTGTAGGAGTATTGTGAATTGTTGGCAGGATTCACTTTAATTCTTTGATATGTTCCATCTTCATTTAAAAAAGCCTTAAGCCGAGAAGCTGTTTGATAAAGTTCTTCACCACTGCCGGTAATCGTGGCCAAAAAGTGTTTCTCCTCAGGAAGGGGGAGTTGGGCGGGATTCCAAGTTGAGATATAATAGTTTCTGTTGGCGGTATTGGTAAAAAGCTCTTTAAGTTTTAGTTTGGCTGCGTCTAGGTTTTTTCTTTGAAGCATTTTAAACATGATTTGTCCGCCATTGCGATTGTGCATCTCAAGCCATGTATAATCAACTTGCTTGGGGTCTAGAGTCGCTAAGGCTTTTTTTTCAACTTCTTGTAAAATATTATCCATGTGTCGTGCACTTTGAGTATCATAAGCATTGACATACATATATATCCAGTCAGAGCCTGGCTTTCCAATAACCTCCTTGGGAAGATGAGGAAAAATCGTAAAACCAGTTATTCCTAAGAGGGTGAATGGGATACAAATAGCAAAAAACTTTTTAAACCTTTTCTTTATTAATACGGTTAGGAGGTTTTCATAATGCTGTTCAAACTTCGTAAAGGGTTTATCTAAAGGAGCCTTTTGCTCCTTCTGTGAATTGAGAATAACAACACGAACAGCAGGAACAATGACTAAGGCGACTAAGCCTGAAATGGCGTGAGAAAATATAACGGCACGAGCAAGATCCCCTAAGACAGCATTTGTAAGGTCAGAAGTGAAGGCCATAGGAATGAAAACAATCAAGGTTGTTGAAATACTTAAAATGACGGGAAGAGCGACCTCTGAAACGGCCTCATAAACTAATTGAAGTCTTTGTTGAAAGCGATCAAGTGGTTTGTTGAGCTTATTCCAAACTTCTTTATGTTTAAAAATATTTTCTAAGACAACGACAGAGGCATCCACATTCATTCCAGCTGCCAAGGCCAAACCTCCAAGAGAAATGAGATTAAGGTTCATATCAATCATGCCCATGGCAATGAAAGAGATAACCATACTTAGAGGAATTTCAATCGCGGCAGTGGCAATATTTTTAAAGCCACCAATAAAAAGATAGAGGACAAGAACCGCCATTAAGGTTGCAACTAAAACATCTTTACTAAGACTTAAGACGGAACTTTTAATAGCTTCTGAGGGATCAACAATAAGCTTCGTTTTTAAAGACTTGGGAAGCAAGTGCTTTTTATCTCGCAAAACTTTCATGATATCTTCACTCATCGTCTTTATATTGGCTCCTGATTTTGGGTTAGCAAAAAGAATCAATGAGTTGAGACCATTGGTTTTAAAACTTCTTTCACGGTGTAGGTCTTTTCCATAATTAATTATAGCGAGGTCACTTAGTTGAATAAAAATTTTGTCATTAATAACAATATTCATCCGTTTTAATTCTTCTAAGTTTTCGATACTCGATTGAATTTGAAATCGCTGCCCTTTTGCTCCAATTTTTATATTACTTCCACTAAATGAATCGAGGGCCGAGCGTATTTGCGCTCTAATTGTTTTTGGAAAAATATTATATTGTGCTAGTTTTTCTGGTAAAAGTTTTATATTCAGGCTGTATTTTTCTGGATTCCATATTCTTGCATTTTCAGCATCTTTAACTTTATCAAGTTCGGGCTTGAGGATGGGATGTATAATGGAATAAAGCTTTCGAATCCCTATCTCGCTAGAGTATAAACTTGCTGCAAAAAAACCGGAATTACTATTTCTTTGCCAGACTCCCATCATATCAGCTATTTCTCTTGGAAGTTGGGAGGAAATTGAAGCTGCAACAAGTTCAACTTCTTTGAGGGCCATGTCATAAGCTGTTCCCCACGCAAATTCGATTTCATAAAAAGCACTCTCTTCTCTATAATAAGCATCAATCTCGTCAATTTTTGTTTGATTATTGGAAATCTTCTCTAGCTGTGCTTCGATTTGCGAACCAAAGTCAGCTCTAAATTTTTTAGCAGAATATGTTCCATAAGGAACCCAAAGATTTACACTTGGTTTTGATGTTGCTGGATACATGGAAATGGGAAGTTTATATCCACTATAAATACCGTATAAAACGATGAGAGAAACACAAACAAAAAGCCGCTTAGGATTAGAGAGTATCTTTTTTAACATTTTTGTCTCTAGAGGCTGGAGGCGTGAAATTAACAGTTTCTCCATCCTTTAGAAAACGAGGAGAGCTTGTTACGTATAAAAGGTTTTCTTGAAGACCTTGAGTCACCTCAAAGTTTTCACCAAAACGTTTACCAAGGGAAATCTTTTTCTTTTTTATTTGATTTTTATTTTCGATAAAGGCGAGATAGGGATCTTTGCCAATATAATAAAGGGCCTTTTCAGGTACTAAATACTTCTTTTGTTTTTCCAAGGTAATTTCGGCCAAGCCAATAAGTCCAGGAACAAGTTTGTGCTGACTTAGGATTTCTAATTCACCACTAACAGTCCCTGTTAGCGGATCAACTGCAGTGCCAATGCCCTTAATCTTAACTGGTATTTTTTTTCCGTCTAGAGAGGAAAATTGAATAAAGCCTTTTAGGTTTGGTTTAATTTTTTGGTAATCAACAGCAGAGATTTCAATTTTACCGTAGAGTTCTTGAGGTGAATTGATCGTCATTATTTTTTCACCTTTTGATATATACTGACCATTGGTGACGTGAATTGATGCAACAACACCAGTTACCGGAGCTTCTAAAACTCTAGGCTCATAATGTTGACTAAAATCTTGGTTTCTAAGAGAAAGCAAGGGGGAGCCCCTTTTGACTTTTTGCCCTAGTTTTACAATTCTTTTTTGGACAATATAGTTAAAGTCAGCTGTTATTTCAGAGTGAACTTTACTAAGAACTTCGACTGGGAAAAAAAGCTTTTTTTCAATTGTCTGTTTGGTGACTGTTTTGACTTCAACAGTTGGGGATTTTTCCAGTCCAAATGTATATAGGGGAATTAACCAAATGGCGGTTAATATTAATATTGCTTTCATATCTCACTCCTATCAGTTGAGTTAGCATCGAAGAGATGCCATCGCAAAGCAAGTGTGCAAATATTATATTGCTTGGCACATATCAATGAGATGTTTATTAAGTTTACTTATCAGGTCTTCGGAGGGGATAAGTTGTTGATATTCAATTCCGGTTAAGTCAAAAATTTTTTTCGCAATCTTAGTACTTTCGGTTGTGGCATGTTTATCTGAAAGATAGACAACCTTTTTTATTTTTACACTTGCCAGCAGCTTAGCACATTCATTACAGGGAAAGAGTGTGACATAGCAGGTAGAATTATTGAGACTGCGAGGGGAGTGTAAAATAGCATTAGCTTCAGAGTGAACAACATATCCATATTTTTGATGTTCTAGGGGTTGGTTTTTGTCTTTTCCCCATGGAAGTTGGTTTTCATTAATTCCAGCAATAAAACCATTATAGCCCATTGTAAGTTGATGGTTGTTTTCATCAACAAAAACACAACCAACTTTTGTGGCCGGATCTTTGGATTTAAAACTGGCCATCATTGCTTGCAGCATGAAGTATTCATCCCAACTGAGAATCGACTTTACAGAAAAATAATTAGGGTTATCTTTCATCCGTTATATTTCCTATTTCTGAAAAGTTTTCACTTGAGTTGGAAAATGCTTCCATTCCTTCTTTAATAACATCGTCATAATTGTAAGTACCTTGAGGTTCTTCTGACTTTTCATTTGTGCTTTGATTTGTACATAAAACTAAAAATTGATCTAAACTTAGTCTTAAAGTTGATATTTGATCAAGAATAACACTTACAACTTCGTGTTCAGACTCCATTTCTTCGATTAAAATTTTTCCTAAAACTTTATTCGTTCTTTGAAGAAGAGTTTTTAAGCTTTTATATTCTTTGGGAAGCTGAGGAGAGTTGACAATACTGTTTACTGCATATTGTAGCCCTTGCTCATTTACTTTTTTAACAATATCTTTTACTTCTTTAGCCGATTTTTCAGCAACTAAGTCAGCGATATGTTCTTGTTCATCTTGAGGTAGTCTAATAAGCTCATTGGCTTGAGTCGCATTTAATACCCCTTGGGAGCGTAAAGCTTTAACTTTATCTGATGATTTTTCTTCCCGATCAATGGCGGACTTGATCACTTTTTTTGAGAGGCCAGTCTTTTCGGCGGTAATATCAATAAAAGAACGTTTGTTGTTGGGAAGTTCTTTTTTTATTTCATTTGAATCAGGTGTACTTAAGTCTTCTTCTGAAAACTTAGTAGCTTCTGGGTAAAGTTGTTCATACAGTTCTCTGCCTCTAGCTAAAGATTTTTCAACTTCAATTTTTGTCAGATCTTTTCTTACGAGGTTTTCATCAATAGAAATTAACTCTTCTTCTTGTTGGTTTTTTTTAACTATGACCACAGGAACGTCTTTATGCCCTAGTTCTTTGAGAGCACAATAGCGTCTTCCACCAGCAATAAGTTTGTTTTCTTCATTGATAACAAGTGGATTAATTAAGCCAACAGTCTCAATACTTTTTTTAAGTTGTTCGATATTTGTGTCAAGTCTAAGATAATCATTTTCAGTTTGAATTTTTGAAATATCGACCAATTGCATTAAATCTCCCTTGGCTAAATCTATTGGTTTGTTAACCTACATAGCTGATCCCAATTTGTCATGAAAAATTTAAGTAATTTCGGGGTTGTTTAAAGCGAATTTTATTTAGTTTTTTTAGAATTCAGTCCTTTAGGCCATCATTACCAATTGCAGCGACGGGACATGCTTCAAGCGCATTTTCGCATTCTTCTTTTTCAGATTCAGTTTTAGGCTGTTTGGCCACATAAGCATGGCCATCATCATCATTCATAAAGAAAAAGTCGGGAGCTTCAACACAACATGCATCACACGCAATACATTGATCATCAACATAGTATTCGCCATTGATATTTTGTTCCCATTTTGCTGACTTATCTGCCATTGCATTCCCAAATAATAAAAAAGGTAGACTCTAAGCCTACCTTCATACCTGAAAAATGTTTTAAAATCTACTTATAAAAATAAATTTGGAGAAGTTACAACTTTGGTATTTTGTGACATAAATTTCAGAATATTATTTTGGATATATTGGGCATTGTTTGATGTTGATGCTTTTAGAGCTTGTGCAAGGCCCTTTTCAGAAACTTCATTTTGTTCAAAAGTTTTGAGCTTCATAAAACCGACCATTGTTGGATTGTCTGTCTTGAGTACTTTTTGCGTATTTTTATTCTTTAAGACACTGTAAAACTCTTCTTCATTAAATTTTGTTCCTTGAAAACTTGGATTTATGATCTGCATTTGATAATGAGATTCAAAGTTTAAATTATATTTTTGGGCCAAGTTTTTTATTGAACTATAATTGCCAGCTTTAAAGGCTTCTTCTAATTGTTGTGTTAGCTTTGTATTAAACTTTTTTAACTCTTCACGTTTAGTTCTTTGAAGATGTTGTTTTGCCAGCTCATATTTCATCGATGTAAAGTTTTTAATTTTTTGGGGCTTTGCCTTCGACTTTTGAGCTTGGGCTTGAGCATTGGCTGCTTTTATTTGAGCTGCATAAGTTTCATGTAAGGACTTTAATAGGGTTTCATTCTTAGTGTCGTTAATAAAATTCTGCACTTCTTTTTTACTAAGGGGAAGAAATTCAGTCATAGACTCTTTGTTAAAAGTTAGAACGGCTACTTTAACCTCTGCTTTTTGTAATTGGATAAGATCTTTACTGAGTGTACGAGAATCTTGGATTGAAGTTATAAGCTCTTGCAGTTTTTCTGATTTAATTTGTTTGGCGACATCTTCTTCATAATCAGCAGGACTTATATTATTAGCTTGTAATAAGCCTTTATAACGATTGACATCAAATTTATCTCCCGTTTGAAAGAATTTACTGTTTTTAATATCTTCTTTGATATGCTTTTGACTGGCCCCAAAACCGAGTTTGTTTGCAAAATTTAACATATGCTTTTGTTGGATAAGTCCTTGAAGTACGCTTTCACGAATTTTCATTTGTTTGATTTGTTGATTCGTTAAGCTTTTTCCCCCCATCATCTCAGAGTAGCGAGAAAGTTGCATATTTAGCATTTGATTGTATTCCGAAGCTGAAATTGTAGTTCCCCCAACACTGGCGACTTCATTTGGATTATTGCCAAAACCTTGGAATCCAGTGAGAACAAAACTTATAATGATGGCACCCATAATAACTGAGATGGCAATATAAGAGAACTTATTGGACAAATTTTTCATTCGATTTCCTTTTATCATTTAGCTAAATACATAATTTGCAGTTACAAGGTATAAATTTTATAATGAAAATACTTAAAGTCAATTCTGGGCACCGCGCAAATTCTTTAATTATTGGCATACAGCTGAGTATTGGTTAATCTAGACTAAGTATTGAAAATAAAGGGAGTTTTCTTTTGAAGAATCTTAACTTTGATTCATCTCGATGGGTTTTATTAAATAATATTTTGGTTGGGGCCATTGCTTTATATGGTGTGGCCAATCATAACTATAAGGTTAACGACCTTTCGGTTTTTCAAAAAATGATGATTGAGGTTCTTGCACCGCTTCAAAGAGGGACAATGTCTTTGAAGGAAAGTCTAGCTTATACAATTGATCATTATGTCACCATCGTGAATACGAGTAAAGAAAACGAAAAGCTACGCAAGAAAATGGTTAGCTTGGAGAATCAAATTTTTTCCCTTACTGAAGTTAAAAAAGAAAATGAAAGATTAAAACAGCTGCTGCAGTTTGGAAAAGAAATTCCTAGAGAAAAAGTTTTGGCGCAAATTGTGAGTTGGGATTCGTCTAATGAATTTAAAGTATTGCGAATTAATAAAGGATCTGTTGATGGTCTTAAGCTTATGGCCCCAGTAATTACGATGACAGGGCTTGTTGGTTATGTTTACCGACTATCACCTAACTATGCAGACATCCTTACGATTTTAGATCAGAATAATAGAATTGATGCTATTGTTGCTCGAACTCGAACCCATGGAATTGTTGAAGGACATTCAGGTTTTAAGTGCCGATTAAAATATGTTTCTAGAACGGAGAAGCTACAGGTTGATGATGAGATTATTACTGCTGGCTTAGGTGAGATTTACCCAAAAGGTATAAGGGTTGGAAGGATAAGTAAAATTGATAAAGAAAACTTTGGTATAACTCAAAAAATTGAAATTACTCCAAGTGTTAATTTTCATAAATTGGAAGAAGTTGTTGTGCTTATAGAAAACGGGCAAACAAAAGAGGTTAAGCTTCCGCAAACAAGTTCTAGTATCGACGATGTTGAAGGTGTGAAATGAGATATTCATTAAAAGATATTTTTCTAGGAGTCTTTAAAACGGCAATCCTTTTGGTTTTTTTAGAAATATTCTGTTCTGCTATTTTGCCTGCATTTGGAATCCTAGAGTTTAAACCTGCTTTTAATGTTTTGATTATTTTATTTTTGGCGTTTAAGCTAGAGGCTCCTTTTTTACCTTTTCTTATTTTGTTTTTTCAGTATATTCATTCGGCTTTTTCTGTAGAGGGCTGGGCTTCAGGAACTCTGGCTGGAGTTATTATTGCTATGTCGGTTAAATATGTAAAAGATATGCTAAATTTCTCTACCGCTATTAGTACCATTGTTGTTGTTCAAATATTTCAGATTGCATGGTTCATCCTCATTGCCTTTATTCTTTCTTTAAAGTTAGGTGATTTCTCTAATTTCTTTTCTATTTTTATAAAATATTTACCTGAAAGCTTTTTTCTTTCTTTAATATCTCACCACTTTTTTAAATTATTAGACAATTTCTGGAAGGTGGGAAAAAGTTCCCATGGGGTAAGATATTAATGTTTGGTGATGAAGAACTTATAAAAATTCATAAATCCAGAGCAACTCAAGTTGCTAATATTATCATATTCTGTTTTGCGATTGTTTTTATTAGACTTTGGTATTTACAAATTTATAAAGGTGAACTTTATCATACATTTTCAATTCAGAACCGTTTAAGAGAAGAGACCGTTTGGGCCCCTCGAGGTATGATTTATAGTCGTAACGATCAACTTTTGGTGGATAATATTCCTCGTTTTGATGCTGTTGTTACGAGACAGTTTTTACATGATAAAAAAGAAACACTGAAAAGACTTTCAGAAATTTTACAAATGGAAGTAAAAGATATTGAAAAAATAATTAAAAAGAACTCTTTTCAGGCAAGATATCGCCCTATCATCATTAAGAAAAATATTGATCTAGAGGAAGTTGCTAAAATTGAAACCGAAAATGCCTCATTGCCTGGTGTTTCAGTAGAGACTTTTATTAGTAGAGAGTATATCGATAAAGAAGTTGGAGCACATGCCCTAGGTTATATATCAGAGATCTCTCAAGCTCAATTACCCAAATATCAAAAACGAGATAAAGTGGAATATAAGCTGGGTGACTTTATTGGGCAGTTTGGGATTGAAGAAATAATGGATAAAACCCTTAGAGGTATTAATGGACATGAGTTTGTTGAGGTGGATGCTCTTGGAAGGAAAAAGAAGTATATAAACACAGATAACTTGTTTAAAGGTATCGAAAATAGGGCGCCCAAACCTGGGAATAATTTAAAATTAACACTTGATAGAGATATGCAAAAAGTTGCCTATAAGGCGATGGAAGGAAAGTCTGGCTCTGTTGTGGCAATCGATGTCAGCTCAGGTGAGCTTCTTACCATGATTTCAACACCAGCATTTGATCCTTCTAAGTTTTCACGTGGACTGACTCAAGAGTATTGGTCGTCATTAATTAATAATGAAGAAAAGCCAATGGGTGATAGAAGTATTCAAAATCATTTTCCTCCAGGATCAACTTTTAAACCTTTTACTGCAATTACTGCTTTAGAAGAGGGATTAATTGATGAAAATTCAAAAATTCGTTGTCATGGATCTTTTCGACTTGGAAGAAGGGTGTACAGAAGCTGGAGAAGATGGGGATCTGAAAAAGTGGATGTTACTGATGCCTTAAAAAAGTCGTGTAATATCTTTTTTTATAAAGTTGCTTCTGAAATGGATATCGACGTCTTGGCGAGATATGCTAAAATGTTTGGCTTTGGCCGAAAAACAGGAGTGAGATTACCCAGAGAGGTTTCAGGCTTGATACCGACAAAGGAATGGAAGCTTAAAAGAAATGGGGTTCCCTGGCAGCAAGGAGAGACCTTATCTTGTTCTATTGGACAATCTTACGTTTTGGTTTCAACTCTTCAACTGGCCAATGCTTATGCAGCAATAGCGACTAAAGGGAGATTATATAAACCTTATATTGTGAAAGAGGTTTTAGATAATCAAGGAAATATTTTACGTGCAACTCAACCTGAATTATTAAGGAGAATCGAGTTACAACCAAAAACATGGGACCTGATTCACGAAGGTCTTTATAAAGTCGTTAATACGCCTAAGGGAACGGCTTGGTGGAGAAGAGGTTTTGGAAATCAGATGGCCGGAAAAACGGGGACATCTCAAGTTGTTCGGGCCCAAAATGATGAAGAACTTTACTCAAAATGTAGTGAAAAAGAATATAAGTATCGGCATCACGGAGTTTTTGTCGCTTTTGCCCCTTATGACGATCCAAAAATTGCTGTTGCAGCCTTGGTTGAACATGGTTGTGGAGGCTCTTCTGCCGCGGCTCCTGTTGTCGAGAAGGTTGTTAATACTTATATGAAAAAATATTTGCCAGAAGAATATGAGGAAAATGTGGCAAAAGAAAAAGCTCAGTACAGTCGTTATTTGAAAAAAAGACGGCAAGAAAGAAAAAAGAAAGAAGAAGCTAAGAAACAACAAGAGGAGAGTGAAAGCTCATCACAGGTTGATGATTCACAAGAGGAATAGAATTTGAAACAAACGATTTTAGATTATTTAAAGAAGTATGATTTTAGTTTCATAGGAAGCATGTATGCGATCTTCTTTTTAGGTATTTTGAATCTTTATTCTATTACTCATGCCCAAACAAGTTCTAAAGTGGAGAGTATTTTTGGAAGTCAGTTAAAATGGTTTGTTTTAGCTAATGTCGTAGTTTTTGTTGTTGCCTTTTTCCCTCCAAAAACACTTTTTAGGCTTTCATATTGGGCATATGCAGTTAATGTTTTTCTTCTTATTTTAGTTTTGATTTTGGGGGAAAAAGGGATGGGGGCCCAAAGGTGGCTTGTGATTGGTGGTTTTAGGCTCCAACCATCTGAACTCATGAAAATCTCATTAGCATTAGCGCTTAGTCGATATTACGCTCGCGCTCATCCTGAGAAAATGCTTTTGTTAAAAGATCTTTTAATTCCTTTTATTATAACCATTGTCCCTACTGTTCTTATCGTTTTACAGCCCGATCTTGGAACGGGGTTACTCTTAATTCTTATTTTTCTCGTTATTTCTTTTTATAAAAGATTGAGATGGAAATCTATTGGGATTATTAGTGTAATAGGGATAATTTCCGGACTTCTAATGTATAATTTTGGTCTTAAGGAATACCAGAAAAAAAGAATCTTAACTTTTATTGATCCCCAAGCGGATGCGCAAGGCTCTGGTTATAATGCCATTCAATCTCAAATTGCAATTGGCTCAGGTCGGTTTCTTGGAAAAGGTTTTAAAAACTCATCTCAAGCATCTTTAAATTATTTGCCTGAGAATCATACAGACTTTGTTTTTTCTATTTTCAATGAGGAGCATGGCTTTTTTGGCTCAATTGTCTTGGTTTCTTTATATTTGATATTATTTTTACGATTTGTCTGGCTTGCAGGTGCAGTACTGCGTTTTTATGACTCCGTCTTAGCGATTGGGATTATGTCGATTTTCTTTTGGCATACTTTTATCAATATGTGTATGGTGATGGGATTAATGCCAATTGTAGGACTCCCTCTGCCCTTTATGAGTTATGGTGGTTCTAGTTTAATAACTTTTGCAATCTGTATCGGAATTTCAACGAGTCTAAGTAATTCTCGAAATTTTTTCTAATTATAATTAGGTACCAGCAGACTTGTGGTCAAGGCTTGCGTCAAACAAATAACGCAAATCTCTACCACAAGTCTGCTGGTACCTATTTTTTTCAAATACGTGCTAGATTAAACAGTTGTGTATTGATTTGGTATAAAGAATCTGCGTCTTTAACAGCATAATCGTTGTGAAGCTTTGTGATAAACTTTTCTATTCTGTCTTTTATCTCAGGTACCATGGCTTCTTTAACAGTGAGAGTTGCACTTAAGAGTTGTCTTTTATCTTCAGGAATACCATAAATTGAATCTTGGGCCTTTTGAATCATCATTTGGTGGAACTTCTTGACTAGAGCTCGAGGAAGACCATCTAATAAAGATACGCTTTCATTGACTTTAACGAGTGTTCCTTCTGGTGTATATTTAAGAAGATTAATTTCGATTAATGTACGAATTCCTTTGGAAATTTGCTCTGAAGTTAATTGTCCTCTAAAAGCCTTAAGAATAATAAAGATATCAGCTGAAGACTTTTCAAGACCAATAAAACTTAAGAGAGGAAGATAATACCATTCTTCCAATAGTCTAAGTTGTTTTTGATTTAGCTCACTTGTTTGGATATTGGGAAGATTCTTCTTACGTATGCTAAGAATTTTTTCATAAAATGCAACTGACATCTCGGTGTCAGTTGCATCATTAAAGACTCGTAAAAGATCTAAGTATTTTTTCTCTTCATTATTGAGATTGAAATATTCACTTAATGAAGAAAGAACTTTCTTAGGAATTTTGAGTTCACCTTTGAGCATCTTTTTGATTTTTGTCCTTGAATTTAATCCAGCATATTTGGCCAACTCCTCGTACGTTATTTTTTTACCAGCAAGATTTTCACTTTCTTTAAGCCGTAATAAGTACTCAGTGTGATTAGTATAATGAAAGATATTACTTCTCACGATATTCCTCCATAGAGTTACCAAACGAGAAGAAATCTTGCTCAAAACTCTCTATGCTAGAAAGGTCAGGTGTCCAGACCTTGGTACCACTCAGCCAACCAGGAGCAGTCATATTATTAATATAATAATTTTGGAGTGGGTTAAAACTTAAAGAAGTATTAAATACAAGGGCATTACGCACAAGGTGGCAAAATGAAATTATTAACTAAAGAA
>LULL01000139.1_pt1 | contig 31193 bp, 23 predicted proteins | sample 728161 | NCBI WGS metagenome assembly LULL01 (sample SAMN03860290, study PRJNA289734) | marine metagenome | biome: seawater column; feature: ocean; material: water; isolation source: Red Sea water column Station 149 - depth 500m | place: Saudi Arabia: Red Sea | collected 2011-10-15 | depth 500 m
TTTCGCAGATCACTCGAAGGATCACCCGGTGGCCGTCTCTACGTCGGTAGGGACTCACTCACCGGGGCTGCTCGTACACCACTCTGCTGGACTCCACTCTCGACAATCAGAAGTACCGCGAAGCCACGCGCATCGATTCTCGGCTAGCGACATCTGAGCTTCAGGACCTGGTCTCGCGACGCCTGGCCGTGCAAGAAGGTGCACGCCGTTGGGCGACCTATGCGCTTCATCCGCGATGCGGCGGTGATGACCTGGATTCGACCGGAGCGGACTCTCAGCCGAGCTTGGACTTCGAGACCTGAGCATGCGTGTCCGTTGACCACTGCGCCGGGTCGGCGGAAACGTTGTAACCCACAAGCAGCTTCATTCGGGCGAAGTGACGTGGTCTGCACCGTCGGAGATCGTGGCCGATCGGGCCTGTCGGTGGTCACGGCTTGAATGGGTTCATGACCACCAGCCCCTTCGGTGGCCGACAACACCCTCGCTGAAGTCCGCCAGGTCATGGCCATGGACTACTGAACATCGAGCGCCCGTCGACATCTTGGCGCGATCGCCCAATCTTGACGAGGGCCGCCCGGATAGCCGAGTTCGTCAAAGTTGTCGGTGTGGAAATCGCCAGTCTTCCGTGCATCTCGACAACCGTCTTCGTCCCCACCAGCCCCGAGTGGTCGTTCCTGGCCAGCAACCTGGTCAAGGAGGTCGCGACGTACGGCGGGGACGTCTCCTCCCTGGCGCCCGGCTTCGTGCACGAGCAGCTGGTCGACCGGGTGGCCCGCAACACCACCCACGTGAGGTGAGGCACGCAGCATGGCCGGTGGACTAGACCGGGATGCGCTATCCGCGTCCGAGTCGTCTTATGGGAGCAGCATTGTCGGGAGCTGTTCTTCAAGCCTCCGGAGCGCGGACGCGCGACCTCACGCCCGTGAGTCGCGATTGGCAAACGTGGTTTCTCTTGGGAGCAAGTGTGAAAATTTTCAGACCTACTTTGCTTGCCGCAATCGGAGCGGTGATTGCCATGCCGTTGGGATTTGCGGCCGCTCAGGACGGCTCGAACGAGTCGTCAAGGAGTGTCGAAGAGCAGGGCGGCGGGGTCCTAGAAAGAGATCCTGCAAACGCCGCGCCAAGTAACGACGTTTTCCCGATTCGTCCTGGCGAAACGTTGGAAGAGTATCAGGGCCGCATCAATGAGGCAGGTGTATTACTGAAGGACTGTCCCGAGTTGAAGTCATTTTTCACGGATCCAGAGAAGGTGAAGTTCATCGAAGAGTACTTTGGTCCCGAATTTGCCGAGAAGGGAAAATTTATCGGTGGCTGCCCGGATGCGCAATTGTTCGAAGCCTCTTTCGAACGCGCGGTGAGCGGCGGCGAAGGAGAGATCAAGTGAACATGCGGGCAGCCGCTGTGCGAGTGAGTTTTCCTTTCATCCTGGGGGTTGCGGTCGGAGTGACAACAGGGGTCGCTGGGGCAGCAACGGTGAATTGCACAGGAGGAACATGTTTCGGCACGGGAAGCGCCGACACCATCAACGGTAGCGGCGGCGACGACACCATCGCGGCGGGGGATGGTGGCGATACGGTCTTTGGCCCGACCTGTGCAAGTCAGGTCGGAGATCGTGGCCGATCGGGACTGTCGGTGGTCACGGCTTGAATGGGTTCATGACCACCAGTGCCTTGGTCGCGACGACCGACCTGAGCGAGGAGCAGATCCTCGAGCGGGCGACGGTGTGCGCGCGGGGGATGCAGCGGGCGGGGGCCGAGCTGTTGGTGCTGGCCTACGAGTGGGCGGTCGCCCACCCCGCCGACCGGCTCGACCCGAAGGAGGCCGGCAAGCCGGGGCGGGAGCGGGCCACGATCCTGGGTGGCCCGGGGACGCCGGAGGTGACGGAGTTCGCGGCGGCGGAGTTCGGTGCCCGGATCGGGCGGACCTCCCACCACGGCCGCAAGCTGATGGCCGGTGCCCTGGACATCAGGATCAGGTTGCCGTTGCTGTGGGGGAGGGTGCAGGCCCTGGAGGTGCGTGACTCCTACGCCCTCTACGTCGCCGAGCGCACCCGCGAGCTGAGCGTCGAAGAGGCCGGCTGGGTGGACCAGGAGATCGCCGAAGCAGCCGACGGCCGCATCCCCTGGACCCACTTCGAGGCCCTGGTGGCCGGCAAGGTCGCCGCCGCCGCACCCAGGCTGGCCAAGGAGAAGGAAGAACGCGCCGCGGCCGCCACCTACGCCCGCACCATCCGCCCCCGTGCCGGGGACGAGACCCACGGCATGGGGACCTTCGTTGTCCGCGCACCCCTGCCGGTGATCGGGGCCCTCGACACCGCCGTCACCACCCTGGCCCATCGGCTGCAGAAGCAGCTGCCCGAGCCCGCCGGCCCCGACGACGACACCCCGTCCATCGACCAGCTCCGCGTGCAGGCCATCGCGCTGCTCGCGTCCCCGAAGGTCACCGACCAGGCACCCGTGGACGGTGATACCGATCTGCGGGACCTGCTGCCCGCCGTCGAGCTGACCGTGCATCTCTACGGCGGCGCCCGGGAGGTCTCACCCGAGCACGGCGAGCTCGACCGCGTCGCCCGCATCGACGGCTGGGGACCGGTCACGGAGTCGTGGCTGCGCGATGTCCTGGGTCGCTACGCCCGCTTCGTTGTGCGTCCCGTCCTCGACCTCGAGGGCTTGGCACCCGTCGAGGCCTACGAGATACCCGAGCGACACCGCCGTGCGGTGCAGCAGATCTCCCCGACCGAGACCTTCCCCTGGGGCACCAGCCGCAGCACCGGCCCCACCATCCAGATCGACCACGTCGTGCCCTGGGACCCGAACGGGCCACCGGGGCAGACCGGCACCCACAACCTCACCCCGCTCTCGACCTACCACCACCGCCTCAAGACCCACGGCGGCTGGCAGAGCACGATGCCCTGGCCCGGCATCCACCTCTGGCGCGACCCCCACGGCCAGGTCTACCTCCACGACACCAGCGGCACGAGGGGTCTCGACAAGCTCGACCAACGAGAGGCGCTCGACCAGCGAGAGGCGCACGACCGACGAGGGGCGCTCGACCAGCGGGTGGGGGACCGTCCATACACCGCGGTCGTCGACTGGTACGAGTGGGCCCCGATGGTCATCCCCGACGAGGGCCTGACCTGGGACGCCGCTTAGGAACCACTCGCCGCGTCAGCGGCGGCCTCGAGGTCGGCCACCACGATCCGGCGCATCTGCAGCATCGCGGCCTGGGCGGCCTGGGCGCGCGCCGGGTCGGGGTCCGACAACAGCTCGAAGAGCCGGGTCGGCACCACCTGCCACGACAGGCCGAAGCGGTCCTTCAACCACCCGCACATCGACTCCTCGCCGCCGTCGGCGAGGAGGCCGTCCCAGTAGTGGTCGACCTCGGCCTGGTCCGCGCAGGAGATCGCGAACGACACCGCCTCGGTGAAGCGGAACATCGGCCCGCCGTTGATGGCGCGGAAGGCCATCCCGTCGAGCGTGAACTCGCCGGCCATGACCGTGCCCGGCTCACCAGGTCCGGCCTCGCCGTACCGAGAGAGGTGGCCGATCGAGGAGTTCGGGAACAGCGCCGTGTAGAAGTGCGCGGCCTCCTCCAGCTGGTCGTCGAACCACAGGCACGGCGTGATGGAGGAGGTGATGGAGGAAACGCTGGTGATCGTCATGTCAGGACAGACCGCCTGGACCGCGCGGACTCATCGCAGACCGCCGCGATCAGTCCGGGTAGCCCTCGGGGTTCTGCGACTGCCAGCGCCACGTGTCGGCGCACATCTCCTCCACGCTCTTCTGGGTGCGCCAGCCCAGCTCCTCGTTGGCCTTCGACGGGTCGGCGTACGACGTCGCGACGTCGCCCGCGCGGCGCCCGACGATCTCGTGGGGCAGCTCGCGGCCCACCGCCTTCTCGAAGGCGTGCAGCAGCTCCAGCACGGAGGTGCCGCGACCCGAGCCGAGGTTCCAGGTGTTGACCGGCTCCGAGGTGGCCGCGAGCTTCTCCAGCGCCGCGACGTGGCCGGCGGCCAGGTCGACGACGTGGATGTAGTCGCGGACCCCGGTGCCGTCGGGGGTGTCGTAGTCGTCGCCGAAGACCTGCAGCTTCTCCCGGCGTCCGACGGCGACCTGGGCGATGTAGGGCATCAGGTTGTTCGGGATGTCCGAGGGGTCCTCGCCGATCGTGCCCGAGACGTGCGCGCCCACGGGGTTGAAGTAGCGCAGCAGCGCGATCCTCATCGAGGGGTCCGCGACGGCGACGTCGCGCAGGATCTGCTCCTGCATGACCTTGGTCCAGCCGTAGGGGTTGGTGGCGAAGGTGGGGCGGTCCTCGGTGGCTCCGGCCTGGTCGGTGCCGTAGACCGTGGCACTGGAGGAGAACACCAGCTTGTCCACGCCGTGCTTCTGCATCGCGCGCACCAGCGCGAACGTCGATCCCAGGTTGTTCTCGTAGTAGTCCAGGGGCTTCTGCACGCTCTCGCCGACGGCCTTGTAGCCCGCGAAGTGGATGACCGCGTCGATCTCCTCGATGTCGAAGAGGTGCGCGGTCTTGTCCACGTCGGTGAGGTCGAAGGCGTGCACCGGGATGTGCCGCCCCGTCAGTGCCTCGAGCCGCCCGATGACGGTGGGCTTGGCGTTGGAGAAGTCGTCGACGACCACGATGTCGTGGCCCGCCTCCACCAGCGCGACGACCGTGTGGGACCCGATGTAGCCGGCACCGCCGGAGACGAGGACTCGCATGGAGCAGACGCTAGCCGAGGGGTGAGCCGCCGTCTGACACAGTGGGCCCGTGGACTTCTACAACGCCTACGACCAGGGGTTCGCCCGTGTCGCGGCGTGCACCGCCCCCGTGGCCGTCGCCGACCCGGCGACCAACGTGCGGACCGTGCTGGAGCAGGCCCGCACCTGCCACGACGAGGGCGTCGCGGTCGCGGTCTTCCCCGAGCTGTGCCTGTCCGGCTACGCCATCGAGGACCTGCTCCTCCAGGACACCCTCCTCGACGCCGTCAGCGACGCGATCGGCGTGTTGGTCGAGGAGAGCCGCGACCTGCTGCCGATCCTGCTCGTCGGCGCTCCTCTGGTCCACGGGAGCCGCGTCCTCAACTGCGCGCTCGTGGTCCACCGCGGTCGCGTCCTCGGCGTCGCCCCGAAGTCCTACCTCCCGACCTACCGCGAGTTCTACGAGCGTCGCCACTTCGCCCCGGGCGACGACCGCCGCGGCGAGACGATCACCGTCGCCGGGCAGCGAGTGCCCTTGGGACCCGACCTGCTCTTCGACGTCACCGACGTCCCCGGCCTGGTCCTGCACGTCGAGGTCTGCGAGGACATGTGGGTGCCCGTGCCGCCCAGCGCCGAGGCGGCGCTCGCCGGCGCCACCGTGCTGGCCAACCTCTCGGGCAGCCCGATCACCATCGCCCGGGCCGAGGACCGCCGGCTGCTGGCCCGCAGCGCCAGCCAGCGCTGCTCGGCCGCCTACGTGTACGCCGCCGCCGGCCGCGGGGAGTCCTCGACCGACCTCTCGTGGGACGGCCAGACCATGGTCCACGAGGTGGGCGACCTGCTGGCCGAAGGTGACCGCTTCGTCGACGGCCCGGTCCACACGGTCGCCGACGTCGACCTCGACCGCCTGCGCCAGGAGCGGCTGCGCCAGAGCACCTTCGACGACAACCGGCGCACCCACGCCGCCCGCACGGGCGAGTTCCGCACCGTCGAGGTCGAGCTGGTCGCCCCGACCGGCGACCTGGGCCTGCGTCGTCGCGTCGACCGCTTCCCGTTCGTCCCCGACGACCCCGAGCGCCTCGCGCAGGACTGCTACGAGGCCTACGAGATCCAGGTCTACGCCCTCGAGCGCCGCCTCGAGGCGATCGGCCAGGCGTCGGGGCACCAGCCCCGCGCCGTCATCGGCGTCAGCGGCGGGCTCGACTCCACCCACGCCCTGATCGTCGCCTGCCGTGCCATGGACCGGCTCGGGCGCCCGCGCAGCGACGTCCACGCGTTCACGATGCCGGGCTACGCCACGGGCGACACCTCCAAGTCCCTCGCGGTCCGCCTGGGCGAGGCGCTGGGCGTCACCTTCGAGGAGATCGACATCCGACCGGCGTGCGAGCAGATGCTGCGCGACCTCGACCACCCCTTCGCCGACGGCGAGCCGGTCTACGACGTCACCTTCGAGAACGTCCAGGCCGGTCTGCGCTACGACTACCTCTTCCGCCTGGCCAACCACCGCGGCGGCATCGTCGTCGGCACGGGCGACCTCTCCGAGCTCGCGCTCGGCTGGTGCACGTACGGCGTCGGCGACCAGATGTCGCACTACAACGTCAACGCCGGTGTCCCCAAGACGCTCGTCCAGCACCTCATCCGCTGGGTCGCCGACTCCGGGGAGGTCGACGCGACGACCGGCGACCTGCTGCGTGAGGTCCTCGACCAGGAGATCAGCCCCGAGCTGGTGCCGAGCGAGGACGACCGCCCGCAGGCGACCGAGGACTTCGTGGGTCCCTACGCCCTGCAGGACTTCACCCTGCACAAGGTCCTGCGCATGGGCTATCGCCCCAGCAAGATCGCCTTTCTGGCCTGGCACGCCTGGCGCGACGCCGACGCGGGGGAGTGGCCGGCCGGCCTGCCGGAAGCCAAGCGCACCGCCTACACCCTGCCCGAGGTACGCCGCTGGCTCGAGGTCTTCGTCAAGCGGTTCTTCGCCAGCCAGTTCAAGCGGTCCGCGCTCCCGAACGGCCCCAAGGTGAGCGCGGGCGGCACCATGTCGCCCCGCGGCGACTGGCGGATGCCCTCGGACGCCTCGGCCGCGGCCTGGCTGCGCGAGCTGGAGGCGAACGTCCCCGCCGAGTGACCCGCTGTCCGGCTCGCCCCATGCAACCGGGGGGCCGGGCTCGGCGTACTCCTCGCGACACCATCGACGAGGAGACCTTCCATGCGCACCATCCCCGCGGCCACGGCCGCTCTGCTGACCGCCGTCACCCTGACCGCCGGCACGCCCGTGCCCGCCTCCGCCGGCGGCCCCGCCGACGGCACCACCCGCGTCGTGCTGCGGATGCCGGACTGCGAGGGCTGCACCGTCCAGGTCGTCAGCGCGTTGGCGACCGACGACCCCGACGAGCCGCGCCTGTGGGCCAGCCAGGAGCGGAGGGTCCGCGACGGCAGGGTCGCCTTCCCGGTCCCCTCCAGCCGCACCGCCGGCATGCAGGTCCTCCTGGACGCCCCCTGGGAGGGGCACCTCGGCTACCGCACCACCGTGGTCCTGCGGTACGCCGGTGAGCAGGCCGGTGAGGAGATGACCGTGGACCGGGCGCGCGACAAGAGCCGGGCCAGCTCCTGCTTCGAGGGCACCTCGCGCGAGAAGGTCGTGCTGCCGGTCGAGGTCCACCGCGTCGACGTCCCCGGCGTCCACGACGAGGTGCCGGGCACCCTGGCCTTCACCTCGACCGCGCTGCCGTGGCTCACGCCGATGGCCCGGACCGTCGAGGGCGTGCTGGGCTCGCAGGACGTGCGCGTGTGCCGGTGAGTCCACCGGCGGGCGAGTCGGGCGGTCCCACTAGGCTGCCGCCATGGGCAAGCAGGAAGAGTTCGTCCTCAGGGCGCTCGAGGAGCGCGACGTCCGATTCGTCCGGTTGTGGTTCACCGACGTCCTGGGCTCGTTGAAGTCGGTGGCGGTGGCCCCGGCAGAGCTCGAGGGGGCCTTCTCCGAGGGCATCGGGTTCGACGGCTCGGCGATCGAGGGCTTCGCCCGGGTCTTCGAGTCCGACATGCTCCTCAAGCCCGACCCCTCGACCTTCCAGATCCTGCCCTGGCGCAGCGGTGAGGGCCCGGCCACGGCCAGGATGTTCTGCGACATCGAGATGCCGGGGGGCGAGCCGTCGTACGCCGACCCCCGCCACGTGCTGAAGCGGACGCTGGGCAAGGCCGCCGACCAGGGTTTCACCTTCTACACCCACCCCGAGATCGAGTTCTACCTCTTCAAGAACCTCCCGGCCCACGGCGAGGAGCCGGTGCCGGTGGACCGGTCGGGCTTCTTCGACCACACCGCGCAGTCCGAGGGCGCGGACTTCCGCCGCGAGGCGATCACGATGCTCGAGGCGATGGGCATCTCGGTGGAGTTCAGCCACCACGAGGGCGGTCCGGGCCAGCAGGAGATCGACCTGCGCTACGCCGACGCGCTGTCCACGGCCGACAACATCATGACCTTCCGCACCGTCATCCGTGAGGTGGCGCTGAGCCAGGGCATCTGGGCCAGCTTCATGCCCAAGCCGTTCACCACCCACCCCGGCTCGGGCATGCACACCCACGTCAGCCTCTTCGAGGGCGACGAGAACGCCTTCTACGAGGCCGGCGCCGAGTACCAGCTCTCGGCCACCGCCCGTCGCTTCATCGCCGGCGTCCTGCACCACGCGCCGGAGATCTCCGTGGTCACCAACCAGTGGGTCAACTCCTACAAGCGGATGATGATGGGCGGCGAGGCGCCGTCCTACATCTGCTGGGGCCACAACAATCGCTCGGCGATGATCCGCGTGCCGATGTACAAGCCGCTCAAGGGCCAGTCGACCCGTGTCGAGCTGCGCACCCTCGACGCCGCCTGCAACCCCTACCTCGCCTACGCCGTCGTGCTCGCCGCGGGCATGAAGGGCATCGAGGAGGGCTACGAGCTGCCCCGCGAGGCCGAGGATGACGTGTGGTCGCTGACCGAGCGCGAGCGCAGCAGCCTGGGCATCAAGCCGCTGCCGCGCAACCTCAACGACGCGATCTCCATCGCCGAGGACTCCGAGCTGCTCGCCGAGACCATGGGTGAGCAGGTCTTCGACTTCCTGCTGCGCAACAAGCGCGCCGAGTGGGACGAGTACCGCGGGCAGGTCTCCGCCTTCGAGCGCGACCAGATGCTGCCGGTCATCTGAGTCGCGGAGCCAGGAGCCCATCGGTCGCATGGTCACGCTGCTCGTCGTCCAGCACGAGGACGAGTGCCCTCCGGGGATGCTCGGCCGGTGGTGGGCCGACGACGGGTGCCGCCTCGACGTCCGACGCCCGTACGCCGGTGACGCGCTGCCCCACGACCTGACCGAGCACGACGCGCTGGTCGTCCTCGGCGGCCACATGGGGGCCGACGACGACGCGACGCACCCGTGGTTGACCCCCACCAAGCAGCTGTTCCGGGTCGCGGCCGCCGGCGGCGTGCCCGCCCTCGGGGTGTGCCTGGGCCACCAGGTCGCCGCCTCGGCCCTGGGCGGCAAGGTGACCCGCAACCCCGCCGGCCCGCAGACCGGGCTGCTGCGCGTGGGCTGGGAGGAGGCGGCGGCGCGCGACGCCCTGCTCGGCGACCTCGCGACGCCGCGGCGCGGGGTCCACTGGAACGACGACGTGGTGGTCGAGCTCCCGGCCGGCGGCGTACGCCTGGCCACGGCACCGGGCGGCGAGGTGCAGGCCGCGCGGCTGGCGCCCTCGGTGTGGGGCGTCCAGTGGCACCCCGAGGCCGACGTCGACGTGGTCGCCGGCTGGCCCGGCACCACCCGGGCGCTGGACGAGGTGCGGACGGCCGGCCCCGAGCTGGTCGCCTCGTGGCGTCCGCTGGCCGCGGCGTTCCTCTCACTGGTCCGGGCCCGCGCATGACCCGCGAGGACCGCACCACCAAGGGAACCCTGCTGCGGCTGGGGTTCACCGACCCTGAGCGCGCCTTCGACGACGTGGGCGAGCTGGGGGAGCAGGGCGAGGAGCTGCTGTGGATCCTCGCCCGCACCGCCGACCCCGACCTTGCGCTGCAGCAGCTGGTCCGGCTGCGTGACTCGGCGCAGGAGAAGGACGCCGGAGCGGACGCGCTGCTCGAGGACCTGCTCGACGACGAGGGGTTCGCGATGCGCCTGCTCAGCGTCCTCGGCGCCAGCGAGGCCCTCGGCGACCACCTGTGCCGCCACCCCGAGCACTGGCGCGAGCTGACCGACCCCGCCCTGGGCTGCACCCGCCCGGCGGCGTACGCCGTGAGGGCCGGGCTGCTGCGCTCGGTCGGTGCCGACCCCGCCGACGAGCAGCCGGTCGCGACGCTGCCCGACCACGAGGCGCTGGACGCGATGCGGGTGGAGTACCGCCGGGTCTTGCTGCGTCTGGCCGCGCGCGACCTGGCCCACCACGTCGGGGTCGACGACGCGGCCGCCGAGCTCAGCGACCTGGCCGCCGGCACCCTCGAGGCCGGCCTGGCCGTGGCCAGGCAGCGGGTCGGCGAGGACGCCGCCCTGGTGCGGCTGGCGGTCGTCGCGATGGGCAAGTGCGGCGGGCACGAGCTCAACTACGTCTCCGACGTCGACGTCATCTTCGTCTACGAGCCGGTCGAGGACCTCGACCCCGGCCGGGCCGACCAGGCCAACCGGGTCGCCACGCAGCTGGCCGCCCACCTGATGCGTGCCTGCGCCGACCACACCGGCGAGGGCGACATCTGGCCCGTCGACGCCAACCTGCGCCCCGAGGGTCGCAACGGCCCGCTCGTGCGGACCCTGGAGAGCCACCGCGGCTACTACGAGCGCTGGGCCAGCACCTGGGAGTTCCAGGCCCTGCTCAAGGCCAGGCCCGTCGCCGGCGACCTCGACCTCGGGCGCGCCTACGTCGAGATGGTGCAGCCGATGGTGTGGGCCGCGGCCGAGCGCGAGGGGTTCGTCGAGGACACCCAGGCCATGCGTCGCCGCGTCATCGAGCACATCCCGTCCAAGGAGGCCGAGCGGCAGCTGAAGCTGGGCTCGGGCGGCCTGCGCGACGTGGAGTTCGCCGTGCAGCTGCTGCAGATGGTGCACGGCCGCACCGACGACCAGATCCGGTGGCCGACCACGCTCTCGGCGCTGGCCGCCCTCACCGAGCGAGGCTACATCGGCCGCGAGGACGGCCTGGCGCTGCACGACTCCTACTCCTTCCTGCGCACCCTCGAGCACCGCATGCAGCTGCACCGGCTGCAGCGCACCCACGTGGTGCCCGACGACGAGGAGGCGCTGCGCCGCCTGGGCCGCTCGATGGGCTTCCTCAAGCGGTCGGCGGAGTCGCTGAAGGACCAGTGGGGTCGCCACCGCCTCGAGGTGCGGCGCCTGCACCAGAAGCTCTTCTACCGTCCGCTGCTCTCGGCCGTCGCCCGCATCCCCGGCGAGGAGGCCAGGCTGAGCCCCGAGGCCGCGCGCGACCGGCTCGCCGCCCTCGGCTACGCCGATCCCTCGGCGGCCCTGCGGCACCTGGAGTTCCTCACCACGGGCGTCTCCCGCGCTGCTCACATCCAGCGCACGCTGCTGCCGGCGATGCTCGAGTGGTTCGCCGAGGGCCCCGACCCCGACGCCGGGCTCTTCGGCTTCCGCCGGATCAGCGAGGCGATGGGCAGCACCCCGTGGTACCTCGCCACGCTGCGCGACGAGGGGGAGGTCGCGCAACGGATGGCCCACCTGCTGGCGACCTCGCGCTACGCCACCGAGCTGCTCGAGCGTGAGCCGCAGGGCGTGCGGATGCTCGGCGGCGACCTCTCCCCGCTGAGCGCCGAGGTGCTCACCGAGGAGATGCGGGCCTCGGCGTCGCGTCGCGACGAGGTGGAGGCCGCGGTCCGGGCCGTCCGCGCCGTACGCCGTCGTGAGCTGTTCCGCATCGCCGCCGGGGACCTGCTCGGCCTCACCGACGTCGACGACGTGGGCGCGGGGCTGTCGCGGCTCACCGACGCGACCCTGCAGGCGACGCTGGAGGTGGTCGAGGCCTCGGTGCGCGCCGCCCGCTCGCTGGAGGAGGCACCCACCCGCTTCGCGATCATCGCGATGGGCCGCTACGGCGGGTTCGAGCTGTCCTACGGCTCCGACGCCGACGTGCTGTTCGTGCACGACCCGGTCGAGGGCGCCGAGCCGCAGGTGGCCGCTCAGTACGCCCAGGCCGTGGCCAACGAGCTGCGTCGCCTGCTCTCGCTGCCCGGCGGCGACCCCGCCCTGGTGGTCGACGCCGACCTGCGTCCGGAGGGCCGGTCCGGACCGCTGGTGCGCACGCTGGAGTCCTACGCCGCCTACTACGCCGGCTGGTCGGAGGTCTGGGAGGCGCAGGCCCTGCTGCGCGCCGACGCGGTCGTCGGCGACGAGGACCTGCGCCGCCGCTTCACCGAGCTCATCGACCCGCTGCGCTTCCCCGAGGAGGGCATCACCACCGAGCAGGTCCTGGAGGTACGCCGCATCAAGGCGAGGGTCGACCAGGAGCGGCTGCCGCGCGGGGCCGACCCGCAGACCCACCTCAAGCTGGGCCGCGGAGGGCTCGCGGACATCGAGTGGACCGTCCAGCTGCTGCAGATGCGGCACGCGGGCCGGGTCCCGGCGCTGCGCACCTCCCGCACCCTCGAGGCGCTGGGTGCCGCGCGTGACGCCGGCCTGCTCGACGAGGACGACGCGGCGATGCTGCAGCAGGCCTGGCGGCGGGTGAGCCGGATGCGCAACGCGGTCACGCTCGTGCGCGGCAAGCCGAGCGACTCCATCCCCTCCGACCCGCGCGAGCGGGCCGCGATCGCCAGCATCCTGGGCTACCCCGACGGCTCGTCGGAGGCGATGGTCGACGACCACCTGCGGCACACGCGCACCGCGCACGCCGTGGTGGACCGGGTCTTCTGGGAGTCCTGATGCCGACCGTCGAGCGGCCTCCGCTGCGCACCCACCAGCGCCGGGCGCTCGAGGCCCTCGACGAGGCGTGGGCGGGCGGCCGGACGCGGGCCTGGACGGTGCTGCCACCCGGTGCGGGCAAGACCCGGGTCGGGCTGGAGACCGCCGAGCGGCTGCTCGCCGCCGGTCAGGTGGAGCGCGCCGTCGTCCTGGGTCCCAACACCGCGATCGTGGGGCAGTGGGAAGCGCAGGCGGCCGACCTCGGGGTCGCGATGACCGCGTGGACCTACCAGTCGGTGGCGGTCTTCGACCCCGACGCCGAGGTCGACGAGGACGGCGACGAGCGGTCCCCGGTGGCGCGGCTGCACGAGAACGGCCGCGCCCGGGTCGAGGAGCTGCGCGCTGCCGGGCCGCTGCTGCTGGTGCTCGACGAGTGCCACCACCTGCTCGAGGTGTGGGGTCGGCTGCTGGCCGACCTGCTCGAGGAGCTGCCGCAGGCGATGGTGCTGGGGCTGACCGCCACCCCGCCCGCCGCGCTGACCGGCGACCAGGCCGGGCTGGTCGACACGCTGTTCGGCGGGACCGTCTTCGAGGCGACCATCCCGGCGGTCGTGCGCGAGGGCGACCTGGCGCCGTTCGCCGAGCTGGTCTGGCTGGTCACCCCGACCCCGCACGAGCGGGCGTGGGTCGACGGCAGCGCCGACCGGTTCGCCGAGCTGGTGACGGCGCTCGCCGACCCGTCCTTCGGGTCCGTGCCGTTCCTGACCTGGCTGGACCGTCGGCTGGTGACCCGTGACGCCGGGGGCGCCGAGGTCTCCTGGGCCGCGCTCGCCGCGGCCGAGCCGGTGCTCACCGACGCCGCCCTGCGCCTGCACCACGCCGGTCTGCTGGCCCTGCCGCCCGGGGCCCGGCCGACCGAGGAGCACCGGCGCGATCCCGGCGCCGACGACTGGGTCGCCCTGGTCGGCGACTGGGTCACCGGCCACCTGCTGCGCAGCCGCGACCCCGCCGACCTCGAGGCGCTGGAAGGGGTACGCCGCGCCCTGCCCGCCGTCGGCCACGTCCTCACCCGGGCAGGGGTGCGGCGCGGCCGCTCGCCCATCGACCGGGTGCTGGCCCGGTCGGAGGCCAAGACCACCGCGGCCGTCGAGATCGCCCGGGTCGAGCAGCTCGCGCTGGGCGAGGACCGGCGCCTGCTGGTGCTCTGCGACCACGAGCGCGCCACCGCCACGCTGCCCGTCGACCTCGTAGGGGTGCTGACCGAGCAGGCCGGCTCCGCGCACGCGGTCCTCGCCGCCCTCCTGGAGGACCCCGCCGGCGCGGACGCCCTGCTGGTCACCGGCTCGACCGTCGCCGGGTCGGCCGCCACGCTGACGGCGCTGGTGGAGCACGTCGCAGCGACCGACCCCGGGCTGGCGCGCACGCTGCGGGTCCGCCCGGCCGGTGGCGGCGGCGCGGTCCACCGGCTCGAGGGCGCCTGGACCAGCCGCCGCTGGGTCTTGCACGTCACCCGCTTCTTCGAGTCCGGCGGCACCACGGTGCTCGTCGGCACCCGCGGACTGCTCGGCGAGGGCTGGGACGCCCGCTCCGTCAGCGGCCTGGTCGACCTCACCTCGGTCACCACGACCACCGCCGTCGTCCAGACCCGCGGACGCGCGCTGCGCACCGACCCGGCCCGCCCCGACAAGGTGGCGGTCAACTGGTCCGTCGTCTGCGTCAGCGACCGGCACCCCCGCGGCGACCGGGACTGGCAACGCCTGGTGCGCAAGCACGCCGGCTTCTTCGGCGTCGACGAGACCGGGGAGGTCGTCGACGGCGTCGGCCACATCGACCCCGCGTTCTCGCCCTACGCCCCGCCCGCCGACCACGAGCTCGACGCCGCCAACGCCCGGATGGTGCTGCGCGCCGAGGACCGCGCCGCGATCCGGGAGCGCTGGCGCGTGGGCGAGCCGTACGCCGACCGGGCCGGTCGTACGGTCCGGGTCCGCGCCCGACGTGACGGCACCCTGGGCGCCGGGTCGGACCCCGCGGCGGTGGTGGTGCGACCGGGCGTGCTCGAGGCGCGCACACCCGTCCAGCGGCGTACCCCGATGCGGGAGGTGGTGGCCGCCGGCGTGGTCGCGGCCGGTGTGATCGCGGCCGGTCCGCCGACTGCCGGTCTCGCCCCGGCAGCGGTGTCGGTGGCGGGCGGTGCGGTGCTCCTGGCGCTCGCCGTGGGAATCGGGCTGCTGGTGCGTCGACGGACGCTGGCGCTGCGCGGTGCGCGACTGTTCTCCGAGGCCGCCGAGCCACCCTCGGTGGGACAGGTGGCCTGCGCCGTCGCCGACGCGCTGCACGCCTGCGACCTGGTCGCGGCGGACGCGTCCGCGGTGGGCATCGACGTGGGTGCGGGCGGGGAGTACCGCTGCCGTCTCGACGGTGTGCCCGAGGAGGAGTCCGCCGTCTTCGCGACCGCGCTCGACGAGGCGCTCGGACCGGTGGTGGCGCCGCGCTACGTGCTGCCCCGGTACGTCGTGGTCGACCGCGACCGCCCGGTGGCCGAGCGGGTGCGGGCGGCGCTCGGCGGTCCTGTCACCCCCGACGGCGAGGTGTGGCACCCGGTGCCCACGGTGCTGGGCGTGCGGGCCGAGCGGGCGACCGCCTACGCCGCTGCGTTCGACCGCTGGGTCGGCGGCGGGCCGCCGGTGTGGACGGGCTCGGCCGAAGGAGCCGGCGTGCTGGCCGCGCAGCGGGGGAGCGACCCCTTCGACGTCGCCACCGTGATGCGGCGGCACTGGAGCTGAGGCGCTGCGGGTGGCCCTCCGCCGCAGCCCATCCCCGGGACACGGGCTGCGAGCGGCCGAGAGCGGGCTGTCCCTGACCGGGCCTGCCCCCTCGCCGCGGACGGCAAACCGACCCGGGTCGCCGGTCTGGACCAGATCGGCTCACAGGTGGCCCACAGGACGTCCGCAGCAGGGTCCCAGGACCGGCGCGCAGGCTGCGAGCACGCACCGTGACCTACCCAGGGGGAGCCTGATGAACGACAAGCGCGACGCCCAGCCCGCGAGCCAGCCCGCGAGCCAGCCCGAGAACCAGCCCGAGAACCAGCCCGACACGATGCCGATCGGTGCCGCCTCCGCGCCCGAGCAGGCGAACGACCCAGAGCAGCCCGAGCAGCCCGAGCAGCCCGAGCAGCCCGTGCAGGAGGAGTCGGAGCAGCCTGCGGACGCCGAGCACGCGGCGGCCGCGGTCGCTCCTGGCGCCCCGGGCGCGACGGGCCGTCGTGAGCGCGCGATGGCGTTCGCGCGTCGCGTGCGCCCCCGGGGCCGCGCCGGTCTCGCGGCGGGGGTGGCCGCCGCGGTGCTCGTGGGCGCCGGCGCGGGCTTCGCGGTCGGGCACGCCGTGGGCGACGACGGGCGCGACCACGGGATCGAGCGGTGGGCCGAGCACGGACGCCCCGACGGCGACCTGCGCGGCGGTCCCGGCGGTCCCCAGGGACGCCCGGGTCTGCCTCCGGCGTACGTCTCCCCGGACCCCGAGTCGTCGGCGTCCCCGGACTCCTCCGGGGACGAGACCCAGAGCTGAGCGTCGCGGTCGGGACAGGAGCACCGGTCGCGAGGGACCTTGGACCCTGCGACCGGCGCGGCCCGCGGGGCACCGTGGAGGCATGGCCACCATGCACAGCCAGGAGCACAGTCAAGGACACGACCGCCCGGTCCTCGTCGACCTCGACGAGTCGACCTGCTGGGAGCTGATGGCGACCGTCGGCATCGGCCGGCTCGTCTGGGTCGACGCCGATGGACCGGTCGCCGTGCCGGTCAACATCGCCGTCTCCGACGGCGCGGTCGTCATCCGGACCGCGGCCTACTCGGCGATGGCGCGCGAGGTCGACGACAGTCGGGTCGCCCTGGAGGTCGACGACCTCGACCACGAGACCCGCACCGGGTGGAGCGTCCTGGTGCGCGGGGTGGCACGGGTGCTCTTCGAGCCCGCGCCGGAGGACGCGCCGACGGCGTGGCCCACCGGCAGCAAGTCGGCGACCGTGCGGCTACGCCCCACGAAGGTCACGGGCCGGCGGCTGGCTGCCCCGCGCTGAGCGCGGGACGGACCACCGCGTCCAGCTCCGGGTGTCCTGCCGGCTCAGAACCCCAGGGTGCGCCCGATGATCTCCTTCTGGATCTCGGTGGTGCCACCGTAGATGCGCGAGATGCGCGAGTCCGTGTAGGCCCGGGAGATGGGGTACTCGGTCATGTAGCCGTAGCCGCCATGGAGCTGGACGCCGGCGTCGACCACCTTCGCCTGCAGCTCGGTGGTCCACCACTTGGCCATTGACGCCAGAGCCGGGTCGGCCTGGCCGGCGTTGAGCTTCATCACACAGTCGTTGATGAAGGTCCGGGCGACGTAGGCCTCCGTGGCCATTTCCGCGAGGACGAAGCGATTGTGCTGGAACTTGCCGATCGGCTTGCCGAACGCCTCACGCTCCTTGGCGTAGGACAGGCACAGGTCCAAGACGTGCTCGATGGCCGCGACGGCCTGCACCCCGATGGAGATGCGCTCCTGGGGGAGGTTCTGCATGAGGTAGATGAAACCCTCGCCCTCCTTGCCCAGCAGGTTGGCCTTCGGGACCTCGACGTTGTCGAAGGACAGCTCGGCGGTGTCCTGGGCCTTCAGGCCCATCTTGTCCAGGTTGCGACCGCGCTCGAAGCCCGCCATGCCGCGCTCGACGACCAGCAGGCTGATGCCCATGTGGCCGGCGTCGGGGTCGGTGCGGCACACGACGATGACCAGGTCGCTCATGATGCCGTTGGAGATGAAGGTCTTGGAGCCGTTGAGGACGTAGTGGTCGCCCTTGTCCACGGCGCTGGTCTTGACGCCCTGCAGGTCCGAGCCGGCGCCCGGCTCGGTCATCGCGATGGCCGAGATCAACTCGCCGCTGACCAGCCCGGGCAGCCAGCGCTGCTTCTGCTCGTCGGTGCCCAGCGAGGTGATGTAGGGGACGATGATGTCGGTGTGGACGGGGAAGCCCGGGCCGCTGGCGCCGATGCGTGAGAGCTCCTCGGAGACGATGGCGTTGTAGCGGAAGTCCTGGACTCCCATGCCGCCGAACTCCTCGGGTACGTCGAAGCAGAGCAGGCCCTGCTCGCCCGCCCTGAGCCACAGGTCCCGGCTCACCTGGCCGTCCTTCTCCCACTGCTCCATGTGGGGAGCGACCTCCTTCTCCATGAAGGTGCGGGCCATCGCGCGGAAGTCCTCGTGCTCCTGCTCGTAGATCGAGGTGGGCTGCGCCATCGAGATGCTCTCCTGTGCTCGTGGGGACCCCTTCCCTGCTGGTCGGGCCCCGACAACGATCGGTCACCACAACTGTGACAGCAGAACTGTCACGATGCAAGAGGACTGTGACAGCGATACTGTGCGTGTCATGGTGCCGCCCTCCTCCGACTCGACGACCGCGCCGGGCGATGCTCACCTAACCGTGGACGAGCTGGCCGCCGCAGCGGGCTTCACGGTGCGCACCACCCGCTACTACGCCAGTCTCGGACTGGTGCCGCCCCCGCAGCGCCGCGGACGGCTCGCCTACTACGGCGACCGGCACCTGGCCTACCTCGAGCTGGTGCGCGCGCTGCAGGAGCACGGCTTCACCTTGCAGGCCATCGAGGGATTCATCGCCGCGCTGCCGGCGGAGGCGACGGTGGAGGACCTCGCGCTGCAGCGGGCCATGCTGACGTCTTGGAGCCCTCGGCCGCCCGAGCGGGCGGACCTCGACGAGGTCCAGCGTCGTGCGGGCCGACTGCTGTCCACAGCTGATCTCGCGCTGCTCGAGTCGATCGGCGTGCTCGACCGCGACGGCGACCATCTCGTGGTGATGCCGGGGTTCGCCGAGGGCGTCGAGCTGCTCGGGATCGACATCCCGCGTGCATCGATGCAGGCGGCGAGTGATGCCATCCGCCGCAACATGGAGGCCCTGGTCACGGAGCTGACCGACATCCTGCGTGACCAGGTGCTCGATCCCTACCGGCGCGCCGACCCCTCGCGGGAGGGTGCAGAGCGGCTCGAGCAGACGCTGCCGACGTTGCGACGGCTCACGCTCGAGGCGGTGGTGACCGGCTTCCAGAGAGCTGCGAACGCCGTCATCACCCAGTCGCTGACCCGCAGTCGCTGACCCGCAGTCGCCGACCCGCAGTCGAGGGCGCCCCGGCGCCTTCCGCACTTCCTGCGGCGTGCGCCAGGACGGCGTGATCGCTGGTGGCGGACCCGATGGGACGTGTGGTCCGCCGTCCCTCTCTGCCCTGGAGCTCGACCGTCGCGCGGTCAGGCTGAGGGGTTCGCGAGAACCTTCAGGGTGCTCCAGACCGTCGTGGCTCCTGATGGCGGCAGGCATCTGCGACAGTGAGCCCATGTCGGAGCTGTTCAGGGACGGCGTCGGGGACGGCGGAGGAGGCCGAGGGCGACGCCTGCCCCCGGACGAGCGTCGTGAGCAGATCGTCGCGTGCGCCGTGCGGCTGTTCGGCCAGCGCCCCTACGCCCAGGTCTCCGCGGCGGAGATCGCCCGCGAGGCCGGGATCGCCAGAGGACTGCTCAACCACTACTTCGGCGACAAGCGCGGTCTCTACCTGGAGGTCGTGCGGCGATCGGTGCTGCTGCCCTCGCTCGAGGGCGGCGCCCGACCCCCGCGGACCGGCGACACCGAGGCACTGGACGCGCTGGCGCTCGAGGATCGCGTCGAGCGGGCCGTGGGCTGGTTCCTCGACTCCGTGGAGCCCCAGGCCGCGTCGTACTTCACGGTGCTGGGGTCCGAGGGCGTCGCGGAGGACGAGGACGTGGCACGGATCCTCGAGGAGGCCGACGACCTCGCGGCCCGTCGGGTGCTGGAGCTGGTCGGTCTCGACGCCGACGACCACGTGGCGCGTGCCGCGGTGCGCGCCTACGGCGGGCTGGCCAAGGCCACGGTGCGGGAGTGGACGCGCGCGGGCGCGCTGTCGCGGGCGCAGGCGCACCGGCTGCTGCGCGACGCGCTGCTCACCATCGTGACCAGGACGCTGCCGGCCCTCTGATCGTCCTCTGAGCGCCCTCGGGCGTCCGGGGTGGCTCAGGCGGCGCGGGCGGGCTCGTCCAGCCACTGCTCGACGTGGTCGAGGAACTCGTGCGGCTCCGAGAGCATCAGCGCGTGCCGGCGGTCGGTGATGAGGTGACCGGTCCAGTCGGGCCGGGCGGCCAGCACGTGGCGCAGGACCCGGGCCGGGACCAGCGCGTCGGCGGTGCCGCCGAGCACCAGGGTCGGGGTCTCGATGGCGCGGATCGCGCGCCAGGTGGGGGCGGGCTCGAGCCAGAGCCGGGCGATCGAGGCGGTGCTGCTGCGCAGGGAACGCCGCCGGTCGGCCAGCTGCTCGGGGTCCTCGGACAGGGCGTCGGCGGCCATGGCCTGCAGCAGCGTGGGGCGTACGGCGTCGGGGTCGGTGAAGATCAGGCCGAGCAGCGCTCGGGCGGCCGGTCGGGCGTCGCGCCCGGTGGCAGCGGCGAGCACGGTGCCGCCGATGCTGGGCAGGCCCATGGTGAGCATCCCCTGCACGGCCGGCACCGAGGGCGGCAGCAGCCGCAGCGCGCACGAGTGCGGGAGGGCGGGGGAGACCAGGACCAGACGGTCGACGACCTCGGGGTGCTTCGCGGCGAGGTGGGTGGCGATCAGCCCGCCCATGGAGTTGCCGTGGACGGTGGCCGACGCCCAGCCGAGGGCGTCGAGCACCCGTCGCACGAAGGAGACGTGGCCGGGCACGGTGAGCCGGTCGGAGTCCATGAGCCGGGTGTGCCCGAAGCCGGGCAGGTCGACGGCGACGACGGGGCCGCGCCGGGAGAGGGGAGCGATGACGTCGATCCAGTTCGCGGCGCTCCCGCCGAGGCCGTGCACGAGCAGCTGCGGCTGCGAGCCCGTCCCCGTGCCGGCGCCCGTCGCGTCGGCGCGCAGCACCCGCACGGGGCGGCCGTCGACGTCGATCACCTCCTGGCGCACGCCGGCCCAGGCCGGGTCGGTGGCCAGCCACGAGTCGTCGGGCGCGGCCGCGGGGTGGGTGGGGCTGGGGGAGGGAGCCATGGCAGCACTGTGGCAGGACCGGTCGCTGTGCGCACCCACCCGCGGATGACCTACTCTCCGGCCGTGACCGCTCAAGCGCCCTCGGCCGTGATCCTCATCCGCGCGACGCGCTTCCTCCCGAACCCCGCGACTGCCGCGGACAACGCCTTCCAGGCCGACGCCCCGGCCGGCGAGACCGCGGCCCACCTCTCCGAGCTGGCGCTCGCCGAGATGGACGCCGTGGCCGAGGCGCTGCGCGAGGTCGGCGTGCGGGTGCACGTGTTCGAGGACCACGACCACACGCGGCCCGACAGCGTGTTCCCCAACAATTGGGTCTCCACGCACGCCGGCGGGGTCGTGGGGGTCTTCCCGATGTACGCCTCCAACCGGCGGCACGAGCGGCGCGGCGACGTGTTGGAGATGCTGAAGTCGCACTACCGGGTGCAGACGATCATCGACTACTCCGGCCTCGAGCCCGACGGCATCTTCCTCGAGGGCACCGGTGCGATGGTGCTCGACCACCTCTCCCGGGTGGCCTACGTCGCCCGCAGCCACCGCGCCGACTCGCACGTGCTGGAGCGCTTCTGCACCGACTTCACCTACGAGCCGATGGTCTTCGACGCGGTCGACTCCGGCGGCGTGCCGGTCTACCACACCAACGTGATGGGCTGCGTGGGCACCGACGTGGCGCTGATGGCGCTGGAGATGATCCCCGACGAGCGCCGCCGGGAGCAGGTGCGCGAGCGGCTGACGGTCCAGGGCCGGACGCTGGTGGAGATCACCGAGCAGCAGGTGCGGGAGTTCGCCGGCAACGCCGTGGAGCTGGCCGGCAAGCACGACGACGGCCGGGCCCGTCGGGTGATGGCGATGTCGGCGCGGGCCCGCGCCAGCCTGCGTCCCGACCAGATCGAGGTGATCGAGCGCTCCTGCGAGATCCTCGCCGTCGACATCCCGACCATCGAGCTGGCCGGCGGTTCGGTGCGCTGCATGATCGCCGGCATCCACCTCGACCCGCGCCCGGCCATCGAGGACGGCCCCACGGACGCCGTCGTGGCGATCAACGAGGACCACCCGGTGACGGCCGACGGGCGGTTCGTGCACGAGGGGCGCTAGCAGGACCGGACGAGAACGTGTTCTAGTTTTCCCGTGAACGCGTCCGCCGAGTCCTCCTCGGCTCCCTCCCCGAGCCACGCCGACCTGCCGCCGAGCACCCCGGTGCTGATCGGGGTGGGGGAGACCTCGGAGACCCTCGACTCGCCCGACTACCGCGCCCGCTCGGAGGCGCAGCTGGCCGCCGACGCGCTCCTCGCGGCCGTCGAGGACACCGGCGCGACGGCGGAGCAGGTGCTCGACGCGGTCGACGCGGCCGTGATGACGCGCTCCTTCGAGGCGATGGGGTTCGGGTCGCCGCTCGGGACGCCGACCAGCTACCCCTGGGCGGTGCTGCGCCGGGTCGGTGCCTCGCCGTCGTACGTCGTGCACGACGCGCTGGGCGGGCAGACCCCGCAGAGCCTGGTCAACGAGCTGTGCCAGGGGATCGCCGACGGCCAGCACTCGCTGGCGGTCGTCTTCGGCGCCGACGTCACCTCCACCACCCGGCACTTCACCCGCGGCGAGGGGGCGGCGGGCGAGCGGCCGGACTTTGCCGAGGACGTCACCGGGCCCGAGGTCGACCGGGGCCGGGGCACGCACCTGGTCAACACCCGGCACCAGGTGCTGCACGGGATGACCAACGCGCCGGTGCAGTACGCGCTGCTCGAGCACGCACGGCGGCACCGTCTGGGGCTGGACCGGCGCACCTACGCCAAGCAGATGGCCGCGCTGCTCGCGCCGATGAGCGAGGTGGCCGCCGAGCGCAAGCACGCGGCGGCGCCCACGGTGCGCACCGCCGCTGAGGTCGAGACGACCACCGCCGACAACCGGGTCGTCGCCGACCCCTACCGCCGGCTGATGGTCGCCCGCGACCAGGTCAACCAGGGCGCCGCCTGCGTCATCGCCTCGATCGCCACCGCCCGGGCGCTCGGGGTGCCCGAGGACCGCTGGGTCTTCCTGCACGGGCACGCCTTCCTCTCCGAGCAGCCGATGCTCGAGCGACCCGACCTCTCGCGCAGCCCGGCCACCGTCGCCGCGATCGAGCACGCGCTCGACGTGGCCGGGGCCTCCATGGACGACATCGGCCCGATGGACCTCTACAGCTGCTTCCCGATCGCGATCACCACCGTCACCGACGCCTTCGACCTCGACACCGAGGACCCGCGCCGCCTCACCCTCACCGGCGGGCTGCCGTTCTTCGGCGGCGCCGGCAGCAACTACTCGCTGCACGCGGTGGCCGAGGTCGTGCGGCGCGTACGCCGGGAGCCCGGCGTCACCGGGCTGGTGGGTGCCAACGGCGGCCAGCTCTCGAAGTACGCCGTGGGCGTCTACTCCGCCCGGCCGCGACCGTGGGTCCCCGACGACTCGACCGCCCTCCAGGCGGGGCTCGACGCCGTCCCCGGGGTGCCGTGGACCGAGGTGGCCGACGGCCCTGCGGTGATCGAGACCTTCAGCGTCGAGCCACAACGCGACGGCAGCCGCACCGCGGCGCTGGTGTGTCGCGACCTCGCCGGCCGGCGGTTCCTCGCGACCGCAGTCGCCGACGACAAGCTGCTGGACCTGCTGGCCGACGAGGACGTCGAGCCGATCGGGCGTCGCGTCCACGTGCGCCACGTCGACCATCTCAACCGGGCCGCGCTGACCCGCGCCACGCTCGACCGGTGGCATCCCGTCCGTCCAGCGCGGCTCGACGGGGAGCACACCAGGATCCGGGTCGCCGTCGACGGGCCCGTGGTCGAGCTCGCGCTGCTGCGTCCGCTCCTCGACCGCCGCACGCACGCCGAGTGCGACGAGGTCGTCTCCGCCTGGCTGGACGACCCGCACCTGCGCGTGCTGCTCCTGCACGCCGACGGACCGGACTTCTGCGAGGGGCTCGACCCGGCCGAGATCGGGTGGGGCGGCACCCTCGTCACACCGCCGCACGGCGTGGCGGGGCTGACCGGCCGGCTGGTGGACCGACCGGTGGTCGCCGCCGTCTCGGGCGGGGTCCGCGACGCCGGGGTGGAGCTGCTGCTCGCCTGCCACGTCGTGGTCGCCGACGAGACCGCGACCTTCGAGATGACCGCCACCCGGCGGGGCCTGGTCGCCGAGCACGGTGGCCTGCGCCGGCTCCGCGAGGTCATCGGGCACCGCCTGGCCGACGACCTGGTGCTGACCGGCCGCCGCCTGGACGCCCACGAGGCACTGGCGGCGGGCCTGGTCTCGCGGGTCGTGCCCGCCGGGGACCAGCTGGCCACGGCGCGTGCGCTCGCCGAGCAGGTCTGCCTCGGCGGCGGCACCGCCGTGCGGGCCACGCTCCGGATGGCCGGGGCCGGGTCGGACGCGGCGTCGTACCTCGGCCCGGTGCAGACGCCGCGGGAGGTCGACGAGGTGGCGTTCTCCGAGGACCTCATGGGCTGAGCCCAGCAGCGCGGGACCTTGGTCCCGCGCCAGCGTGCCGTCCGGCTCGTGCCTGGGCCCCGGCGCCCCGCGAGGCTGGTGTCGGAGCCGGAGGGAGCCGGGTCCGGAGAGGCGGACATGGTCACGTTGACGGCATCGGAGATCACCGGGGCAGCGCCGCAGCGCGGCGTCGCCCGCAGCATCGTGGCGATGGCGATGCGCGCGCCCAGCCTGCACAACACCCAGCCCTGGCGGTGGCGGATCTGCTCCGAGAACACCCTGGAGCTGTACGCCGACCACGACCGCCAGCTGCACGGCGTGGACCCCCGCGGACGGCTGATGATGCTCAGCCTGGGGTCGGCGCTGCATCACGCCGTGGTCGCAGCCCGCTCGGGGGACCGCGCGGTGCGCGTGGAGCGCCTCCCCGACGGGGGCCCGCCGGACCTGGTCGCCCGGCTGCACCTGGAGGGCCGCTCGCCGTCCCGGCCGGAGGACCGCATCGCGCTCGCGTCCCTGGTGGCTCGCCGCACCGACCGCAGGCCCTTCAGCTCCTGGGAGGTGCCGGACGAGACCCTGCAGCGCCTCGCGGAGGTCTCGACGCAGGCCGGTGCGCCCGCTGTCGTCCTCGACGTGCGCCAGCGGGTCGCCGTCGAGCACCTGGTCTCGACCGCCAGCGTCCTGCAGGCCTCCCGTCGCCTCGTGGAGCGGGAGCACGCCCGGTGGTGGGCGATCGAGCCGCGGGCGACGTACGACGGTGTGCCGGCCGACCTGGTGCCCGACCGGGTCGTTGACCCGCTCGGCCGCGGCCGCGACGGCGCCGGCGCGCTCGACGGGACGCCCGCGGAGGACGCGGAGGCGGTCACCGAGCGCGCGGCGGTCCTGGCGATCTGCCACGACGACGACACCCGCGCGGGCTGGCTCGCCGCCGGCGAGGCACTCAGCGCGGTGTGGCTCGAGGCCGTCGCCGAGGGCCTCGGCGGGGTGCCGGTCTCGCTGCCGGTCGAGGAGCCCGAGCTCCGCGAGCAGCTGCGCTCGGGCGTGCTGGGACTCGCGGTGCAGCCGCAGGTCCTGCTGCGCCTGGGGTGGCCGCACACCTCGAGCGCCCGGCTGCCCGGCGCCCCCCGTCGTCCCATCGACGACGTGCTCGTGCCCTGACCCCCGCCCGGGTCCCACCCCTGGGGGTGGCGTCTGGGATGCTTGCCCGTCGGTGTCCGGACAGCCGCACGGGGAGGATCAGTGAGCGAGGGCTCCTACATCGCCTCCGAGCTCGCGCGCGTGAGCGCCGCCTTCGCCCGGCCGACCCTCACCCTGCTCCACCAGCGACAGGCACCGGTGGTCATCACGATCTTCCGGGCCGCCTTCGGCCGCGACAACAAGCCGATCCCGACGGCGCGTCTGCACACCCAGGTCGAGGAGCACCTCGCGGTCTTCCGGCGCGACCCCGGAGCCGACGTCCCGACCGGCTCGGGGCGTGAGCTGTGCCAGCGCTGGATGCGCGGCCAGTGGCTGGTGCGCTCGCTGGACGAGTCCGGCGAGGAGGTCTACGCGCTCACCTCGCACGCCCAGCAGGCGCTGGAGCTGGTCAAGAACCTCACGCGCGACCGCGCCACCCTCTCCGAGCACCGCATCGCCACCATTCTCACCACCGTGCGGCGGTTCAACTCCGAGGCCAACCCCGACCGCTCCAGCCGGGTCGGCATCCTCAACGCCGAGATCGCCCGGCTGACCGCCGAGCGCGACCGGCTCGTCGACGGCGCTGACCTCGTGGGGGCCACCGAGGACTTCATGCTCGAGGGCTACACCGAGCTGATGTCGCTGGTCTCGGCGCTGCCCAGCGACTTCGCCCGGGTCGAGGAGCGCTTCGCCACGATCCGCTCGGAGATCCTGGCCGCCTTCCGGGCCGAGGACCGTCCCGCCGGGGAGGTGATCGACGACTATCTCGCCCGCGCCGACGCGCTGATGACCGCCACCCACGAGGGCCGGGCGTTCGAGGGCGCCTTCGCGCTGCTGCGCGACGACGCCACGGTGACCCAGCTGCGCGAGGACCTCGGCGACCTGCTCGACCACCCGCTCTCCGAGGGGCTGCTGGGCGAGGCCGACCGCGCGGAGCTGCGCGGCACCGTCCGCCTGGTCCGTGACGGCCTGGACCGGGTGCTCTCGCAGCGCTCGCGGGTGACCGCGACGCTGAAGGAGTACATCGTCTCCCACGACGTCGCCCGCGACCGTGAGCTGGAGCAGACCCTGCGCCAGGTCGAGTCCGAGCTGATGACGTGGATGGCCACCACCGGCCCGCGCGCCAGCATCGACCTGCCGCTGCTGCCGGCCCGGGTGTCGGTGGAGCACCTGCGCGAGCGCTTCCACGACCCCGCCGACGACCGGCTGCCCGAGCCGATCGCCGCTCCCGACCCCGACGACGCACCGCGCCTGACCCTCGAGGAGCTCAAGGCCCAGGGCGGACCGCAGCTCTCGGTGCTCCGCGGCCGCCTCGACGAGGCCCGCGCCCAGGTGGTGCCGGTCGGCTCGATGGGCTCCTTCTTCGGCGCGCTCGAGCCGTCGCTGCGCCGCCCCGTCGAGATCCTGGGCCTGCTCCACCTCGCCGCCGAGCTCGGCTGGCTGGAGCAGGAGTCCGAGCCCGAGGAGCAGGGCGAGGCGTACGCCGCCGTCCGCCCCGACGGCACCCGCCGCACCTTCGACGTCCCGCGCACCCCCGTGCCGGATCCCGATCTGCCGCCCGACCTGCCGCCAGACCAGTCCGTGGAGGACCAGCAGTGACCACCGACCTGGACCCGACGCCCGACCTCGCGCCCGACCTTGCACCCGACGACGCGACCTCGGTGTCGCTGTGGGAGGGCGACGAGGGCGGGCTGGAGCACGCCCAGCGGCTGGCCCTGGTCACCCTGCTGAAGTCCCGCTTCATCTCCGCACGCACCCACCCGCGGGACTGGACCGTGCTGGTCGAGCACGAGCGGGTCATCCGCTCCCGTCTCAACGACCTCTTCCTGGAGCTGGCCATCGACCGCACCCGCGAGGTCGCCTGGAAGCGCCAGGCAGTCTCCGAGGCCGGCGCCCGGCTGCCCACGCTGCTCTACGACGCCGCCTGGTCCCGCGAGGAGACGCTGGTCCTCGTGCACCTGCGCGACCGGCTGCGAGCCGGACACGCCGGCGGCGACGCCCGGGTCTACATCGACCGCGACGACGTGCTCGACCACGTCGCGACCTTCCGTCCGGCGCACGCGACCGACGAGGCCGGCGACGAGAAGCGCGCGCGCAACGCCTTCACCAGCGTCGCCAAGGCGGGCCTGCTGATCCCGACCGCCTCCGAGGACCGGTTCGAGATCAGCGAGGCGGTCGAGCCGCTGCTGCCGCTGGAGCTGCTGCAGCAGCTGCTCGAGCAGCTGCGCGAGGCCAACGGAGGCGGGGCCGACGCGGGCGGCGACGACCAGGCGACCGACGAGCCCAGCGACGTACGGGCCGATGCACAGCCGGGGGAGCCGCAGGGCGCCCCTGCCGAGGACACCGACGGCATGCTGATCGAGGAGGACGCCGAGTGAGCGTCGAGGAGACCGAGCGCGAGGGCCTGTTCACCGAGCAGACCGTGGCGCTGCCCGCCGACGACACCATGCAGTGGCGCGCTGCGCTGATGCAGCTGGTCAACTGGGGCGGCTTCGGCGGCCTGACGACCGTGCCGCTGCGCGGCGAGGCCACGATGATCTCCGGCGCCTCGGGCGTCGGGAAGTCCACCATCCTCGACGCCTACACCGCGCTGATGATGCCCTCGGACACCAAGTTCAACGGCGCCTCCAACGACGCCGTCGCCGGCCGCGCCCGCGGCGTCGGCCAGCGCAACCTGCTGTCCTACCTGCGCGGTGCCGTCGACGTCGTCGACGACCCGCGCACCGGGCGGCCCGTCGAGAAGCTGCTGCGGGGCAAGGGCGGTGACACCTGGGGCGCGGTCGCGATGACCTTCGTCAACGACCAGGGTGGCCGCTTCACCGCCCTGCGCACCTACTACGTCCCTCGGCGTGCGGCGCGCTCGGCCGACGTGCAGATGCAGCTGGTCACCCACGAGGGCGCGCTGTCGCTGCAGGTGCTGGAGGCGGCGGTCGCCGACCGCTTCCACGCCAACACCCTCAAGAAGCTCTTCCCCGGGGTCCGCGTCCACCGCACGTACGCCGAGTTCTCGGCCGTCCTGCACGCCCGGCTCGGCATCGGCGCAGGTGGCGACGGGGCCAAGGCGCTGCGGTTGCTGGCGCGCATCCAGGCCGGCAACCAGGTGCGCAGCGTCGACGAGCTCTACAAGGACATGGTGCTCGAGCGCCCGACCACCTACGCCGCCGCCGACCGGGCCATCGAGCACTTCGACGACCTCGACGCGGCCTACTCCGCGATGCGCACCGAGGAGCGCAAGCTCGAGGTGCTCGGCCCCATCACCGACCTGCACGACCGGCAGGTCCGCGCCACCGCGCGGCTGGCCGAGCTCGACTCCTACGGTGTCGCCGCCACCGGCGACACCCCGCTGCGGCAGTGGCTGCTGCGCACCCACCACCGGCTGATCCGCGACGCCGTCGACACCAACCGCGCCGCACGCGAGCGGGCCACGGCCGAGCTGTCGGCCTCCACGTCCGCCGAGCGCGACCTGGCCTCGGACCTGGAGGCCGCCAAGGCCGCGCACCGCGCCGCCGGCGGCTCCACGATCCAGGGGATCGGCCAGTCGATCGAGCAGGAGCAGGTCGTCCGCGAGGACCGGCTCGCCCGGCGCGAGCTGCTCCAGCAGCGGCTGCTGCCGGTCGTCGGGGTCACCGACGCTGAGGCGCCCGACCTGGGCGACGCCCTGATGTCGGTCGAGGCCTTCACGGTGCTGCAGCTGCACGCCCGCGAGTGGCTCTCGGGCTGGGAACGCGAGCAGGAGCGGGTGCGCCGCGAGCGCGACGTCACCCGCGACCGCCGCTTCCCCCTCAGCCAGCGCCAGGCCGAGCTGCGCCGCGAGCGCGCCTCGCTGGAGAGCCGCGGCGGGCGGCTGCCGGCCCGCATGCACGAGCTGCGCGACGAGGTGTCGCGCGCCAGCGGCATCCCCGCCTCCGAGCTGCCCTTCGTGGCCGAGCTGATCGACGTGGCGCCGGAGGAGGCACGGTGGCGCACCGCCGTGGAGACGGTGCTGGGTGCGAGCGCCCGGATGCTGCTGGTCCCGCTGGACCGGCTCGAGCAGTTCTCCTCCGCGATCGACGGGCTGCGGCTGCGCGGCCGACTGGTCTTCGAGGGCGTCGAGCTGCACCTGCCCGACCTCGGCCCGGCCGACCCCGAGCGGGTGGCCGGCAAGCTGCTCTTCCAGGACTCGCCGTTCTCCGGCTGGGTCCAGGCGCACGTGAGCGAGCCGTCGCGCAACGCGCTGTGCGTCGAGGACGCCGCCGGGCTCGCCGGCGGCGGCTTCCGGGTGACCGAGGCCGGTCAGACCCGTCAGGGGCGACGTGGCACCCACGGGCGGGGCGACAGCCGCTCGATCATCGGGTTCTCCGGCGAGGAGGCGGTCGCCGAGATCGACGCCGAGCTCGCCGCCTTGGAGGAGCAGCTGGACGCGGTCGACGCGGAGGTCGCCGAGCTCGACCGGCGCAGTGCGCTGCTGGAGCAGCAGCGGGCGTCGTACGACGCGATCGTGGCGGCGCGCTTCGACGACCTCGACGTCGACGGCAGCGACCGGCGCATCGCCGAGCTGGAGGCCCGGCGCGAGGAGATCCTCGGCGCCGACGACCAGCTGCACGCGCTGCAGCGCCAGATCGAGGAGCTGACGGGCCGTCTGGAGGAGGTGCGCCGCGAGCGGTTCGGGCTGGAGGCGCGCGCCCGCGAGCTGGGCGACGAGCACGCCCGGCTGGTCGACGACGAGGACCTCGTCACCGACCGGCTCGAGGCGATGGAGCGCTCGGGGCGGGTCACGCTCACCGACGAGCAGGACGCCGCGCTGGCCGCCGACTTCGCCGCCGCGGCCGCGCCCGGCGACCCCGACGACCTCGAGCGGTTCACCGAGACCTCCCAGCGCCTCGCCGAGCGGCTGCGCGAGGCCGTGGTCGACGCCGAGACCGAGCTGACCCGGGTCGAGGAGGAGCTTGCCGGGATCTTCCGGGTCTACAAGATGCAGTGGGACTCGCCCAACCTGGGGGCGACCGCCGCGTCCTACCCCGACTACGCCCGCATCCTCGAGGAGGTCCGCGGCACCGGCCTGGCCGAGCGGCGCGCGGAGTGGCGGCGCCGCCTCACCGAGTGGAGCGGCCAGGACCTCGTGCCGCTGGTCGGTGCGATGGCCGCCTCGATCGAGGAGATCGAGGACCGGCTCGAGCCGATCAACGCGATCCTGCGGCGCCTGGAGTTCGGCGGCGTCGGTGACCGGCTGCGCATCCGGCTGCGCCGTCTCGCGCCCGCCCACGTGCAGGTCTTCATGAAGGACCTGCGGCGGCTGGCGTCGGGCACGACCGGGGAGCTGGGCGAGGACGACCTCGAGCGGCGCTTCACCGAGCTGAGCCGGTTCATGGACCAGCTGCGGGTGCCCGCCCAGGTCGGCGACGTGGCGTCGTCCTCGACCGACCGCGACCGGCTGCTCGACGTGCGCCGGCACGTGGAGATCAGCGCGGAGCGCTACGACTCGCTGACCGGCGAGCTCAAGGCGACCTACCGGACGCTGGGGGAGAAGAGCGGTGGCGAGAGCCAGGAGCTGGTGGCCTTCATCGTCGGCTCGGCGCTGCGCTTCCGTCTCGGCGACGAGCTGCGCTCGCGGCCCCGCTTCGCGCCGGTCTTCCTCGACGAGGGCTTCGTGAAGGCCGACTCCGAGTTCGCCGGCCGTGCCGTGCGCGCGTGGAAGGGCCTGGGCTTCCAGCTCATCATCGGTGTCCCGCTGGACAAGGTGACCGGCCTCGAGCCGCACATGGACGAGCTGCTGGCCATCACCAAGAACAGCACCACGCACCAGTCTTGGATCACCCCGATCCGCGACGCCGCCGAGGCCTGACCGCCGAGAGGTCGCTCACGCACGGCCGAGAGGTCTGCGGGGTCAGAGGAATGTCGCAACACCCCCTGCCCCGAGGGGGATGTTGTGCCGACTCCACCGATGCCTGCTGACCA
>LULL01000193.1_pt1 | contig 30872 bp, 29 predicted proteins | sample 728161 | NCBI WGS metagenome assembly LULL01 (sample SAMN03860290, study PRJNA289734) | marine metagenome | biome: seawater column; feature: ocean; material: water; isolation source: Red Sea water column Station 149 - depth 500m | place: Saudi Arabia: Red Sea | collected 2011-10-15 | depth 500 m
TGTATAAGAGACAGGTACAGAAGATTGCTCCATACACTTTTCCTCTGTACAACCTAGTCAATATGCTCTGATAGTTTTAACTGTGAGTAAAACGTTGGCGAAGTATGTCGACGCTGATCTGATTTCTGAGAAACACGCGACAGCGTTGAATCAGCTAACTGTGCATGATTCCGCACTGGTTGATCCGGTTTTACAGATGTAGCAACACCAAACTGTTGGTAAGATTGAGCCTGATCGAGTTTAAATAACTCCCTACCCAAAAGTTGATTGGCAATCGTCGCTGCTCGATATGCACCTAGACCGAGGTCAGGTGTTCCAACACCATGATGAAACACTTGCATATTCTGTAAGAAGATCCGTCCATCACCTTTATAATTCACTTCAAAATCTGAGCTAACCTGCCAACGATTTGTCTGATCAAGTGAAATTAAAGACTGTAAATTTTGTAAAAAAGCAGGCTTTGGATAGCGATAGCCTGTAGCAGCAATCACACAATCTGCATCAACCAAATACTTCTCATTTTGCTGATGCTGTTCAAAACGCAAACGTATTTTTTGATTTTCTAGTACTTCTGCATACTGTAGCTGATGATGCCCTGCCAAAGTCACATCTGTATTTTGACCACCAATACTACGATGATAAAGTCGCTCATAAATGTCACGAATCGTTTTACTACTAATCCCTTTATATAAATTTGCCTGTTGAACAGGTAACTCAGCTTTCAGTGCGGTAGGTAAATGATAGAAATAGTGCATATAATCAGGGCTAAAATGCTCAAGCCCTAACGGTGTATTTTCCATTGGGAAAAAACCCGCTGATCGAGTTAACCAATGTAAATGGAAGTTGGCTTTCACCTGTCCTTGTGCATATTGACGATCAAATAAGTCAATAAAAATTTCTGCCGCAGACTGCCCTGAGCCAATCAACACCACATCACCTTTTAGTTTTTCAGGGCAATTTTTCAAATATTCAGCTGAATGTAAACACTGTGTTGTTTGCGAATAAATATGCTGCAAACTTTCAGGTAAATGTGGAACAGTCCCGATTCCTAAAACTAATTGACGCGCACGATAGCACTGTATTTCGCCGTTGAATAAAACCTCTACCTCGAAACCACCTTTTACGGGTTGGATATCAAAAACGCGACTATTAAATTGGACATTCTCCAGTTGTTTTACAACCCATTGACAATAATGGTTATATTCTTGGCGTGGAATATATAAATTTTCACGGAAATAAAATTTATATAATCGCTGGTGATGCTTTAAATAATTGAGAAAACTATAGGGACTTGTTGGCTCAACCAAACTCACTAAATCCGCCATAAATGGGACTTGCAGTAAAGCATTGGGCAATTGCATACCCGCATGCCAATCAAAGCCATCTTTTTGTTCAAAGAATTGATATTTAAGCTCACTTTTCCCTTGTAAAAGACTAGCAAGACTCAGATTGAAAGGTCCTAACCCGATTCCAATAAAATCAAGCATAGCTCACATCCTTCTGCTCTACGAACAGTGGATTTTGCAGCTGCACATAAACAGACTGATGCTCAACAGGTGCGATCAGTTCATCAAGTTCATGTAAACGCGTGAGTAAATTTCCCTTATAAGGCAACGTCTCATTAAACAATAAACCGTGCAATAATGTACTTTCTGGATACTGCTGCAATAAATCTTGTAAGAAACCTTTAAGCTGCTCAAGCAACTCATCTTCGGTGATATAACCAGTTGCACCAATTGCATTGATGATGCCAAACAAAGTATTTCCAAAGAAATAATAACTAAAACGCTCGTCGACAAAATCTTTAGGTCCAACCGCAAACGCTTTCTCTTTTAGCTCTGGTAATACTTTTAAGATCTCAGTGGCAAATTCTTCGATGTAATAGAAACCTTGATTGTCACGTAGCCATAATGTTTTTGGAAAATTATTTTCCATTTCTAAGAGCACATTTTGCTGATGGGATTCAAAAGCCATACCATAACGATGATACAAATACATCAATGGCTCTAGGCTAACTTCCAGGAATCGATTGAACCAATCCAACGCAATTTCAGAAAAATCAGTGTCTGAATGCGTTTTTTCAATTTTTGCAAATAATGCATTAAAGCGATTTAACGATTTACTTGGATGATCTTGGCAAAGTGATGCAATACACGTCACTTGCTGCTGCGGATGGAAAGGTTGATCACGGAAAATACAAATACTTTCATTCACTACCTCATCATCTATTTTTAATGCCATCCAAGCTGGGTCATTGACTGCTTTTAAACTTGGGCATTGTTTTAAAATATTCTGACCGTATTCACTGTGCCATAGGCGATGAGTTAACTCTCCACGATGACACTCTTTCGCCAAATTAACGCGGATTGAATTGGTAATCATCACAGAAAGTGAAGGTTTGACCATCCACGGTGCACTAAAGCTTGCTAAAGTACGAATCGATGTTGTCGGGAAAAATTGCCATCCTCGTAAACCAAGATCGATCAATTGACCCGTTTGCTTGAGTCGTTCAAACCAAGGTTTGCTTTGTAAATAACGTGCTTGCCAAGGATGTAAAGGCAATAATTTATATTCAGTATGCGTTTTTAATAGATTGAGATCATTTTCAGACAGATACCATTGTAAATTCGTTTTAAGCTCTTCGGAAATTTCCTCGTTTGTGGCTGACCCTTCCGCAATGTAATCCTGATGTACAAACCAATAATGAAGTTGGGTTTGTCCTTTATGTTCTGGCGAAAACTTCAACCAATCCTCATGTACAAAACCCGTTCGACTTTTAGGCGCGGGATGCATGCTATGCCCTAAAATCAAAGCTTGTTCGGTTTCAATAAAGCTTTGCCCTGCTTTCACAAGATCATCAAAATCATGTTCACGCTGCATTAAAAACTGCTGTAGTGCATCTCGGCTTTGAATCCACTTTTCAACTAGAGAAGCAGCATCTAAAGGAATTGATGATTCAAAGACAAGTTCTTCCAACAGCAAGCCCACGATTGCAACTGGGCTAAATGTTTTAATCTGTCCTTGAATCGTTATTTGTGGGAGAGCATGTAACCGATGTCGCCCAACTCGACTGACATAACTTAATGGGAAATAGCATTGGGCTTGGATAGAGTGAATCGGAACTGATAACAGCGTCAAACCTTGGCTAAACGCTTGTTGTTGGGGACTCTGCTGACTTTTATTTAGCAAGTGACCTTTGCCAGTTTCTTGCGTGTAAGCGTTGACGAAGTGTTGTATCGCCAACCGATTGGCAAGTGATTGCATCAGACTGTATCCTCTTATCGAGAGAGTAGAATTTATTTTTCGTAATGTTTGAGCTCTAAACACACCTCAACCACAATTAATCATGATTAAGATTATGCTAATGATAATTATTATCATTTAATAATTCAATTTAATAAAGCATCCTAAAAATACTGGCTTAAATATATGAATTAATTAACTTAAATATAAAATTAAGATTAAAAAGGATACAAAAAGATAATAATTATTCTCATTAAATAAAATGATGGTTTTAAGATTCTCAATAGTTTTTATAGATAAATTAATATTTTAGTAATAACAGCTATTTAGTACGTTTTATTCACTTAAATGTCTAATACATCACTAAATGAAGCACCAAGTAATTTGGCTAGATCATGAGGATTCAAACCTATATCTAAGCCCCTTTTCCCACCGCTGACATAGATTTTTTCAAGAGATTGCGCCGTTAAATCAATTACTGTTTTTAAACGCTTTTTCTGCCCTAATGGACTAATCCCACCGACTAAGTACCCTGTTAACCGCTCAGCGTCTTTAGGATTCGCCATTTGAAGTTTCTTGCACCCTACTGCCACTGCAACTTTTTTTAGATTTAATTGATGATTCACTGGAAGTACTGCAATGTAGTAATTTTTTTCGTCTGTTACCATTAAAGTTTTGAATACTTCTTCTACTTTTAAATTTAATTTTTCAGCAGCTTCCAAGCCAAAACTTTTGGCATTTGTATCATGTTCATATTCATGAATTGAGAATGGTATTTTATTTTTTTCCAGTAATTTACATGCAGGTGTCATTTTCTTTCGGACTATTCTTAATTCATTTAATAAGTGGTATTAGTGTAGCATTATTTATAAGAAACCTTAAACTTGCTTAGGCTATTTTAGATATAAATCTATTCTTGATATCTCTATCTTGAACCTCATATATTTTCTAATAGTGAAACGAATAGGCTCTATCAGTTAATGAGTTACAAGCATAATAATTTAATGGCAATGCGAGAAAGCTATTGGAATGATGAATCATCTTCTACCGTTTGCGCTGAAAAGCAATTTCTTAGGAATACTTTGATTGAGGAAGGTATCTTTGAGAATGCGACTTTAGATGACACGAAGTATTTTTTCTTCACATTACCCAGTATTATTATCGTCAAAGCTCATGCCTTAGGCTTTCATCACAGTCATGTGAAACGTATGTTGATTAAACATATTCACAGCAACCGCGCTGCATTAATGCGTAAATCAGTACTGAAAATTCAGTTTAAAATATAGGACATCTGTATAGTTAAGCTAGATTTAGGATGAAAAATCTGCTTAGGCTATTTTAGATTATTGATCTATTTCACAAATTTAGACTGATAATTCAAGAGATTGAACTATTTTAATACGTTCAAAAGCTGTAATATCCTCTACACTTTATCTCTCGGCTTTCAACCATCCGATTTCAGCATAGGATTTTTCTTTCATGTCAGATCAGAACGATAAGCTTAAGAACCTAAAAACCTCGTCTGTGGATCGTCGCTTATCTATCGCTAAAGCCTCTTTACTTGCTGGAACACGCTGGGCAACTGCAAGTGCTACTTCCCTTTTCTCTAGTGAAGAAGAAAAAGAGAAGAAACGTAAAAAAGCTATGGCTGAACAAGCACATTATTTAGTTTCTGAAATTGGGAAATTAAAAGGTTCAATCGTAAAGATTGGACAAATGATGGCTTTATATGGTGAGCATTTCTTACCTGAAGAAATCACTCAAGCACTCAATACGTTAAATAATCAAACTGTTGCCCTTGCTTGGCCTGCGATTAAAAGTCATTTACAGGAACAACTCGGTTCTAAATTAGATGATTTAACGATTGATCATGAGCCGATTGGTACTGCTTCCCTCGCGCAAGTACACCGAGCAACGCGTAAATCAGATGGATTAGAGCTTGTTTTAAAAATTCAATATCCGGGTGTCGCAGAAGCGATCGACTCAGATATGAATCTGTTTAAAAATATGCTGAAGCTTACCCGTATGGTGCCGCAAACTCGCGAATTTGATCAGTGGTTTGATGAAGTCCGTGAAATGATGCATCGTGAAGTCAACTACGATATTGAAGCAGCGACAACACGGCGTTTTGCTGAACGCTTGAATGATGATCCACGCTATATCGTGCCTCAAATTGTTGATGAATTCTGTGCTGAAAAAGTTCTATGTATGACTTTTGAGCGTGGTGTGCCGATTAATAGCCCTGTCATGCTTTCATTGCCTCAGGAACGCCGCAATCAACTGGGTGAAGCTTCGCTTGAAATTGCAGTTCGAGAGCTGTTTGAATGGGGTGAAATGCAAACTGACCCGAATTTCGGAAACTATCTTGTTCGTCTTGGCAATGGTGATGATCTAAAAGATCAAATCGTTCTCCTCGATTTTGGCGCAATTCGCCAATTCGACGACAATTTACTTACGGTTGCTCGAAATCTGATTCATGCAGGATATGACCACGATAAGACGGCGATGGTTAAAGCAATGACGGGTTATGAATTTTTTGACGGAATGCCAGAAAGTATTAAACCTGGGATGGCTGATGTTTTTCTAATCGCGACAGAAGCATTTAGTTGCCCGAGCAATAATCCTGATATGCCAGCTGGCGTAATGGATGAACAAGATCGTTATGATTGGAAAAAAAGCCAATTACATAGCAGAGTCATGCAACAAGCTGCGCAGTCTATGGCTTCTCGCTATTTCTCAGTTCCACCTAAAGAATTTATGTTTATTAGCCGTAAATTTATTGGTGCTTATACCTTCATGACGGTCATTGAAGCAAAGACCAATGTTCGCAAAATGATTCGTCAATTTGCATAATTTTCACTAGAAAGTCATTTTGACCAATCTGATTTGTCAGTTTGGTCAATTTTTTTGAGTTCAATTTTTTCATATTTTTTTTAAATCTTTTAAAAATATATACTTATAAAACAACCTATCCATAAATCACCCTTTATCATTCTCAAAACAGCACGTCAAAGAAGACATAGTTTTTTTACTGAGAGCATGTCAGCATAATTTTACAACCATCCTCTAGGATAAAGTCATGTCGAATATGATGAATAAAGCTCAAGGCTTCGGGCTATCTTTAATTACCAAAATCGCAGGAAGCGAAGTTCTTGATCAACTCAAATTAAGAAAATTTGTTGAAAAATCATTATATCAGGGTTCAAAAACAGGTTTTAAGGTACTCACTAAAACTCAGAAAGCATTTAAGCCACAACCGATTGATAAGCAACGCCTCCCGAATCAAGTCAATAAAAATCTATTTGACCTTGGCTTAACAGAAGAACAGCAAATGACCTGTGATGCAATGTCACAGTTCGCTGAAGAAGTGCTCTATACGCTCGCACATGATGCAGATCATAATGCGCAATTTCCTGAAGAACTTTGGCAGCATTTAGTTGATCTTGGACTCAATTATTACGCTTTACCAGAAGCTTTAGGTGGCGTTGCAGCAGAACAAAATATTGTCAGCAATATCTTGATTGCTGAAAGCCTAGCAAAAGGTGATTTCAGCTTAACAGCAGGCTTACTCAGTACATTTAGCGTCATTAATGCGATTACGCGTTGGGGTTCAACCCAAGTTCAATCTATGTATCTGCCTTGTTTTGCTGAAGATACAGATATCACTGCAACATTTGCATTTCAAGAAGCAACACCAGCGTTCAATCCATTCCAGCTTAAAACCACTGCAACCGAACAAAATGGTCAGTTTTTCATTAATGGTGAAAAGACCCTTGTGATATTGGGTGATACAGCCGATGTTTTCTTAGTCAGTGCTGAGTTAAACGGTAAACCTGATATTTTTGTTGTGCAATGCAATGAAACCATTTCAATCAAAGCAAATCCAGCAATGGGTTTGAAAGCAACAGAAACAGCAACACTTCAATTCAATCAAACCCCTGCTTTACGTTTGGGTGATACAGATTTTGATTACACCGCATTTGTCGATCTTGGCAATTTAATGTGGTGCGCAATGGCTGTTGGTACATGTGAAGCGATTAAAGCTTACTGTATCAAGTATGCAAATGAACGTACTGCATTTGGTGAACCTATTTCTCATCGTCAAAGTGTGGCTTTCATGATCGCTGACATGGCAATTGAAATTGATGCGATGCGTATGTTGGTTCTCAATGCCGCAAGTTTGGCAGAAGCTGGAAAACCATTCCATCGTGAAGCGTATTTGGCTCGTCTACTTTGTGCTGAAAAATCGATGAAAATGGGTACAGATGGTGTGCAAATTCTTGGTGGTCATGGTTTTACCAAAGAGCATCCTGTAGAGCGCTGGTATCGTGATCTACGTGCAACCGCTATCTTACATTCTGGCTTACATGCTTAATTGAGTATCAGAGGATCACAGCATGAACTTACAAAGTCCTAAAAAATTCAAAATGATGGTCGATCAAGCACATGAAGTTGCGCTGAATGTGTTACGTCCTATTTCCCGTAAATACGATAAAGCTGAACATGCCTATCCTAAAGAATTAGACATGCTTGCCTCTTTAATTGATGGTATGAATGAGGGCGGCGAAGGTATTAATGCGGGCGCAGCCGTCGGGAAACGCGGTGAAACCGAGACTGGAAATAAGAATGGCAATAATATGTCAACAGCGTTTGGTATTATTGAAATGTGCTATGGCGATACAGGTCTATTGCTTAGCATGCCACGTCAAGGTCTAGGCAATTCGGCAATTGCAGCCGTTGCCAACGATGAACAACTCGAGCGTTTCAAAGGAACTTGGGCAGCGATGGCAATTACAGAGCCGGGATGTGGTTCTGATTCAGCTGCTATTCGCACAACAGCAACGCAAGATGGTGATGATTATATCCTTAATGGTGAAAAAATCTTCGTTACCTCTGGTGAACGTGCTGATTCAGTCGTCGTTTGGGCAACACTAGATAAAAAGCTTGGTCGTGCTGCAATTAAGTCATTCGTTGTACCTAAAGGTACGGCTGGTATGAAAGTTGAGCGTCTTGAACATAAACTTGGGATCAAAGCTTCTGATACTGCAGTGATTAGTTTTATTGATTGCCGAGTACCTGCTGCTAATTTATTAGGCAATCCTGAGATTGACGTGGCTAAAGGTTTCGCTGGTGTTATGGAAACTTTTGACAACACCCGTCCACTCGTCGCTGCAATGGCGATTGGTTGTGCAAAAGCATCTTTGGAACGTATCAAAGAAATCTTTAAAGACCAACTTGATGCGGACTATAAAACCCCTTATTTACAAACCTCCAATCTCGCCGCACAAATCTATCGAATGGAAGCTGAATGGGAAGCTGCTCGCCTCTTGATGATCAAAGCAACATGGATGGCAGACAACAAAAAGCCAAACTCTAAAGAAGCTTCTATTGCAAAAGCAAAAGCTGGACGTGTTGGCAATGACATCACTTTAAAATGCGTCGAACTTGCTGCTAGTGTTGGTTATAGCGAAGATGAATTGTTAGAAAAATGGGCACGCGATTCAAAAATTCTCGATATTTTTGAAGGCACACAGCAAATTCAACAATTAATTATTGCTCGTCGCGAGTTGGGTAAATCATCTAGTGAATTGAAGTAATTTAAATAAAAAGGACGTCTATAGTGGCGTCCTTTTTTAATAGTATCGTTAATTTAACACTATCGCATCGTGACAAACTCTTCGGCTGAAGTTGGATGAATAGCGACAGTATTATCAAAATCGCGTTTTGTCGCACCCATTTTCAATGCGACTGCAAAGCCTTGAAGGATTTCATCCATACCAAATCCTATCCCATGAATACCCACAATTTTTTCTTCATCACCAACACATACCAATTTCATTTTAGTCGGCTGCCGATGTTGAGTAATCGCACTGTACATCGCTGTGAATGAGGAATTATAGATTTTCACCGCTTGCTGGCCATATTTTTCAATTGCTTCTTGTTCAGTTATTCCAACTGTGCCAATAGGCGGATGGCTAAACACAACTGTTGGGATATTCTCATAATCCAAATATTCATTTGGCTTAGCATTAAATAATCTTTCAGATAAGCGTCGACCAGCTGCTACAGCGACAGGCGTCAATTCCATCTTTCCAGTAATGTCACCGACTGCATAAATTCCCTCCTGTGAGGTATTTTGAAATTGATCGACAGCGATATAACCTCGCTCATCTAATTGGACATTTGCTTTATCCAAATTTAAGTTTGCTGTATTAGGTTCTCTGCCTGTTGCCCAAATGAGACAATCAACAATATGTTCTTCACCATTTTCTAAATGCAAAGTCACTTTACCATCGGCATTTTTTGTCACTTTTTTGGGGGTTGATTGAGTATGTAACGTAATGCCATCGGTTTGCATAACGTCGACCAAAGTTTCACTCAGAAATGGATCAAATCGTCGTACAGGTAAATCCTTTCGAATAAATAAGCCAACCTGTGACCCCAAAGTATTCAGCACACCAGCAAGCTCAACAGCAATATAGCCAGAGCCAATGACTGCGACTGTTTGAGGTAAAGCGGATAACTCAAAGAAACCATTTGAATCAATACCATACTCAACACCATCTATATCAGGTAATGAGGGTTGCGTACCCGTTGCAATTAAAATATGGTCGGCAGTTAGGCGCTCACCATTTACTTCAATTGTATTTTCATCAATGAAAATTGCTGGCCCTTGAACCACATCGACTTTATTGTTACTTAGGCTATTTTGATAAGATTGATGAATTCGATCAATATAAGCTTGGCGATTTTTGACCAGTGTCTGCCAGTTAAAAGATTCAACTTGTACGTTGAATCCATAATCAGACGCATATTTTTGAATGCTCTCTGCTATATGCGCGGCATACCACATCACTTTTTTAGGTACACATCCTACATTTACACATGTACCTCCGATTTCTCCCTTTTCGATTAAGGCACATTTTTTTCCATACATGGCTGCACGATTTACAGATGCTATGCCGCCACTACCGCCACCTATCGCAATATAATCATAATGTTTTGTCATCATCGCCTCATGAATTATCTAAATCTGCAAAATTCTTGTTAGATCAAAACTATAGATATACAACAACAAGATATAGAAACCGATGATTTTTAATTTATTTAATACAAGAAAAAAGCACTGCTCATTTCTAAGCAGTGCTTTCATTTGATCATGTCTTTAAATTACTCAGCAGCGACGACTTCTGCTTGAGTTTGTTCTAAAGATTTATCAACCACACCAAACTTTTTAAAGATTTTTGCACGACGTTTAGGATAAATATTCGCTTTATTTAAATCACCTTTATAATGATCAAATACACGCTTATCCATCATTTTTGACCATAAAGGTGGAATCAATGCAGGCAATAACATACTTGCATAGCCACTTGGTAATTCAGGAGCTTCATCAAAGTGACGTAATGCTTGGAATGGACGTGTCGGATAAGCATGATGATCAGAGTGACGTTGTAGCTGATATAAGAACAAGTTAGTCACAATATTATTATTGTTCCAGCTATGTTCAGGCATAGTACGTTGGTATTTACCATTTTCATCTTTTTGACGCTTCAAACCATAGTGTTCAATATAGTTAATAATTTCAAATAAACTAATTCCATAGAATGCTTGTGTTGCTAAATATGGAATTACACCTTTACCAAAGATACCAACTATAGAAGCATGAAATGCAGCACTCATACCCCAACCTTGCAACAACTCATTGTCTGTAGACCAGAATTCTTTACCTTTACGTTTTAAACGTGTGGTTTCAATTTCTACAGCTGATTTGAATGAACCAATTACTGTACGAGGCCAAAACTCATAGAATGTTTCACCCATTTGTGAAGATGCTGGATCTTCTGGTGTTGCAGCACGTTTATGGTGACCATAAGGATGTTCTACACGGAAATGGTTATAGCCCGTTGGTACAAGTGCTAAATGCGATAAAATATGGTCAATACGATCATGCTTATGACTCAGCTCATGCGCAGTATTAATTGCAATACCGTTGATCGCACCCATCGAAATACCAAGTAAAATCTTATCTAAAAACGATGTTTCTTTACGACTTGTTAAATAACATGCATAAAAATTTGCGGCATATTGCAATGGAATAAAGCTTTTTACTAAACGAGAGTAATAAGGATCTTTTTCAAGTAATTTAATGTCTTCATCAGTTGGATTATTTGCATCTTTACCAATAATCGTATCGATTGTTGGAATAACAATATGTAAAACAATTGGACCACCTAACGCAAAGATTTTTTTCAAAGGACGTGGTGCAAATTGATAGCCTGCTAAAATACCGATACCGATTACAGGCAAAGCTGGGCTAATTGCCCATAAATAACGTTTACGATCCAATTCAGTTTTTGATTTTGGAATGCTTACTGGCGTAAGTTCTTGCTCAACATTTACTGGCGCATTCATCATCTTTTCCATGTCTTTGTATATATATGTATATTTTCAGGAATTATGAGATGCATTACAGTTGCAAGCGTCCAAAAAACCTATGTGAAAGTCTTTGGCATCATCCTCCCTGTTTTTGTCCTTAAAACACATATTGAGTTATTACATTAGCTCTCTATAATTTAAATGAACACATCGATAAAAAATCATATGGATGCTTTAAGTAAAATATTTGCCGATATTCATTTAAACCACAGTGAATATATCTACTTGAAAACACAAGGAGAATGGAGTTTTATCTGCCAAGATCAAACCGCTTTAATTGTTCATATTGTTTTAGTGGGGTCGGTATTTATACAGATTGATGGACAAAATAGTCTGACAGCCAATGCGGGTGAAATCGTAGTTATCCCTTCTGGTAAAGCACATACTGGGGCTGACAATGCCATTACCAAACTCGTTAATGCCGTAGACATATCTAAATTTTTTGATGGTCACAAAGAAGATGCCATCGAGTTTGGTACTGAATCATCCGAGAAAAATTTAATATTAACAGTGCGCTGTCAAATTGATACACTTATGGCACGCCCTTTTATTCAAGCGCTTCCAACTTTAATACACCTACAACATGGAGACACAAGTACTCCTGAATGGTTACAAATTGGTTTGCACTTTCTTGCTCTCGAAACACAAAATATTCAAGCAGGCCGAGATATTATTATTGACCATCTCGTAAATATTTTATTGATTAAGTGTATTCGAGATCATATTCAACAAATTTCTGATCAATCAGGATGGCTGAGTGCATTCAATCATCCCGAACTCAGCAATAGTTTAGCCGCTATCCACAACCATCCTGAAGATGCTTGGACAGTAGAAACTTTAGCTGAACAATGTTGTATGTCTCGATCAAAGTTTGCAAGTTTATTCCATGAAGTCATTGGTGAATCACCACTAGCATACTTACAACAACATCGAATGCGTTTAGCGAGCCAATATCTACGCAAAAGTAATTATTCTATTCAGCAAATTGCAAATAAGGTTGGATACTCTTCTGAAACTGCTTTTAGCCAAGCATTTAAACGCACTTTTGAAATTTCACCTAAACAATATCGGCAGCAATATATTCAAAATGAAACATAAATAAAAAAAGACACTGATGTGTCTTTTTTTATTTTAGAAAATCTTAGCGTACGATACCGCGTGTAGATTTTTCTAGAGAATCAATAAACAGCTGCGCTTCAGGCGTACTTTCTAAAATTTCATTACGAATTTTCTCGATTGCCTGCTCGGTTGTAAGGCCAGATTTATAGATCAACTTATAAGCTTCTCTAAGACCTTGAATGGTATTTCGAGACCATCCTTTACGACGCATACCTTCAATATTCATACCAAAAGCACGCGCTGGATTACCTGATGCCATCACATAGGCTGGAACATCTTTAAGGATTAAAGCCGCGCCACCAATCATACTGTAAGAGTCAATACGGCAGAATTGGTGAATACCAGCATTACCGCCAACAATCACATGATCACCAACATTTACATGTCCAGCTACACCAACATTGTTTGCAAAAATATTGTGGTCACCAATGTTACAATCATGTGCAATATGGGTATTCACCATCAATAAATTATGGCTACCAATCTTTGTAATGCCATGATCCTGAACCGTACCTCTATGCAAAGTACAATGTTCACGAATAGAGTTATTATCCCCTATTTCTAACCACGTCTCTTCACCTTGATATTTTAAATCTTGGCAAATTTCCCCAATACTCGAAAATTGGAAAATATCATTATTTTTTCCAATTTTCGTAAAGCCACCAACTACAACATGCGAACGTAATTTTGTTCCTGCATCAATACTTACATTTGGCCCAATAATACAATACGGCCCAATTTGTACATCAGATGCGATTTCTGCAGATGCGTCAATAATTGCTGTAGGATGAACTAAATTTTGACTACTCATGTCTGCTCAATTTTCTGATGGGAAATAATAATCTCAGCTGCCGCTGCAATTTTGCCGTCAACACTAGCAGTACAATTGTACTTGTAAATGCCACGTTTTTGCATAACAAGCTCAGATTTTAAGATAAGCTGGTCACCAGCAACAACCTGTTTCTTAAATCTTATTTTTTCTGCGCCAGCAAACAAGAACAATGAACCAGCTTTTGGCTTCTGATTTGTTAATACAAAACCTAAAATACCAGAAACCTGAGCCAAAGCTTCAATAATTAATACACCAGGCATAATCGGATAAGTTGGAAAATGCCCTTGTAGAAACTCTTCATTAATAGATACGTTTTTATAACCGACAATGCTATTTTCAGTTACTTCTGTCACTCTATCAACTAACAAGAAAGGATAGCGATGAGGTAAATATTCACGGATAGTTTGGATATCCATTGGTAATTCAGGCATCGTGAATGCTGGAAATGTTGACTCAGTCATAATAAATTATTTACGTAACTTAAGGGTTGATTCAAGGGACTCTAATTGAGCTTGCATATGATCAAGCCTTTTCGTGAGTTGGGTCAATGGCACATCTGCTAATTGTCTCAAGCGTACAACCGTCCTTTTCCAATGACTATTTTCAAAGAGTCCAATTCCTGAAGAATAAGTTCCTGCCTCAGAAATATTTTTTGTGACCATTGACATTCCAGTAAGCGTGATATTATCCGCGATATTTAAATGCCCTGCAACTGCACTACCGCCTCCGATAATACAGTTTTTGCCAATACGAACACTTCCAGCGATAGCACAGTTAGCGGCAATCGCAGTATTTTGACCAATTCGAACGTTATGCGCGATTTGCACAAGGTTATCAATAATTACGCCATCTTCAAGAATAGTATCGTCCAATGCACCACGATCAATACAACAATTTGAACCAATTCTGACATCATTACCGATTAAAACTGAGCCAAGTTGTGCTATTCGATGCCATTTACCTTGATACGGAGCAAATCCAAAACCTTCTGAACCAATTGAAGTATTTGTATGTATACGAACACGATCCTTTAACTTGGCTTCACCTGTAATCGACACATTTGCATCAATAAAACCATCTTTTCCCACTTCGACGTTGTCACCAAGAAAGACGTTTGCTTGAATAATTGTATTATTACCAACAACACAATTTTCACCAATAACAACATGATGTCCAATATATGCATCGTCAGCAATAATCGCAGAAGGATGTATTTTTGCAGTGCTTTCAATACCTCGTTGAGATATTTTTTTGTCAAATACATGGGTTAATGTGGCAAACGCTAGATAAGGATTATTAACAACAATAAAGTTTTTCTTACTGCCTAATAATTGTTTTAATGATTCAGTAACGATGTAAACACCAGCTTGACTTGCTTCAGCTTGCGCTAAGTATTTTTCACCATTTACAAAACAAATATGATGATTGTGAGCTTTTTCTAGACTTGCTAAATTAAAAATTTGAAAATCTTTTTCACCGAAATACTCACCTTTTACAAGGTGAGCGATTTCTTCTAAACGATAACTACGTCTATTCATTGATTATTTCATTGCATTAACCTTTTGAATCATTTTATCAGTTAAATCATACTGAGCGTCAGATGCAATCGTAGAATTTTTATTCAAAATAAAATCTAAATTATTTTCTTTACGTAATTGTTCCGCTGCTTGCTTTACACGATTCTCAAAAGTTGTGTTCATCGCTTGTAAACTAGACTGAACTTTCGTCTGTAAACCTTGCTGAGTAGAATTAAATTCATTAACTTTAGCTTGGTATTGCGCAGAAAGTTTTTGCAAATCAGCTTGATTAGCTGATTGGGCTTTTTGTTGCAAACCTTCAATTTCTTTGCCCAACTGCTCCAACTTTGTTGAAGTTGGTTTTACTGTTTGACCTAAACTTGCGTTTTGTTGTTTGAGATATGTACTACTTTCTACAACTTTAGCGAGATCGACAACAGCAATACCACCTGCATTCGCAGCTGCTGAAACCGTTAGACCTAAGCCAATCATAAGCATTGTTAATGTTTTCATTGTTTCATCCTTTTATATATTTTGAAAACCTAGAGTCGTACTTAGAAAGTACGACCAATTTCGAATTGAATAGACTTAGTATCATCGCCTTTCTTATCGTTAAGCGGATATGCATAACTGAGTGATAATGGTCCGATCATCGTAATCCATGTAAAACCAACACCAACGCTATAACGCATGTTGCCGAAATCTAAACCGTAATTATCTTTACAGTATTGTTTAACATCAGAAATTTTTTGCCCGTTGATGATCATACCTTTCTCACCATAAGCACTATTAGAAATATCACATTTCGTATCAAATACTTGAGCACCTTCAGCGAAAAGAACTGGTCTGACTTGACGAGTCCAATCTCCTTTAAATGGTAAAGGCAGAGCCAGTTCAGTACCAAATTGAACCAAGGCATTACCACCAACTTCCTCTGGCGATGGATCATTTTTGCCAGTTTCTTGGAAAATAACACTTGGATATTTTGGACCTAATGAACTGTTATCATATCCGCGAACAGAACCATAACCACCCGCATAGAAGTTTTTATAGAATGGTAAATCGTTACCAAAACCTAACTTACCATAACCTCGCCATACAAACCCTTTAGGCAATGATTTAAATGCCTGTGCGTCATAGGTAAGCTTTTGATAATCGACATCACTTCCAGGTAAACCTATCTCTAAGCCGACACGGTGAGACATACCAGAAGTCGGGAAAATTGGTCGATTAAGCGTATTATATGACCATCCTAAGTTCAAAGTATATGTTAAGAAATCACCCTCAAATTGACTGTTGTAATCTTCATAACCATCTTTACACTTAGGCAAACCCGTTGTCGGATCTGTGATCACATTTCCGTCTGGATCTTTTTCATACTCACCACTTGGACACCATGTCGACTTTCCTGTAGCCTTCCCACCATTAGCCAACAAATAGTCTCGAATATAAGTCGAAACATTTGGTCCCGTTCTAACTTTAGTCTGATCAATACCAACAGATGCACTTAAACTTTGATTTTCATCAATTGGATAACCAAAGCTTAAACTACCACCTAAACTATCTGTCACATAATTATTAACATTATAGTCTTCATTCAGTTTGGTCTTACGATAGTAAACATTATATCCACGACTCACACCATCAATTGTGAAATACGGATCTGTTACGCTCAAGTTATAATAATCTTGTGTTTCTGAACGAGATAAATCAATTGCTACTCGATTACCAGTACCCATAAAGTTTGTTTGACTCAAACCTGCTTGGAATGTGATACCACCATTTTGAGAGTAGCCTACAGCAAGGGTTGTTGTACCAGAGTGCTGCTCTTCAACATCAACATTTAAATCAACTTGGTCTGGTGAGTTCGGTACACGAACGGGTTTTACATCAACAGTTTTAAAGAAACCTGTACGCTCTAAACGAACTTTAGAAAGATCAATTTTCTCGTTACTCGCTAACGCACCTTCCATCTGACGCATTTCACGTCGTAAAACTTCATCAGCAGTTTTATTATTACCTGTAAAGTTAATACGACGAACTGTGACTTGCTGGCCAGGGTTAATATAGTAATTAAGATCAACAATTCCTGTTTGATTATTAATCTGAGGAACTACATTTACCTCAGCATAATAATAACCAGCATTTCCGTATTTACGTAGTAAAAGTTGCTTAACAGCATTCACTTTTTCTTGCGAATAGGTCTCGCCATCTTTATAAAGCTTAAGTGCTTGTAACTCTTGTGGCTTATAAAGTGCGTCACCTAAAAACTTCGTTTCACCAAACTTGAACTGACTACCTTCATCAACAGAAACTTCAATAAAGATATGTTTTTTATCTTCGCTAATATTCAGTTGTGAATTGATGATATTAAAATTAATGTAGCCTTTATTTAAATATAGTGCACGCAATGCCTCTAAACTTGCAGCCATTTTTTCACGAGCATATCGGTCATTACGCGTAACAATCGATGCCCAACCGCTTTCTTTCACAGCAAAAGCTTGTTTAATATCAGCATCGCTAAATACAGTATTACCAATGATATTGATATCAAACACTTTCGCAGGCGTACCTTCGTTGAAGTTTAGTTTTAACTCCACGCGGTTATTTGGGCGAGCTATAGTTTCTACTGTTACATCAGCATCGTAACGACCTTGTTGTGTATACTGTTGCTCAAGTTCAGTTTCAATAATCTGTAATGCAGATTTTTTGAATACCTCACCCTCAGCAATACCCATTTTCTTTAAGCCTTGTTCCAAAGCTTCCTTTGGAATAAGTTTATTGCCTTTGAATTCAAGCTTTGAAATGATTGGGCGTTCAACTACTTTGAAGACTAAGACATCATTTTCTTTAAAAGCTTTGATGTCATCAAATAGGCCTGAAGCATATAAAGTGCGAATTGCTTCAGCGATCATCGGATCGCTTACTCTATCGCCACTATTTATTGGTAACATTGAATAGATGCTTGCAGGTGTTAAACGTACAAGGCCATCAATTCGTATATCTCGTGCAAGAAACTCATCTGCTGCGTATACTTGTTGTACCGCTGCCATCGCACTAACAAGTGCTAAAGGCATTAATAAATGTGTGTGACGCATGCCCATATATTTTCCAGTAAGTTAAATTCCATTTGCGCTTATAAACGCATGAAGTCATTGAATAAAGCTAAAAGCATCATGCTACCGAGCAGTACCATACCAACTTTTAAACCAAACATCTGTATTTGTTCAGAAACAGGTTTACCACGAATTGCTTCAATAAAGTAATAAACTAAGTGACCGCCATCCAGCATTGGGATCGGCAATAAATTTAAGATCCCTAGGCTCACACTCATCAATGCCATAAAAGAGATAAACGTTTGCCACCCCATTTCAGCACTTTGCCCAGCAACTTTAGCAATTGTTATCGGACCAGATAGATTATCTAGACCAATCAAACCTCGTATCATTTTTACGATTGAGTTTACAATCATACCTGAGAGCTGCACTGTTTTATCAGTCGCAACACCTAAAGCTTCAAGAGGTGAATATTGAATCGTTTGTTTATATTCTTGTGGAATAGTAACTTTACCAACATCACTTTTTACACCGAGAACACCCGTTGTATTGCCCATATTGTCTCGTTGACCTTGCGGCATAACTTGTAAATGCACAATCTTGTCATTGCGCATCACATCAATATTCAACAATTTTTCAGGTGAACCTTGTACAACTTCAACTACATCAAACCAGTCTTTCATCGTAACGCCATTAATTGCTACGATTTTATCGCCCTCTTTCATCCCTTGACGAATTGCAGCACCATCCGCACTTAACTCTTTTACAACTGCGGGAATAACAGGACGATAAGGTAAAAAGCCCAATGCATCTAGAGGTGATTGACTCTGATCTTTAAGAAAATCTTTAATCGGTAAATTAACTTGTTTTTCAGTACCCGCACGATCAACTAAAACAGAAACTTGCCCAGTTTCACCTACACGATTTACAAGCGCGTAATTAAGTTTTTCCCACGTTGGGGTCGTCTGACCATCAACCTCTAAGATCTTATCGCCAACTTTCAAATCAACTTGAGCAGCAGGTGTATTTGGTAGAACTTTACCAATACGCGTGTTCAACTGATCTTGGGCTGGTAAAAACAAAATCCAAAAGAGAAAAATAGCGAAAATTAAATTAATTAGTGGCCCAGCAGCGACAATCGCAATACGTTTCCACGGAGATTGCCTATTGAAAGCGTATGGTAAATCTTGTTCAGCGACATTGCCTTCACGCTCATCTAGCATCTTGACATAGCCACCAAGTGGTAGAGCTGAAAGCTGATACTGAATACCAGATTTTTTAGATTGCCATTTTAGTAAAGTAGGACCAAATCCGATCGAATAGACTAAAACTTTGACACCTAATTTACGAGCTACCCAGTAATGACCAAACTCATGAATGGCGATGAGAGGACCCAACAATAAAATCGCAGCAACGATCATGAACAATGCATTCATACGATTTAACCTCCCACTTCCATAACATACTGCTCTGCCACCTGTCTTGCGATCATATCAGTATGTAAAATGATGTCTATATTTTCTGCTTTAGCATTTTGTACAACTTGCAAAGTATTTTCGACAACTTGTGGAATTTCTGTAAATCTAATTTTATTATCCAAAAACGCAGCCACTGCTATTTCATTAGATGCATTTAAAATTGTTGGTGCTAAACCACCTGCTCGCATTGCTTGACGAGCTAAATTAAGCGCAGGAAATTTAATTTCATCTGGCTTTTGAAAATTTAATTGCGCTGTTTCAAACAAGTCCAAAGCAGGAACATGTGTTGTTAAACGTTTCGGCCAAGCCAATGCGTGCGCAATCGGCGTACACATATCTGGGTTACCCATTTGAGCCAAAGTTGATCCATCCACATATTGCACCATTGAATGAATAATACTTTGTGGATGAACAACAACTGTAACAAAATGTTCTGATATTGAAAACAAATGACAAGCCTCTATTAATTCTAGGCCTTTGTTCATTAAAGTTGCAGAATCAACCGAGATTTTTTGCCCCATAGACCAGTTTGGATGCTTACATGCTTGTTGAGGTGTTACATCTTTTAATTGTTCAATTGAGTGATTAAGAAATGGGCCACCAGATGCAGTCAATAATATCTGAGAAACACCGAATTGCGGTTGTCCTGTTCTTTTTGCATCTAAATAGTTATGCGGTAATGATTGAAAAATTGCATTGTGTTCAGAATCTACAGGTAACAATAACGCCTTATGCTGTTTTGCCGCCTGCATCATAATGTCACCAGACATCACTAAAGCTTCTTTATTTGCAAGCAATACTCGTTTACCTGCTTTTACTGCTGCGAGCGTTGGCAACAAACCAGCCGCACCAACGATTGCAGCCATAACAACATCAACATCAGGATGTTCTGCAATTGCTATTAATCCAGCTTCATCAGTCAAAATTTCAATTTGTTTGAGATTTTCTTTATTTAACTTTTGTTTTATTTCAAAAGCTTTTTCATTCGGTACGACGACAATTTTAGGATGATATTTTTTGCAGATTTCTAAAAGTTCATCTAAACGACTATAAGCAGACACTGCAAAAACAGTGTACTGGTCTGGGTGTTGTTCCAATACTTTTAATGTACTTTGACCAATTGAACCTGTAACACCCAATATACAAACAGCTTGAGTCATTTAAAGATCTACACCAATAAGTTTTAATATGTACATACCCGCGGCAAAGATAGGTGCAGCGGCTAGTAATGAGTCGATTCGATCTAATACACCACCATGCCCAGGAAGCACTCGGCCTGAATCTTTGATACCAGCTCGGCGCTTAATCATTGATTCAAATAAGTCACCTAACACTGAAGCAAAAACAGTGATGATTGAAAGAATTAAAAATAAGATAAGCTGTACTGCGGTTAAATTCAAATAAGAATATTGAACAATCATCATAATGATTACAGTTGTCGCAATACCACCATATAAGCCTTCAACCGATTTATTTGGGCTAACTGTTGGGGCTAGTTTCTTCTTACCAAATTTACGGCCAACAAAATAAGCGCCACTATCAGCCCCCCATACCAATAGGAATAAATACATCAACCACCACGGGGAGCTATGCCAGACTGCATATAAGGCTGTAACTGCCGCAGAAATTAAAATAAATCCAATGATATACAAGGAAACATTGTACCAATTATCGGATTCAGGGAAATTTTTAACCCAATAAATGCTTCCAAGCCAAGTGAGAATTGATGCAGCCCATAAAAGCAAAGCCACATCATCAAAAAATAATGCTAGCGTCGAAACTGCTGCGACACATCCACCATAAACCCAAGCTTTTGGCTTTGAAACAACTGATGCCGTTCTAGGCATAAGCTTAAACCACTCATACCCAGCAACCCCAGCTGCTAAAATCATAAGCACAAACATTGGATAATGTGATTGCGTTGCAAACATGCAACTTAAAACAACAGCAACTAAAACCAATGCGGTAACAATCCGCTCTAACATTTATTAATTCTCTATTTTCGCTTGTTGAATCTGTTCAGAAGTTTTACCGAAACGTCTTTCACGTCCTGAAAAAACGTTAAATGCATAATCCAACTCTTGCACTGTAAATTCTGGCCACAAAGTATCGGTAAAATACAATTCTGCATATGCAGCTTGCCAGAGCAAAAAGTTAGATAAACGATAATCACCACCTGTACGAATTAATAAATCGACGGCAGGAAGATCGTTTAGACTGACATACTTATCAAATAAATCAACATTTATCTGATTGGTTTCAAGCCTGCCAGCGAGAGCCTCTTCTGCAATGCTCTTCGCAGCTTGAGCCATATCCCACATACCACCATAACTTACGGCAATCGTGAGTGTCATCGAATCAAATACTGCTGTTTTTTGCTCTGCATATTCCATTAACGCTCTCAATTTCGTCGATAAACGAGAACGATCGCCAATGAAACGCAACGCAATATTAAACTTTTCCATCCGAGGTAGTTGCTCATGAATTGTCTCTTCCAACAATTGCATTAACAAATCCACTTCGTATTGTGGTCGATTCCAGTTTTCACTCGAAAATGCAAAAACGGTTAAAGCACGAACACCAATTTTTTTACAATGCTCAACGATAGGATCGAGAACATTCTTGCCCTCGCGATGCCCATCGCCTTTTTGCATTTGCTTTTTTTTAGCAAAGCGATTATTGCCATCCATGATGATGGCAATATGCTGAGGAAGATTTTGCTCTTCTGATAATGTCATATCATTAGACTTTCATTAATTCCGCTTCTTTCGCTGCAAGACGCTTATCAACTTCTGCAACATATTTATCAGTGATTTTTTGGATATCATCACCAGCACGACGCTCATCATCTTCAGAAATTTCTTTTTCTTTCAACAATGATTTGATATCACCTAAAACATCACGACGAATGTTACGAATTGCAACTTTCGCATTTTCAGCTTCAGAACGCGCCACTTTCTGCATATCACGACGTGTTTCTTCTGTTAATGCTGGAAGTGGAACACGGATCGAGTCAGCAGTAATTGGGTTCAAACCCAAATCACTTTCACGGATCGCTTTATCAATTGCTGAAACCATTGTACGTTCGAAAGGTTGAACAATAAGCGTACGAGAGTCTTCTACACCAACGTTTGCAACTTGGTTTAGCGGAACATCAGAACCATAGTAAGGAACCATCACACCATTTAAAATTGATGGGTGCGCGCGTCCAGTACGAACTTTCGCAAAACCTTGCTCTAAAGAGTCAAGTGTTTTCTGCATACGCTGTTCGCTATCTTTTTTGAGATCGTTAATCATATGATCTTCCTTACTTATTCATTAGGTATTACAAAATATTTAACGTAGTATAAAGAGCTTTCAGGCTCACGTACATTAGTTCGTAACGTGAGTTCCTTCTTTTTCACCCATTACAACAGAAAGTAATGCGCCTGATTTATTCATATCGAATACTTGTAATGGCACATTATGGTCACGACACAAGCAAATTGCTGTGAGATCCATAACACCAAGCTTTTCATCAAGCACTTGATCGAATGTTAAGTTATCGTACTTAACAGCATCATCATATTTGCTTGGGTCTTTATTATAAACACCATCAACTTTAGTTGCTTTCAAGATTAAGTTTGCTTCAATCTCGATACCACGTAAGCAAGCCGCAGTATCTGTTGTAAAGAATGGATTACCTGTACCTGCAACAAATACGCACACTTCACCTTGGCTTAAATGGCGAATTGCATCACGACTTGAGTATGACTCAACAACTGTACCAATTGACAATGCAGACATTAAACGAGTTTTAATGTTACGACGTACCAATGCATCACGCATCGCCAGACCATTCATTACAGTTGCCAACATCCCCATTTGGTCACCCGTAACACGACCAACCAAACCATCTTTTTGTAATTGGCTACCACGATATAAGTTACCACCACCTACAACAATACCAACTTGCACACCTAAACCAACTAAATGAGCAATTGAAAGTGACATTTGATCTAATACTTGGGCATCAATACCCATATCTTTATTACCAGCTAAAGCTTCACCAGAAAGCTTTAGCAAAATTCTTGCATAACGTGGATTTTTAGAAGCTGACATACCTTTACTCCAAACCGACCAATCTCAAAATTTTCTTAATCTAATAAAAATGAATAATTCAACATCAAGCAGATTTAATCTGAATTAATTTCGCAAATAAATCGTATTCATCCGCGTCAGTAATTTCGACCTCAAGCAGATCACCCGCTTTAATCACACTCTTATCAATATCTTCAACAAAAACATTACCATCAATTTCAGGTGCGTCAGCATAAGAACGAGCTACTGCTACTGGGAACTCTTCTTCTAAGCTATCAACAAGCACAGTCATTTTCTGACCAATACGTTTTTGTAGTTTTGCTGCGGAAATAGCCTGCTGAACTTCCATGAAACGTTCATAACGCTCTTGCTTGATTTCTTCAGGCACATGATCAGGAAGATCATTCGCTGTCGCACCCTCTACAGGTGAATAAGTAAAGCATCCAACTCGATCCAGTTGAGCTTCTTTCAACCATTCTAATAAGATTTGGAAGTCTTCTTCAGTTTCACCAGGAAAACCAACGACAAAAGTAGAGCGAATCACCAATTCAGGGCATTTTTCACGCCACAATTTGAGGCGCTCTAATGTATTCTCGCTATGCGCTGGTCGTTTCATCAATTTTAAGATGCGTGGACTGGCATGCTGAAAAGGAATATCTAAATACGGTAAGATTTTACCTTGCGCCATTAGATCAATCGCAGCATCAACATGTGGGTATGGATAGACATAATGTAAACGAACCCAAATTCCAAGTTGACCTAGTGCTTCACACATGTCATAGAATTTAGTTTTTACAGGTTGTCCATTCCAGAAATCCAACTTGTATTTCGTGTCTACGCCATAAGCTGATGTATCTTGAGAAATCACAAGAATTTCTTTTACACCAGCACGTTTGAGTGCCGCCGCCTCATCCAACACTTTACCCACTGGGCGAGAAACAAGATCTCCGCGCATACTTGGAATAATGCGATTACAGCCTTCTGATATCTTTAAATATGCATAATGCTTCGGTGTCAAACGAACACCTTGCTCAGGAACCAAATCAATAAAAGGGTTGTGCTTTGGTGGTGCTGGTACATATTCATGTACAGCTTCCATTACATCTTGATAGGCTGCCGCACCTGTTACTTTTAGAACATTTGGGTGCATTTGACGAATCTTGTCTTCATCTTTACCTAAACAGCCCGTGACGATAACACGGCCATTTTCGCTCATGGCTTCACCAATCGCGTCTAAAGACTCTTGTACTGCAGATTCAATAAAACCACAGGTGTTAACAACAACCAAATCTGCACCATCATAATCTGATGCAACTTGATAACCTTCAGTCTTTAACTGAGTTAAAATTCGTTCAGAATCTACCAATGCCTTAGGACAACCTAAAGATACAAAACCGACTTTGGGGGTCTTCATGAATCTGCGCTCCACTAGAATCGGCGTATTGTATGTCTTTTCTTGGCTTACGCATAGCAGCAAAGACATCTCTTTGTGTAATGCACCAAAATACAACCAATATTTTAAATAAAATTCAACACTGCACCATTTTGAATCATAATAAAATATAGAAATAACCCAATGTATGTGAAAAATACCGTATAAATTAGACATTCTACGAATAAGTTATTGAAATTTAGCCAATACAAAGTTGGCTTATATTTTGCATAAAGTACAATTTAGAAGTTAATGGCTATTCATTTATATTGATATTAATTGCGCCATTTTAAAACAGGACGATTCACAAATGGATCAACACAACACTATCGACTATCGACTACTTGTAGATAATCTGACGACTGCCATTTTATTGGTCGATAGTAATCTTAATATTTTTTATTTAAATTCTGCTTGTGAAGCATTATTTGATATCAGTTTGCTTCGCGCGTCAGGCCAACCTGTACTGAATTTACTGCATGCACATGATGATACATTTAATACACACGAAGCATTAATTAATACATTACAAAGTGGACAACATTATACGCGACGAGAAGCTGTAATTAACGTGAACTTCAAACCAATTCATGTTGACTATACCGCCTCGCAATTAAATGCAGGAAAAAGCTACCACCCCTTACTTCTCATTGAACTCAATCCGATTGATCGTATGTTGAAAATTTCCAAAGAGGAAAATTTGGTTCAACAACATCATGTAGCTCGCCAATTGGTTAGAGGCGTTGCACATGAAATCAAGAATCCTTTAGCTGGTATTCGTGGCGCAACTCAACTTTTAGCACGTAGCTTGGGTGATGAAAGTTATCGAGAATTTACCGACATCATTATCAATGAAGTTGACCGCTTGACTAACTTAGCTGACACGATGCTCGGTTCGCGGCAATTACCTAGCTATGAACATGTTAATGTGCATGAACCACTAGAACGCGTTCGCTCACTTATTGCTAATCAAACCAAAAAGAAAATTAAGATTACTCGAGATTATGACCTTTCATTACCAGATGTTATGGCTGATCGTGATCAACTCATACAAGTCATGCTCAATATCAGCGTCAATGCGGTTCAAGCAATGACTGAGAATAAAGATTACTTTACCGACTCAGAGCCAGAATTAACATTAAGAACACGTATTCAACGTTTAGTCACTATTAATGGTGCTCTGCATCGCTCAACAGTACGTATTGATATAGAAGACAATGGCCCTGGTGTGCCAGAAAGTATTTTAGAGTCAGTATTTTATCCGCTCGTTACTGGACGAGCTAAAGGAACAGGTCTAGGCCTAAGTATTGCTCAAAACATCATGCATCAACATAACGGAATGATCGAGTGTCAATCCGTTCCTGGAAAAACCGTATTTAGCTTATATTTACCTTGGGAGTCAGACCGTGTCACGAAATAAAATTTGGGTAATAGATGACGATCGTGCCATGCGCTGGGTACTCGAAAAAACTTTCAAAGAAGAAGGTTTTGACGTTACCAATTTTGAAGAAGCACAAACGGCACTTGAGCGTTTACATGATGATGCACCTGATGTCATTTTAACTGACATCCGTATGCCTGGGATTGATGGTTTAACTTTTTTATCCAAAGTTAAAAATACGCATCCAGACCTACCTGTCATTATTATGACAGCGCATTCAGACCTAGAGTCCGCTGTATCAAGTTATCAAACAGGTGCTTTTGAATATTTACCAAAACCTTTTGATATTGATGAAGCATTAGCACTGGTTAATCGTGCAATTTTGCATATCAATAAGTTACAACAACAAGAAGCAACTAAAGCAGCATCACCATTGCAATCAACCGAGATCATTGGTGAATCTCCTGCTATGCAGGAAGTTTTCCGTGCGATTGGACGTTTATCACAATCTCATATTACTGTGTTAATTAATGGTGAGTCAGGCACAGGTAAAGAATTAGTTGCACATGCTCTACACAAGCACTCACCTCGTCGTGCTAAACCATTTATTGCACTCAATATGGCGGCGATTCCTAAAGACCTGATTGAGACAGAATTGTTTGGGCATGAAAAAGGTGCTTTTACTGGAGCAAATACACAACACCAAGGGCGTTTTGAACAAGCCAATGGCGGTACATTATTTCTAGATGAAATTGGTGACATGCCATTCGAAACTCAAACTCGTTTACTACGTGTGCTTGCAGACGGTGAGTTTTATCGTGTTGGCGGGCACATTCCAGTCAAAGTTGATGTTCGTATTGTTGCTGCAACACACCAAGATTTAGAAAAGCTAGTCAATGAAGGACGCTTCCGTGAAGACTTATATCATCGTCTGAACGTGATTCGTATTCACATTCCTAAACTTGCGCACCGCAGCGAAGATATCCCAATGCTTGCGCAACACTTCTTGGCACGTGCAGGTAAAGAGTTAGGCGTTAGCCCTAAAATCTTACGTACCGAAACGACAGATTACATGCAGCAACTTCCTTGGCCGGGCAATGTTCGCCAATTAGAAAACACCTGCCGCTGGTTAACTGTCATGATCACAGGTCGTGAAGTTTATCCAGAAGACTTACCTGCTGAACTGAAACAAGTTTCATTACAAAAAACTAATAATGATGCCTCAGCAGCAACCCCAAACAGTGCAGCAATTGTAGATCGAATTGCAGTACATCATTGGGATGAGTTACTTGGTCAATGGGCTGTTCAAAAATTAAAAAATGGCGAAATGAAAATTTTAGATATTGCCACTCCGATGTTTGAACGTACTTTAATCAATGCAGCTTTACAACAGACTCGTGGTCGTAAACGCCATGCCGCTGAGCTTTTAGGTTGGGGTCGCAACACCTTGACACGCAAGCTAAAAGAACTTGGCATGGACTCAACAGAGGATGATGAAGACGAAGAAGTTCGCTCTGCATAATTACAGCCATTAGAATATAAAAAGCGAGTAAAGATTTACTCGCTTTTTTCTTATGGAGATGTTTTGAAACATACAAAAACGTGATAGCCATACAAAAGATATGGTTTTTGCTATACTAACATCTCTCCCAATATCTCAAGCGTAAATAATGACTGAACTTTGTTATCCAAGCTGTGCCAAACCTCAAACTCGTCGTGGTGAAGAACGTCGTCTTGCACTTTTGCTTTGTGCTACCGATTTGTTTTTAGAACGAGGTTATGACGCTGTGTCCTTGGATGATATTGTTAATCATGCTGGCGGCTCTAAAGCATCGATTTATAAATATTTTGGTAATAAAGAAGGTCTTTTTACTGCGATTTGTGAATATCGTCGTGAGCTTTTCTTTGCTGGCGTATGCTTTCCATTTGATCCTGAAAGAATCAATTTAAGAAACTATTTAACTCAAACACTACAACGTTTCTACCAACACATTATCTTGCCTGATAATATCGCTTTTATGCGTATGTTCACCGAACAATCACAGAAGGACATGCAACTCGCTCAGTATTTCTATGACAAATGTGCCTTAAATATCCAAGACACTATTGCTTTTGCTCTCGAATATGCCCATGCAAAGAATGAAATCTATTGCTTGCAACCTAAATTCTCCGCAATGATGTATTTTGGTATTTTACGAGATGTAGAATGGCGCAACTTGATGGGGTTAGATGTCCCAGAAAATGATGCTGAAATATTTGATTATATTAATTATTCTGTCGATTTGTTTTTAAAAGCCCACCAAAAGGCCTAATTCTTTTGCATTTTTTTGGGTGTATAGTATAGTAGGGAGTAATTATGGCGCTTCGGCATTTCCTAACTTTACGTGACTTATCCTCTTTAGAACTGCAACGCATTTTAGATCGTGCTCACGAGCTCAAACGCATGCAGCATAGCAATACGGTATTTCAGCCTTTTGTTGGCAAAGTTTTGGGAATGATTTTCGAAAAATCGAGTACACGTACTCGAATTTCATTTGAAGCTGGTATCTGCCAATTTGGTGGTAGCGCTATTTTCTTATCTCCTCGCGATACCCAGCTTGGTCGTGGCGAACCGATCGAAGATTCAGCACGTGTTATTTCAAGCATGCTTGATATTGTGATGATCCGAACTTTTGGTCATGACATCGTAGAGCGTTTTGCTTCTTATTCTAAAGTACCTGTGATTAATGGTCTGACCGATGACCATCATCCATGCCAACTTTTAGCTGACCTACAAACTTATCAAGAGCATCGCGGTAGTATTGAAGGCAAAACAGTTGCTTGGATTGGTGATGGCAATAATATGTGTAATTCATATATTGAAGCTGCACATATGATGGGCTTTAAACTGAAAATTGCTGCGCCTGAAGGTTATGAACCAAAACCTGAGTTTTTAGCTGAATTTGCTGATTGTGTTGAAGTGTTCAACAAAGCTGAAGATGCCGCTGTAAATGCCGATTTAATCGTTACTGATGTATGGGCAAGTATGGGACAAGAAGAAGAGCAAAAATTACGTGAAAAAGCTTTTGCTGATTTCCAAGTAAACGAAAAGCTCATGAACTTAGCTCACCCTGACTGTTTATTCATGCACTGCTTACCTGCACACCGCGGTGAAGAAATTTCAGAAAATATGCTAGATCACAAAAATGCAGTGGTTTGGGATGAAGCTGAAAACCGCCTTCATGCACAAAAAGCCCTGGTGGAATTTTTGCTCAATGAAAATCTAAAAAAAGACTGATTTGTGCATTAAAAAACAGCATCTTCTGATGCTGTTTTTATTTATAAAATCTAAATTGAACACTTAAATAAAAAGACTTATATTAGCAACAGCTTTTACAATAAATTTCTCATAATATGAGAACTGCAACCCACTATGGTACAGCGGACGTTATGACTTCACTTGAACAAGCACTTTCTCAAATACCTAGCTTTTCTCTAGTTCACGAGCATCTATTTACCTCAGCTCAACCCACCGCTGAGCAGCTTCAACAGATTAAGGAATATGGTTGCAGCACAATTATTAACCTTGCAACCAGCAAGTCTGAAAACCATTTATCCAAACAGGATCAAATTTGTTTAGATTTGGGTCTAAATTACATTCACATTCCGATTGACTGGAATGTGCCATGTTCTGAGCAATGTTTATTGGTCTTAGATCTAATTGACCATCTTGTACAAAATGAAATCGTTTGGTTGCATTGTGCCAAAAATATGCGTGTAAGCAGCCTAATGTATTTATATCGTCAATTTTATATGAATTTAGATATGCCAGCCGCACAAGAGCTATTGCATCAGATTTGGGAACCAAATGAAACTTGGACGGGTTTAATTCATAGCATTACTTTACAACTGCAAGGTCGTAAAGCAACACAAGAATTACAACAATCATTGATCAACAGTAATCATTTCGCTTGATGTGAAACCAATACAGTCGCGGTTGCCAATATCCCTTCTTGGCGACCTGTAAAACCCAACTTCTCTGTTGTTGTGGCCTTAATGCTAATTTGAGTGATATCAACATCAAGTACATCAGCAATACTTTGGCGCATTTCTAAATTATGTTTAGCCAATTTGGGACGTTCACACGCAACTGTGATATCTGCATTATTTAAATGATAACCACGATCCAAAATCAACTGATAAACATGTTTGAGTAAAACACGGCTATCAGCACCTTTAAATTCAGGGTCTGTATCAGGAAAATGTTGCCCAATATCTCCCAACGCTAAAGTCCCCAACAATGCGTCACATAGCGC